>Ga0335072_10002225_pt1 | contig 30395 bp, 35 predicted proteins | sample Lox_Sample_21_FD_206725 | JGI IMG/M metagenome (GOLD analysis project Ga0335072, IMG submission 206725) | Soil microbial communities from Loxahatchee National Wildlife Refuge, Florida, United States - Lox_Sample_2.1 | ecosystem: Environmental > Terrestrial > Soil > Wetlands | place: USA...
GGAGTAATCCATGGCCCCATATTGATGATTGGAAGAAGGTCCATATCCTGTATTGTATTGCTGGCTCACATTGCACCCACCAAAATGGTTTTCATGACCACGGCCATGAAGATTTGCTTGCAGAGGGCGACGACCAGTACCATCCCGTTGGATGCGGTTAGGAGCAGTGAAATGTTGATTAGGTGCTGGCTTCAACGATCCAACGGTAGTATACGATGCAACTGGCTGAGGATGCACTGTAAGTGGCTTCGGAGACTTGCCATAGCCGGCCTCTCCTTCATTTGGGAGCCATTCTATAGAATCGTAACTGTCACCGACTTCCCTAAAGGAAGACATGACGCTATCGATCTTCTTCTTTTGTTCCTCAGTGTCGTTGGGTCGATCAAGAGGGGAATCTAGTATCAACGATTGACTAGTACCAGTTGAGGATTTCGTCGGAGTGACGAATTGAAGGCGGTTCGATAACCGTGAGGCACTGAAAGAGATTGGAACTGGCCGCGATGCACTGAATGAACTCCTATGTGGTTGAGAAAAAGACTGACTGTGCATATGTAGTGGGCGTCGCGGTCCAGAGATCGATCCAAGGTTTCGATAAGCTAGTGAACCTCTAGTAGGGGTGATATAACATGCCTGAACTTGCGCAGGCAGTGTAGCTGCTGTTGAAATCGTTACACGACGTGGAACAGGTACTGAAGCTTTGCTCGTAGGACGAAGTACGGTTCGACTTGATACAGGAAAGGTTACTTGACCTGGCGTAGGCACTGAAGGTTCGACCAAAGGACCAATTAGGCTCTTGCTGGGAGTGGCGGCCGAAACAGGAGCTGAAATAGAGGGCTGAACTTGATTCAGCTGCAGAAAGGCAGGAGACTTGGTTCTTTTGAAAGGCCTCGTAGCATTGAACAGTTCTTGATTTGCTTTAAAAACTGTACTAGAACTGATCTCTGAAAGCTCTTTTGCCTGCGCGCCCTGGGGTGTGTGTGAATTGGCGAGGATGATATCTGTGGTTTGCTTATTGAACTCCAAGAACGACTTTACCGGTGCTGCTGCAAGAAATGCGTCTCTAATTGCTGAGGGTGCCTCGGCAGTCTTTGAGCTGGTCTGACTAGTCTCCTTCTTTGCTTTAGCTTCTTCGAGTCGTTTCAGCGCAGCAACGTACTGCAGACTCGATCTAGGACACTTTGTACCAGAACCTCCAGATTGAGAAGCTGATAGCTCACCAGAGGCAGAAGCCTGAGAAGTACGTTGCTCACTGTCAGAATAAACAGCACCAAATCCAAGGGTTTTGGAAGGTTGGATAATGTCAGTAGTAGTATAAGTAGATCGAGGTGCTGAGGTAAGGCTTCCGATTTGGGGCTCAGGATACTTGAGTGCAGTAGCATAAGTGCCAGGAAGAGACAAAGAAGCTTGGGCTGTAGCAGACCGTGGAGCGAAGGGCTCCACTGCAGCGTTGAACTTTGGGGGTATGCTGCTCGGAACGTCTGATGCAGGTGTTCGTGGTCCTATTTGCGTGTCAGCGGGCTTTAAGTCCAGCAGCGGCATCCACTCCTTCTTACTGCGTCTCTTCCGAGCTGGCTTAGCGCCTGTACCGCTCCCACCATGTCCGCCGTCAAACTTGTCTTTGTCACTCGACTTGCCGCCACCGCCGCCTCCGCCTCGATTTCCGCCGCTGCCTTGGGGAGATTCAGGTCCACGCCGTTCCATTGCAAATTGTTACGCCAAGTCGCTTGGGTGTGGGCCAATTGCAAAGAAGCGTGTTTTGTAGATGGTAGATGTGAAAGTTTGAGATCGAGTTCAGCGCGTCTAGGAGCAAGTAACGACACTTACCCAGCATCGCTGACCAACAAAGCTCGGCGTGGGGCCACGAGGCCACCAGTTGAATCTATTCCTAACGGAGGGCCTGAGAGTTACAATGAATGCCTCGATGACGATTTCTGTCTGACCTTTTCTTGGGAGAGACTACGCCTTCAGCAAATGGACATGCACGTTGAGAGAATCGTTATGGAAGAGACAAAAGAGAACTTGCAACTTGAAGGCTTATCTGCCTTCTGTTCTTCAAACATTTCTGCTTTGATGACGCCTTTATGATAACAGGCACCAGAGATGTTGGCACAGTCAAAGGGCGTTACGTAGCATAAGAAGAATTACATGGAAATGGCAGGGAAGTCTGACTCCGATATTCAATCTTGTTACAACACCGTTAGGTTGTGCCCTTGTTGATAAGTTCAAGGTGTGTAGTTATGTTAAATGATTTGGAACCACGGGCATCATAGAAATAAATAGAAGTTCAAGTTATCTGAAAATTTGTAAAGTCCTAAGAATAAGAAATGCTTTGGCTCCGTTATGGGGGACCACCCAGAATGTTCGAGGTTCTGTTGCTACGATTGTAGTCATTGCAGCTTCTCCACTAAAACAGAACAAAAGGCCATGCGAAAAACCAGAGATGCATCCTCTCAAGTAAGAATTGCCCCATTGATGTATTGGCCCTTCAAACACTAGTGTGATACATGAAGGGAGTGATTCTTGTATACCGAAAGAGCCTGATTGAATTGTAACAAGCAGATACTGGAAAGAGATACGGGTACAGAAAGAACTAAAACAACCCTAAAAAGCTGTAAACTTGTCTGCTTAATGGTCTCATAACTTGCCATGACAGTTTCTGGTCTAAGTTAAAACATGACAAGAAGGTAGAGACTGCTCGTCCATGATACCCTCTCAAACAACTGAGACCTACAACAGCGCAGAACCCACCTATCGAAACATGAATTCTGGGAATCCTTGACTGGTCGGCCCGTCATTTCCTAGGATCATCGACAACTATCACTTGAAGAAGTTGAAGGAAAGTATTGCACTTGGAGCCGTGAATGGGATCAAGTCATGGAATTATTGTACTGTACGGCAGGAAGAGTCTAGAATACAGTGAAAGTGGTTCCATATCCAGGCCCACTAAAGTAATTCACTCGTGCCAAAGCTTTAGCAAGAATGGAATATTTCACTGCCGATCTATTGAGAGACAAGGAAACGTCACCTGTTGTCCATAAAATCTAACAGAAAGTACGACGTAGAAGAACACAGTAATCACCGAACCAGGGCGCTGTCTTGGTTGAATCTACGTTATGTAGTTGAAAGAAAGCTTCTTAAAAGTTCGCTATCGACTGCCAAATCGCTTGCGAATACGATGAAATGACTGATGTTCAAAGAATACTTCCCAGACAATATACCCAATTAACCAGCCTCTATCCTGAACCTCTCTAGGTCAGCCATCATTTATTCGCAGACATTCTCTATCTTCATGCGCTGCCCAAAAAATACTTGCATCCGTATAATCCCTTTAAGAATAAGTGTTCAATACTCCGGGTTCGACGCCAAGTGGAGTAGTCTTCTCTTGCTCTTTAAGCAAGTTGATCAAATCAAAGACGGAAGAGCGCAGTGAGTGCGTAGCCTGCCATGCAAGACGTACACTGACCCTCACGCTGCGCAAATTTGGCAGGCAGCCGTCATCAATAGCAATCCATATCGAATCTGGATTTATTCCTACATCAGCGTCTGCTGATTCAGAACAATCTAGGTGCAGGATTCGCAGTGGGTGGCCCATAGGTATGTTTTGTGGCTCGAAGAACATGTCTGAGATATAATCGGCACTAATACGCAAAGTAAGAAGGTTCGGACACCATGTCAGAGTCTGATCAAGTACACTCCATGGTAGTTGAGGCATTGGATGTCTTATCGTAAGATGCTGCAGTTGAGGGCCAATAATCTCTAGGGTTTCTTGCAAGGCGCTAGCGAGGATGAGTAGAGGAAATTTAAAGTGAAGCTGGTCAACTAGCCTAGTGTATACCTGTGGACAAAGTTGTATGCTTAAGCGCTCCACAGTTTTGGGAAAGTTGCGAACATTCACTCGGAGGAAAATATCATCTATACCTATTACCAAGTTAAAACATGCTATGATGCTGATTGAGGAAATAGTACCGCACCTCCTGCAAAATGCAACGTCTTTAAGGCCGAAGGCCAAGTGTATCCGTCCTGGTCCAGCTGATGATTCTGGATCGACGTCCGGGGGAAGAAGAGGGTTTCAAGATGCGTGAGCGACTGCAGTGTTTGGAAAAGGAGCTTGGTTGAGACAGAAGCTGACATCAAGGACAAATTTAGAAAAGTCAATTGCGAGCATTTGGACAGAGCCGCGAAGGAGTTAACTGAAAAGGACGCCTGTGGCGCTGTGAACTCAATCAGATTGCCTTTCAGCCTCCCAAGTAGTCGCGCCGTTAAACTTTTGCTTCCATCATGCACAAGCTCTCCCATATCTAGCGTCTGCACGAAGCATGCCAGCTGGCTCCTTCGGATATGCGCATTTTTAGAAGGGCAAACTGTGGTGACAAAGTTTTGAAAGTTACCCCCTCCTAGATATGGCCGCTTGTAGAGTAAAGGGACTGTTGCAGAGTACCATGTCCGTGATACAAGACAGCATGCCCACAATGTCTTCTGCTCCGAGGCTCGGCGGGGGATGTAAGACACGATTTGAATGATCACTTCCACAGGAAGCAGGATCTCCTGGAAATCTGTCCTATCGCTTGATTGCAAGGATGACGATGACGCCTTTGGAGATACATCCTGGACAATCATAGGCACTATCCTAGGTGCTTTCGCCATTTCCACGTTCCAGTTGCTCTGCGCATCAAGAGCCATGACGAGTGTCTGTCCAATCTACCTCCGCTTAACGATTCAAGACTTAAATAAGGATTCAAGGCTGGAGTCAGATGGTTCTTGATGGCATTGCCAATTAAAAGTTGACCTCGACATCCTGGATGTATTTGAAGAAGCGCCTTAGGATTCAAAGAGTCCGGCAATGTATGCATCAGCCACTTGACTGGGCTGTAATATGTGGTTATCGGGAAGACATTGAGTGGCGATGGGCTCTGAAATAATTCAGCGTTGGTAGCTTTTCAATGACTAATCCTTGCAATTTATGCGTGAATGGGTTTAGCGTTCTTTCAGCAGTCGCCGCGTTTACAATCATCAGCCTAGTACGCCTAGGTACATCGCAAAACATTAAACTTGAGCTTCGTGAATATCAGCTGTTTGCAAGTCTCCTTCTCGACATCGAATGGTCCTGGGTTGTTTTTGCCTCTCTACTAAGACATTCGAACCTCAAACTGCCCTCATCATCTGGTAGTCCGCGAAAAATGTCGGGTGAACAAGTCCTCAGGCCTGAGAAGGACTTCTCGTCTGAGGTCGACAAGCAGCTTCCAGAAGCTGAGGAGCTAGCCAAGGTACTGCTTTTGTCAGCCATAGCTTTATTCGATACATGCTGACAGCTTGGTGCAACAGAGTAATCTACAAGGAGCCATCGAAAAGCTCACGGCGCTGGAAAAGCAAACGAGACAAGTAAGCTCCAACATTTAGCATTGATCATCATGATTATTAACGGTGCCTACAGGCATCAGACCTTGCTTCTACCTCCCGAATCCTCGTTTCCATAGTCACACTCTGCAAAGATGCCCACGATTGGAGCTTGCTTAATGAACAAGTCTTACTTCTCTCAAAAAAGCATGGCCAACTTAAACAGGCTACAACCAAAATGGTACAGGTTGTCATGACCTTCCTGGATGAAACACCGGATCTGAATACGAAATTATCTGTCATTGAGACGTTAAGAACGGTCACTGAAGGCAAGATATTCGTCGAGGTCGAAAGAGCTCGCGTGACTAGAATTCTGTCCGATATTAAAAAGGAGCAAGGCGACCTTAAGGCCGCCACAGAAATTCTCTGTGAACTGCAAGTCGAAACATTTGGATCTATGGAACGGAGAGAGAAGACGGAATTCATCCTAGCACAAGTTGCATTATGCATAGAGAGCGGTGATTGGACACAAGCGGGAATTCTGAGCAGGAAAATCAGCACAAAATACCTTGCGAGAAAGCCAAAGAAGACAGCAGAGCAACTAGAAAAGGAAAGAAAGGATCGGGAGAAGAAGAGAGAGAAAGGAGAAGAAGTAGATGAACCACAAGAGGACGATGTTACCGATCTCAAGCTCCGATATTACGAACAACAGATCACCTTAGCAAAACACGAAGACAAATACCTGGAAGTATGCAAGCATTACCGACAGGTGCTCGATACCGAGGCTGTGGAGGAAGATCCGGTAAAGCTGCACGCTGTGAGTTTCATCAGTCCTTATCTAGAGAAGTTTCGCTGACCTGTCCCAGACTTTACAACGGATAATCTACTATGTTATTCTTGCGCCATATGATAACGAACAATCCGACCTCCTCCACCGCGTCCACAAAGATTCCCGGAACTCACAAGTCCCTCTCGATGCGGAGCTTCTCAAGCTCTTCACAGTTCACGAGCTTATGCGATGGCCAGAAGTTGCCAAGATCTTTGGGCCTCATCTTTGTAGCACCGATGTTTTTGATGCCCAGCCCAATGAGTCTGCTGATAAGAAAGCTTACAAGAGATGGGAGGATTTACGAAAGCGAGTCATTGAACACAATGTCCGTGTTATTGCCAAATACTACACTCGCATCCAGATGAGTAGACTCACGCAATTGCTGGATCTGACTGAGGATGAGACGGAGAAATACATCAGCGAGCTGGTCACGGCCAAGACAGTGTATGCCAAGATCGATCGACCTGCAAGGATCGTGAATTTTGCTAAGCCAAGGGACGCTGATGATGTTCTGAATGAGTGGAGCGGGAATATGAAGAGCTTGCTTGGTCTATTAGAGAGGATTGATCACTTGATCACGAAGGAGGAGATGATGGCTAGAATTCAGCCTACAAAGGTTACACAAGAGGGAAAGGCGCATTAGAGTGTACTCGATATCATCTTTTGCCATTGAACGGGCAAAATGTAATTGTAGATTAGATTTTATAGTCAACCAGCCAAATAACAAATATATGGCATGAAATCTGTCAGATGCTCTATTAATGCCTAAAACGCAAACTTCCCAAATGGTCTATTTCTAAAACGGAACCTCTATATCTCTAGCCCCCTGCTCCATTTACTTCCTCACAATACTGCCTAATAAACCCTACCAAAGCCCCGACCATCTCCCTCCCAATTGGCACAAAATGGCCCCCAGGATGATACACAACTTTCGGCTCCACACACGCCTCCACGAGCGCCAAACTTCTGCTCTCCTCAACCACGCTATCCAACGTCCCTACAACATGCAGCATCGGCGTGCTGATCTTCGGCTCGTAAAACGCCGCATACAGCGGGTTGGGAGCAAGGAAGGCGGAGTACGAAACTGCAAACTTTAATGGTGGCTGCGTCTGCCGCAAAGAGGAGAAGCTATCGGGGTATGACATCCCGGCTTTCGCCTCCCCTGACGCAAATGCCTGGGGCCGTGAAGGCTCCAGTAAGCTGGCGACCATGGCAGCAGCCGCCCCGCCTTGGCTGAACCCTACGACACCATCTATGCCTCCGGCTTCTTGGATCGCGTCTGCTATGGTGCGGAACCCGTCTTCCACGCCTTCGTATTGGCCTGTGCGATCGTTGCGCTGCCACCAGCCGCGGAAATCGGGGGTGTCGGCGTCGGCGTCGGCGTCGGCGGAGGGGGTGTAGCCTGGGATGTCGGAGGCGAGGAGCTTGCGGGGGCCAGAGGGGTAGATAAGTTGGATGCCGCCGGGGTGGGAGGGGAGGGTGCCTGTGGGTAGGGCCTTAGACTTGGAAGAAGTGCTGGTGTTGATGGGGGCGGGCGGGAAGGCTTTGTGGAGGGCTTTTTCGAGGGCGCGGGTTTTGGCGTAGAAGAGGGGGCCAGATTGCGTGTAGCCTGTTGATTAGGTCAGGTCTGGCACGGTAGCAAGGAGGATATAAGAGGGTCATAAAAGGCTGTACCATGAAGCATTAAGATCTTCAGCTTCCGAGGGTTGTCTTCGGTGATGGATACGCCATTCGTTTGATATGACATCGTGCGACTCTCAACAGGGATCAGAAAGTTAAATGTAAGACCCGATTGACGAGTCAGAAGCTTTGCAAAATAGGAGAAAGATTTCAAGAGGTGTGTAGATCCATTGAGCATTCTTTGGCATCGGGCTGCAGAAATGCAGGTTGAAAACTTAGCCTTGCTTGATTACGTCAGGGTCGGCGAGGCTATGATTCCCAGTTGTCAGCCTCGCGATTATAATCTTCGCTGAGATATGAAAACTCTACATATTTTGTTTTCTAACAGCTACTGAAAATCAAGGACAAATATTATAGGAATCTTTACTAATATTTTTCTCGTTTCCCGCTAGGTGTATTAATCTGGGCTGTCTTTAAAGCTGCTCTTGTTACCTCATACCTGAAGTGATGATAATGGAGTTTCACCTGCTGAGTTGTGGTTTACGGGATTCTCAGGTCATCAATCGCTATAGCAATTGGTTGAAAGTCTTATATGATCCCCCTGCTATAAAAACCTTATCAAATTCGTCAACCGAACTTATTCGTTCCAGTATATGTATATATGTATACTTCGGAAACTCCCGAGCATGCCACCGAAGGGTCTGCCACAGGAAAGACTCATGGCGGCCTGAGAATCACGCATGTTATGAAATCATATCACAGCTGTTACCTCCACGACAGGAGGTTGCAAGACGACGCATATTCTTGCAACGACAGAATCGAAAATGAGAACGAGAACTTCCCTTCCTCCCCTTAGTTTCTAACCATTTCAGGCCTATAGCCTCACATTCTTCATCCACATCAAACGTATTTTATCGACCCAGGCCCGCACGGAAGCAATGAGGCGCCAACTGTATGAAGGGTGTTTGAGCACGGCATGTCAATCGAAGAGACAAGGCAAAAAGGAAATCAGCCATGAGTGATCATTTATTTGTGGCCTTCATAGTCATTTATGCGACTTTTCGTTCTCTAACCTCCATACTGGAAGTAAATTGACCATGAAGGCTGCAATGGGCATAGTTCTTATACCTCTAGGACTGCACATCCGTAATTTTCCGCAAAGCAAAGTATCGATACGATAGTGGAGTCACTTCAATGCGGGAATCCCTTTGGGAATAATTTCATTCAATAGAAACGCAGAATAAGAACAATTAACAAGATGACATTAGCCTGGATCTGAAAAGCTTTATGATGTCTCCCCAGTGATGATACTATGACGAGACAGTTGACAGCACGAAACATCAACGGTAAGAGATGGCCTAGTAAATTTGAATGATAGAACATCCATCAACGGCAGGTAATATGAGTATCGACAACACTATGTACTGCCCAAACTTCCTAGATAATCGCGGTGGTACGTACTAAACTAAGCGGAACTTCTCCGTCTTGGACGAACCAGTCTCTCAACGGTGTGATGGGCGAAGTCATTTCTATGGATATTATTGTCCGGGTGTTTCCATTTTGCATGCAATGCCAATGACGCACCCTTCTGCTCAGTGTCTTCAGTGCTATCCGGTATTCTCTACGTTAAGCGTGCGAAATAAGTCCGCGATTGCTTGCCCCTTGTTCTGTGAACAATTCTGTGTAAATGTGGACAATGTCGTCACCACCTAGGTCATCCTGTGTTGCTATTATATGGAGGAGATAAACAGAAGTTTAATAGATGAACTGACGCAGCTTGTCACACCATTGCAGGATGCCGATCAGAGGACCGTTTTAACTTGCATGACTTTGTTTTGCTGCAGTAGCTCGGGCCTATCTTTCCAGATCCAAACTCTGCAAAGTAGGGGTGTCTCTTCAAAGCACCTCAGTCAGAAGCCTCTACCACAACCTTAACTTCAGGTCCCTTCCGGGGACTGCCTGTTTCGGCTCCTTCATTCAGATTCGCAAGAACATCCTCTTTAACATACGCCGCATATGCTGAACTCTCCTGTGACTCAATAAAGCGAGAGTAATCCCGAATACTTGTTCTTAGCTTCATACGGCGAAGCATATAGCAGAATCTCTCTTCAGCACTGTGGTACCCACCCGAAGGCTTTCTGCTACCGTGCAGAGCATTCATGAAATGAGTAAAATCGCGCATGTCGTCGTCAGGATCGTCTGCATCGACCCACTCATCTTCATCACGTAGAATGGTGTCATCAATGACAATAAAAAGTTCCTCCAGCTTTCCAAACAGAGCCATCACCTTGGCTGCAGATCCCATTCTTAAAACCCATAAATCACGATCAATAGCCAGCTGCCGTAAATTTGACAAGAAACTGTCGTCAAAGGCACACCTCAGTGTGCTCAAGAAGGCCTTGGAGAAGTTGAAGGATGGCGATTGAGAATCTGGCTTGACGCGGCGGTTGCCTTTGGAACCATGCCTGATGTGAGGTACGTCAATTAGAGGATTGAAGTACGTAGGAAATCGACTTTTGGCGAAAAGTAACCAATAACACTTGAGAGTTTCTTCGCGGGACTCAGAGCAGACGTACAGAGCCATTGGACGGCGAGACACAGTGCTGGGAGAAATCCAACCATCGCTTTCAACGCGAATAGTGATCTTTTGGGGCTCGAAGGTGGAACGCCATATCTTGAGTCGTATCTCTTGAGGAAAGTTTGGGAAAATAGTGAATGATAAGGAATTTGAGTTGGTGTTTGAAATCTCATTTTTGGGATCGGAGACCATGACCATGGAGCCTTCAGCTGGCGAATCGACACGGTCCTGCGCCTCAGCTCCCGCACCTCGTGATATTGATCTCACGGGGGTGACCCAGGGGAGCACAACTGTACAATGCGGCCAGGAATTCATTCTGAAAGGCCACGCTAGCGGCGAACTTAAAGCATCATTGATAACCCCTTCTTTAATACGTAGTCACTTTCTTGCTACTTAGATAGTGTAGTGCGGAACAGAGAATAATAATGTCCGACAACGCTGTCAGATATGCCACTAGCGGCCGCCTGCATCTGAAGCCACTAAAGCGAACGAGCACTGGATCTGGAAAACTCAGGACTCCGAGAAGGCAGCAAAATTGAGCATGAAGATTATAAGGCGCTTTAATTGATATGACAAGTAGAATGTGTGGGAAACGTGCATTTTCCCATTTGTGACCCACCGACTTCACCAAGACAGGTAGAAACCAACGCGGTAAAGCTTCACCATGAAAATCAGGTTTCTACAAGAACACTTAAGAGCACTATCAAAATGGCACATGCGCTTTGTTGAACATTGGGTTTGCACCCCGCCTTTGAGCAACGATTGGTCCTCTCAACAAAGGCTTATCCTCTCAGCAATGATTCATCCTCTAAGTGACAGCTCCCTTTCTCCCATATTGGCACTATTGCGGATAATGGGGCCAGACTTGCTTGAATGCCCCTTTTGTTTGCCTAATGCTCATGTCTACAGCCGGGTATTTGTCATGCAATCCCAACATTATATGTACAAAGTCCGAGATATTTGGATGCGAGGCGTGCCATACTATGGAAAATCTGAGTTCTTTGTCACCAGTCTCCTCAATCCCATCAGTCCAATCCAGACTGCTTCCTCTGTTCGAATCGTTCGACTTCCTTGCCCGGGACAAACATTAACCCACCAATCAAAGACATCTTTAGCTTCCTTAACTTGCAGTTTCTGTAACTTAGGATCATTCTTGACCGCGACTTCTAGACCTGAGACTCCACCGAAGACAATCAAGAGATGCTTGAAGCGTCCGACCAGTGGTCTATTGTCATCTCGACCATCTTCCTCTCCATCTGAAGTGTTATACAGTAATTCCAATGGCATACCCCTTTCTGAGGTTCCTATTGTAAGATCATATCCATCATCGTATGTGCATTCCTCGAATACAGCACTTAGACTAGCAGCCCTTCTCACATTGTAACCCCAGTAATATCCGCCCTCTTCTCTTGGTTCATCGGGATTCACGGCTTCGGCTTTGATCTCCTTCGCCTTCGTGGTTTGAGCGGCATCTTCTGCACCCGATGTAAACTTCAATGTAACTCGCGTTGAAGGTGGAATGTCAGCATCAAGAGTTACCGGAATTCGAAGTCCGGCATCAACAAGACTTGTGCCAGAACTTGAAGCTCTAGATGAAAGTGTCACGCCTTCCCGATATGGACACCACTCTTCTGCACGCAGATGATGTGGTAGATCGAGACTGGGAAGTGTCCCCGCCGTACGGAGGTTCGGATGTAAGGGGAAAAGTAGACGCCGAAGATGAGGAGGTGTCTCGAGGTAACTCAGAAGGTGAACAAGGAAATGATCCGGGTCAGACGTCCCAGTATATTCGTCGGAAGACTCGTCAGACCGGCTTGACAGCGAGTGATACCGATGGTGGTTCCGTGGCGGTTTTACATCGCCGTCAGAGAAAATTACGACTTCGTCAACACAGAACACAGCCAGGGCACGAGCGACATGGCCAGCAAGGAGGGTTCGAAGCTCATGGGATTGCGCACTGGGAGGATATCAGTACTAATCTATCAGGAATGAAGATTCTCCTTACTTTGCGATGATACTACCCGGCAGTGCAACGCTCACGGTCCAATCGCGACCTTTTGTTGGCTTGAACACCGCGGTGGGCTTCGATGTGTCGAGGCTAGTTGGTGCGACATTGGCCTTTTCTTCGGCTTCGTTGTTGCATTTCCGTTTCTAATGCAACATTCAGCTCACCCTACAGCTCTGAGTATTGCAAGACGACCAACTTTAGCATTTGTCTCTCCTCGTCCCATGGTTCTTGTGGTTGTGAGGTTGTTCAGAGTTTCTAAAACAAAAGCGGTGACAATGAAAGACGGGCAGAATCGCGAATCAGGTAAGGCGTGGAATTTCGGCCTTTCTACGATCCAACAAGAAAGCTGGCAACTACACCAAGGAAGCTTCTTTTGCGGCAGTTTCTTCAAAGATTTACACGATGTCTCAAACAGTCAGTATCGGCTCAGGAGCGCAGTTTGCTGACCTCCTGAAATCGTCCAATATCGTTATCTCAGATTGTAGTTTTGCCCCTCTTAAGACCACGTCTCGATAATATGCGCTGATGCTTTCTCTATACAGTTTATGCCGACTGGTGTGGGCCGTGCAAGCAAATCAGTCCTATATTCGAGTCGTTGTCCGCCAAGCACTCAAAGAAAAACTCCGTCACCTTCACCAAAGTTAATGTCGACAGCCAACAAGGCATTGCCCGGCAATATGGCGTTACTGCGTAAGCCCTCATATCTGCGTCTGCTCAATTTCTGCCTGCTTTTACTTAGGCTTTATTTCTCTGTAACCTATCACCTCTTTGAGTGAAGCTAATCTTTCTCTTTCAGCATGCCAACCTTCATCATCTTCCGGTCTGGCAAGGTCCTCCAAACACTCCGTGGTGCTGATCCTCGTGGCCTAACCTCTGCTGTCGAAAGTGCCGTCAAACTTGCTGCTACGATGAAACAGAATTACAGCTATAGCTCTGTTGGACATACTCTCGGCGGTCCATCCACTCGACCTCGTCAATCTTTACAACAGCCGTTGACTTGGAGGTGGAATATCAAGGAATGGTACTCCGCAATAGTCACCTTTTTGGGGCTCTACTTCATATCTCTATTCTCGGTAAGTCAGATACCAATGTTTGCGAAGTAATTGTCTGTAAATTGTGTACTGATGGAATCAAAGCTTGACCCATTTAGTTCAGCCGAGAACTCGCCCTTCAACATACATCGAGAGCCTCCAAAGCCGGTGGCTCGTGTACTAGGGAAAGGAACTGCAAGAACAGGGTTACAGGTTCCAAAGGAGAGGAAAGTAGGCACTCTATCAGACATTACCGGTGATAGTTGAGATTGGTCTGTCAAACGGGCGTTTCTTAGTTATAGTATTTCGGAATGTATAAGCTATTGTTCAATACTTGCTACATATGAAGAAATAAGATCGGATATGCATATCCACTGCTTGTGTCTCCTACTAGAGGGAACTCTACCTCACATGCCCCCATTTAAAGGATTCTCAGGTACGCATCACAATCGTTCTTAACTTCTCCGGGCTCTCCTAAGTTCTGAACTATTAGGCGTGGTGAGTATTATTGGAACATTCCCCAACATGTTCGCCGCGGTATGAAATAAGGGATGCATGAGATGGAAGGATTTCACGACCCGAAAATGCATTTTTATTGCCGTCTAGCTCATGCTGTCTATGCTACTTACCAATGTACAATTCGTTGGAAGCAGCTGCACCTGTCGTCAAAGCTATTATTCGTCATCACAGTCTGTACTGAAGTGGAAAGCTACGTTAACTGTCGAAGTTTGGTTCTCTCGGACTGTGGATTATGCATAAATTCAACACACAGCACTTATACGTTCCAGGCGTCCCAGCAAGAATGGCTATGTTGACGATGGACCTGCAACCGTAGATTGCTGCACTTATATTTTGTCGTCTTTAAGTCAAGTGACCTCCACTACCGTCTTTTTATGCTCACTGCTAGCGTGTCGTCATTCATTCATGAATGCTCATCAAGATAGCAGTACTGCCCTCTAAACTAGTAAGAGATTGGTAGTAGAATCTGTAGAAGTTCCTAAACTGAGAGTATATCCGAACTGGGTTGATGATCAAGGAGCTTATACTGATACTGATATAGCTTATTTATTGTGCTAGATAGCAGACATCGTTACAAAGTAGTCTGTCTCAATCTACCCAAAAATTCAAAATATCCATGATTTGGCTACGCATATCCATATCATCATTTCCAGGATGCCGGCGTGAATAATCGTAGTCACTATTTCTCATATATATCATCCTTCTCCGACGACTCCTCATTCTCCTCCCCCATAACAATACTCAAACACTTCCTCGCCATGCCCACGTTATGCTCCAAAGCCGCCAACTTCGCCATAGCAGCTAACAAGCTCGGATCCGCACTCTGCACCCTCACCTTCTCCCTGACCCTAACCTCCTTACCTCTATACTCAAACACTTGCTCCGCTTCATCATGCTCAAGCCTTCTCTGCACGCCAATGGCCAATGCAAACATTGATCGTATATCTGGTTGTGCATCCGCTGGCTCAAGTGTCCGTATCGAGAGGACGAGACTAGCCTCGTGAACCCCCAGGGAGAACCCAAGGCTGTCAGGAAGGGGAGGAGTAAATGTTGATGGGTCGAGGGGGTCGGAGGTCCAGCTGTCGGAGGGCGAGGGGAGTGGAGGACCTTTGAGAGTATGCCGGGCTTCGGTAATCAGAGAATGTAATAGACGAAGCTGGGAGGAGATGAAGATGGCAGAGTGGCGATCGCCGGTCCAGCGTGTTATATCAACACAATCTAGAGATTGGTTGAGGAGATTGCGCAGAGTCACCAAGGGAGCAGGCACGATTGGATATTCAGGATTGAGGACAAGGTGGATTGGATGGTGAGTACGCAATCGGAGATGTAGAGACTTCGTACTGAGTCAGTTAAGGAAGCTAAGAATGAATATATCGAATTAGACTAACGCCTTTGACTATCCGAGTGCCAACGCGCGTGATATGGCCCTTGATACATTCAGATCGAAGGGTAGAAATGGCGAGAGTAGAGCCGGGCTCAGTAGGAGCAAGAAGGGCATGGCATTCTTCCAAGCCTGACTTAAGGGACTCCAAGGTCTCTTGGAGAGACTCCAGTAACCATGTCAGTTCTCGTGCCTATCACGTGTTAGATATCTGGAACAATCATTGCAAGAATTGCCTATATACTAATGATTTCTCTTCAGCCTTTTTCAGCTCATCTGGCGGCAAAGGAGGCCAAACAGAAGTAGACATATTGACGGTCAATTTCAAAGATATGAGGTTCTACGACGGAGATGTACCTCAAAGCTCTATGACGGTTTAGGAAGCGGTGAGACAAAGCTAGACCAAATATACTGCAGTTCGACCTAAAGCTCGAAGCCGCATCTCAGCAGTTCGCCGTCCTACTTTACCCCCACTAAAGGCCCGGAATCCCAATTCTGCAGTCCTTTGTTACAAGCAATTAGTATAACATTGTACAATCCCTGTATTTCGTACCTGCAGCCAATCCCAAATCTCTCCGTTGCTGTACGAAGCATCACACAATACCACCATGGCAAAAACCACACCTACCCCCGTCCCGCCGAACTCCTCCGCGCCAACCGCGCCGCCCAAGCTCCCTCGACTTCCAAAAGGTACATTGCACCCAATTCCATCGCAGCAAATCCCTCCACTAATGAAACCCTAGGCACTAAGATAACCAAACGCCCCCTCCTGCACCCCCCCATTGCCCCTCCCCGCTCAGGCGCGTCCGTCCAAAAAATAGTCTACATCTCCGCCTCCTCGCCCTTCATCTCCACCACAAAGCGCGTACGGAAATACCTCAGCGAGATCGACAAGCGGGCCTTGGGCAAAATAGGCATTCTGAAATCTGGGACAGACAGGACGAAAATACAAAATGTGGAAAGGGGGGGAGTGGAGAGGGCGAAAGAGGAAGTGCTGGTTAAGGCTACGGGGAAGGCGATTGAGAAGGGGTTAAGGGTGGCGTTGTATTTTCAGGGGCAGGAGGATTGCCTTGTCAGGTTGAGGACGGGGAGTGTTGGGGCTGTGGATGATGTGCTTGTGCAGGAGGGGCTGGTGGAGGGGGAAGGGGAACAGGAGCGGGAGGATGTGCCTGAGACGAGGGTGAGGAGGACGAGTATGCTGGAGGTGGGGATTAGTTTGCGGTGAGGGCGCTGTGTGCCTAGTGTGTGTTGTTCCGAATTGGATATGCCGGTATTCCAGGGCTCCTTTGGATGCCATGAGTGGCGCATGATGGGATGTGGAATGTCGTGCGATACTGTTCGCAGCGGAATCCCTCAGTGCCTCAAGCTGGAAGATCACTAAGGAAGTTGCAGGCTAGTTGGACGAGTCGAGTTCAATTATAAGCTAGGAAGGCCACCAGAAGTATGTGAGGACGGTGATAACCGCACCCTTAAGGGCAGGACGCAATCTCGATGAATAAACTACTAGGCTATCTATCACTACCATCAGGATCTTCTCTACTCATATTCCTCCCTGCTATTGAATACAAAGACCGGAACATGCGTCTGTAACTACAGGCCGCTTATGAATTGGGAGTGGAGGTTGTGTAATTGATTGACCTGGTTTATTATGCTAGTATCCTGGCAGCCCCTAATTGCTTAAAAATGTACACGAGTAATTTGTAAGTGTGCTTATACACTCTATTCCCTAACATGTCCCAGAAGAAAACCCTGCAGCACATCCATGGCATCATTGTGCAGGCAGAGCTCTAGGTTGCCAGAACGACTCATGAAGAGGAATAGTGTAGGTATTGATAATAGCCGCATTCGCTCAGCGCTTTAGGGCTGAGACATGACGGATGACCCCCATCTAAAATTCAAGAAAATCGAACGTAGAAACAAGAATATAAGATGCGTCGAAGATGCTGCAAAGCCCGCTAAACCACCAACGCCAGGTATCACGACCTCATCACATCACAGTACACTTTGATTCATCCTTCCCCCCAACACCCTTCACACTGAGTGCCACTCTCGCCGCTTCCGTAAACGCTTCATTCACACCCCTATTTCGCATCGCCGAGCACTCCAAGTATCTGAGCGCACCAATCCTCCTCGCAACCTCAAGACCTTGGTTGTAGTTGATCATTTGCTTCTTTTCTCGATGCGCTCCGTCTGTGCCTTCGGCTTCTGCTTCATCCTCGTCGTTGTGTTCGCGTAAATCGCACTTCAGGGCCACAAGGACGAGTTTCACGCCTTGGCAGTTCTCTGCGATCTCTCCAACCCATTTTGATTCGACGTTTTCTAGGGAGTCTTTCGAATCGACAGAGAAACAGAGCATTATTGCGTGGGTATCGTCGTAGGAGAGGGACCGCAACCGGTCGAATTCTTCTTGACCGGCCGTGTCCCAGAGAGATAATTCGATGTGGACATTGTCAACGAAGATGTCTAATGACCAATTAGTCCCACAACCTTCTAAAGCATGTCTAGGATAGATGTAGGAGTCGAGCGTTGCGCATACCATGTACGTAATTCTCGAAAACTGTCGGCTCATAGACTGTTGGAAAGTACCTAGAACGTCATCAGCTGCACAGCCCAACAATGCAAGTCATTGCAGCATTACCCTCTCGTGAAAACATTCAACAGAGACGTTTTGCCGCAAGCACCATCGCCACTATCACATTTCGTCAGTTCTCAAGTCCAGGATTATGCGACTCGGCCGCTCGCATCTGCACCCAACAGCGGGTCTTACAGGAGGACAAGCTTTCGCTGCGTCGTCCGTGACCCTCCACAAAACGGTATCTTCATGGTTGCACCAATCTTCTAAAATAGAATATATTACTAGCGGAAAGTAACTGGTTCTTATAGAGGTTTGTTCGACGACGAATGTGGCTGAATTCTACAGATGACGACGAAAAGAAGGAGAAGTTCGGGAAACTAGCAGGCAGGTTCGGGGGCTGCACTTGGCTTTCTTTGGGGGGCGGCCGCGAAATTAAACGCCACGATTCAATGAACCTAGCGTCATCCAAGCCGGCAGATGCACTAGTTAATGATCGAGAACTTTGATGTCTGGCACTTTCCTCGGCGTCAGCATTCTGGAATTGTTCTAGGAGATATAAGTAGTCAAGTGAATTTCAGATGTCATGATTCGGCTTTGCCGGAACATATCATCTTTCAGCTGTACAGGTCTATATTTGACGCTCCCGCAGTTCCTCAATTGTGGCGTATTGATCTACGACATGGGCCTTACTCAATCCGCATCATCCAAGTGGATCAAAAACGCCGACTTGCTTGCCGAAGACGCTATATCTTAGAATCCTTCTTTCCTTCATCCCTTTCACCCGGCGCACATTTTGCGCTATTGAGTCCAAACTATTGCCTTGTGGCCGTAAATGGAAGACCTTTGTATCAAGCTTTGCATCAATAGCCTCAATAATGACATCGCAAACTTCATAAGATCACTAACCGACCTAGAGGATTAACAAGGACAAGGTCTAAATGTAGCATACAGGAAGCCCAGAGCCATCAATATATATAGTCCTCGAGATATGCCCGATAGTTCTTCAATCTTCCCGTTGTAATCCCTGCCTACTTCTTCCAATGCGATCTGCAAGTCCCATGTCACCGGCTTTACGGTGCAACCCGTTCACAAAGTCCCCTCTGTCACCATATTTTGAAGATTTGGCCCGAGCCATATCCTCAGCCTCTCGAGCAGCCTTCTCCTGCTCTGCCAAAGCTGCTAACCGCTTCTCACGATCCTCATCTAAAGCCGATGCGTCTTGTTGCATGGATGCCAACTTACGTTGCCTCTCCTCTTCGTCGTCAGCCGAAGGAGTTCTTGGATCTCTTCGTTCCGTGTTAAGCCTGTCATCTCTCCTCTCTGGGTAGTGACGCCTTGGGCCATTATAGTCCCTCCATTGATCATCAGAACGGTATGAATCCTCATTGCCTCTAAGTGCTTGATCTCCTCTACTTGACCGATGTGATTCTGGTCTTCTATCAGGTGATGGTGACCGAGAGTCCGGCGTGTATGAGTAGGACCTCCGTCGTTGGTTGCGAGTGCGACTGCTGTAGCCGTTTCGGTCATCATAGTCATCCCGTCTTCTTCGTAGAGGCGAAGCCGATCTCGAAAATTGTCTCCTATCACAGTCGTAGCCGTCACGACCTGGAGAAATGGATCTTGATCCAGGCCGTCTAGAATCAGAATGATGTCGTCTATAACGTTCCCGAGTGTCCTCGTCATTTCTCTCCTCATCCCCTGTCCTTCTCTTTTTGCGCCTCCGTTCATCGTCTGAGTCATCGCGGTGTCTATGTCGGCGGTGATGATGCCGATGTTTCCTCTCTTTGCTTTTTGCTTTCTTCTCCTCAGTGCCGCCAATTGCCGCTAAAAGCTGCCGGCGCCTGATAGGGTCATTCATCATGGCTTCGTAGGCGGCCTGTTCTTGCTTCTTAATTGCCAACATTGGATCTTCCCTGATTTTTGCTGCTGTATCCCGTAGAGTATTTGCGTGTTGCAGTGCCATAAAACTATCTTCCGACGCCTGCTTCTCGAGCTTCTTGTGATCCGTACCCTTAATCAGACCATCGATGCGTCGCTTGCCCAAGAGATATCCCTCCATCTCCTCATTTGTCCCCGCCTGACCACTGGATGGGCCCTGATACATCCAGTCTACTCGATCGACGCGTTTGCGACTCCCGGCTGCCTCGAGTTTTTGTTGAATCTCCTCCTTTGCCCTCTCTTCCTTCAACTCCTTGATCCGCTGCTCTGTTCGTTTGCGTTCATCTAGGGCCTTTTTCTCTTCTTCCCACACCCGCCTCTGGTTGCTCATGAGTACTGGATGCCATGATTTCTTCAAGTTAAGATCGCCACCCATCTTTGTGATATAGTCGTTCGCTCACTTTTAGGTTACTAAAAGATGTCACAGAACACAAATAGTTCTCTACTGACACGTCTTTTATCCGAGTAACCCAGAATTCTTCGTAATGTAGAAGTTGTTTCAATAATAAGGCGAGGCAGGAAAGTTAGTGGCGGGATAGCGCTAGGCCCCTTTCATCGTTAGCTTAGCCAATCGATAAGGCAGCTTTATATCGCGCGGCAGCCTCTGACAATGAGCTTCAACCCAACCGTCACTCGTTCGGAGCTTCAGTAAGGAGGATTCCCAGTCCCAAAAGCCACTTGAAGCTCATCTACTGAAATACCGATTGTACCTTTGCCAAGATGTCTGACGACGGAGATGATTTCATGCAAGATTCGGAGGAGGAGTACGGCTCTTCCACACACGCATCTCCTTCACTTCACTGACAGCTAGCAGGTATGATTTCGAATTCGAAGATGATGGAGAGGAAGATAACGCAGACGTCGATATTGAGAACAAATACTACAATGCTAAGCAAATGAAGGTTGCAAACCCAGAAGATGCAGTCGATGAGTTTCTCGGTGTGCCTGCGCTAGAACAGGAGAAGAGCGAATGGGGTTTTAAAGGGCTGAAGCAAGCCATCAAGCTCGAATTCAAGCTTGGACGGTATGAGAAGGTATGTCAATATCAATTTCATCACGGTTTTTGCTGCATATCTAACGGGTGTTCTTCAGGCGGTAGAGCATTACAAAGAGCTTCTTACGTATGTCAAGTCGGCAGTGACACGCAACTACTCGGAGAAATCCATTAACAATATGCTCGACTTTATCGAAAAAGGATCTGATGATCAAGCGGCCACGAAATGCATGGAAGAATTCTACTCTCAAACCCTCCAATCCTTCCAGAGTACCAATAATGAGCGGTTATGGCTCAAGACCAATATTAAGCTAGCAAGACTATTTCTGGACCGAAAAGAATATAGTGCGGTAGTGAAAAAGGTGCGAGAGCTACATAGAGCTTGCGAATTGCCGGATGGAACCGATGATCCAAGCAAAGGAACCTACTCTCTTGAGATATATGCCTTAGAGATACAGATGTACGCAGAAACGAAAAACAACAAGCAGCTGAAGAGGTTATATGAGCGGGCTTTGAAGGTCCGGTCTGCCGTACCACATCCTAAAATCATGGGCATTATTCGCGAGTGTGGAGGAAAGATGCACATGAGTGAGGAGAATTGGAAGGATGCGCAGAGTGACTTTTTTGAATCTTTCCGAAATTACGATGAAGCAGGCTCTCTCCAGAGGATTCAAGTGCTGAAGTACCTGGTGCTTACAACAATGTTAATGAAGTCGGATATCAATCCCTTCGAATCACAAGAAACAAAGCCATACAAGGGTGACGCTCGAATTTCAGCAATGACCGATCTTGTTGATGCATACCAGAGGGATGACATTCACAAATATGAGTCCATTTTACAGAACAACAAAGATCTCTTGGAAGACCCCTTTATCGCTGAGAACATCGACGAAGTTACCCGGAATATGCGGACGAAAGCGGTTGTCAAACTCATAGCGCCATATACCCGCTTCAAGCTCTCATTCATTGCCAAGCAGCTCAAAATCTCAGTCCCAGAAGTTCAAGATATCCTGGGTTTCCTGATTGTGGACAAGAAAGTTAAAGGGAAGATCAATCAACAAGACGGCACAATGGAGATTGAAAACAATAGCGATGCAGAAAGACTGAGCGCCATGAGAGAATGGAATTCGGCAATCTCATCACTCTGCAAGGCAATCTTTGCCGACGGAGAAGGCTTCAAGGTTCCCGACGTCCCAGCCATGATTGACGATCACGGAATAGATTTCTTCAGTCAACCGGCTGGGAATAGAGCATCTCGAACCGAGGGTGGCAAACGGAAGGGCTTGATGCAAGGTAAAGGAAAGATTTGGTCTAGTTAGGCGTCTTAGATTGCATTGCGCGTGGCATCGCGGTGACGGACTAAAGTTGTGAGTTTTGTGCTACGGCGTACACATACTTCGATTAGCTGCATGGGCAAGGTGTTAAGGTATATTCCAGTTGCGAAAACACAATATTAACCTAACAGGTTGCGTTAAACGCGTCAGACCTTCTACTTTAAGACTGTGAAACATTATGGTTGTGATACCTCGTGAATCCTTTCGTTCATGCCACCCAACGTTTCGGGAGTTAGCAGTAATTGGCTCCCTCAGCTTTTGTCACCATAACCTTACGACTCAGAGAGAATGTCTTTCATTTGCCTGAGTCCGCAACTTGGTATGCATCCACGAACATCGAACAGGTTACATGCGTACTAGATTTGGGTGAAAGTGATTTTACAACGGAACATGAGAGCATGCTGTTCCATATAGCAGCCACGTGTTGCAAGTAATGCGCCTTGCCTTCAGAACCGTTCTTAATATCCCAGGCGACACTTCTTTGACCGATTCCGTCATGTTATTAGGATATTTACAATTGACCCCCACCGAACCTGCAAAGTCTGCAGAGCTTTGCATAGCTCCTCGTAATGGCTCTCATCGCAAGGCGTAATGAGGGAATTACCCAGCGCGATACCCGCACCACCAAGGATCGCCATAGGCCCTCTGGCTGCCCATCGCCAACGTATTAAAACTCACGACGTATCGTGGGCTTGCACCAGCCATACACGTCAGTAAGTGACCATGCGACCTCCCGGAGCACCACATCCTGTAAAACAGGACATACTGCTTACCAGGATCGTGCGGGAGGGTTACCGTCTGTAGATCAAGGTTGCTCCCGCAATCTAGTGCCTAGGATCTTGGGCAGAGCCAACTTGCAGCTTTTGGGCTGGCTGAGGGTGTCGGCACGTAAATATACCGGGCGTGAGTGGGCTCTGCGAGCGATTGCTCCTGGCCCTTGATGCGGGAGGGACGCCGGGGAAGGCGGGAGTTACTGCAGGGCTAGAGGGGGCATAATCTACACAGCGATATCTGACGGCCATCACACAACCCCTAGTTTGCCTCGTTCAAACTTTGATTTTCCATTTGCTAGGTTAGAGATTCGTGGTGCCCATGCTTAAGAATTTGGATGTCGTGTACAATCTTTCCGCTTGCCGGTTGCCAGTGCTGTGGAGACCCTTGATTTTAATTTTCTGGCAAATCTCCCGACGTATGAAATATCGCAGATAGAAAGAAGTCGCCCATCTTCATAGTCCCGGGACTTTGCCTTTTGCATTGCGTAACCGTGAACTACATGGGTAGCATGTATTGGCTGCCAGATCTCGCTCATGGGTTCTACCTTTGCTTTTGCAAAATCGTCATGCTTCCCCTCATGAGACCTGCAGCCAGCCGGTGGAGAGTGAGACATTCGCCTAAAGCTCGGTATCCTCCCCCAAGTCGCACACTTTTCCTGATTCGCCCAGCGTTGCTGGGGACAGCATCGAAAAGTTGATAGTCACTTTTCTGCCCGCACGAGCTGTGCTCAGCTCCCAACATGAACCTCGAATTGTGGCTTTCCAGACGCCTAGGCGCGCGGTACGAGTTGTCTTTGGTCGAGAATTCGGTCAATGCCATTGGAGGCTTGCACAGTAATCGGGCCACTGGGCCGCTTCCCACACAGCAAGCCCACAAGTCAGAGCTCGGCGGGTGTCTCTGATGCTGCAGCTGGACCCGCCAAATACAAGCTGACCGAGACCACCCCTCTGCTCTTCTTCTGATCCTTCCCCGGCTCTACTGCTCTTTGACTTGTACATACTTGCATCTTCCTGATTGCCGTAATTTTGTCTACCTTCTTGCGTGCCCACAGACCGGCAAGCAACATTGTGGAAAGCCTGCTTGACTTTTCTTGAGGCAGATCGTTGCGCGCCTACAGCGGGAATCAATCGTGAGGCGGGATCCTTTTAATGTGGGGCAGTTGGTGACAGCGAAAGGAAAGCCTTGCTCGATATCTCTCCTTCATGTGCACAAAGCAAAATACATCTTGCAATTGTATGAAGGTGTTCGGATTGCCTCTGTGCTTTGACCCAGCTGGCTGGAGTTAGTTGAAGACGACTTCATTCAATTGCTGCAATTAATGTGTGTTCTGGTCGTCCTCGTTGTGTTCGCACGACAAGAAATATAAACGAAGATCCCAGAAAACTGTCGGGCATCTCGCCCGAAATCGCAGAGAATGTTTCAACCACAACCCACAACATATTCTCCGTTCGCGTCGTACGGAGGTGCGACGGGCCAAGATCACGGGCAGAACAGCTTCAACTCATATCAACCGCCGAGTTTAGGGCCTCTTAGCGGCGGTCCCGTTGAGTTCGATAACCCAGTCTTCAGCCCCGTTGCCAGCTACCCTGCCTTGCCGGTGAGCCTTCATCAAGGCCGTTACAGTACGATGGCCGCACCAGCAACCGACGATTTGACGGCTCAAGAGACGCTAGCGCGAGCATATCAGCCAGAATTGAAGGTATGTGCTCGGATGCGATTGTGAATGAGTACAAAGCTTACGTGGGTGCAGGGTCCTTTGGTGGGGGAGAAGAAATCGAGCCTAGAAATCACAGAAGAATATGCAAAGGCCGATCCCATATACGTCGCCAAAACCTTGGTAAGGTGTACAAGTGAACACATGTCGTATGACTAACTCACGTGTTGTCAGACGTTACCTAGAATGTACTCTCACTATCGCCCAGTCAAGGGTGATGGCAATTGTGGATGGCGAGGTTTGTCTCATCTTTATCACTGCTCCACGGAAATTTGAGCTTGAACTGTCACTCCAGCTTCGTCATGAAATGCTCCGCGTTCTATCTGCAGAAATGCTCGTGACCACGTACTGATAGGCACCTAGCGATTGGATTCTCTTATGTCGAGACCTTACAGAAGCTTGGAGACAAGAAGCTGCTAGAAGCAGAATGTGAAAGAATGTTGGGCCTTACGGGCTGGGTTGAGAGCATGACCGGTCATGAAGCCTGGATCTTTGAGGATATGAGGGACGGTGTTATCAATTTGCTCCGAGAGGTTATCAATCACCTTCATCTAGGACCGATACCAGAGGATAAATCTGTGTTACTTGCGCCGTTCAATGATCCTGGCGAGTCCGATGGGATGGTTTACTGGTGCAGACTACTTGCAAGCGCCTACCTCAAAGCCAATCCCGCAGCGTTTCAGGACTTCATCCCTGATCTGATAGGCGTGGACAACTACTGCAAAGACGTTCTAGAGCCGAGCAACAATGAAATAGAGCATCTTGGTATGACTTTGCTCTTCGAAGTCCTCCTCAAGCCAATTGGCGTGGCCGTGGAAATTGTCTATCTCGACAGAAGCGTGGGTACAGAGGCCAACGTACATTATTTAAAACCTGAAGTGCCTAATACCGCAAGATCAACCATCCACCTTCTCTATCGTCCGGGTCATTACGATATATTGTACAAAGACACGAACCCCACAAGGACCCAGTCTCTCTCTCAGCAGCAGATTAGTGAAAGCGCCGCTGCACATTCGAACATACAGGTTAATAGAGCTACAAGTTTCACCCACCGTCACTCAATTCAAGGAACCCCGGCAGATTATAATGGTGTCGACATGTCCATTATAGTAAACATGCCAACTTTATTTGGCCCCTTACAGACCAACCCCGGATACGCTGAATCATATCATTCTGTTACCGATTTCACCCCACCCCCTACACATGTACCGTCATACGTTGAATCTAGTCGTACGACCCAATCAATCTCCCCGGTGTCATCAGTGTCACCGGGACCAACGATATTCCCAGCCAGCACCTTGCCCATGCACCCTCACACCGTGGCTACAACTGTGAGCCCAATCGTGGCACATGTGTCACCAGGAGCAAGCCAGTTCCGTCCTTCAATGTATCAGTACAAAGAAGACTGGGGCGACGCACCGGCGCAAGGTTTCCAGACTAGCACGTTCAAGAATAGCCACTACAACGTCTCGCACTACAATAATCCAAACTTCCAGCCCGAGCAATGGACGCCAGACTGCGATGAAGCAGTGGGCAAGATTACACGGCGTGGAACATCGTAACTACAGGAGGTCTTCGACCTCAGCAGCACGGGTGACGTAAAACTGAAAAATTGCAATACACAGTGGATGGAATGTGGGTCTCAGGCTACACTCTCATGCAAACAACCGACATTAAATAGTTGGGCATGCCATAATAACCACACCAGCAAATCAAAGATGAATATCACGAAAGTACGAAAAAGTTCACAGTTATAAAGTTTGCGGAACGGACGAATATGGGCACGTGATTGCTTCCTTGCCTGTTGGCGTGCACTTTGGGATTTCCCCATAACTGCTAATGGATTTAGTCGAGTTCCTGATTTTGCCCGTTATGGCCATCATTCTATATTTTCTATCTACTCTACAGCGGACGTCCTGCGCGAGCGGGGCGTCTTTTTGTCTCTATTTTCTGCTCTTTTCCCAATGGCTCTTACACAATCAGAGAAGCCCGTTCGGATGATGCTGAAGGGTGCTCTTTACCCTTATTTTTGGTCTCTATTGTGATTGCTAGGACAGCTTAGCTTGGCGTGGGATGGAATGCAATCAGGGCAGGGCTGACAGGACCAGTGGCGCCCTCCCATGCTTGAATCTGATGCTTGACCTTCTGCGATTTCTGTTTGTTGGTGTTGTTTTCCTTCTAGTCATTAGATCGTGAAATGGCTCCCAATCTATTCGCATCTGAGTTCGAACCAGCCCATGGGCTATCGATGTATTCTTAAATTCTCATCCTCCGTCCTCATCGCCTTCAGCCAATACATCCTCCTCCGTAACTCTCACCACATCCCCCATCTCCAATCCACACTCCCTTGCAAAAGACCGCACCCACACGCCCGCCACATCCTCCACCTTCAAGCTTAGTCCCCCATCCCTCTTCCCAATTCCTGTCTTCCCCTTCTCCCTCCTCTTCTCCTCCACCATAGACGTAACACCCTTCCCCTCCAACCCACACGCCACAATCCTCCCAAACCACCTCAAATCCGTCCCGATATTCAACCCCACCCCATGACTTGTAACATTCCTCCTAAGATGCACGCCCAACGCTGCAATCTTCGTGTCCTCGTCCACCCACACACCCGGATTCTCAGTTCTTATGCCCGTGAGGCCGTAGTGCGCGAGAGTTTCTATAGTGACGGTTTCGAGCAGGTGAACGTAGCAACGTGGAGATAGGCTCTTCCTGCTCGTTGAGGAGTTCACCGGCGTGGAGAGTGGGTGGGATGATCCCACGGTACTTGCAGAGAAGGAGTACGGCCTCGCAAGAGAAATAATCGGATACACAACCAGCTGCCCCGGCCCGTGAAACGTTATCTGCCCGCCGCGCAGCGCCTGTACGAACTCTGCTGTCTGCAAGCCATACTCTGTCTCCAAGGGCTGTTTGAGGAAGGCGAGTTGTAAGGGAGAAGGAGGGGTTGTTTCGCGGCGGCCAGTAGTGTATATGGGGTGTGGGGTGAAGGTTAGGATTGTAGGTGGTGGAGGCGGAGGAATTGCGCCTGGGGAGGTTTTGGAGAGAGTTGCTTTGTAGCGGAGGAGGCGCGAGACGAGGATTTCTTGCAGGTAGGAGACATGTGGGTAGGGAGTTAGGTTGGGGAGGTGGAGGTGTCGCAGGGTGGGCATTGGAGGTGAGAGGAGAGCGAGTTTCTTGTTATAGGCGGTGACGGGAATAGATAGTGCATAGAGGGATCAGGTGGGCTGCCGTACGATCGTGCATATACCCATTGATTCTGATACTAAAAGTCACTCAACACATAATACGGTATAGATCTGAGTAACATTTTTGGATTCCATCTCTGATTTCTATCATCGTCCTTTGGAATGCCTTTCTAAATGGTCTTGCAAGGCGCTTAACACAGGCAAATTCTTCCGATCTAAACTCCCGTGCTGGAATTACCGTCTCCACCCTTGCGACCACGACCACGTCCTCCTTTGCTAAAGGCTGTTTTTAAACATCTGGCTTCCTTTCTTTGCGATCTGCTTTACCTTGCTTAGCTCTCCTTGAATATTGAGGCCGCCCATCTGCTGATGAAGAGTAACACCTTAGTTACGACTCTTATCCCACGAGACAGCCAGAATTGCCTCGAAAAGAGGCGACAAGTCATGAGCTGCGCAAATTTCTCCTCCACGTCTCTTGTCTGATAGCGCTCGGAGATCCGTTTCAAGCGTACCATTTTTGGTAGGGATCTTTAAGAGCTTTTCGCGGGTAGACGTGCTGAAATATGGGGATCCGAGGTAAAACTCATGGCCAGTTCCTTCCAGTCTCTGACGAGAGCCTTTATCTCCACCGAAAGTACGCAAGTCGTGTACAAAAGCTCTGACAAGCTTGCGTAAAACCTGTGACCTCAGGTGACAGAAAAAAAAAATCGCCTCGCGTGCATTTCTAACTCTGTTATACTCGTCCCACGGTGGCAGAAAAGCGTCTCTCCACAGTCCAGGTATCAGAGACCATTGCCAAATCTCAGCAGTCAATTGCACCTTTTCCATAACCCCATTTTCACCAAACGTCTCCACGAAAATGTTGATGAGTGGCTTACTATCACTAAGCTGGGGAGTCAATCCAGCCTATTTTCATGTTAGAGGATGAAAGTCGCCATAAATGAAGATGGTATACGTCCCTAGGAGATATTCTTTTGTGAACGTCTGAAAATCCTCATTTCCGAGATCCAAAGTTATTTTTTCGAATTCGGGCACGTCATCGATTCTCTCCATTGTACTAACATCCATGCTACCAGAGGTATGGCGGACATGAGGCTGCATGAGTATCTCAGGTACGATCTCTCCGCGTGACACCTTGCGGCGTTCCGCGAAGGAGTTATTGTGACTCGGGGCTCGCGACGTGTTGGGTGATGTTTCATTTATGTCACGGATCAGAACCGTTACAACTAGATCATTCTGACAATACAATTTGTAAGTAGTCCATATTGACTCATCAGTCAGCATCTCACTGCAGCGGCCATAGATGCGGAGTGGATGTAGAAGGGGAACTTGGCGATGCTGCCTTGAGTGTTGGTGATGGTGAGGCAGTCCTGAAGAGTGACACCCTTTGATAGAACATCGAGGAGGGTATATTGCTTTTGTGTGAAATCAGGTAGGACCATGTCTTCCTTTAGGAAGAACCACAGCTGGTCGCCTGGGCTCATTGGACGAGCTATGGTGGAGATGGTTGATTGTGAGGTTCTGAGATTCAGGAACTGCAAAAATTATTTGTGCTGCGATAAGCAAGGAATGGGAATGTAAAGCGCGCTTTTAGACCAAAAAACAATTGGCATTTGGACTGGATTAGCCTTTCATCTTTGGCATAGTGATATAAAGTATGATACCTTAAAACCGGCAGAAATATGATTAAAACTATGTCACCGCCTATAAAATAACCATTTATGACTCACCGCCCAACTTAATGCAATGCGTATAATTTCCCGTGCACTTTCCTACTCCCCATCCATGATTCATAAATCTTGCAACTCACAAAAATTTTTTTGACACATCTATGCTCTCGATATGCCTTTAAAATTAAGCCACAGAGGACAATATGGCCAAGCCTAAACCTAAGCCTATGCCTAAGCAAGCGGCTCAGAAGCCCAAAGAAGCTCTGCAAGTCACCACGACCACCTTATCAGATCTCATGCAGGATGCCAGTCTGTGGTATAAGATCCACGTCTTGATTTATGACCTCTGCAACATCAAAACAGACCCCTCCTCTGAATCACGCACACTACTTACCACAGATGAACTTTATATCAGTGGTCCTTATTTCACAGCCTCTGAATCCATCCTCATCAAAGCCACAATCATTCAAGACATCAGAAATACCGAAATTACCGCCGAAAACGACGAAGCCGCTGGAGGAATAATTACTGTCGAAGCTACCCCTGCCGAAACACTCGCTACTACCAGAGATTTCACAGTTGAAAGAGAAACTAGGACAATTGAAGAAGCAATTAAGGAGAGGTTGGCTGGATTCTTTGACAAGCGTAGAGCTAGTGGAGACTCCCGGCCGTGTGGACCTCACGACATGGCACCTATCTATGAGAGTGTGTTTGGTATTCAGCACAGCGAGCTGCAGGATGAACGGTTCCTTGGTCGACTAAGAAGATCGGGATTGGCGGAGTCAACGGAAAAGGAGAAGGACTCGCTGAAGGAGAAGAAGAAAGGCAAAAAGGGTCGTTGAAGCTAAGGTGCCTGGATATTGATGTTGCTTGAATCAGCTGGTTTATGACGTGTGACGTCAGAGCAG
>Ga0335072_10002226_pt1 | contig 30380 bp, 29 predicted proteins | sample Lox_Sample_21_FD_206725 | JGI IMG/M metagenome (GOLD analysis project Ga0335072, IMG submission 206725) | Soil microbial communities from Loxahatchee National Wildlife Refuge, Florida, United States - Lox_Sample_2.1 | ecosystem: Environmental > Terrestrial > Soil > Wetlands | place: USA...
CTCGCGCGCGGCAATCCAGCCGACCTCAGCGGTAACGAATACAGGCGCGGTTCTGGGGTTCCCCGCGATCGGCAGGCCGGCTGGTGGCCGTCGTTTCCGCTGTCGGCGGATGCGTTAGCGTGCCGCCGTGGCAATTGCGAATTTGGTGATCGGTATTGTTTCTGCCGCGGCTGCTGTGGTTGCTGGCGCGTGGCTGCGGCAACGCACGGATGACCGGGCTCGCGCATTTGCTCGGTGGAGCGCTCTTGCCGCCATGGTGCTCGGGATGCTCGGCCAGCTCACTCGGCGCGCCGCGCTCCCACCGCCGCCAGTGCTCGGCCCGCCGGCGCCGCCCGCCAGGCTCGATCAGCCCGGCGCGCACCAGCGCCCGGTTCACCCCCGACTTCGACGGCAGCGGCGACACCCCGAGCCTGCCCAGCTCGAAGGTGACCCGCTGCGCACCCCAGGACCGGTGGATCCGGCGCAGCTCCAGCACCCGGGCCTCAACCACCGGGCTCATCTGATGCGGACAGCTGCCCGGCCGGTGTGCCCGGCCGACGAGCCCGTCCAGGCCGCCCGCCTCATACCGGGCCAGCCACGCGTGCACCGACTGGCGGGACACATCCCACCGGCCGGCCACCTCGCTCACCGTGCTGCCCTCGCCGATCACCGCCAGGACAGCCTGATACCTCTGCTCCGCCACACTCAGCTCCCTCATGAACTGAGCGTCAAGGATCAGCCGAAGTAACTGTCAACGATCAGCCGAAACACTGTCAGGCATCAACCGGCAGACAGATGTCAGACATCAACCGAATCAATACGTTCTATGTGGAGCCGGTGAGCGGGATCGAACCGCTGACCTGCCGTTTACAAGACGGCCGCTCTGCCAACTGAGCTACACCGGCGGGGACTCGGTGCATGGTAGCCGATCAAGCCCCTGGCGCGCGCGGCTGGCCGCTGACCGGCGGGCCTTGCGTTGACCGCCCACGCGACCGCTAGCCAAGATCAGCCAGCGCCGACAGGTCAGCTGCGTCTTGGCAGCCCGGAGCAGATGTTCGCGCCTGCGTTGCGCGACTGGACGGCGCCGGGACCGTTCTGGATTGCCTTGCTGACGGCCACCGTGCTCCCGCCGCCGCTACCGGTGCCCTTCTTGTGCTTCTTGCCGGTACCAGTCTTATGCGTGGGCGGTGCCGGCGGGTTCACTCCGGCGAAGTCGGTGCCCAGGATCAGCGTCACTGTGCCAGGATGGCCAACCTGCGACGCCGGCTCGGCCAGCGTGTTCTGCCCGGCCGGGAACGACTTAAGTGCGGTCATCAGCGTGTACGCGCCGTCCGCTTGGTCCAGTCCCGCGTAATCCACGGTAGTGGTGGTTGTCGACGCTGCGTTGCCAGTGCCGGTGACGTCGAAGCCGAGCTTCCGCAGCTTGGCTGCCGTCCGTTTGGCGAGTCCGGTCTGTTCAGTGCCGTTCAGTACCCGGACCTTAACCTTGCTGTAGCTCTGGACGGGCAGGTGACCGTGCCAGGTCTGGCCGGTCCGGACCATCTGGTAGAGCACGTCGTCCTGCGGCTGGACGGCCATCAGGTGCTGGTCGTAAGTCGGGTAGTCGAAGGTATCGGTTGTGGTCGGCAGCGTGATCAGGCTGACGTTCGTCGACTTCAGGTGGACCAGAGATCTGGCCAGGCTCACTAGTTCATTCACCGAGCCGAGGTTCTCGTCCACGGTCAGCGCCTTGGTGGCGGTGGTCGCGAGGCTCAGCAGTTGCAGGCCGTTGCTCAGTAGGCCCTGCTTGTTTACCTTCTGCACGATGGAGGAGATGAACGCCTGCTGCAACTCGATCCTGGGCAGATCACCGCCCGCATCGGGGCCGCCGAGCGAGTCCCTTGTGCGCACGTAAGCCAACGCCTCGTCGTACTTGAGCAGGTGCAGGCCAGCGCGCAGGTTGACGTGCGATTTCCGATCGTGGTACCCGCCTTTGGGCACGCAGACCTCAACGCCGCCGATGGCGTCGACCATAGTGCGGAACGAGTTGAAGTCGAACTCGACGAAGTGATCAAGCTTGATGCCGGTCAGGTCCTCGACAGTGGCTACCGCGCATGTCGGGCCGCCGATGTTCAGTGCCCCGTCGATGATGTTGCCCGGCGGGTAGGCGTACGGGCCCTGTATGCCGATGCCGATCATCCGGCTACGAGCCTTGCAGCCGGGCTCGTAGACGAACAGATCCCTGGGAATCGACAGCACCGTCGCATGGGTGTGCCTCGGGTCCAGGTGAATCACCAGCAGGTTGTCGGAGTTGCTGGTGTACGGGGAATCGCCTGGCGCGACACCGAAATGGCCCCGCTGGCCGGCCCGCTTTTGGGAGCCCAGCACCAGAATGTTCAGTGCGCCGTAGACAGTCCGGCCAGACAGGCCGCCGACATTCACCTTGGTGATATTGCCGTCCAGGCGCCGGTACTCTGCATAGGCGCCGATGCCGGCAATCATGACCACGATCGCGAGCAGGGTGGCCCCGATGTACCCAGCCTTAGCAAGCGCGCGCTTGCGCCGCCATCTGGCGCGCGCGTCAGCGGCCCTGCCGCGTCCGCCGGCGCGGGTCTGCGGTGACTGCTGGCGAGACGGCCCGGGTTGCGAGCCGCTCCCCCGGCGTGACCTGCCGTCCTGGGGCACCCAGGTGTCCCGCGCCGACCAGCGGTCCTCGGAAATCGCGTCTCGCCTCGACCTGCGTGGGGCCGGGTAGTCAGAGTCGTCCAGGCTAGGCCCTTGCGGCATCAGATCTCCCGTCCTGCGGCAGGCTTTTCCTGCCCGGCCCGGCCGTGCCAGGTCAGCACGCAGCCCGGCAGCCAGCCTATGGTCCCTGCCGAACGATAACCGGGCGGACGGCTGTTTATGTGGCTTTTGCCACAGCCTTACCACCTCAGGACCCTTTATTACTGCTCCAGAAACTTGAGTTCATGGCATAGATCTCTCTGTTCTGCCGTAGCTACAGGTTGTGATGTGGTGAACTGGCGCAGTTAAGGCCGCGTCGTGCTTTCTGATGCGGTCTGGGGGGTGGCTTGGTGTGAGCAGGGAATGCCGTCCGCAGCCGGTACCGTCGTGGCCGACGGTAATCGCGACAACACTCCGGCTGTGGCTCCAGCGCCATGTCATTTCACCGCGCCCGAATCGGGGGCAGCACGGGCACTACTGGCGCCTCGGCTTAACAGTCCTGGCAGTCGTCGTACTCGGTGCGGTAGTCGCAGTCGTGACCGTCACGGCGTATGCGCCCGTTGTCATAGCTAGTTTCGGTGCCGGCGCGGATCTGGTCCAGGTACGCGTCACCGCCGCCGGAAGCGCAGCTGCCTGCCTTGCCGCGATCCGGGCAGATGTACGCGCACGCAAGCTCGCCGGCACTGAACTGGCCGGCAATAAGAACATCCGCATGCGGGCGGCTGCCAGGGCAGCTCTTATCGCGGGCCGGGTCGACTCCCGCCTGTTGATCACGCTCGGGGCGCTAACGCACAGATTCCCGGTGCGGATCGTCAGCATCGGCGATGGCGGGCCAGATGCGGCGCCCGGCGTGCCGCTGCGGCAGCTCACTGTTGCTCCCGGGGCCGCCTACCTCGGCCGGTTGCTCGCGTTCTTGCGGGCGCAGCGGCCTCCGTTGCGCCCGCTCGTCTCGCTACGTCATCACGACCGGACGACGGACGTCCAGATTAAGTTCTCCGCCCCAAGCCCCACCGGGCTGCTCAGCGCCGGAGAGTCGCCGTGACCCGGGAGGCAGGTCACCGAGCACTCACTGAATCCCTGCTCAGAAAGGGACGTCACATGAGAACAGCGCGCACCCTCAGAACGCTGGCCAGGACAGCTGCTGCCGTGATGATAGCGGCCGTTACCCTGACGCTCGGGCCGCTCGGGATAGCCGCCCCGCTTGCCTCGGCATCGACCGGAGTCGGCTGGATCCGGCTCGCCCACCTCTCTCCTAACGCCCCGTCAGTTGACGTTTACCTGTACTCGTTCGGGGACTCGAGCGCCCAGATTGTGCTCCATCACGTGAGCTACGGTACGGTCTCGCCGTTCGAGCAGGTGGCAGCGGGTGACTACACCGTAGCGATGCGCAGCGCCGGTGCTCCGGCAAGCTCGAAGCCGGTTCTGTCGACGGCGGTCGACGTGCGCGTCGGCCATGCCTACACCGTGGCCGGCATGGGCCCGGCCTCGGGCCTCCGGTTGCAGGTCATCACTGACCGGCTGACGGCGCCCGCCGGCAAGGCACTGGTGCGGGTCATCCAGGCCTCGCTGGATCAGCAGGTGGTGACCGTGACGGTAGGTCACACGAAGCTCGCGCGGCACCTGAAGTTCGCAAGCGTCACCGGTTATCGCGTCGTGAAGCCTGGCACCTTGTCGATCCGGGTGGCGGGCAGCAGCGAGAGCGCCGCGGCAACGGAGAGCCTGATGCCCGACTCCCTGTACACCCTGGTGGTCCTGGACTCCCGCGGAAAACTGAAGATCGACTGCCTGTTGGATGCTCAGGGCAGCAAGGTCGACCCGGCGGGCGCGCCGATGACGGGATTCGGCGGGACGGCGGCCGAGCCCGGCGTTGCGCTCCTGCCGTGGGCAGCGGCGGGCCTTGCGGGCTTGCTGATGGCGACCACCGGGACAGTGCTGGTCATGCGCCGACGCCGGCCCGCCCTGCACGCCCGCTAGCGGTCCCTTAGTTAGCGCCAGCCCCCGGCCAGATGAGCGGCGGCCGCCATGCCTCACCCACCCGGCTGATTCGCCGGCCGTGGGCGGCGGCGGCCGCGCTCATCGGCATCATGATGGTGTGCGGCGCTGTCGCCGGGCTGGCGTGGGCCGGTCAGACCGGGCGCGCTGCGACGCCGACCGGGAAACCACCGCTGGTGCCAGTGCCGCGAGGCAAGTGGGCCGCCACGGCGCAGGCACTGTCGGCGGCTGTTCCGAGGCCCACCGCGCTGGAGATCCCGGCGATCGGCGTGAAGACCTCGCTCGTCCAGCTCGGACTGACAAGCGCGGGGACGCTGCAAGTGCCGTCCAGCACCGCAGTTGCCGGCTGGTATACCGCCAGCCCGCGGCCGGGCGCAATCGGGGCAGCGGTCATCGCGGGCCATGTCGACTCCTATCTTGGCCCTGGCGTCTTCTTCCGGCTGCGTGACCTGAAGCCCGGCAATCTGATCTACGTCCGCCGCCACCACGGCAGCCTGGCCGTATTCAGAGTCACAGCAGTTCGCACGTTCCTGAAGAAGAAGTTCCCCGCGGCGGACGTGTACGGCCCAGTACCCGATGCCCAGCTCAGGCTCATCACGTGCGGCGGCACCTTCGATCCGAGCACGGGCCACTACCTCAGCAACGTCATCGTGTTCGCGGTGCTAGCCAGCACGTGATCGCGCAGTCCTGGCCAGGTCCGGCAGCGCCGCGATGATCCGGAGCGCCTCCGCGCTGTCGCGGTCCTCGATCCTGGCGCTGACTCGCCTGCCCGCTACGTCAAGGTGCACGGTGGCAAGGCCTAGGCGGCGCTGCACCGGGCCCTGCACCCAGCGGATGCTCTGCACCTTTTCGAGCGGAACCCATGTGGTCTCCCGGCAGACCCGGCCGCGGGCAGCCACAACGTACCGGTCATCACTGTTCCAGCTCAGGAAGCGATAGCTGAGCGGGGCCTTCCACCGTGCAGGTGCTGGCGCGGGCTGAGACGGCAGGGGCGGGCTCGCAAGCAGTTCGCCAAGCAACAGGCCGGCCTCAGAATGAGAGCGCGGAGGCGCTGACCCTCCGCCCGGTCCTCGCGTCGCTGCCGGGAGCCGGCCACGTCAACCTCCAGCCGGCACCAGCCGAAGGCCCGCCAGATCATGGGTTCAACCAACCGGACAGCCTGTATCCGGCCAGGCCTGATCGTTTCTGTGGTGGTCTGGACTAGGCCGGACCGCAGCCGGATTCCGTCCTGTGCCGCGACGACCGTCGTGCCGTACTCCCCGTTGAACCGGCGCCACAGCGCCGCCACGACACCAAAAGCTACGGGCAGGAACGGGGCAATCACGCTGGCTGAACCGCTGAACTGCGCGGTGAGCCAGGTGGCGACGGCTACCACCAGCGCGGTGGCTCCCGCCCTGGTCAGCAGGATCGCAACCGCCAGCCGCGTGGGGCGCACCCGGAACAGCGTCCGCGCAGCCGGCCGGTCAACCGGGTCCGGCACCGTTTCCGCCTGATCACTGAGTCCCGTCGCTGGCGGCGCGAGACCGCCCGCAGGGATTGCGGCCAGCGCGAGCAGCTGCCTGCGCAGTTGCTCAGCGTCGGCGAGCCTCAGGCAGGCCAGCCGGCCACCCCGCGACGAGTCCCCGCCTGCGACCCGGAGTTGCAGCTCAGCCAGTCCGAGCAGGCGGGCCAGTCCGGTCTGCACGACATCGACGGCCTGGATCTGCGACAGCGGGAACCGGCGAGAGTCCCGCCGCAGGAGGCCGGTATCGATACGGAGCACCCCGCCCGCAACCTGCCAGCGGGTCACCAGCCAGCTGACAAAGCCGCCGACCAGTGCAGCCGCTATTACGACGAGGTCAGCCACCAGGTTGCCATCCTGGTGCTGGTTCAGAACTGCGATGCCGATCAGCACGACGAGCAGGCTCATCATCTGACGGCCCGCGCGGACAAGCGGCGAGAGCGGATGCAACCGGTGCCAGCTGGCGTCGCGCGCCAGCGGCGGCGCCGCGGGCAACGGACGGCCCGGCCCGGCCGGGACGGGCCCAGTCACAGCCCCGCTGCCTGCGCCTCGCCCAGTGCGGCGAGCTGATCCCGCAGCGCCGCGGCGGCACCAGACTCCAGCCCTGGAATGCGCGCGTCGCTGGCCGCAGCGGCGGTGTGCATGCGCAGCGTCGCCAAACCGAGCGCCCGCTCGAGCGGACCAGCCGTGACGTCGATGAATTGCATCCGGCCGTAGGGGATGACAGACAGCCGGCGGATCAGTACCCCGCGCCTAACCATCAGGTCGTCATTGCGCTCCGCGTACCCCCACGAAGCCACGCGGCGGGCCAGGAACCGCTCCGCCAGCAGGCCAGCCAGTACGACCGCTGCCGCGATAGCAAAACCCGCCGCGGCCGAGACAACCTGGCCGGCCAGGCCGCCGATGAGAGCAGCGGACCCGGTGACGACGGCGACCTCGATCCGCCGGGCGCGCAGCAGCAGCGGGGAAGGGTGCAGCCAGCTGACTGCCGGCTCACCCGGACCGGACTCTTCTCGCCTGGGGCTGGCGGGGCCACCCTGATCGATCATGGAACCACCCAGTTCAGTTTCGGACACCCGCGGACGACAGGCTACTGGTCAAGCCGGGCATCCCCGACGGATGCAATTATTGCCGGATGCCACTCTTCGCGTTCGAAGGCCGCGAGCCTACCGTCAGCGCCACGGCATGGATCGCACCCCCAGCGACGCTGATCGGTGACGTCCGCGTCGAGGACGAGGCCTCTGTCTGGTACGGAGCGGTGCTCCGCGCGGACTTCCGGCCGATTATCGTGCGGCGCGGCGCGAACATCCAGGACGGCTCGGTCCTGCACGGCGGCGAGGGCCCCGTTACCGAGATTGGCGAGGGAGCGACGATCGGCCATCTGTGCGTGGTGCACGGCGCGGCCATCGGAACCGAGGCGCTGATCGGTAACGGGGCGACCGTCCTGGACGGCGCTGTCATCGGCAGGCGTGCGCTTGTCGCGGCCGGCTCCGTCGTGCCGCCGGGACTGACCGTGCCTGACGGCATGCTGGCGGTCGGCGCTCCGGCACGGGTCGCACGGGAAGTCAGCGGCACGGCCAAGGAGTGGGTCGATAGCAACCCGGAGATCTACCGCGGGCTTGCCCGGCGTCATTCGGCGGGAATCAGCCGTGTCCGGGATCACTGACAGGCACGCCACTCGGCGCTCTGCGCGCAATCGCGGATGCTAGCGCCAGCTTCGCGCCACCTCGCGCAGCTGATCATGCAACCCGCCCATGACCGACCCCCCGGGCAGCCAGTCCTTGCGCAGCTTCGCTACCGACGTGTAGTTCGTGTCAACCACGTTGGCCAGCGGCGCTTCGACAGCCTGGCTGACGAACTGGTAGGCATCCAGCAACGACAGCTCAGCGTGCCCGGCTATCCAGCTGACCAGGTCCAGTTGCGCGACCCTGAACGCGTCCTCAAGCGGTCGCGCGGATCCTGCGGACATGATGTGGGTGTCGGACTCCAGCCTCGGCCATGGTGTGGCCACGCCCTTCAGCAGATCGACCACGACGACGGTGTTCATCGCGCACTCGACCGCGACGCCGCAGGTCTCGCCTTCTCCCTGGCGTGCGTGCCCGTCGCCGATCGACAACAGCGCACCCGGCACGTTGACGCCCAGGTAGCAGGTGACGCCAGCGCGCATTTCCGGTGTGTCCAAGTTGCCGCCAAACGCATCCGGGACCAGGGCGGACCGCACTTCCAGGTTCGCCGGGGCGACACCGACCGTGCCGTGCATCGGGTCCATCGGGAGATCCGCGGTGAATTCGCTGTCCCTCGCGGTAAAGCGGCACAGCCGTGCGGTCCGGTCCAGTTCCCAGATCCACACCACTTCTGCCAGCGGGTCCTGCAGGGTAGCGGTCAGGTGCGTGGACGTCAGCGCGCCGAACAGCGGCACCGTAGTGGATGCCGCCCAGTCGCGTGCAGGCTCTACCGAGACAAAATGAACGGCGACTGTGTCGCCGGGCTCGGCACCTTCGACGAAGAACGGGCCGGTCTGCGGATTCAGGTACGGGAACTCGCACACCCGCGACACCAGATCGTCCGGGCCGCGGACCCGGCCGGCGAAGCAATCCTCGGTCCACAACTCCAGGATCGTGCCCGGCAGGATCCGGGCTACCGGCGCAGCGCCGCCGAAGGTCCAGGCAAACTCGCTGGCAGACGGCCGGAACGACAGAACCTGCGGATCGCTCATGAGCCGTCACCCTATCTGAGATATCCGAATTATCGTATGGTAATGGTGGCAATAAGTAATTTGAGCAGAGTCCTTTAGACCAGAGGATCCGCGCGCCATGGCTGATTCTGTTGCGCCCGGAGTAACGGGCGCGCTCGCACCGTCGGCCGGGCTCGAGCCCGGCGCCATCGGTGTTGCTCAGGACACCGTCATCGGGATGGCATCGTCGGCTCCCGCTGCCACTATCGGGCTGTCCCTGGCTGCGCTCGCGGCGGCGACAGCTTACGGCAGCGGCGCGATTCTCGTACTGACGGCAATCCCGATGCTGATCATCGCCAACGCTTACCGCCGTTGCAATATGTGGAACGCCAACTGCGGCGCGTCGTTCGAGTGGGTGGGCCGAGCCATCAGCCCGTATCTGGGGTTCCTCACCGGCTGGCTGATGGTCGTCGCCTACATCGTCGGAACAGTGGCGGAGATCCTGCTACTCGGCCCGTCGGTGCTCGCGGTGTTCGGATCAGAGTCCACGAACACATGGGCGTCGATCGGGATAGGTACCGCCGTGGCCGTGGTGATGCTGGTGATCGCAATCGCCGGCATCCGGCTCACCGCGCGCGCACAGGTGGGGATGGCGCTGATCGAGTACCTGATCCTCATCGGGCTGTCCATCGCCGGCCTGGCCTTCGTGCTGGGGCATCATCACGGCACGTTCCCGATCACGCGCGGCTGGTTCAGCGTCAGCGGCATCAATGGCAAGGGCAGCGCTGTCTCTGGCTTCCTGATCGCGGTGTTCGTGTACGGCGGCTGGGACGGCACGCTGTACGTGAACGAGGAAGTCAAGCAACGCCGGGTCAACCCTGGCCGGGCGGCCATCATCGCCGTAGCTCTGCTCGCGGTCATCTACACGCTCGCGCAGGTCGGTCTGCAGGGCGTCGTCTCGCCGAAGTTGCTCCAGAAGAACCAGGCGAACGCGCTGGTCTACGTCGCGCAGGCAGTTGGCGGTGGGTTCTGGGCCAAGATGATGGCACTTGCCATCGCGCTCTCGGTGATCGCAACTACAGGCACTGGGATCGTGCTCAGCGCCCGGATCGCGTACGGGATGGGTGGCTACCGAGCACTGCCGGGCTCACTGGCCAAAGTCTCCCGTCGCTTCGCGACACCTGCCATCGCGAGCGTCGTGGTCGGGGTGCTGCTGATCGCGATCTTCTGGGTCTACATGCTGGCGACGCCAGTCGAGGACGCGTTCTACGACGTCATCGACACTACCGGCTTGCTGTTCGCGATCTTCTACATCCTCACCGCGCTCGCTACGATCGTTTACTACCGGCGGCGCGTCTTCGGCGGGCCATGGGATTTCGTGATTCTCGGTGTGCTCCCCCTCGGCGCGGCCGGCTTCCTGGGCTGGATGTTCGAGCGCACCGTACAGCAATCGGCATGGCCGGAGCGGTGGTCTCTCATCGGCATCATCGTGGCCGGGGTGGGGCTAATGCTGTTCGCCCGGTTGTCCGCCCGCTCGCCGTTCTTCCAGATCAGGCGGGAGAGTGAACCCTGAGGTGGCCCTCGTCCGGCGGTCATTCACCCACGATCGAGGCGAGGCTCTCCCGTGCGCTCTTGGTCACCGGATCGGCCGGAGGCAACGCGCGCTCGCCGTTCGTCACTGCCTCCTGCAGCAGCCTGCGTGCGTCACTGAGCCGCCCGACTGAGTAGTAGATCCGGCCCAGGTTCAGCGCTGAGGAAATCGTGTCGGCGTGATCGCTGCCGAGGACGCGCTCGAAGCCGGCATGAACTTCTTCGCACATCTGCACGGCGAGCGCCATCCGGCCGGCCTGATGGTAGGCGGATGCCAGCGCCCCGCGCGCCCGCAGGGTCTGCGGGTGATCGGCTCCCTGGCTCCGCTGACGGTCCCCGACCACCTTCTTGTACTGAGAGAAAGCCTCCTTCACCCGGCCATCGGCGAGGTAAGCCTCGGCAAGCAACTGCCGCGTCGCCATGGTGTCGGGGTGCTGCGCTCCCAGCCCTCGCTCACGCTCGCCGAGGATGAGCCGGTAAAGCCGGATCGCCTCGCTCCGCTCTCCCGCGGCAAGGTAACCCGCCGCGACCTCGTCCCGGATGATGGCGCACTCCGGATGGCCGGGCCCGTAGGCGCGCTCAGAGTCAGTGAGTGCGGCCGTCAGTACCGCGATCGCCTCGCCGAACAGTCCCGCGGTGACTAGCACCCGGCCGAGCCTGACTCGTGCAGCCAGTGTGCGCGGGTGATCAGGGCCGTAGGCCTTCCCCCACTCTGCCGTGACCCGCTGATACCAGGAGACGGCCTCGCCCACCCGGCCCGCCTTGACGAACGCGCCCGCTAGCCGTTCCACAGTAACCATGGACTCGGGATGTCCCGGGCCGAACACCTGGTCACCAATCGCTGTCAGCTCGGTCCAGTAATCCACCGAAGGACCCGCCAGGGACGCCTCGTCCAGGCTCTGGCCGGCCCGCAGCAGCAGCGGATGGCAGCCGTCCGCCCACAGCAAGCCGCCCGTCGCGCGCCGCAGGGCGTCGGCACTGGCTCGCAGGCTGTTACCCAGCAACGGATCTGGCTCTGGCGACGGCCACGACTCAAGCAGCGCAGCGGCAGTCGCCCGGGCCGCCTGTTCCAGCATCTCCGGCGACATAGCAGCCCTGACGGCCCGCTGCAAGATCGGGCTCATCCGCACGATGGACGGATCGCTGCCGCGGTCAAGGCTGATCAGGCCCACCTGATCCAGGACGGCCAGGGCCATCCTGGCTCGCTCCATTGCCTGCGGCGTCGCTGCCGAACTGCCGGTGATGTAACTGCAGGCGGACGGCGCGGCGAAGACCGGCGCCGGGACGCCGTGCCCGTCTAGCATCGCGGCGATGGCCAGGCAGGACTGCGCCGAGCCGCCCGGCATTAGCTGGTCGGCGTGGTCGACACAGAGCGTCCAGGTAACCCCTGCCGCCGGGAGAGGCGCGGCGTCCGGAGAGTTGAAGATCGAGGAGCGCAGGTAGAACTGGTCTCGGTAGTCGCCGCAAGTCATCCACGAGTTGCCGATCGTGGCCGTTGCCTGGGCAAGCGCCAGAGGATGGCAGTCGAGATCCTCGATCAGGTCAATTGCCCCGCGACGCTGGTCAGGGTCAGCAGACAGCCGGCCGACCAGGTAGCTCATCGCCTCGCGCGGGCTGAACGGCCCGATCTCCATGGTGAGCACATGCTTAAGTCCAGCCATGGTCTGAGCACTATGGGTTGTCAGCAGCACTTGACCTGCCGGGCCGGCAGGCCACAAGCCCTGCAGAACCGAGGTGTCCGCCACGTCATCGAGCACCACCAGCCACCGCCGGTCCGTCTGGCCAAGCCAGCGGAGGAAGCTAGCCGCCACGGCTTCGGCGGTGCCCGGCATCCGGATCCCTGTCACCGCCCCGGCGGCCGCTACGTAGCCAGACAGGATTGACGCCGCACTGCTCGCATCGATCCAGACCAGCAGGTCAACGGACCTGGCACGCCACAGCGACTCGGCGTGGAAGACGGCCAGCTGGGTCTTTCCGCTGCACCGGAGCCAGTCGTGCCCGGATCCCGCCCCGAGCCGGTTAGCGCGCGGCGCCAGCGCAACCGCGGCGCGGCGCTCTAGCGCCATGTTCAGATCGGGACCGGTCTCCGGCCTGGTACTGAACCTGTCAGCAAGCGGCGGAACAGCGCCAGATCGCACCGGCCACTCGTCAGCGACCAGCAACGGGCCCGCCACCGGGGTTGGTGCCGGGCCGTCCACGTCGGTCTCCACGTTGCTTTGCACCCAGAACCGCCCTGGCAACCGTTACTGCTTAGGACTGACTACATTAAAGCCACCGGGTCGACATTGACCCGGAAATGGTCGGCTAATCTGCTCTGACCATCTTGTTACTGCTCAGTTAAGCGGGCTTTCGCTCGCATCGTGGCACACAGTGCGCGCTCATTCCCGTCTCGTAGTGGCCGCGATCCCCCGAGTGGCGTGGTCGGCCTGGTGGACAACCGGTTAACGAAGGTGGTTACTGGTGGCGGCCAGTGCCGGGAACGTGATATTCCGATAGTGCCCTGATGCGCCCCCGACATGGAGTTTCGCCGTGATTCGCCACCGGCCTCGCCGGGTTGCCGCCGCGCTCGTGCTCGCCGCCGCCGCGGGGGTTGCTGCCGCTGTCCCGGCGGCGGCCGCCGCGAACTCGAGCCCGATAGTGATCGACTCGGTTTCCAGCCCGCCGGGCGAGCCGGGGCTACTCAGCATTCAGGCCGAGGCGACAAGCAACATCACTACCCTCACGGTGTATATCGACTCCGCCACTGGACCGGTGCTCAGCATCCCGTTCTACGACCTCAGCCTCACCTCCGGCAGCGCGCAAGACGGCACCTGGACGGTGCAGACGCCGATTAACACGTCGGAACTCAGCCTTGGCACCTATCAGGTGTCGGTAGACGCCACCGACGAGGCCGGTGACAGCGTGACCGCAGCGATCGCTCCAGGCAGCTTCTTCTTCGGCCTCTACCCGTCGGTGACGATGGCTGCGAGCACGACCACGCTCAGCTATTCGGAGCAGTCCGTAACATTTGCCGGCCAGGTGCAGGCTGACTCACCGACAGGAGAGCTTGAGGGCGTTCCTGACCAGCTAGTGTCAATTACCGACTCCGACGGCGGGTCTTGGTCCGCGACCACCGACCAGGACGGGAATTACTCGGTTCCCGTCACCCCGGACTTGGTCAACGGCACGGGCCTAGACGCGTCGTTCTCTGCCTCCGTCGCCGCCGGCCCCGCCATCGCGCAAGCATCCTCACCGGCAGTCGGCCTGACCGGTGACGTCGACCCGGTGCAAGTGAGCGTGTCGCTGAGTAAAACGGTGGTGGATTTCGGCACCAAGGTGACGCTCTCGGGCACCGCGCAGTACGAGGCGGACGGAATATGGCTGCCGTTCGCCAACTCCACCGTAGACATCTCAGGAACCGACTACTATTCCGGCCGCAGCGTTGCGACGATCGCGGCGACGACGGACGGCTCCGGGTCCATCAATGACGTCGTCCTGCCCGCCCAGCCCACGACGACCTGGACCGCGAACCCGCCGCCGAGTCAGTTTCTGACGTCGAGCGGCTCTGCGGTAGGTCTGCCCAACTCGGCTACTCTCACCGTCGTCTTGCCGACCAGGACGACGCGCCTTCACGTCGCCTACAACCCGGTGGGCCGGATCACCGCCTCGGGCTGCCTGGACTTGGGGGCGGCGGTGAGTTCCTTCCCTGATCTCACCGCTCCTGCCGACACCAACGTTTCCCTCCAGTATTCGCGGACCTCCCGCGGGCCCTGGCGGACGCTCGGACCTCTTTCTGGCGGGGGTGCCCCGAAGTGCAGCGGCGGCACCGGATTCACCGGCACCGTCGGGTCGGAGGCGTTGTCCGGTCACTACCGTGTCGACTTCACCGGCCAGTTGCTGTACCAGCGTTCCGTCAGCGTGGCCGACTATGCCTCGACGGTGGCGACCAGGATCACCAACTTCAGCATCACGCCGCGCACCGTCACCGCGCACGGCGTCATCCGGGTCAGCGGCCAACTCCAGCAGAAGAAGGCCGGCCGCTGGAAAGCCCTCAGCGGCGTCCGCCTGACGGTCTATGTCAAACCAGCCGGCAGTGCTAACTGGTACTACACCACGAAGAAATTGCGGGTCTCCAGTTCGGGCAGATTCAGCTACAGCTACAACCACCCGGTAAGCGGTCAGTGGGCAGTCGGTTATTCGGGTAACTCCAGCCACCTGGAAAGCCTGTCGCGCATCCTGCACGTGTCGGCTTCTGGAAGTTCGGCCAGCTTGCGTCGCGGCCTCACCGCACACTCGCTATCCGCCCGGGCGGCTCGCACGGTGCTGGCCGCCGGGTAGCCGCAGCCAGTAGCGCAGCTGCCACCGAGTGCAACGAAAGGAGTCTGGTGTCGCGCCGAACGCGTCTCGCCACTGCGCTATGCGCGGCTGCCGTGCTGCTCGTTACCGGAGTGCTTTTCACCGCAGCGGCTGCGCGGGCAAGCGAGCCGATCAGTGCCAGCGCATCCAGTCCGCCTACGAGCGTCGGCCAGCTCAGCATCAGTTTCACCGCGGCCACTGCCATCACCGGCTTTACCGTGCACATCATCACGGCTAACGGGACGGACGTGCTCGACCTGCCCGAGTCTGCCTTCACTATGACATCGAGCAGCACGACATCCGGGATGACATCCAGCACCTGGACGCTCACCAGCGCTATCACGACCAGCCAGCTGCTGCTCGGAACCTATTCGCTCACGGTGGATGCGACCGATGCCGGCGGCGACTCCGTCACCGCACAGCCAGCGGGCCAGCTGTCCTACCTGATCCAGCCGACGGTCACGCTGACCGCTAGCCCAGCCGTCCTCGGCTATGCCAGCGCCAGCACGACGCTGTCTGGCGCTGTCACGGGGCTGTGGCCAGACGGTGCGACCGAGCCAATAGCCGGGCAGCAAGTGCTCGTCACGAACTCGGAGGGCCAGTCGCAGCAGACGGAGACCGACGCCAGCGGCGACTTCACCGTGTCAGCCAGCTATGCCGATACGTTCACCGCCAGCGTGTCGGGCAGCACGCTCGCGTCTGCGAGTTCGGCGCCGGTGACTGTCACCGCCGCGACGACGCCGACTCAGCTCACGGCCGCAGTCAGCACCACGAATACCAGCTACGGCCAGCAGGTAACGGTGTCCGGCACGCTGTCCTACCAGCCCGGAACTAGCTGGCTGGACCTTGCCGGGATGCCAGTCGTTGTGGTCGCCCCCGGCTACCCACGCGTGTCCGTTCCGGTTACCGCGAAAGACGGGAGTTTCTCCGCGACATTTGCCGCGACGGAACCCGGCGCAGTCCTTGTCTACTTCAACAACGCCCAGTACCAGCAGTCGGGCAGCTTCCCCTATCTCGCACCGGCGGCAGCCGCGACTGACCTGATCACGGTTTACCATGCGACGTCCCTGACTCAGTTCTCTGCAAGCGTGACATCGGCCCGCACAGTCACCGTCAAAGGTTGCGTCGGAATCGCGAACCTCCCGCCGGGCAGCGAGAGCGGTGTCCCCGGCACCGTCACGATTCAGTATTCAGCGAGCAAATCCGGTCCGTGGCTCCGGCTGGGCAAGGCCAGCCAGCTCAGCTCCGCTGCCGGCAGCAGTTGCGGGATCGCGACGGTGGAAGCTGCTTATGCGGGCAGTTTCACGGTAAAGCTGGCCAGGGCGTACTACCGCGCTTCGTTTACGCCGGAGGCGGGGGAGAATTTGCTCAGCTCGGTCAGCCCGCCGGTACTCGCCTGGAAGTACCAGACGAAGATCGCGTCGCTGAAAGTGTCAGCGCGGAAGGTGGCCAGGGCCAGCAAGCTGACGATCAGCGGCCAGCTGCTGCAGGACACCAAGCGCTGGGCTGGTTATGGCCACCAGCTTGTGCAGATCGTTTACCGCAAGCCGGGGGCCAAGAACTCGTACTGGATCGTCAAGGTCACCACCAATTCGGCCGGCAAGTTCACCGCGACTGTCAAGGACACTTTCAGCGCGACCTGGTCAGCCTTTTACCCGGGGAACTCGGCGCACTACGACTCCAGCTCGGCCGGGGTCAAGGTCACCGTGGGCTAGATCAGCTGCCGAACGGAACGTCGCTCGCGCTTATTCGGCCGACCACGCCGGCCGCTGTGACCTTAACGCTGTCAATGGTGAGCCCGAGCGGCAGCTTCGGCACCTGCAACGTGATGTTCTGGATCGACCCGAGCAGCGACGAGGGCAGGGCGCTGCTACCGACTAGCCGCACGGTTATCCGGTTGCCGGTCAGCAGGCCCACGCGCCAGGTTGCCGAGCCCGACGTGACTAGCAGATTCAGAGTTGCCCTGACCTCGCCCGGTCCTGCGGGGGTCAGGGCCAGCCCTGCGCCCTTCAGCACCGACGCGAGCGGGCCGACCTGCTGCGTCAGCGTGTTGCCGAGCGAGGCAAAGCTGATCAGGGCGGTACCGGACAGCGAGCCGATTGTGCCGCCGGAGAACGCGTAGGAATTGACCTTGATGTTACGCGCAGTGGCATTGATGGTGGTAATAGTGACCGGGCCTTCAGTCTGATCGGCGGCGGCAAGGTTGACCTGACCGAAGTGCCTGCTCGCCACCTGGGTCAGGAACGGGAATCCGTCGATGGTGACGCTTGGCTTGTGCTGCAGGCCTTGCTTTTCGATCTTGCCCGCCAGCACGTTCTCTGCCGCGACCCTCGCGGCAAAGTCGAGCACCACGAGTACCACGATTATGATCACGAGTCCGATGACGAAGCGCCGGGTTCGATGGCGGCGTGGCCCGGACCTGCGCGCGGCGCGTGCGGTTGCAGCTCTCATGGCAGGTCTCCCATTCGCCGATGTTACGGCACCAGTTGTTATGGCAAGCCGCCGATCTTGACCGCCTCGAGCTGGCCAGCGCCTTGAACTGTGACCAGCACAACCCGACCGCCCGGCTCGACCGCGAACTGCCGGGGTACCCGGCCGACGGGCAGGTAACCGAGCAAGGCCGGCTTGCCGTTCAATGCTTTGGCAGTACTTACGACAGCCACGTTCGACGACACGCCGGCCAGGTGGTTCAGGTTGCTGTCAGCAACCAGAATCCGGTCGCCGTGGTCAACGAGTGTCTCTCCCAGCTGCGTCTCGCCAACCATGACGCTTGCGATCAGCGCATGCTCTGGATCCGTCCGCAGCGCATGAGCGCTGAACCCGAGCAAGGCATCACTTTGCCGGGCCGTGACCCAGACGACCTTGCCGTTGCCGGAGACGAGGACACGAGCAGACCGCAGCCAGGGCGCACAGTAGTGACAACCGAGCGGCGAGGGTCGGCCTCAGCCTCGCTCAGGTTCACCACGGCGAGCTTTCCGGTCAGGCTGACGACGTAAAGCCAGGAGCCGTGGATACTCATGCCGACCGGCTGTGCCGCCAGCGGAATGTAGCCGATGAAATCCCCGGGCCCGAAACCGCGGCCAAGTGCGGCCGCCAGGTTGAAGACTGCCATCTCACCGCTGTTCTGGAGCGTGACGAACACGAACCGGCCGTCCGGCGAGATCAGCACCTCGACCGCGCCGGAACCCCTTCGGACTCGTCAGCAAACCTGAGACCGGGTCGAGCTGGCCGTTCTCGGCAGCCGCGACGTTGATGACCGCTGCGCCACTCCCCGACGCCGCGATAACGAAGCGTCCGCCCGGGGTGATGGCGACACCCTTGCTCGCGCCGGGAACACCGATAGTCCTGACGACCGACGGAGCCAGCCCCGCCGCATTGCGGAGCACTGTCACGGATTTCCCGGTGGTAACGAGCGAGTAACGGCCATAGGCAATGACAGCGACGCCGAACGGTTGGCCCGCTAGCGCGGTCGTGGCCGTTGAAACTCCGGTCAGGCTCGGGGCCCTGGCAGTCGCCGTGGTGCAGCCCGGCGGCACCAGCCCACCTACCGCCCGCGGAGTATGCCCCGAGCCTCCAGCGTGCCCGCCGGCCGCCAGCAAGTACCCGCCCCCGGCCAGTACCAGGGCCGCGGCGCAGACTCCGGCCAGTCGAACACCGGGATAGCGTGCGGATCATCGACTGCAGCCGCGGTGCGCAACTCGCGGACGAACCGCTGCCGGAAGGCTTCGTCAGCCGTCAGCCCTGGCGCCAGGATCTTGAGCGCGACGTAGCGGCCGAGCCGGCCATCGTAAGCCCGGAAGACCGCGGCCATTCCGCCCGAGCCGATTCGCTCTTCCAGGCGGTAACCGGCTACCAGCGAGCCCGCCCTGAAGCTTTCCGGAACCTGATCGCTCACCGGTCCTCCAGCCTGGGCTGGCGAGACTGGATATTGACAAGGAAAGGGCCGCCCGCCCGAGGGTGAGCCGACTATCCAGTTGGCCCCAAGGCGACAGTCAATAGGCTACTTTGCCCTACTGCGGGGATCGGCCGGCGGGCTTATCCTGTCACCGGGCCCTGCCAGTCGGCAGTTGCACATGACCACCGAACCGGGCGCGGCTTACCGGATCGACCGCGACCCCCGCAGGCTGCCACCGTGCCAAAACAGGCGCTAGAGGCGCCCGGCGTCGACGATCCTGCGCAGGAAGCGGCGGGTCCGGTCGTCCTTAGGGTCGGTGAACAGCTCGCCGGGCGGCGCTTGCTCGATGATCCGGCCCTCTTCGAGGAAGCAGACCCGGCTGGCGATGTCCCTGGCGAAGCCCATCTCATGCGTCGCGATCAGCATGGTCATCCCGCCGTCCGCCAGCTCCCTGATCACATCGAGCACCTCAGCGACGAGTTCAGGATCGAGCGCGCTGGTGACTTCATCCAGCAGCATGATCTGCGGCTGCATCGCCAGCGCGCGGACGATCGCGACCCGCTGCTGCTGACCGCCCGACAGGCGGTCCGGATACTCCGACCTCTTGTCCGCCAGCCCGAACCTTGAGAGCAGCTCTGCTGCCGCTTCCTCAGCCTGTGCTCTGGGCATCCGAAGCGCCTTCATGGGCGCAAGCGTCACGTTCCGCAGCACGGTCATGTGCGGGAACAGGTTGTAGGACTGGAACACTATGCCAACGTGGCGACGGACAGCGTTGGCGTCCACTCCGGGTCCGGTGACGTCCTGGCCGAGCAGCAGGATCCGGCCCGCGTCAATTGGCTCCAGCAAGTTGATGCACCGCAGCAGCGTAGATTTGCCCGAGCCCGAGGCCCCGATCAGGCAGATCACCTCGTGCGCGGCGACCGACAGGCGAATGCCGCTGAGCACCTGGTTCGGCCCGAAGGACTTATCCACGTCCTCGACGGCGATGGCCGACCCGGCCGGGCCCGGCCACAATTCCGGCGAGCTCTGTCCGGTGGCGGTCATCTGACGGCTCCAGCGAGCCGCCGCCGCCGGTCCCGGTCGATCAGCCGGTCGGTAAACCTGGCCAGCGGAATAGTGAGGATCAGGAACAAGATGGCGGCCACTGTGAGGCTGGAGTAGTTGAATACCGTGCTGCCATAGATCTGAGCTGCCTGGTTTGCTTCAATCGCGCCGAGCACGCCCACGAGCGCTGTGTCCTTCTGCAAGCTGATGAAGTCGTTCAGCAGCGGCGGAACGATGTTACGGATCGCCTGGGGCAGGATCACGTAGCGCAGTGCCGTGCCTTGCGTCAGCCCGAGTGATCGGGCGGCCGCCACCTGACTCTGGTGCACGGAGTTGAGGCCAGCCCGGTAGACCTCGCTGACATAAGCGGAGTACGACAGTGTGAGCGCTATCACACCGTAGACCGCATAGGACTGCGAGGAAACAAAGGACAGCCGGAGTGCCGGAAGGCCGAACCCGATGGCATAGACCACGAGCAGCAGCGGCACGCCGCGGAAGAAATCCACGTAGATCATGGCTAGAACGCGCAGCGGGAACAGCACCGGCGAGGTGGACTGCCTGATCAGAGCGATCACCAGCGCCAGCAGCAGGATCAGAACCTCGGCGGCCAGGAACATCCTGATGTTCAGCCAGATAGCTTCGCCGACCGAGTAGTAGCCCTTCTTCGGATCGCCGATGAACGACTGCCACATGTCGTGGGGATCGAAGAACGTGTGCCGGACCTGGCTGCTGCCTGGCGCCGCCAGGAAGATCGCCACCAGGCCGGCGAGCACCACCAGCGTGCTCACCGTCGAGATCGCGGTCGCCCGTCGGCCGCCGCCGGACAGCAACCGCGGCCCGCGGCCGGCGGGCTGGAATCCAGCGCCAGGCGTGCCCGCACTCACTCCTGCCGACAGCATGCTGACCGGCTCCTGGCCGTCGTGGAAAGGCGCGCCGGAACCGCTGCCGGGTTGGTTCTCACTCATCGTTCGAAGCAGGGCCAGTCGCTACCGGTTACGGCTTGATCGTCGGGACGGTCAGGTAGATCTGCAGGTACTTCTTCTGCAGCGCGGCCAGCGTCCCGTTCGCCTTGAGCTTCGCGATGGCCTTGTTCACGCAGCCGACCAGCGCGTTCCCCTTGGTGAACAGCAGGCCGTAATGCTCCCCGGTGCTCGGGAACTGCGCCACCATCTCCGAACCCGGGATCTCGTCAGCCGAGATGTACTGCGCAGTGGGAGTGTCAGTCACGAATGCAGCGATCTGGTGCGTCTGCAGAGCCTGCTTGACGTCATTTAGCGTCGAGAACACCTTCGGCTGGGCGGTGGGCTGGATGCTGCCGGTGATGAAGGCGAGGCTGGTCGTGCCGATCTGGTCGCCGTAGACGTAGGTTTTCAGCTGGGCTGGCGAGTGCTTGGTCGCGATCGGCGAACCCTTCAGGGCGACCAGTGCCTGCTGCACGTCGTAGTAGCTATTGGAGAAGGACACTGCCGTTGCTCGCTGGGCAGTGTAAGAGATCTCGTTGATGTCGAAGTCGAACTTCTTCGGCCCCGGCGCGTACGAGGCGTCGAACGGCTCATAGGCCCAGTGCACCTGGGAGGCCTTGAAGCCCAGCTCCCTGGCGATGTCGTAAGCCACCGCGCTCTCGTAACCCTTGCCATCGCCTGGGTTGTTGTTCTCGAACCAGGGCGGGTAAGCGGGCTTGTCGGTCGCGACCGTCAGCGCGCCCTTCTGATACAGCAACGACTGGATGCCAGCGTAGGTGCAGGCGACAGGCTTCGCCGCGCCGCCAGCACCTGGGGCCGCGGAACTACCGCATGCCGCTAGCCCGGCGGCCGCAGTGGCCGCCAGCGCGACGAAACCGACCCGGCGCATCATGGCTCACTCCGATCTCGGGGCTTTTCCTGCTCCGGCGTAGCTTATAGCCAGGCATGCACCGAAACCGCCCGCCCCGGCAAGACCGGGACGGGCGGGTCAGCTCACCTGGCGGCTAATTGGCCAGGCTGTTGTAAGGGGCTGTGCCACGCACATAAATGCGGGTGGCGTGCGGGCCGCCGACCGTCACGTCCTTGTGGAACCAGGTCGCGGCGTCCATCCAGATCCGGACGCACCCGTGCGAGTCCGGGTACCAGGGAACCACGGTCTCGCCATGGATCGCGTAAGCCTCGTCGATGAAGAACACGGGGTTGTACATTTCGCCAAGCTGAACCTTGATCCAGCCTGGAAGAAAGGAGAGAGCCTTGTAGTTGCCGTCCGGAGTTGTCCAGCCGCATCCCTGGTCGATCAGGCAGTTGCCGCCCGAGGACACGTGCAGGATCAGCTCGACCTTGTTGTTGCGGTACAGGACGAGCAACTCGTCGTTCTGGTTGATCTCGATCCGGTTCGAGCCGCCCTTTCGAACCAGCACCCTGGGCGCCCGCGGGTGGATGAGGTCGTGCCGGAACTTGTAGGTAACCAGCGTGTTCGTTGCCGCGTTCATCGGCAGGCCCTGGGCCTCCTTGAACGCCCAGACCGCTTCCGCCGTGTCCTGGCCGTACACTCCATCGGCTTTCCCGGCGTAATAGTGCAACTGATTGAGCCGCCGCTGGACGCTTCTGACCGCCGCGCCACGGGCACCGAAGTTGAAGTCCTTACTGGGCGGGACGTAAGCGGCTGCGGCGGCCTTAGCCTGGTGCGCTGCTGTGGTGACGTTGGCGGCGCTAGCCGTGCCCACCTGCGCGCACGCCCATACCCCGGCGGCTGCCATCACCCCTGTGCAGTACAACCAGCGCCCAACTGATTGCCTCATCATCACCCCTCGTTAGTGCGTAGCGCCTGCCAGTAACAGTCGGCACGGCAAAACGGGCATTCCACAAAATACCTATCCGGGTATCAAGACGATTTAAACCGAGCTTTGGTTGCCGGGAAAAGGGTCTCGGATTGGCCACGATCTCCGGGACCTCCGCGCCGGATTCCGTCGCCTCCGACACGTCACCGAGGCACGCAAGCCGTCCGTCCGCCGCCAGGTGTGCGGCCCACGGGCGAGGGTATCTACGGCTGGTCGTTCATAGCGGCTGCCGCGCCGTAGCGGCGATCGCGGGAACGGAGGTAGCGGTGAGTGTTGTGGCGAAGGTCAAGGACAAGGCGGCCGGTGCTTACGAGCAGGCCAAGGCACGGTATGCGGACAGTAACGCCAGGCAGCGAGCGGGCCAGCAAGCCAGCCAGATGACTAGCCGGATCCGCGACCTGTCCGGGAAGGCCGCCTCCAGCCCGCTAGCCGGCAAGGTCCGCGACGCCTCCGGAAAAGCGACGGCTGCGGTCAAAGACGCCCGAGCCCGACGCCACGCGCAGCAGTGACCACGCTGGCCAGCCGGCCGGCCGCGAATGCCGCAATGCGCGGCAACCGCGAGGACATGCGCGTCGGGGAGTTGCTCGACGATCTGGCGGCACAGCTCGGGTTGTGGATCAGGCACGGCAAGAACGGCCCTGTCCTGGTGCAGCGCGACGGCACGGTCGCGGAGACCTGGCGACAGGATTTTCCGTACGACGAACGCCTGTCGCGGAAGAAGTATGACAAAGAGAAGAGCCGCCTGCAGATTGAGCTACTCAAGCTGCAGCGGCACATTAAGGCAGCCGACGGCCGCCTGGTCATCGTCTTCGAAGGGCGGGACGCTGCGGGCAAGGGCGGCACCATCAAGCGCTTCACCGAGAACCTGAACCCGCGGGGCGCCAGGATCGTAGCCCTGGAGAAGCCGACTGACCGCGAACAGGGCGAGTGGTACCTCCAGCGGTACATCACGCATCTGCCCGCCGCAGGGGAAATGGTGATGTTCGACAGGTCCTGGTACAACCGGGCGGGCGTAGAGCGCGTGATGGAGTTCTGCCGCCCTGAAGAGAGCATGGAATTCCTCCGCGAAGCGCCGGAATTTGAGCGGATGCTCGCCAGGGACGGCATCACGCTGATCAAATTCTGGTTCTCGGTGTCCAGGGCGGAGCAGCTCAGGCGCTTCGTCAACCGCCAGCTCGATCCGGTGAAGCGGTGGAAGCTCAGCCCCATCGACCTTGCGTCGCTGGATAAATGGGACGACTACACCGAGGCCAAGGAAGCGATGTTCTTCTTCACCGACATGGCTGATGCCCCGTGGACTGTGGTCAAGAGCAACGACAAGAAGCGCGCCCGGCTTGAGGCGATGCGGTACGTGCTGCGCCGAGTGGACTACGAAGGCAGGGACGACGACCTCGTGGGGCAGCCTGACCCGCTGATCGTGGGGCCGGCCCGGCTGCTGCAGGAGTTCGGGGAGCAGCCCGCGAGGCGGGCCGGCTGATCGCAACCGGTCACCGCCCAGACGGTCACTGCCCAGACGGCTTCGAATGGTCCGGGCGGCTACGCGGGCCAGCCCACCTCGATCGAGACACTCGGCCGTTTTAGCACGATCGTTTGGTCCCTCAGTGCGGCACCGGTCCGCTCCCGGTCGGCCGACCACACGGTGAGCTGCAGGTCCTGTGCTTCGGGCCGCCCGATCTCGGCCCACCGGCGGGCCAGACCGGCCAGGTGCTCAGCGAGTGCCGGGCCGCCGGGCCCGAAACCTCGGATAACCGCGCCGGGGCCTCGGCCGTCCGAGGTGTCCCGGCCGTCCAGGCCGCCGGGGCCGCAGGGCAGCAACACCGCAGCCCCCAGGCGATCTGCCTCGGTGCCATGACTGACCAGGAACCCGGCAGGCAACAGCAGCGCAGGCGGCAACCAGCTACCGGCCGCGACGACGGTGACGCGGTCTAGCGCGCCCGCGCTCATCGTCAGCCAGAGGTCCAGGTCCCCGAGCTCGGCTAGCCCTCCGAGGTGCGGCAGGACCCGCTCAGCAGTGGGCCGTCCGGCTAGCGCCGCCCGCAGTGCGCGCGGATCTACCGCGCTCCCGTCAGGCACTTGTACGACCAGGTGGTCCGGCTCGCCGCCCTGGATTACCTTCTCTGGCCCCTCGAACGCGCCTAGCATCCGCACGAAGCCGCACCGCCACGAGGAGGCACTCCGCCAGCCATCACCGTCGTCGTCTCGCCGTAGCGCTACCGACAGCTGGACGCCACGTACCGACAGCGGCAGAACCAGCAGGCCACCGGCATCCACCTGGTCCAGCCAGGCCGGGGAAATGTCCCACGCCCCTGCCGTGACGATGATCCGGTCGAACGGCGCGTTATCCGGATCGCCGAAACCGCCGTCAGCGCAAATTACTGTGACGCTGTCGTATCCGGCTGCGTCAAGGCTCGTCCTCGCCCGGGCGACTAGCTCCGGGTCGATGTCAATGCTGATCACCTTGCCGCGCGGGCCGACTACGGCGGCCATTACCGCCGCGTTGTATCCGCTGCCGGTACCGATTTCCAGCACCCGGTGGCCGGGCCGCAGGCCGAGCTGATCGAGCATGATCGCCATCATGGCGGGCTGCGAGGAGGAGCTCACCGGCATCCCGTCCGGCCCGCACTTGATGACAACGGCCTCGTCCCGGTAAGCGGCATCCGGAGCGACCTCGGTCACGAACACATGCCTCGGGACTTTCGCGAAGGCGCCCAGTACCGACCGGCTCAGCGCGTGGCTGCGTTGCCTCAGATCACTCGCGAGGCGGGCCCTGGCAGCGTCGGCTGCGTCGGGGTGGGCGGGCAAGGAGGGCTCGCGAGGCCGCATTGCTCACCACCTCCGCAACCCACCATATGCGCGGCGGCTACTCCCGCGCTGCGCGCAGCCGGGACACCGCATACAGGGCGATGCTCGCGGCGATGCCCGCGTTCAACGATTCGGCAGGCCCGGTGATCGGGATCCTGGCAAGCACGTCGCACCGCTGCGCCACCAGCCGCGACAGGCCTTTGCCTTCCGAACCGACCACCAGCACCAGCGGCGAGTCAGCTAGCTCTAGCTCGCCAACGTCGGCGGAGCCGCCGGCGTCCAGGCCGGCCACGAAAAGGCCCGCCTCCTGATAGCTCGTCAGCGCCCTGGAAAGGTTGGCAGCCTGTGCCACCCGGACCTTCGCCAGCGTGCCAGCTGAGGCCTTCCATGCGCCCGCAGTCACGCCGGCCGAGCGCCGGGCCGGCACCAGGACGCCGTGCCCGCCGAACGCCGCGACCGACCTTGCTACCGCACCCAGGTTGCGCGGGTCGGTAACGCCGTCCAGCGCGACGATCAAGGGGTGCGCGCCAGTGTCCCGGGCGGCGTCGATCAGGTCGGCCGGATCGGCGTAGGCATAGCGCTTGATCCGCAGCGCGAGTCCCTGATGAATGGCACCGCCGGTGATCCGGTCCAGCTCGGCCCGGCCGGCTTCCACCACCGGAATGCCGGCGTCGGCAGCCAGCATGACGGCCTGGCCAATCCGCTCGTCGCTGTCCAGGCGGGGCCCGACGTGCAGCGCGGTCGCCGGAACGCGCGCGTGCAGCGCCTCCAGCACTGGGTTCCGCCCGGCGACCAGCTCAGCCGCGCTGCCGGCGCCCCTGGAACGCGATTCCGCCCTGCCCCCAGCACGGCCGTCCCGACCACGGGCGTCCCCACCACGGGCGTCCCCACCACGGGCGTCCCCACCACGGGCGTCCCAACCACGGGTGCCCGCTGCGCTGCTTCTGCCCGTAGCGCCTCTGCCTGGGCCGACCCGGCCGGCACCAGCGGGCGCGGCAGACCTAGCGCTGCCAGTCGCCTGGTCTCGGGCGGAACTCGCCGCCGGCCGGCCTGCCTGCTTCGCCTGCGCGGCGGCCCGGCGCTGAGCGGGGTGACCCGGCCGCATCTCGGCGGGTGGCGTCGGCCCCTTGCCCTCCAGCTTCCGCTTGCCGTAGCCGCCCGTCCCCGGTCGCGGCTTCCCGGTCTTGGTCCTGCCCCCACCTCGGGCTGCACCGCCTCGGGCTGTGCCGCCTCCCGCTGCCCGGCCGGTCACCTGCGCAACTCCCAGCGCGGTCCGCGCGGGGTGTCCTCGACCAGAACGCCAGCGGCGAGCAGCTGATCGCGGATGGCGTCTGCTGCGGCAAAATCTTTGCGGGACCTCGCCGCTTCCCGTTGCGCCAGCGCGACCCCAATCAGGGCATCAACGACGGGGCGCAGATCACCACCCGATTCCGCGGCAGCCCACGGTGCCGCGAACGGATCCAGCCCTAGCACCGACAGCATGCCCCTGACTTCACCGAGGCTTTTGGCGGTGCCGCCCATGTCGCCGGCCGACAGCGCGGCGTTCCCGTCCCGGACGCTGTCGTGCACGATCGCGAGCGCCTGCGGAACGCCCAGGTCGTCGTCCATCGCAGCGGTGAATGCGGCCGGAAGCGACGACGTGCCGCCCAGGGCGGCTTCGCGGCCCGGCAACTCACCGCGCACCAACTCGACCGCCCTGGTCACGAAGCCCTCGATCCGGCGATAGGCGGCACCGGACTCGGCCAGCGCCGCCGGCGAGTAGTCAATCGGCGACCGGTAGTGGGCCTGGCCCAGGTAGTAGCGCAGCTCGACCGGCCGGATTTGCGTCACCATCTCGTCGATCAGCAGCGAGTTGCCTAGCGACTTGCTCATCTTCTCGCCGCCGATCCGGACGAGGCCGTTGTGCAGCCAGTACCGGGCGAAGCCGTCTCCCGCGGCACGAGACTGAGCCTGCTCGTTCTCATGGTGCGGGAACAGCAGGTCGAGCCCGCCGCCGTGGATGTCAAACGTCGCGCCGAGGTATTTGGTCGACATTGCCGAGCACTCCAGGTGCCAGCCGGGCCGGCCGGGCCCCCACGGCGTAGCCCAGGTCGGCTCACCCGGCTTGGCGCGCTTCCAGAGTGCGAAATCACGCGGGTCATGCTTAGCGGCGGCATCCTCAGTGTCACCTGCTGCCCGCATGTGCTCAAGCCGCTGCCCCGACAGGGATCCGTAGCCCGGCAGCGAGTGGACATCGAAGAAGACATCGCCGCCGGAGGGGTATGCGTGCCCGCTGTCGATCAGCCGCTGCATGAGCATGATCATCTCGGGCACGTGGCCGGTAGCGCGCGGTTCGACGTCCGGCGGCAGGCAGCCGAGGACGTCATATGCCCTGCTGAAGGCGCGCTGACTCCGGTCGGCCACGGCCCACCAGGGCACTTCCTCCTGTATGGCGACGTTGATGATCTTGTCGTCGATGTCGGTGACGTTGCGGCAGTAGGTGACCTGGTAATGGGACGCACGTAGCCAGCGGACCAGGATGTCGAAGTCAACACCCGATCTGATATGCCCGATATGCGGTGGTGCCTGCACCGTTGCGCCACACAAGTACAGCGAGACTCTCCCCGGATGAAGCGGGGTGAACTCGCGGACCGCGCGGGCGGCGGTGTCGTAGAGGCGTAGCGTCACGCCCCAAGGTTACGGGATGCGCCTGGCCCGGTGCGTGCCGTGCGGCTCGCGCGCACCCGCACGCGCCGGGTCGCGCGGCAGCGGATGGCGCCCTGGTATATCTCGGGCGCTGCGCTCACTCCGAAGGTGGCTCGGACAGTGCCGGAGGACAGTGCAGATAACGCGCACGCCACCACAACGCGGTAGCAGACGGCGTCGCAGACATCGCAGACACGACGCTAACTGGGAGAACGGGGCAGCGAACGGCGTCCCGTACGGTTGAGGTCATGAGTGGGCCGGTCCAGCGCATCAGGCACGGCCGCCTGGCCATGCGGCTTTCCGGCATGTCCCCGCGCCGTCGGCTGCTTGGCATCGTCGTCGCTGTTGTCGTTCTCGCCGCCGCGGCGGTAGGGATAGCCGTAGGCGCGGCGCATACTCCGGGCGGCGCTGGCCCCGGCAGCACGGGAACCGGCCAGGCCGGACCGCCGCAGAACCGGCCAGGCCCGGTACTACTGATCCCTGGCTATGGCGGCAGCACCGGATCGCTGGACTCACTGGCCAGCCAGATCCAGGCGACCGGCCGGACCGCCACCGTACTGAACTTGCCCGGCACCGGCACTGGCAGCCTGGTCACCGATGCGGCTTTGCTCAACTCCGCGGTCAACAGCGCCATGGCGGACGGCGCACCGTCAGTTGACGTCATCGGGTACTCGGCTGGCGGCGTGGTCGCGCTCATCTGGGCCAGGCGATACGACGGCTTCGACCGGGCCCGGCGGGTCATCACGCTTGGCTCGCCATTTCACGGCACGTCGGTAGCCGCAGCGGCGGAGGCGTTCGTGCCCGGCGCCTGTCCTGTGGCCTGCCAGCAGCTAACCCCGGGCAGCGCGCTGCTCGCCAGCCTGGACGAGGCCAGCCCGGCGGGGCTGCCACACTGGCTGTCGCTGTGGACAACCGACGACCAGACCGTCAAGCCGCCAGATTCAGCACGGCTGGCCGGCGCGATTGACGTGCCGGTCCAGTCGGTCTGCCCGGGCGTCAGTATCACTCATTCGCAACTGCCCACCAACCCCGATGTCACCGCGATGGTGCTGCAGGCGCTCAGTGCGGCGCCGCTGCGAGCGCCGACTTCGGCCGACTGTCGCTAGCAGGGGCGGCTCAGCTCGTGACGTCCTTGCTGGCGAAATTCGCCCACGCGGCGCCGAGGAACACCACGACGTAGACAGCCTGAATCGCGAATCCGCGCTCGATATCGCGCCACAAGATGGGCTGGCGGAAGAAGTCGAGCCAGGCCAGCCAGTACTCGGTCGGCAAATACGGACTGACGGAAGCGGCTGCGTTGAGTGCGACCAGTACTCCGCTCGCGATCAGCGCGGCCATCGCGCCGAGCGCAGCGGCCAGGGATGAGTCCGTGAGCGTCGACAGGAACAACGCGATTGCACCGACGCCGAGCATCGATACCGCGATGAAGGCGACCGCTCCAACCGTCCGGAGGACTATATCGGCGGGCGTCAGGGGAGTGCCGGACAGCGAGTTCGCGATGACGCCCTGGCTGGTGATGCTGCCTGAGCTGAGAGCGATCGGTTTGTCGCCGAACAGCACGATCCCGACGATGTAGGACGTGACGGCGACCGCGATAACCGCGAACAGCACATAGGTGATGATCGCGACCAGCTTCGCGACAAGCAGCCGGGTGCGGCCCACCGGCCTGGCTAGCAGGTAGCGCAGCATCCCCGAGCTGGCCTCGCCTGCGATCGCATCGCCGGCAACCACGGCGATGGAGATTGGCAGGAAGATCGGCAACACGATCGCCAGGGCGGCAGCCGGGAACAGCGAGCCGTTGGACAGCACCGCCGACAGGAGCGCCGGACCCTGACCGGGCGGCGGTGCTACATGGGTCACAGCGACGAAGACCGCTACCAAGATCGGCAGCCCGCACAGCAGCGCGATCGCTACCCAGCTTCGCGGCCTGCGCGCCAGCTTTGCTAGTTCGACGAGTATCACTGGCTGCTCCGACCGGCCTCGGCATCGCGCGGCGCGGCGCTGCCATCAGCGACCACTGCGCTGAATCCCCCGCCGGCAAGTGCGGCCGTTCTACCGAACCGGTCCGAGCCTGACCCGGTTACCGACAGCACCAGATCCTCTAGCGAGCGCCGTTCCGGCCCGATCTCGCTGACTCGCAGCCCGGCAGCGACGAGCTCCGCGTTCAGCAGTGCAACGTCGGCATCCGCGACGACCAGCCGGTCCTCGTCGCGGTGCACGACCCTGCCGTCCAAGAGCCGCACCGCTCGCCCCGCGTCCGGAGTCCGCACCCGCACGCGCCCGGTCGGCCCGCTCAGCACTGCCAGATCGTCCTGCAAGACGAGCCTGCCCCGGTCGACCACGCCGACCCTGGTGCATAGCTGCTCAATCTCGGACA
>Ga0335072_10002227_pt1 | contig 30376 bp, 33 predicted proteins | sample Lox_Sample_21_FD_206725 | JGI IMG/M metagenome (GOLD analysis project Ga0335072, IMG submission 206725) | Soil microbial communities from Loxahatchee National Wildlife Refuge, Florida, United States - Lox_Sample_2.1 | ecosystem: Environmental > Terrestrial > Soil > Wetlands | place: USA...
CCCAGCTGGTCCACGACGGCCGCGTGGTCACGGTCGACGACCCCGACCTCGGGCCGGTCCGCCAGCCCTCCACGCTGGTGCACGCCGGCCGTCGGCCGCTGACCGAGATCCGCCGCGCCCCCCGGCTGGACGAGCACGCCGCCGAAATCAGAAGTCAAATTCCATTGGATCGAACGGACCGTCCTGCCTCTCCATCCGCCCACCGCGCCTGCCCGCTGGCCGGCGTCACCGTGCTGGAACTCGGCCAACGCCGCCGCCCTGACGTCGGCGCTCGAGGCTATCTTCGCGACCCGGGGCAAGGACGCCTGGGGGGCCGAGCTGACCGCGCGCGACGTCGGCTGCGTCGCGGTCGCGCAGGAGAACGCCGAGTGGCGGATGCAGGACGACGAGTTCTACCGGGCTGGCTACGCGGTCGACGCGGTCAGCCCGATTTTCGATGCCCACCGCCGCCCGGCCCCGCTGGTCCGCTTCTCCCGCTCGGCGACCAAGGCGCACGCGGGCTGCCGGCTGGGCCAGCACACCGACGCGCTGCTGCGCGAGCTCGGCTACGACGACGAACGGATCGCCCGCCTGCGCAAGCGGGACGTGGTCCGGTGAGAGAAGGCACATGCCCATCCCGGTTCCGACCGCCTGAGGCCGCGCGGCTCGGCCGCCTCCGCCCCGCCGCGCCGCCCCGGGTCGGTCCGCCGCACCGCCACCCTGGACTTCACCTGGCCGCGACCGGGGCGGGCCCCGCGCTCGCCGGAACGCCGCTGTACCAGCTGCTCGACGACGTCCCCGGGGCCACCCTGGTCTCCGGCGCCGCCTGGCAGCGCTGGTACGACCTGGACGCCTACCTGGAGATCAAGGCCGACGTGAGCCGGCGCGTGATGACCGACGTGTGCGCCGGCTACCAGCGGGGATCGAGCGCGCTTGAGCCGGATGGAACCCTGCGCTGGCGTCAGGACCGCCAGCCCGCGGTCGACATCGACGCCGTCGACGACGCCCGGGGCTGGCACGCCCACCCCCGTCCCGAGGGGGGTGCTCGAGCGGCTGCGGGGACCGCTCGGCTGCACCCACCTCAACGACATGCTGCGGGCGCTGGCCGACGGGCCCGCCCTCGCCCGGTGCATCTAGGTGAACTGCGCGCCCCGCGACGCCCAGATCTTGGCCTGCTCCGCGCCCCAGACGGCGGGCGGGTCGAAGTTGTAGCGCTTGGTCGACTTGGCCGTGATCCGCCAGCCGTCGGGGGTCCGCACGACGGTGTCGCGGTACACGATGTCCGCCACCGACCCGCCCGGCAGCGGCAGCAGCGCCTTCGACCGCACCACCACCTCGTCCGCCGACACGTCCTCGATCACGTGGTTGACCAGCATGTGCTGGTACGGGTGGGTCAGCACGTCGCGGAACTGCCGGACGATCTCCGCCCGCCCGACGATCGGGGCGAGCCCGCGCGGCGGCTCGGCGGAGAGATCGCGGAAGTCGACCACCGCGTCCTCGGTGAACACCTGGTCGAACCGGTCCCATTCGCGGTCGTCGACCAGGAAGCCGTAGAGCACGACGACGGCCTGGATCGCGAGGGTGTCCTCGGCGGAACGAGTCATTGGCTCATTGTCGGCTCGGCCGGGCCGGTTCCGCCACCGGTCGTTCCGCTGAGCGGTGTGACCCGTTGACCGGGGCGGAGCCGGTGCCTATGTTGATACATGGAAGCCCGACTATCTGGTAGCCAGGTAATTGCTCAAGGGAGAGGCCTGCCGATGGCCACGTACAAAGAGTTCCTCGTCTCCGGTGACTGCCACATCATCGAGCCGCCGGACCTGTTCAAGAGCCGGCTACCGGCCAACATGCGCGAGCGGGCGTTGTGGGAGGAGGAGTTCACCCTCGAGGAGCCGATCGTCCCGGGCGGGCACACCGAGTTCAGGAAGCTCCACACGATCGGCTTCGACGGATGGACGGTGTCGAAGTACCGCCAGTTCCAGGGTCACGACGGCACCACCCCGGGCTGGATTCCTGACGACATCATCGCCGACATGGACATGGAGGGCGTCGACGGGGCCGTGTTCTTCCCCAACCTGGCGCTGTTCGTGCTGTTCACCGACGACCACGAGCTCTCGATCGCGCACGCGCGGGCCTGGAACGACTGGGTCGCCGAGACCTACCTGGCGTACAAGGACCGGATGCGCCCGGTCGCGGCCATCCCGCTGACCGACATCCCGGACGCGGTGGCCGAGATCAGGCGGGTGCACAAGCTCGGCCTGCGGGCGCTGATGCTGCCGGAGATCCCCCCGGCGCCGTACTGGTCGCGCGACTACGAGCCGGTCTGGAATGTCGCCGAGGAGCTCGGCCTGCCGATCTTCATCCACGTCGCCACCGGCGGGGTGATGGTCAAGGAGGACGCGTCCAAGACCGGGAGCACGGTCAAGGGCATGATGACCGCCATGAACATGGGCAAGGGCCAGCTGACCGACGACATGGTGGCCGGCCGCACGATGGGCGGCGGCAACACCGCCGCCGCCAGCCCGTCCAAGATCATGGCCGACCTGATCGGCGGCGGCGTCGCCGAGCGGCACCCGGGCCTGACGTTCACCCTGGTCGAGTTCGGCGCCAGTTGGCTGGTGTCGTACATGGCGTTCATGGACAAGTCGTGGCGCCGCGGCACCGGCCAGGACCCGAACTGGTGGCTCGGCTTCTGGGAGGACGGCAAGTCGCCCTTCGACCAGCCCGCCATGGGCCGGCTGTTCAACATCAACGAGAAGTGGCCCTACCCGCTCCGGCCGACCGACTACGTCCGGCGGCAGTTCCACATCCAGTTCGCCGATGACCCGGTGGCGGTCCAGGCCCGGCACATCACCGGAGTGTCCACGGTGGTCTGGGGCAACGACTACCCGCACGCCGAGGGCACCTTCAACGGCACCGACGAGGTCATCGCCGAGCACTTCGACGCCACCGTGTCCGACGAGGACCGGGCCGCGATCCTCGGCGGCACCCTGGCCAAGGTGGCCGGCTTCGACACCAGCAGGAAGCTGGCGGTCGAGCGGCAGCACGCCTAGCCGGCCCGCTCCCGGCCCATCAGCCCGGAGGTGGCGGGCGACATCGGCGCCGTGAGCATGCCCACCCAGCCGTCCACGTAGTTGTTCAGCTGCGCCTCGCTGATCCGCTGGTGGCCGCGCCCGAGCTCGGCCAGGAGGCTGTGCACGCTGTTGTAGAGCTGCACCTCCCGGCCGAGCCGGGCCCGCCCGGGCATGCCCGCCATCAGGTCGGGCAGCATCTCCCTGAGCACGCCGGCGGTGCTGTCCGCCACCTCCGGCGGCGGGTACTCGGCGAACGTCCGGGGGTTGGCGCTGACCCGGGCCAGGAACGGCACGAACATCTCGCCCGCGTCGATGCTCTCGATCAGCGGGCGGACGATGATCCACACCGCCTCGCGGGCGTCGCCGACCGCGCCGCGGTCCCTGGCCTGCTGCAGCAGTTCGGCGTGACCGACCCCGGGGCAGACGGCGCCGACGAGAGCGCGCTCGACGAGAAGCCGTCCGAGTTCTTCACCAGCGGCGCCGCGGCCGGCGGCCACCACGACGGGCAGGCGATCGTCCCCGAGGGCGACCACTACCGCTGCTGCATCCCCGCCTCTCCGTCAGCGCGCTGAGTTCCGTCCGGTGGTCCTTCGACGACGACCTCGCGCCGCTGACCGACGTCGCCATCGGCGCCGTGCGCAGCCCCGACGACCCTCCGCCTGGACGCGGCGCGCCGGCTGGGCGTGGAGGAAGCCATCGACGTCAGCGCCGCCGATCCGGTCGCGCGCATCCGCGAGCTGACCGGGGACGGGGTCGACGTGGTCATCGACGCCGCTTCGGGTTCGACCGTCACCGTCACCCAGGGCATGCAGATGGCCACGCGGGGCGGCACCGTGGTGATCGGCGGCCTCAAAGACCGCAAGCCGGTGGAGGGTTTCATCAGCGACTGGATACCGATGCGCCAGCTGCACCTGCACGCGGGCTTCCCCGGCGATCACGTCAAGACCTCGATCGAGCTGATCAGGCAGGGCCGGGTGCCGACCGCAGAGCTGCTCGGCGAGGTCGTCACCGTCGACGGCCTCGGCGATGCGCTGCGCCTGCTGGCGCGCGCGCTCCCCGGCCGCGACGCGATCCGGCTCAGCTTGCGGATGGCCAACTAGCGGCCCGGTCTGACAGGCTTGCGACTATGGCCTCCGACACCGACGACACCTTCGACTACGGCGACTACGACGAGTTTGGGCTGCTGGGCGACAACGCCGCCGAGGCGGGGCTGCCGCTGACCGCGCCGCCCCCCGTCACCCGAGTCTCATTCCAGGTCGAGGGCGGGCCGACCCTATCGGCGATCGCCTGGGGCGACGCCGAACCGGAGCTGGTGCTGCTGCACGGCGGCGGCCAGAACGCGCACACCTGGGACACCGTCGCGCTGGCGCTCGGCCGCCCGCTGCTGGCGCTCGACCTGCCCGGCCACGGGCACTCCGGCCGCCGCCAGGACCGCGACTACGGCCCCTGGCGCAACGCCAAGGCGGTCGCCTCGGTCATCGAGCAGGCCGCGCCCGCCGCCCGCGGCGTCGTCGGGATGTCGCTCGGCGGGTCGACCCTCATCCGGCTCGCGGCCACCCGCCCGGACCTGGTCCGCCGGGCGGTGATCGTCGACGTGACCCCGAACAGCGGCGTCCGCTCGCGCGCCCTCGCGGCGCCCGATCGCGGCGCGGTCGCCCTGGTCAGCGGGCCGCCGGTCTACGAGTCGTTCGCGGCGATGGCCGCCGCCGCGGTGGCGGCGAGCCCGAACCGCCCCCGGTCGGCGGTCGAGCGCGGCGTCCGGCACAACGCCCGGCGGCTGCCCGACGGGCGCTGGACCTGGCGCTACGACCTGTTCGGCGACCGCCCGGCGGAGGTCGGCGACCATACCGGGCTGTGGCCGGACCTGCCCGCGATCACCGCGCCGGTCATGCTCGTGCTCGGCGCCGACTCGCCCTTCACCGCCGAGGAGGACGTGACCGAGTTCCGGCGGCTGCTCCCCGCCGCCCGGGTCGAGGTCGTGCCTGACGCCGGACACGCGATCCAGAGCGACCAGCCCCGGCGGCTGGCCGAGCTGATCGAAGACTTCATTTTCTCGCCCGCGACCAGCAAAAATGGTTCGTTATAGCTAAAACAGGTAGTTATGTAAGATGATAGAACGATGACCACCACTGAAGCTGACGGCGGCACCGGCGTGCTGGCCGGCGAGGCTCGGCTGCTGATCGACGGCGAGCTGTCCGGCGCGGCCGGCGGCGCCACCTTCGACGTGATCAACCCGGCCACCGAGGAGGTGGCCGGAGTGGCGGCGGACGGCGCCCCGGCCGACTTCGACCGGGCGATCGCCGCCGCCCGCCGCGCGTTCGACGCCAACGCCGGGAACTGGCGCGGCGACGTGGAGTTCCGCGCGCACTGCGTGACCCAGCTCAGGGACGGCCTCGTCCGCGCGCAAGAGCGGCTGCGCCGCATCCTCGTCACCGAGATCGGCACCCCGATCGCGATGACCTACGGCATCCAGCTCGCGTTCCCGATCGAGGAGGCCGGCTACTGGCCGGATTACGCGCGCACCTTCGCGTTCCTGCGCGACGCGGGCACCCACTCCGGCCTCGGCCGCACGTTCCGGCAGCAGCTGCAGTACATCCCGGTCGGGGTGGTCGCGGCGATCACCCCGTGGAACGCCCCGCTCTACCTCAACGTCGCCGAGAGCGTCCCCGCGCTGCTGGCCGGGAACGCGGTGATACTCAAGCCGGCTCAGCTCACCCCGTGGGCCGGGCTCGAGCTCGGCCGGATCGCGGCCGAGGAGACCGACCTCCCGCCCGGCATCTTCCAGGTCGTCGTGTCCAACGACAACGACGTCGCCTCGGCCCTGACCTCCGACCCGCGGGTCGACATGGTCACCTTCACCGGCTCGACCGCCGTCGGCCGGAAGATCCTCGCCGCCGCCGCCCCCACGGTGAAGAAGACGGTGATGGAGCTGGGCGGCAAGTCCACCCACATCGTGCTTGACGACGCCGACCTGGCGGCGGTGCTCCCGTCCGCGGCCGGCGGGGTGTGCACGATGTCCGGCCAGGGGTGCACGCTCGCCACCCGGATCCTGCTGCCGCGGGTCAAGATGGCCGACGGCCTCGCCATCATGCGGGCGACGATGGAGCGTTTCCCCTACGGCGACCCATGGGACATGAAGAACTACTCCGGGCCGTCGATCAGCGACGTTCAGCGGGCCAAGGTGCTCGGCCTGATCGAGGGCGCGGTCGCGGCCGGGGCCACCCTGATCACCGGCGGCGGCCGGCCGGCCCACCTGCCGACCGGCTACTACATCGAGCCGACCCTGCTGTCCGACGTCGACCCGCGCTCCGCGATCGGCCAGGAGGAAACCTTCGGCCCCGTCGTCACCGTGACCCCCTACGACACCGAAGAGGAGGCGGTGGCGATCGCCAACGACACCATCTACGGCCTGGCCGGCCAGGTGTCGAGCGGCGACGACGACCACGCGCTGGCGGTGGCGCTCAAGATTCATTCGGGCACGGTCGGCGCGAACGTCGGCGGCACGTTCAGCCTCACCAGCCCGCTCGGCGGCGTACGCCAGAGCGGCCTCGGCCGCCGCTACGGCGACGGCGGGTTCGAGGAGTACCTCGAGGTCAAGGCCATCGGCCGGCCGGCCTGATGGCCGACCAGCCCGCCCTGCTACGGCCCGACGACCACGCCGACCGCGCGCCCGAGAGCACCGCCGTCGTGGTGCCGACCACCGGCCGGCGGATCTCCTACCGGACGATGGTCGACCAGTCCAGGCGGCTGGCGAACGTGCTCAGGGAGCACGGGCTGCGGCCCGGAGACCACGTCGCGATCTTCATGACCAACGTCCCCGAGTACTTCGAGGTGGTCTGGGCGGCCCGGCGCGCGGGCTACATCTACACCGCGATCAGCTGGCACCTGACCCCGGGCGAGGTGCGCTACCTGCTCGAGAACTCGCAGTCGAAGGCGCTCATCGTCTCCGCCGACCTGGCCGAGGTGGCCGAGCAGGCCATCGGCGACCGGCCCGAGCCGGGCCTGCGGCTGCTGCTCGGGCCGGAGCGCCCCGGCTGGGACGACTACGCGGCGACGGTGGCGAAGGCCGAGACCGAGCCGCTTGGCCCCGAGCTCGAGGGGCAGGCAATGCTCTACTCCTCGGGCACCACCGGCCGGCCCAAAGGCATCGTGCACACCAGGATCGACCCCGCGCGCCGGTTCGGGGACGTCGCCGGGGACATCCTCTGGGTCAACCGCTACGGACTCGACCCCGCCACCGTGACCTTGAACGTGGGACCGCTTTACCACGCCGCGCCGCTCGTCTCGGCCATGTCCACCCACCGGCACGGCGGCACCGTGGTGCTGCCGCCGAAGTTCGACGCCGAGCAGACGCTGGACGCGATCGACCGCTACCAGGTGACCTACGCCCAGTTCGTGCCCACGATGTTCATCCGCCTGCTGCGGCTGCCCGAGGCGGTCCGCCGCCGCTACGACGTCAGCAGCCTGCGGGCCGTCGCCCACAGCGCCGCGCCCTGCCCGGTCGACGTCAAGCGCGCGATGATCGACTGGTTCGGTCCCGTTATCAACGAGTACTACTCCGCTACCGAGGCGGCCGGCCACGTCTCGATCGGCTCGCGGGAGTGGCTCGAGCACCCCGGCTCGGTCGGGCGGACGGCCCCCGGTTCAGTGGCGATCACCGACGAGTCCGGGCGGGAGCTGCCGCCGGGCGAGGACGGCATGATCTGGTTCACCCGCCCGGCCAACAAGTTCTCCTACCACAATGACCCGGAGAAATCCGCGTCGATGTTCAACGACCGGGGCTGGGCCCGGATGGGCGACCTCGGCCACCTCGACCGCGACGGGTACCTGTTCATCACCGGCCGCTCCGACCACACGATCATCTCCGGTGGCGTCAACATCTACCCCCGGGAGATCGAGGACCTGCTGATCGCGCACCCCGCCGTCGACGACGTCGCGGTGATCGGGGTCCCCGACGACGAGTACGGCGAGTCGGTCAAGGCGGTCGTCACCGTCCGCGACGGCTACGCCGGCGGCGCCGCGCTCGAGCGGGACATCATCGACTGGACCCGGGCCCGCCTTGCGCACTACAAATGCCCCCGCTCGGTCACCGTCGTCGACACGCTGCCGCGCTCATTGGCGGGCAAGATGATGAAGCACCGGCTGATCGAGCAGCTGAAGCAGGAGCCATGCACCTAACCCAGCTGGCCCGCGAGCACGGCGACAAGCCCGCGATCATCATGGCCGAATCAGGCACGACCCTGTCCTACGCAGACCTGGAACGCCAGTCCAACCAGATCGCGCACCTGTTCCGCGCGCGCGGCCTGCGCCCCGGCGACCACATCGCCGTGCTGATGGAGAACCGGCCCGAGTTCTTCCCGGTCGTGTGGGCGGCCCAGCGCTCGGGGCTGCTCTACACCCCGGTCAACTGGCACCTGTCAGCGTCCGAGGCCGCCTACATCGCCGCCGACTGCGGTGCCCGCCTGCTGGTGTCCTCGAGCGGCCTCGAGGAGCTCGCGGCGGCGGCGGCCGCCGCGTCGGCGCCGGCCCTGCGCGGCCGGCTGACCGTCGGGCCGCCCGTGCCCGGGGTGGAGTCGCTGGCGGACGCGGCCGCGCCGATGCCCGACACGCCGGTCCCGGACGAGCTCGAGGGCTATTACATGCTGTACTCGTCCGGAACCACCGGTCGGCCCAAGGGCATCCTGCCCGCCCTGACCGGCCAGCCGTTCGGGACCGGGCTGAACATCGACCACACGATGCAGAACGTATTCGGCTTCTCGCCCGCCACGGTCTACCTCTGCCCGGGGCCGCTGTACCACGGAGCGCCGATCGGCTGGTCGCTCGGGACGATCCGCAACGGCGGCACCGCGATCGTGATGGAGCGCTTCGACGCGGCCTGCGCGCTGCGGCTGATCGACCGGTACCGGGTCACCCACGGCCAGTTCGTGCCGACGATGTTCGTCCGGATGCTCAAGCTCCCCGAGGCGGAGCGGGCGGGGTTCGACCTCTCCAGCCTGGAACTGGTGGTGACCGCCGCCGCGCCGATCTCGGTCCAGGTCAAGGAGCAGATGATCGACTGGCTGGGGCCGATCATGACCGAGTTCTACGCGGGCAGCGAGGGCAACGGGTTCTGCGTGATCGACAGCGCGACGTGGCTGCGCCACAAGGGCTCGGTCGGCAGGCCGATCGTGGGCCAGGCGCATATCTGCGCTGACGACGGCGAAGAGCTGCCGATCGGCCAGACCGGCACCATCTGGTTCAGCGGAACCAGGCGCTTCAGCTACCACAACGACCCCGAGAAGACCGCCGGCGCGTACAACGACCAGGGCTGGAGCACCCTGGGCGACATGGGCCATCTCGACGCCGAGGGCTACCTGTACCTGGCCGACCGGCGGACCGACCTGATCCTTTCCGGCGGCGTGAACATCTACCCACGGGAGATCGAGGACGCCCTCGCCCTGCACCCGGCCGTGGGTGACATCGTCGTGCTCGGGATCCCCGATGAGGAGATGGGCCAGCGGGTGCACGCGGTCGTCCAGCCCGCCGTCCCCGGCGCCGGCTCGCCCGCGCTGGCGCGCGAGCTGATCGACTTCTGCCGGTCGCGGATAGCGCACTACAAGGCGCCCGCGTCGGTGTCGTTCGAGGCCGAACTGCCGAGGACGCCATCCGGCAAGATGCTCCGCCGCCTGCTCATGGACCGCTACCACAGTCCCGGTGAAGTCTGAGGAGTTCGTGGCGAGGAACCCCTCAGAGATCGTGATCTGCTGCCCCACGCCATGGGTTGAGCTCCGATCAGCGGTGCTTGTGAGCCAACTGCTCCGCTAGCCTGCAGATCAACTGCCGCGCTCCCGGTGGGCTGGTGACCTCTATGCGGTCGCTGAACTGCAGTAGCTGCCGTACCCCGTTGAGGTGCTCGAAGGCGATCGTGACGGTCGCGCGCCCGGGCGGTCCTGGGACCACCGAGCGCAGCCGGCTGCCGAGGATCCGCCGGGCGATATCGACGCGGTCGGCGTCGAGCAGCGCGGTGACGGTGATCGCGTGCCGGGATTCGAGGGAGCGGCCGAGCTCGGCGGCGGTTCCCGCGAGGGTCGCGCCGGCGCGGAGACGGCGTGTCTCGGCGAGTAGTTCCCAGTGCTCCAGGCGGGTGAGCGCGTACATTCCCGGGCTGGACTCGCTGTCGGCGATCAGGTACCACCGGTCTGCCCGCAGCAGCAGCCCGTACGGATCGACAACGTACACCTGGGACTCCGCCGCGCCGCTGTGCCGGTACCTGATGCGCAGGCGGCGCGCCAGGCGCAGGTCACGGGCGAGGCTCGCCACATCGGGCGACTCGTCGGCGGCGAACCAGCCGCGGTTGTCCACGGTCAAGACGTCGGACAGGGCCAGCGGCGGGTCGCCCCGCAGTGGCGCACGGCGCTTGGCCGTGAGCTTGCCCGCCGCCGACCGGGCCGCGGTCTCGGCGCCGAGTCGCGCTGCCCGGCCGAGGTCAAACCCGACCGCGCGGACCACATCGGCTTCTGAGGCTGTCAGCTTCGACAGGTCGGCCTGGCTCCCAGGCAGCAGGCTGATCCCGCCGTACTTCCCACGTTCGGTCAGCACGGGAATGTCGGCGTCGACGAGGGCCTGGATATCGCGCAAGATCGTCCGGACGGAGACGCCGAATTCTGCGGCCAGGGCCTCGGCGGTCGTCACCCGGCGCACCTGCAGCACAGCCAGCAGGGCGATCAATCGCTGCGGTTTGCCGCTCATCGCCAGCTCCTCGCGAGTACATGACAGGTTCTGTCATATTCTCGCGCAACTCTGGTTACGCGGCCGACAAGCGGCCGCGCATGATCAGAGTGGGAGCGCCGGCTATGACCGCACCGAACCTTTTCATCGTCTACGTCACCGACATCGAGCGGGCGACGAACTTCTACCGCGACCTGTTCGAGATCGAGCCGGTCATGATCACCCCGCGCTACGTGCCGTTCGAGGTAGCCCCTGGCGTGATCTTCGCGCTGTCGGACAGAGGCGGCGAGCAGGTTGATCCGAAGACCCCCCGATCCTTCGTGGTCGGCCTGATGGTGCCCCGCAGGGAGGCCGCCGTCGATGACGTCTACGCCGCCTGGACAGCCAAGGGCGTCACCGTCGCGGAGGAACCGCACGACGAGATCTTCGGCCGCACCTTCGCTATCACGGACCCCGACGGCAACCCCATCTGCGTCACCCCGGTGGACTTAGCGGTCCTCCCGGGTGGCCGCCAGGCCGAGCGAAATGCCGCACAGCGCGCGCCCGGCCAGGAACAGCGGGACGCGCCGTCGAGCCTGCCCGCATCCTCCGCGCTCACCGGGGGTTGCCGCCCGGACGCTGGCCGCCCGCTCAGCGGGGCACTTTATCCCCGTCTCCGCTTGTTCCTGCCATGAGCGTTGCCAGCCTGCTGATCGCGGGCTCGACATTGGTGAACAGGCGGCCGAGCGCTGATTCCATCAACGGGTCTCCCTGGTGATCTCCCATCCCGCGAGTGGCGTTGAGCCGCGATCGCTGCATCCAGCCAGACACGTCAGGATCGGTGACCCAGATGATCTCGGCGCGCTGGGCGGTGTACGTGAGCGGAATCCAGTCGGCCGCCGCGTCGGGATACTGGTTGGCCGGGCAGACCCGGTTCTTGCCGGCGTCGTCGCCGCGGGTTGCCTCGACATAGCCGGTCAAGGCGGCGCTGAAGACCGGCTGGCAGGACCTGATCTGCTGCAGCGTGATCACGTCGTCGCCGAAGACCGGCCGGGCGGGTTTGACGCGAAGGCCGGCCGCTGAGCAGTCCACGTGCACCTGCCCGCGGTCGGTCGGGATGGATCCGTCGGCCAGCTCTATCCGGTCCGGCCCGATCCGGGTGACTCGGCCGAGCCTGATCACGTTCTCGATGCTGCGCAGGCTCGCCAGCTCGTCTTGGCTCACCGTCGCGCAGCGGAACGTCGTCGGCTCGACGCCGGGGTCGAGCCGGATGAGCTGGCCGCAGGCCTCAAGCCGCCGGAACAGGTCGGCCGTGTCCGCGGCCTCGGCTGCTGCCTCCAGGTAGAGCGACACGCCCTCGACCAGCCGGGGCAGCAGCTCAAGCGGCTGCTGGAAGACCCGGTCAAGCAGCCAGGGATCGCGCGGCCTGGCCCAGCGGATCGCGTCGGCCGGCACGCCCGCGCCGAGCAGCCACAGGCACGCGTCGATCGCGGTCTTGCCGCCGCCGAGGATCGTGAACCCGCCGGCCGGGCTGCTCAGCCCGGCCAGGTCGTTGACCGGGATCAGCCGCGCGCCCGGCTCGACGCCGAACGGCGGGATATGGGTCGCCGGGATCGAGGGCTCGAGATACCTGGCGTCCACGACCTTCCGCCGTACCCGGATCGTCGTGGTCTGCCCGGTCAGCCGGGACGTGAACTGGTGCCCGCCCGGGCCGGCGTTGTAGCCGGACAGGCCGAAGAACCGGACCCGGCCCGAGGGCAGCAGCTGCTCCTCCAGCACCTGCTGGTAGTAGGCGCAGATCTCGGCCGCCGTTGCCCGCGGGTAGAAGCCGGCGTTCGGGCCTTCCCGGTCGATCACATCGCTGCCGAGCGGCCGCGAGTTGACGCCGTAGAGGGCCGACGGCCCGTGCAGGCGCACGAACGGGTAGGCGTCGTGCCAGTGGCCGCCGGGCGCGTGACGCCGGTCCACCAGCACCACGTCGGCGTCGCTGGCGGCGATGAGCGCGTCGGCGAACGCCATGCCCGCGGCGCCTGCCCCGACGACCAGGTAATCGGTCTCGATTGCGCTCACCACAACCCCCGGGTCCTTATACGCACGACCGTTTAGAAGACTGTACGATCGTTCGTATATGCTGTCAACGTGACCGTCCCGGAACGCGAGGCCCCCGCGCCGCCCCAGCCGCCAGGCGCCGGGCGGCGCACCCGCGCCCCCGGAGACCGGTCACGGGCCCGGGTGCTGGAGCAGGCGGCGGCGCTCGCCACCGTCGAGGGCCTGGACGGCGTCTCCATCGCGCGGATCGCGGCCGCGACCGGAATGCCGAAGAGCAGCGTCTACGTCCTGTTCGGATCGAAGCAAGAGCTCCAGCTGGCGACGATCGACGCCGCCCGGGAGAGCTTCATCCGGCACGTCGTCACCCCGGCGTTCGCCACGACGTCCTCGGGCCGCGACCGGCTGCAGCGGCTCTGCGACGGCTACCTGGACTACGTCGAACAGCGGATATTCCCCGGCGGCTGCTTCTTCGTCACCGCATCAGCCGAAATGGGGGGCCGGGCCGGGCCGGTACGCGACCGCGTCGCCCGCTATCAGCGGCAGTGGGGACAGCTCTTGTCCGAGATGACCCGCCAGGCCCACGCCGCCCGCGAGCTCGCCCCGGGCACCGACCCCGACCAGCTCGCCTTCGAACTCGGCGCGCTCCTGGCCGGATCGAATATCGCCGCCGTCCTGCACGACGACAACACGCTCATCGACCGCGCCCGCCAGGCGGTCCACGCCCAGCTCGGCACCCAAGACGGCACGAGCACGGGTTAGCCGGCCGCCCCGAGCACACCGATGATGCCCAGGCAGATCAAACCCGTTTTATCGAACGGTCCCCGCTGACTCCGTCCGGCCGCAATCTCTTGTCAGGTGACGACACGACCGCCGTTGACACCGATCAGCTGTCCGGTCACGTAGCTCGATGCCTCGCTGCACAGGAATGCGCAGGCATTGGCGATGTCCTCGGGGCGGCCGACGCGCCGCACCGGCAGCGTCGCCGCGAGCCTTTCCCTGCCCGCCTCGCTGATGTTCGCATCGGCCATGATCGTGCCGGAGATCGAGCCCGGCGGGATGGTGTTCACCGTGATGCCGTGCGGGCCAAGCTCCTGGGCGAGCGTGCGGGTCAGGCTGATGACCGCGCCCTTGGACGAGGAATAGGCCGCCATTTTGCTCGAGCCCGTCTGCGCGCTCGAGGATGAGATGTTCACCACCCGGCCCCACTGCGCCGCCTTCATGTCGGCCAGGATCTCCTGCGTCACGATGATCGGGCCGAAGACGTTGACCTTGTACACAGTGCTGAGAAGGTCCTCGGTGATGTCCTCGAACGGCGTGAAGTCGGTGACGCCGGCGTTGTTCACGACGATGGTGATCGGGCCGAAGGTGTCACGCAGTTTGGCCACCGCCGCCTTCACCTGGCCGCGATCGGACACGTCGGCGCCAAGCGCGATAGCCCGTCCGCCGTCCGCCTCGATCTCGCCGGTGGTGCCGGCGCAGCGCTCTTCATCGAGGTCGAGCACGCCGACCGCGATGCCTTCCTGCGCGAGCCGCCTGGAACAGGCCGCTCCGATGCCCGCCGCCGCACCGGTAACGAGGGCCACTCTGGTGGTTGTCATTCGACCTTCCCCTGTGCACGGGACCGCGGTAGCTGCGCACTTCATATATATCGCGCGTAGCGCCTCGCCTCCCACGTACCTTCCCGCTCAACGGGACATGCCCCGCGAGATCTCACCGGCCGGTAGCGCCGGCGGCGCGCAGCACGTCCTTGCGGACCTTCCCCGACGGGGTGCGCGGCAGCTCGTCCGCGAGCACGATGACCTCGGGGGTCTTCTGCGTGGCGGCGCCGGCCGCGGCAAGATGCTCCCGGGCCTGCTCGACGTCGAAGGTGAGCCCGGGGCGGGCGACGACCACCGCGCAGACGCGCTCGCCGAGCGCCGGGTCGGGGACCGGGATGACGGCCACGTCCGCGACTGCGGGATGGGTGATCAGCAGGTCTTCGACCTCCTTGGCGGAGATGTTCTCCCCGCCGCGGATGATGATGTCCTTGAGCCGGTCGGTGACCGTGAGGTGCCCGTCGGCGTCGATCCGGCCGACGTCCCCGGTGCGGAACCAGCGGCCGGGCAGGAACGCGGCCTCGTTCAGCGCCTGGTCGGCGTATCCGGTGAACAGCTCGGGCCCGCGGGTGAGGATCTCGCCCTGCTGCCCGTCCGGCACGTCGCGGCCGTCGGCGTCGACCAGGCGGACCTGGTTGCCGGGGAGCAGGCGGCCGTCGGTCTCGGCCCGGGGGCCGAGCGGGTCGGCGATGGTGCCCGCGGTCACCGTCGGGTGCTCGCTGCTGCCGTAGGAGCGGAACGCGGTGATTCCCGCGGCGTCGGCGCGCCGGATCAGGCTCGGCGGGACCGGCGCGGCGCCGGTCAGGAACTCGCGCAGCGTGCCGAGGCCGGCGGTGCCGCCTGCCTGCCGGTCGAGCAGGCCGGACAGCTGGACCGGCGCACCGCCGCACGCGGTGACGGCGTGCCGGTCGATGAGCGTGGCGGCCAGGCCGGCGTCCCACGCCTGCATGATCACGGTCGGCGTGCCGAGCAGCAAGATGCGCAGCAGGCTGAGCAGCCCGGCCATGTGCCCGGGCGGGAACAGCCCCAGGTGCCGGGCGCCGGGGCCGTTGAGCGTGTACACCGGGGAGGTCGCCTCGGCCAGCAGCGTCCGGTGCGAATGCTGCACGCCCTTGGGCTCGGCCGTGGTGCCCGAGGTGTACATGAGCACCGCGCGGTCGTCGGGGTCGGGGTGCGGCTCGCGGTACGCGCCGCCCGGCGTGGCGAGCAGCCCGGCGTAGCTGACCGCCCCGTGTCCGGGCGCGTCGTCTTCCACCACGACGGCGAGAATCAGCCCGGGCAGCGGGGACAGCCCGGCCAAGACCGCGTCCGCCTGCGGTCGGCCGCGGTATTCGCGGGCGAGGAAGACGGCGCTGGCGCCCGAGCTCCGCAGCACGAAGTCCATTTCCCGTTGGCCGTAGATCATCGCCACCGGCAGCAGCACCGCCCCGCACAGGCCCACCGCCACCTGGACGACCGCCCCCGCATAGGAGCCGGGGAGCTGGACCGCGACCACGTCGCCGCGGCCGATGCCGCGGGCCTGCAGCGCCCCGGCGACCCTCTCGGCGTCACCCACCAGCGCGCCGAGCGTCGTCGCGCTCTCGTCGCCGGAGTTCGCGAATACCAGCGGGCACCCGCCGTGGGCGGCGGCGCCGGCCTGGATGTGCGCGGCCAGCGTCGGGGAGCCCACCGCTAGTCCGCCTGATCCCCGGCAGCCGCGCTAGCCGGCGGGCGCTTGCGGTTCTTGAACGCCTCGAGCATGGACTTGTGCTCGTCGGAGGCAAGGAGGGCGGTGTTCGCGTACCGGTCGAAGTCGCGGGCGGTCCCGCGGTCCACGCTGGCGGCGATGTCGACCGCGACCTTGGCGACCCCGGCCGCCTCGGTCGGCAGGGCCGCGAGCTTCCGCGCGAACGCGGTGACCCGCTCGCGGAACGATTCGGCCGGGTACACGGCGTGCACCAGACCCATCGTGAGCGCCAGCTCGGCGGACACCTCCTCGCCGAACGCCAGCCACTTGCCCCAGTGCGGTCCGACCAGCCGGGTCACCCGGCTGATCCCGCCGGATCCCGGTATCACCCCCAGGGTGGGCAGCTCCGGCAGCGCGAAGCTGGCCGCGTCGGCGGCGAGCCGGAAATCGCACGACGCGCCGATCTCCAGGCCGACCCCCAGGCAGCGTCCGTGCACCGCGAGCACCGAGGGCTTCTCGATCGCCTCAAGCTCGTCCATCAGCAGATGGAAGCCGCGGTAGCCGCGCCGCAGCCGTCGCGGGCTGAAGCTGCCGTCGGGGCCGTAACCGCGCCTGCCGCCCGCGCCGCTGTCGTTCAGGTCGATGCCCGCCGTGAAATACCGGCCCTCGGCCGCGATCACCAGCACCCGGAGGTCGTCGCGGTCGCCGAGGTCATCGACCGCGGCCCGCAGGCCGTCGATCATCGCCGGGGAGACCGCGTTCAGCTTGGCGTCCCTGGTGAAGGTGACGGTGAGCACGCCGTCCTCCTCGGACCGGCGGAAGTGCGTCGGCTCTGCCATCGACGTGATGTCTCCTTCTCTCGCTCACGGTGATGTGGGCGGAACCAATGTATCCCGCGAGCAGGCACTACACCACAGTCATATAGTTCACTTATTGAGAATAGCGCATTAAAAATGTTAGTGTCGGCGGAGGGCGGGCCGGCGGCGACCTCGCGGACAAGAACTTCGTCGAGCCGACGGTCATGGTCGACGCCGATCCGAGCCATGAGATCGCGCAGACCGAGATCTTCGGCCCGGTGCTGCTGATGTTCAGGTTCTCGACCGAGGACGAGGCGGTCGAGCTGGCCAACAGCACGCCCTACGGGCTCGGCGCGAACATCCAGTCCGCCAGCCTGACCCGGGTCCACCGGCTGGCCGAGCGGCTCAAGGCGGGCGGGGTCTACGTCAACGGCGCGCGGCAGAACCTTCCTCACACGCCGTTCGGCGGGCTGGGCATCAGCGGCTACGGCAAGGAAGGCGGCCGGGCCGGCATCGACGAGTTCCTGCGCTACAAGACCGTCTCGATTATCGACTCCCGGTGAACGTCAGCGGCCCGTCCAGCGCGGCGGGCGCTTCTCGAAGAAGGCCGTGACCCCTTCGCTGATGTCGTCGCTCCCCGTCACCCGCTCGACCGCCCGGGCGGTCAGGTCCCAGCCGGTCGCGTCCGCGGCGTCGTGCTGCGCCGCGATCGCCGCCAGGCTGGCGGCGACCGATACCGGGGAGGAGGCGCAGACGTCCTCGGCCAGTTCGAGCGCCGCCGCCAGCGCGCCGCCCGGGTCGGTGACCCGGTTGACGAAGCCGAGCTGATGGCCGCGCTCCGCGTCGAGCACCGCCCCGGTGATCAGCAGTTCCTTGGCGACGTTGAGCGGCAGGGCGCGCATCGCGCGGAACAGGGCGCCGGACGAGGCGACCACCCCGCGCCGGCTCTCGGGCAGCGCGAAGCGGGCCGTGCGCGACGCGACGACCAGGTCGCAGGCGAGGGCGATCTCGAAGCCGCCGCCGAAGGCCACGCCCTCGACCGCGGCGATCAGCGGCTTGTCCCTGCGCCGCCTGATCATCCCGTACTCGCCGCCGCGCTCGGTCGGCCCGCCGGTGCCGTCCCGCAGGTCGGTGCCGGCCGAGAACACCGTCGTGGTTCCCGTGATGACGCCTGCCCACAGCTCGTCGTCGTCGTCGAGCAGGTTCAGCGCCTCGTCGATGCCGTGCGCGGTGACCCGGTCGATCGCGTTGCGCTTGGCCTCGCGATCGATCCGGACGACGAGGACCCGGCCCCGCCGCTCGTGCCGGACGGTGGAGATGTCCGACGGCATCAGTCGAACAGGTCGACGACCGGCTTGGTCTTGAGGTCGTCCTTCAGCAGGTAGGTCGCGGCGCCCTCCATGTGCGAGCGCCAGTGCTTCTCCGCGGCGGCCCCGTTCCCCGCCTTCACCAGGCTGATGAGCTTGGTGTAGGAGCGGATGACGAGCTGGAACCGCTCGTCGGTGTCGGAGTCGTCCCGGCGGGCGATCTTGGTGCGCAGGTGGGTGGCGACGATGTCCTGCAGCACCGCCCCCTGCACGGCCATGGTCTTGTTGCCGCAGCCCTCGAGGATCAGCTCGTGGAAGCGGTAGGTCAGCCTGGACCAGATGTACGGGTCGGGGATGAACGGCTTGCGCGCCGCGACCTCGGCCTTGAGCTCGTCCACGACCGCGGTCAGCTTCTCGATGTCCTCGTCGGTGCGCCGCAGCGCGAGCAGGCGCGCGCACGGGGGCTCGGAGATCATCCGCGCCTCGTAGACGTCGTTGATGGTGGCGCCCTGGATCTGCAGCAGCAGGCCGACGTAGCGCGCGGCGACCGAGGCGTCCGGGGCGACGACCCGCGCGCCGCCGCGGCTGCCGCGGCGGACGCTGATGAGGGTCTCGGATTCCAGGATGCGGAACGCCTCCCGCAGCGTCGGCCGCGACACCCCGTACTGCTCCATGAGCTGGCTTTCGGCGGGCAGCGTCTCGCCCGGCAGCAGCTCGCCGCGCACGATCTGGCGCCGCAGGTGGGTGGCGATCAGCTCGCCGGTCTTGGGGGCCCGGACCACCGTACCGATCTGGACCGCCGGGCTGCTTACCGTAGTCATACCATTAATCATATCTGTCACTACTTTAAAATAACGAACCCATTAGATTAAATGCGTTGACGCGTCGGAGTTGCTGCCCGGCCCGCATTACCTGGCCCCCTTGGGGGTGAATCGCAGCGCGCCGTCGAGGCGGATCGTCTCGCCGTTGAGGTAAACGTTGTCGGCGATGTGGACGGCCAGCTTGGCGTACTCGTCGGCCCGGCCCATCCGCTTGGGGAACGGTACCGCCGCGCCCCAGTAGGCGTCGAGTTGCTCCGGGTCGGCGTTGCGGAAGGCGGGCGTGAGGAAGGTGCCCGGGGCAATGGTCACCACCCGGATTCCGACCGGGGCGAGGTCGCGGGCGAGCGGGAGCGTCATCGAGACGATGCCGCCCTTGGCCGCCGCGTAGGCGGCCTGGCCGATCGTGCCGTCGTAGGCGGCGATCGAGGCGGTGTTGATGATGACACCGCGCTCGCCGTGCGCGAGCGGCTCGGTCTTGGCGATGGTGGCCGCGGCCAGGCGGTCGATGTTGTAGGTGGCCGCCAGGAAGATGTCGACCACCGTGGTGAACGACTCCAGCGGCGCAGGCTGGCTCTCCTTGTCCAGCGTGCGGAGGCCGCCGCCCCCGCCGTGCGCGACCACCGCGATCCGCAGCGGGCCGAGCCCGGCGGCGGCGTCGATGGCCTGCTGAACGCTGTCGGAGTCGGTCACGTCGGTCCGCACGAACAGCGCGCCGTCGCCGAGTTCGTCCGCCACCGCCTTGCCCTTGGCCTCGTCGAGATCACTGACGACGACCCGTGCGCCCGCCGCGTGCAGCCGGCGGGCGGTCGCGGCGCCGAAACCGCCGCCGCCGCCTGCGATCAGCGCCACCGCTCCCGTGATGTCCATCCTGCGCCTTCCGACTCGGGGCGGAGCTGTGTACGACCGCCCTCGATGAAGCTATCATAGTTTAATAATTGCACTATACTCACGGTTCGTGGGAGATCGAGGCGAGGGCGCGCGATGAGCGGTGGCGACAGCCAGGAACACGACGAGCTGCGACAGGTCGTCCGCGAGTTCCTGCGGCAGCGGTCGCCGAGTCGTGCCGTCCGCCGCCTGATCGAGGCGGAGCAGGGGCGCGACGACGAGGTGTGGGCGATGCTGGCCGGACAGCTCGGGCTGTCCGGCATCGCGGTGCCCGCACGGTACGGGGGAGCGGGCTACGGTCCGGTCGAGCTCGGCATCGTGCTCGAGGAGATGGGCCGCGCCCTGCTGGTCGCGCCGTATTTCTCCACCGTCGCGCTCGCCGGGCAGGCCCTGGCCGCCTCCGGCGACGAGGACGCCATGACGCGCTGGCTGCCCGGCATCGCCGACGGCTCGCTCACCGCCGCCCTGGCGGTGGCGGAGGAGTCCGGATCGTGGGACCTGGCCGACGTCACGGCGGCGGCCGCCTCGGCCGGCGACGGCTGGACTGTCAGCGGCGCCAAGCTCTACGTCGTCGACGGGCACACCGCCGACCTGCTGCTCGTGGTCGCGCGGACCGGCGGCGGGCACGGCGAGCCCGACGGGCACGGGGTGTTCGCGGTCGACGGCGACGACCCGGGGGTCGAGCGAGCGCGGCTCGACGCCCTCGACCTCACCCGCCCGCTCGCGTCCGTCACCCTGCGCGACGCCAGGGCGGTCCGCGTCGGCGCCGGCCGCGACACCGCGGCGTGGCTGTCGGAGGTGACCGACCTGGCGCTCGCCGCGCTGGCGGCCGAGCAGCTCGGCGGCGCCGCCCGCTGCCTGGACCTGTCGGTCGAGTACGCCAAGGTCCGCGAGCAGTTCGGCCGGCCGATCGGCTCGTTCCAGGCGATCAAGCACAAGTGCGCCACCCTGCTCCTCGAGGTCGAGAGCGGCCGGTCCGCGGTCTCCCAGGCGGCCGCCGCGCTGGCCGACGGCGAGCCGGACGCGTCGCTGGCGGCGGCGCTCGCCTACGTCCACTGCTCGGCCGCCTTCACCCACGCCGCCAAGGAGTGCATCCAGATCCACGGCGGCATCGGCTACACCTGGGAGCACGACGCGCACCTGTACCTGCGGCGGGCGAAGTCGTCCGAGCTCTTCCTCGGCCCCCCCGCCCGGCAGCGCGCCCGGCTGGCCGCGCTGGCCGGGATCTGAGGGACGACGATGACGCTGGAACGACAAGCGCCGGCCGCCGCGGCGGAGACCGATGACGCCTTCCGCGCCCGGCTGCGCGAGTTCTTCGCCGCCCGCCACCCGGGACGCCCGCCGAAGGACCCGCGCGAGCGGGTCGGCTGGACCAAGGCGTGGCTGGCCACCCTGTTCGACAACGGCTACGCCGGCCCCGGCTGGCCGGGCGAGTACGGCGGCATGGAGCTGCCGTTCGCGCGCCAGGTGATCTACCAGGAGGAGCTCGCCCGGGCCCGGGTGCCGGGCCCGCTCGGCACCGGCCTGAACATCGCCGCCCCCACGATCATCAAGTACGGCACCCCGGAGCAGAAGCGCCGCTGGCTGCCGGCGATGCTCCGCGGCGACATGGTCTGGGCCCAGGGCTACTCGGAACCGGAGGCAGGCTCGGACCTGCCCAGCCTCCGCACCACCGCCCGCCGCGACGGCGACGGGGACGGAGCCGAGTACGTGGTCAACGGCCAGAAGGTCTGGACGTCGCACGCGGGCGACGCCGACGTCTTCTTCGCCCTGGTCAGGACCGGAACCAGGGAGAGCAGGCAGCACGGCATCAGCTACCTGGTGATCGACGCGCACGCGCCGGGGGTCCAGGTCAGGCCGCTGCGTGACCTCACCGGCGGGCACCTGTTCGCCGAGGTGTTCTTCGACGACGTGCGGGTGCCGGCCGCCAACCGGATCGGCGAGGAGAACGGCGGCTGGCCGCTGGCGCGGACCAGCCTCGGGCACGAGCGGGCGGCCGGCGCCCTCAACCAGGCGGCGATGTACCGCCGGGTGCTGACCGAGCTTGAGGAACTCGCCCGCGAACGGGGCCAGATCGCCGACCCGTTGGTCCGAGACCGGCTGGTCGACCTCGAAATCCGGGTCCGCATCATCCGCTACAACGCGCAGCGCACCATCGGCGACATCCTCGCCACCGGCGAGGCCGGGGCCGCCTCGTCGGTCTCCCGGCTGCTGATCACCGCGTTCGAGCAGGACATCCACGAGTTCGCGGTCGATATGCTCGGCCCGGCGGGCCTGCTCGGCAAGACCGCGCCGCAGGCGGTCCAGCGATCGCGGTGGCTGCTTGGCTTCCTGCGCACCCGGGCCTCCACGATCGGCGCGGGCACCAGGGAAATCCAGCTCAACACCGTTGCCGAGCAGGTGCTCGGGCTGCCCCGTGACCCCGGCCTGCCCGCCCGCTGACCGGCCCGACCAGGAGACGCCGATGCGTTTTGACAACCGCCCCGAACTGGAGGAGTACCGGGCCGAGGTCCGGGACTTCATCGCCCGGTACGGGCCGGGACCGCGCAAGCACGTAGGGGTGCGCGCGCCGGAACCCGGGCAGGTGCCGGCGCTGCGCGCCTGGGTGGCCCGGCTGTACGCGGCCGGCTACCTCGGGCAGGCCTGGCCGGCCGAGTACGGCGGGCGGCCCGGTGCCTCCGTTCAGCACGCGTTCATCGTCGCCGAGGAGATCGCCCGGGCCAGGACCTGGGGCGAGATCGGCGCCGGGACGCTGGCGGCGGGCGCCATCCTCGCCTTCGGCAGCGAGCAGCAGCGGCGGCACTACCTGCCGCGCATCCGGTCCGGCGAGGACCTGTGGTGCCAGCTGTTCAGCGAGCCGGACGCGGGCAGCGACCTGGCCAGCCTGCGGACCCGCGCGGTCCGCGACGGCGACCACTTCGTCGTCACCGGCCAGAAGGTGTGGACCACCAACGGTCATCACGCCGACGTCGGCTACCTGCTCGCCCGCACCGACCCGGACGCGGCCAAGCAGGCGGGCATCACCGCGTTCGCGCTCGACATGCGGACCCCGGGGGTCGAGGTGCGCCCGCTGCGCGAGATCACCGGGACCAACGACTTCAACGAGGTCTTCCTCGACAACGTGCGCGTTCCCGCCGACCGGGTGATCGGCGAGGTCAACAACGGCTGGCGGGTCGCCAACGCCAGCCTCGGCCATGAGCGCAGCGGGGTGGGGGCCCGCGCGGTCGAGCTCCACGCCCAGCTCGACGACTTGTTGGCGCTGGCGGCGACGGTCACCGTCGGCGGTCGGCCGGCCCTGGCCGACAGCGCCACCCGGCAGCGGCTCGGCCGGCTCGCCGCCCTCGCGCACGTCACCGACGTGATGAGCAGGGCCGTGCAGTCCCGCATCGTCAACGGCACCGAGGACGCGGCCGACGGCCCGCTCGCCAAGATCTTCTACAGCGAGGTCAACCTGGCCGTGACCGAGTTCGGCGTCGGCCTCCAGGGCGTCGGCGGCCTGGCCGTCGAGGGCGACCCCCACGCCCACGCCGACGGCTGGTGGCAGGACGCCTTCCTCTACGCGCGGGCCTACACGATCGCGGGCGGGGCCAACGAGGTGCTCAAGACCGTCGTCGCCGAGCGCGCGCTCGGCCTGCCCAGGGAGAAGCGATGACCTCTCCCGGCCGACGGTACGGCCTGCCCTGGCGCGGGGCGGAGGTGGCCCGCGCGGCCGAGGCGGCCGGCGTCACCGCGTTCTGCAGCGGTGAGTTCGTCGACCACGAGGCGTACTCCACCCTCGCCGAGATGGCCTTGCAGACGGAGCGGGCACTGGTCGGGCCGGGCATCGCCTACGCGTTCGCCCGCACCCCCTACGCGCACGCGGCCGGCATCCGCGGCGCCTGGCGGCACGCGCCCGGTCGCGTCTTCCTCGGCCTCGGCTCCGGCGCGTACAAGATCAACCGAGACTGGTTCGGCGTCCCCGCCGACCGCCCGGTCGCGCGCATGGCCGACCTGGTCGGCGCCGTCCGCGCCTGGCTGCAGGCGGAGAACGGGCAGCGCGTCCGCCACGACGGGGAGTTCTACCGGGTCGACGCCGTGGTCGGCGCGCCGGTGCTCGGCCGGATCGACGCGCCGATCCTGCTCGGCGCGTTCAACAAGCTGATGGCGTCGGCGGCGGGCCGGACGGCCGACGGGATCATCGGCCACGGCCTGTTCACCAGGACCTGGTGGGACGACGTCGTCCGGCCCGCGCTGGCCAGGGGCGCCGCCCAGGGCGAGCATGAGGGCGTCCCCCGGGAGCACGGCTGGGTGATCACCGCCGTCGACGACGAGGACCCCGAGCGGGCGGCGATGGACGCCCGCCGGATGATCGCCTTCTACCTGACCGTGCAGACCTACGACCCCTACGTCGAGCATCACGGCTGGACCGCCCAGACCGCCGCCATCCGCGCGGCCTTCGCCGCGCGGGACACCACCGCCATGGCCCGCGCCGTCACCGACGACATGCTGGAGGCGATCGCCGTCTGCGGCCGCACCGAAGACGCGCGGGCGGCACTCAAACGCCGCGGCGACTCGCTGCCCCGCGACGTCGCCTACCTCGCGCCGCCGTCCTTCATGGTCAGCCAGCGCCGCGGCCAGCGCTACGCGCTGGCCAGCCTGGCACTGGTGGAGGGAACACCGTGAAGTTCACCGTCGACTACCCGATTGTCACCGTCGGCTACGATCCGGCCCTGGTCACCGCGGCCGGGATGACCCGGGTCGCCCAGGCGGCCGAGGAGTGCGGCTACGACGCGATCTCGTTCAGCGAGCACCCCGCCCCCTCGCACAAGTGGCTCGTGGCCGGCGGCCACGAGTCGCTCGACCAGACCTCGGCCCTCGCGTTCTGCGCGGCCGTCACCAGCCGGCTGCGGCTGATGACCTACCTGCTGGTGCTGCCGTACCACAACCCGTTCCTGGCGGCCAAGGCCCTGAGCACGGTCGACGTGCTGTCCGGCGGCCGCCTCACGGTGGTCGCCGGGACCGGGTACCTGCGCTCGGAGTTCCTCGCGCTCAACGTCGACATGAGCGCCCGCAACGAGCTGTTCGACGAGTCGCTCGAGGTGCTGCGCGGCGTCTGGACCGAGGTCCCGTTCGCGCACCAGGGCACGCACTTCACCGCGCGGGGCGTGGCCTCGCTGCCCGCCCCGGCCCAGCCCGGCGGTCCGCCGGTGCTGATCGGCGGCAACAGCGCCCGCGCGCGTGCCCGCGCCGCCCGCAACCAGGGCTGGAGCCCGCTGATGGTGAGCCCGGAGGTAGCCAGGACATCACGCACCCCCGGCATCGCCACCGTCGCCGAGCTGGCGGCGCGGATCAAGGAGGTCCGCGACGCGGCCGCGGCTGCCGGCAACGCACCGCTGACCATCCAGGTGCACACCCCCCAGGCCGGGTTCATCCAGCGGTGCGGGTCGGCCGAGGAGCACCGCGACCACCTCGGCCAGCTCGCCGACGCCGGAGTGGACTCGTTCGTGCTGCGCCCGCCCGGCGACGACCTCGACCGCACCGTCGAGGCCCTGCACCGGTACGCCGACACCTTTCTCAACGGCTGACCCCGCATGACCGAGGACGGGCGGCAGCAGGCACAGCGGCAGCAGCCACGCGTTGCGGTGGTAACCGGCGGCAGTCGCGGCGTCGGCCGCGGCATCGCCATCGCGCTCGGCTCCCACGGCCACACGGTCTACGTGACCGGCCGCACCACCCGAGAGACCAGGGAGTCGCCGCGGGCCGGCACGATCGGTGACACCGCCGCCGCGATCACCGCGGCCGGCGGGAAAGGCGTGGCGGTCCACGTCGATCACCGCCACGACGACGACGTCGAGGCGCTCTTCGCCCGCGTTCGCGACGAGGAAGGCCGTCTCGACGTCCTCGTCAACAACGCGGCCCTGATCCACGACGAGCTGCAGAGCCCGCTCCCGTTCTGGCAGAAGCCGCTGGCCGCGAGCGTCGACCTGCTCGAGGTCGGCCTCCGCAGCGGGCTCGTCGCCAGCTACTACGCGGCGCCTCTCCTGGTCGAGACGGGCCGGGGGCTGGTGGCGTTCACGTCGGCCCCAGGCGCCGTGCACTACCAGTACGGGGCGGCCTACGGCGCCCACAAGGCGGGCATGGACAAGTTCGCGGCCGACATGGCGGTCGACTTCCGGCCATTCGGCGTCAGCGTGGTGTCGATCTGGATGGGCGTGGTGCTGACCGAACGGGTCCGGCAGATCATCGACACCGGACCCGAGCTCGCCTACCTCGACGACATCGCGGAAACGCCCGAGTTCACCGGGCACGTCATCGCCGCCCTGGCGGCCGACCCGGACGTGCTCGCCGTCAGCGGACGCACGCTCATCGGCGCGGAGGTCGCGCGACAGTACGGGATCAGCGACCGGGACGGCCGCCAGCCGCCGTCGGTCCGCGACTTGATGTCCGTGGAGCCAGCCCTCTATCACGGAAGGATCCGACGATGACCGACGACCAGCTGCGGCAGCTCCTAGAAGACGTGCAGTACCTCAAGGACCGCCAGGCCATCCTCGACGTGGTCATGCGCCACGCCCGCGGCCACGACCGGCACGACACCGAGCTGATGAACGGCTGCTTCTGGGACGACGGCGTCGATGAGCACGGCCAGTTCGTCACCCCCGGGCCGCAATACGGGGACTGGGCGAACAAGGTCCACACCGCCGGCTACCTCCTCCACATGCACAACATCACCAACCACACCTGCGAGATCGACGGCGACACGGCGCACTGCGAGAGCTACGTGATCGGGGCGATGCTGCCCCGGTCCGTCCCCGGCCGGGCCAAGTTCGTCAGCGGCCGCTACCTCGACCGGCTGGAGCGGCGGGACGGCCAGTGGCGGATCCTGGTTCGCCGCACCACGATCGAGGTGGAGGTCGAGGGCGACGCGAAGTGGCCGCAGAACGAGATCAGCCAGACCTTCCCCAAGGGCGCCTGGGACACCGGGGACCTGTCCTACGCCCGCCCGCTGCAGCTCGACTCGCCCGCCCCGCGGTGGGACGGGAACATCCGCTAGGCAGTCACCCCGCGTCCGTTCGGGGAACCCAAGACTTTTATCCCGAACGGTCCCGGCTGACTCTGGCGGCTACGGCGTGTCCCGCGGTGCCCACGGGGCGGCCAGCTCGTCGGTCGGGCGGAGCCCGCTCAGCACGACCGACAGGTGCCGCTGCCAGGCGCCGTTCTCGTCGTAGCGGGTGGACTCGGCGATCCCCCGAAGCGCGTAGATGATCAGCCGGACGTCGTTCACCTGGGCGTCCCGTCGGATCCGGCGGTGCGCCTTGGCATCGGCCAGGAGGACCTCGAGCAGCGTGAACAGCTCGGTCTTGCGCGGGGTCGTCTCGGGTGCCTGGGCCCACAGCCGCCCGAGGCTGCCGCGGTTGATGGCCTGCACCCGGGCGTACTCGGCCAGCCACCGCTCGAATCCGAGCCCGTCGGGCGTCGCGGTCTCGGTCCGGGCGGTCTCGACCATGTGGTGCAGCAGCCCCTGGATCAGCTCCGCGATCAGGACGTCCTTGCTGGCGAACCGGCGGTACAGGGTGGCGAGCCCGAGGCCGGCCCGGGCCGCCACCATCTCGACGCTGGCGTCGGTGCCGTGCTCGCCGAACACCCGCGCCGCCGCCTGAATCAGCCTGACCCGGTTCAGCTCGGCGTCCCGGCGCGGAGCGCGAGCGCGCGGGCCGGCCTCCACGGGCTAGGCCACCACCCCGGCGATCTTGAGGGCGATGATCGCCTCCTCGTCGAGGCCGAGCTCGCGGGCCAGGATCTCGTCGCCGTGCTCGTTGAAGGCGGGTGCCCGGCCGGGGGCGCGCTGTTCCTTGTCGAACATCACCGGGGTGCTGACCATGGTGAAGGGGACGCCGTCGTGGCTGACGGTCCCCAGCAGGTAGCCGTTCGCCCGGACCATCGGGTCGTCGGCGATGTTGACCGTGTCCTGAACCGGTGCCCACTGGCCCCTCAGGTCCTTCAGGCGCAGCTTCCAGTTCTCGAACGTGTCCTTGGCGAACTCCGCGCTCACCAGCTGCGACAGGCCGATCGCGGCGCCCATCGCCCACATCCCGGATGCGAGCAGGGACACGTCGACGACCGTGGCAGCACCGGCCTGGCCGCGGTGGAACAGCGCCGCGCAGATCCCGCCGGCCAGGATCATCGCCCCCAGCGAGTCACCGAACGCGGGCCCGGGCGTAGATGATGTCCGGGTTGTGCGCCCGGATGTCCTCGACGTCGACCTTGAGCTTGGTCGCGACCGCGGGCAGCTTGTTGGTGAGGAAGACGTCGCACGTCGCCGCGAGCCGGTACAGCAGCTCGCGCCCCTGGTCGGTGGTCAGGTCCAGGGCCAGGCTCTGCTTGCCGCGGTTGGCGTGCTCCATGAACAGGTGCACGCCGCCGCCGCCGACCGTCAGGCCCCCGGTCGAGCCGAGGCCGCGCATGGCGTCGCCCCGCTCGACGTGCTCGATCTTGATGACGGTCGCGCCCCAGTCGGACAGGATGCCCGCCGCCAGCGGGGTGAAGGTGTGCTCGGCGACCTCCAGGATCCGCACCCCCGCCATCACCCCGGTCACGACCCGGCCCTCGTCCGCGCCGCCGCCATCTTGGTGAAGTCCCAGCTCAAGATCTTGTCCGGCACCAGCCGGAGCCAGGCGTGGCTGCCGTCGGCGGTGAACCTGCCGCCGGCGTACTTCTCGCCGAACAGGCGCTCGGGTTCATCCAGCTCGGCGTGGGACGCCGAAGTGCGGGGGACCTCGCCCACCACCTCGACCGTGCCGACCAGCTCGACGCCCTTCAGCTCGGCGAACCCCTCGCCGGAGTCGATCAGGACGCTGACCTGCGGCGCCCGCATGAGGTTGGCCCAGCGCTGGCTGTTGCTGAGCGAGAACAGCCACAAAGCGGTCCCGTCCCAGACGTACCACAGGGCCGAAACGTGCGGCCTGCCGTCCGGGCCGATGCTGCCGACGCGGCAGGTCCGCTGCTCAAGCAGGTACGCGTCACGCTCTTCGGGGGTGAGGGCGATCCGCCGCCCTCGCTTCTGCTCAGCCATGCATGCTCCCGGCCCTAAGATGAGAGTCAATGCTATCGCTTATGCTCTTATCATGACAACGGGCGCTGAATATTGGGCCAGATGAGTTGTCATACGGAAGTAAGTATTCTCGGTTAGCGTATGAAGGGACAGCTCATGGTCGCCGAACGTTCGATCCGTGATGAGCTGGACGTCCAGCGGGTGCTGGTCGAATACGCCTGGGCGCGTGACAACAAGGACTGGCGGCTGCTTCGTTCCGTGTTCACCGCCGACGCGCAGCTTGACTACTCCTCGACCCGGGGCCCGGCTGGCGGCCGCGATGAGGTTGTCGGGTGGCTGGACCGGGCGGCCGGGCAGGCCATGTTCTATACGTCCGTCCGGGTCCCTGGGCTGGATGAGATGCCGGTCACCGGCGGGTACTACGACCTCGCATTCAGGCGGGAACCCGACGGGTGGAAGATACTGCGCGAGCCCAGCGATAGGCTCACCGACTCAACGGCGGCTAACGCGCCCGTACGTTCACTCGACTCCGTTCTCGAGCGCGTAGCGGACCAGCTCCGCCTTGTTGTGCAGCTGCAGCTTGGTCAGGGTGTTGCGGACATGGTTCTGCACCGTGCGGGTGGACACGGTGAGACGGGAGGCGATCTGCGGGTAGGTCAGGCCCTTGGCGATCAGCCGTAGGATCTCCGTCTCGCGGTCGGTCAGCCGCGGGACGGTCGGTCCGCTCTCGCCCGCCCGGCCCGCCCGGCCGGCCGGATGTGACGCTGGCGGGCCGCCGCTTGCCATCCGGCGGTACTCGCCCAGCACCAACCCGGCCAGGCCGGGAGTGAACACCGGCTGCCCGGTCGCGGACGTACCCACGGCGGCGACGAGCTCGTCGATGGCCGCGGATTTCAGCAGGTAGCCGAGGGCGCCCGCGGTAACCGCGTCGAGCACGTCCTGCCGCTCGCCGCTGGCCGACAGCATCAGCACGCGGGCCGGCGGGACGGCGGCCAGCAGGCCGCGAATGACCTCGGCCGCGGGCAGGTCGGGCAGGTTCAGGTCCAGCAGCACGACATCCGGCCTGACGGCGGCCGCGATCCGGAGCGCCTGCGCCCCGCTGCCGGCCGTGCCCGCGACGGTGAACCCGGCCTCCTCCAGGTACCGGGCGGTGCCGTCGCGCCAGATCGGGTGGTCGTCCACGACCAGCACCCGCACCGGCGCCGCGGGGGATTCGGCGTCGGGTTCCACGTCAGGTCCTGGCCACACGAAGCTCGACCTCCGTTCCCTGTCCGGGGGAGGAGGTGACACACGCCATCCCGCCCACCGCCCTTAGCCGCCCGACGATCGAGTGCGGCACGCCGAGGCGGCCGTCGGCCTCCGCCAGGACCAGCCGCGCGGCCGCGAAACCGCTCCCATTGTCGCGCACGCTGACCTGGACGTGCGTGCCCTCGTCCTCCACCAGCACCCACGCCCCGGCGTCGGGCCCGGCGTGCCGCCGCACGTTGTCGAG
>Ga0335072_10002228_pt1 | contig 30359 bp, 32 predicted proteins | sample Lox_Sample_21_FD_206725 | JGI IMG/M metagenome (GOLD analysis project Ga0335072, IMG submission 206725) | Soil microbial communities from Loxahatchee National Wildlife Refuge, Florida, United States - Lox_Sample_2.1 | ecosystem: Environmental > Terrestrial > Soil > Wetlands | place: USA...
AGAGCTAGCGGTTCTCCTGCACGACAAAGAGCTCTCCCAACTAAAAAGATCTGCTCGGTCCCAACCATCTCGCCCATATCAACCGGGCACCAGGAACAAGTGTTGATGCTGCCAGATCATTCAGGTACATCTGGTGCGCCCGCAGTCTGGACATTGTGTGATTGTAGAGAGCGAGGATGTCCTGGTAGAATCTCCATCCTTGAAGACCCGGAAAGCAATGGCCCGGGCGCCCTAGCCCGTACCGTGCACCAGCTCAACGCCATTGGGTGACTGCACAGAGGAATAAGACCCTCGAAATGTGATGTCTTTGGCTATGGGACTTCCGAGTCTCCCCCTACCTGATTGGCTTAGACTGTGCATGTTGCGACCTCGACCTTGCGACTTCCAAAAAGACGAATTCTCCCTTCGACTTATACCACCATCTTGGGTTTGAGGGTTAGCCTGCACTTGAGTATGTCATGTTCATGTCCTAAACCCTAGACCCTAGCCTTCTGGAAACCAGCCGGGGAGCGCTCCTTGAGCATGCGGCAAGCATTCATGCGAACCAGCTGTATCCGAGAAGGAAAAGGAAGGGGAAGAGAACAGCTGTCATCAGTGTCTGAGGGAGGCCGCAACATGAGCTCTCCTGCCAAGGTTAGCATTCCTTATGGGCACTGAATAGTGTGCTCGGTCAGGGCTTGCCTCACAACAGCGTATGACTGGGCGAAGTTCTTGAACTGATTAGTAAGGGGATGTCACCGTAAGATTAGAAATGCCTGTTGTTTTGGCTAAGGGACTTGTTGAAAACTGGCAACCCGAATGTCTCCTGCCCCGCGCTTCAATCACGTGAACTCGGAGTCGCATAGGCGCACGGCCTTACTTGCTCTTTGTTCTTTGCTTCTGCAGATATACAATGTGCTAAGTGGGCTCTCCTTGATGTTAGCCTCGGCCTGTCCTTAAGCGAGGGCGAAAATTCCAAAATGGGCAATCAAAGCCGACAAACCCCAAGCTCGGAAGCTCGTCTTCCGAATGAAAGTCATTTGTGCAAACATTTCGCCATTTGCCATTTGTGTAGAAGATTGGAGAATGCCTCGATTTTCTGAATATCGAAGCACTCCACGACATTCCCTTTCGTATTCGCCGTGTGACCGAAGGGAGCACAGAAGGTGTGTGAGCATTTGCGGGATAAGCGCAATCAGCCGGGAAGGATGCGATTGCCGCGTTTCAAAAGTGGCACCCTGCAGACGGAAAGTGCCGTCGTGCCAAAGCTTTCTGCGTCGGATGCGGATCTTGATGTCAAAGCTTCAAGCTCAGATTCTCCAATCGACTCAAACGAAGCGACCGAACGCAATTCTGAGAAGCCCACAATAGAAGATGAGAATGAGGGCACAGTTGTCGCTGATGGCGGAGTCACTGGCGCCGTGGCGCCTCTCACCGCTCAGAGGGATGGGAAAATGGCGCCACAGGAGGAGACAACAACCGAATCGACACGTTCGATGTCTGCAGCAACCGGCGACAGTGACGCGGGACAACCTGGTGAGGATGACGAATCCAAATACCCCAAAGGCGGACCCCTCGCGATCTTGACATTTGGGCTCTGCCTAGCCACTTTTGTGGTAGCACTGGACAACACCGTCATCGCCACAGCCATCCCGAAAATCACGACAGTCTTCGATTCATTGAATGACGTGGGTTGGTACGGTTCCTCGTATCTACTCACTACAACCTCTTTGCAACCCTCGTTTGGCAAGATCTACACCTACTTCAACGTGAAATGGACCTACATCTTAGCCCTTACGATCTTCGAGCTTGGCTCGGTCCTGTGTGCGGCTGCCCGGTCGTCAACAATGCTCATTGTAGGGCGGGCAGTAGCCGGAGCTGGTGCTGCTGCACTCTTCAGCGGTGGTATGACTATCATTGGCTATTCAGTGCCACTTCGCAGGCGCCCCATATACATCGGCTTGCTGTCCAGCATGTTTGGGATCTCATCCGTGATCGGTCCAATCCTAGGAGGAGCCTTTACTGATCGCCTAACGTGGCGGTGGTGCTTCTGGTAAGGCGTCTTTGATTGCTGTTAGGCAGTCATGCCGCTAACATCTTAACTAGGATCAATCTCCCAATCGGCGGCTGTGCCATCGCTACCGTCTTTTTCTTCTTCAAGAATCCCAAGCGTAAACATAGCAAACTCACCACGCGCGAAAAGATCGGACAGGTTGATCTTCTTGGCGCATTTTTCCTGATTTGTGCAATTGTCTGCCTCCTCCTTGCCCTCCAGTGGGGCGGCACCGTCTACCCATGGCACAACTCCAAAGTCTGGGGCTGCATGCTGGGTTTTGGCCTAATCACCATCGTCTTCATCGCCCTCCAGTTCCGCCGCGGCGACAGTGCAACCATACCGCCTCGTATTCTCTTGAAACAACGCACGGCAGGCGCCTGTGCAATCTTCTCCATGTTACTGGCTATGGGGCTGTACACCCATATCTTCTACCTGCCTTTCTACTTCCAAGCCGTCAAGGGCACCACCGCTGAGGGCTCCGGCATCCGCACCATCCCTTACCTAGTCAGCATTACAATCTCCTCAGTCATAGTTGGTGGCAGCATCACTGTCCTGGGCTGGTACACACCCTTCATCTGGATTGGCATTGCCATCTTCGCCGTCGGCTCTGGGATGCTTTATACCCTCAAACCATCCTCCTCGGCTGGCATGTGGATCGGGTATCAGATCCTGTCCGGCTTCGGAGCTGGCGCATGCGTTCAGATTCCCTTTGTCGCAATCCAAGTTGTGCTCAGCAAGAAAGACATGCCCTCCGGCAACGCGATAACCATCTTCTTCAACACTCTTGGCGGCGCGATATCCATCTCAATCGCGCAGAACATCTTCTCCAATACCTTGATCCAGCAGATTCCGAAATATACTACGGGGATAGATCCGGCGAAGATCATTGCTGCGGGTGCAACTCACATACGGGAAGTAACGCCGAAGAGCCAGCTAGCGGGTGTGCTGATGGCGTACAACATTGCGGTTACGAGGAGCTTTATCGTGCCGATTGCGTGTGCAGGTCTGGCATTTCTCTGTTCACTACTGTTTGAGTGGAAGAGTGTGAAGGGCAAGAAGTTGGAGATTGGTGGTGGTGCCGCATAAGAGCCTGGATTTGGGTTCATCATTCGCTTAAGATACAGGGGGCAATTTCATAATGGATGTGATGAGCATGGCGATGGCGTCGTTGGTCCTGCACTTTATGTGGCACTTGATACTAAGGTGCCTATGGGAGGTCTTGTGGATTTCGAATGCTTTAAAGGTGTCACAGTACACTGAATGAACTTTGCACGATGGAAACTGGAACAATAAACCTAGTTAGAGCTAGACTTATGAAGAACTGGTCGCCGCCTTTTACAAAGCGTTCATTGTCTCCCTCGGAAAGAAGATCTCTCAATCCCCAGCATAGCCTTGCCTTGAAATTCTGAGAAGAGGCTTATAGGGCAGTTTCAGCACGTGACCTAGCGTCGTGGCTTTTAGCCTTGGCAGGCTCAGCCTCAACTCCGCACCAATTTAGGGAGATTTGCACTTCCCATCTCAAATCGTCTGCCAACAGAGAGGACGAAGGTGGCTAAACTAAGCTCCTCAGCAACGAAGGAGAGCTGGTCCAAAAATTCCTGCAGAACAACACTCACAGCGCTTCGAAGCTGGTCTCCGCTATTAGATCGGGCGAATCTACCCTCTCTCAAGTTGCCGCCCTCAATGCATTTGGGGCTTATACCACCACCGGAGACCTCGCAGACTTACATTCAGTTGTGAGGTTCATTTGTTAGCCTGAATTTGCAGTCACTGTATCTGTGATCGGTCTCTGTTTGCAAGACACCTCCGCAGCTACCACTAATCTTAACTTGGATCCTCATGAAAAGAAATGGCGGCTATGGAAGTCATGAAAGTACGGACCTTGGGAGTTGTGAGGGCCTTCTAAGGCGTTCGAGCTATGATTGAATTTGTCGGCAACGGATTCCTTCGAAACTTCCTGGATGGTTACACCCGGACAACCTCCAACCTTCCGGAGACGGCTATGACACACACCAGGCACGAGGTAGTTAGAGGAGCATAAGGCTGTGTTTGAGGAACTTGCTCACTTCAAGGCTTGGACATCAAGAGATTGGAGATCACACACGTGTGCAATGAGTACTCTGAACTTCGGGCTAAACCGATGAATGCCCAAGACTCGTACGACGTCAAAATCATCGCGCCTATCCTTTCATTTCTTGTTTCTACACCTAGCATGACATACATCAGCGACCAGAGCCTTCTCACAAATCTCTCATGGTGAAGCGTCATTGCCAACAAAGTCGTCGACTACAAGGCACATCCCACGATTCATTTGTTGCTGGCTGACATTTCTTGCCAGTTCTTCTCCCAACCCTCGAGATACTTTCCCATATCTTTCTGATCCCGTCCGGCGACGTCCGTACTCTTCAGATCAACAACTCCGGTGTATGGGTCGTGTGAAGAGGGAGAGCTAAGGTAGGTTCCCAGCTGAACCGAATGTGCGCTCTTCTCGCGATGCTCGGGGCTATATGTGTCGGCATTTGGGGCTCCTTCTATGGAAGGCTGGACTCCTGGATCGACAGAAAGACCAGATGGAGGCTTTGTTCCCGTTATTGGCTCATGGAGGGCGTCTCTCTCGGGGAGCGGCATCGTATTGCAAGTGGCTCGAGACCTGTAATATATCAGCTAGGCACACATAGCTTGGATTCCGGAAGTGGTTGAGAGTTGCACGGACGTCATGACTGTCTCTGGGATAGTTCGAAAGATTCTGGTAAGGTCTAATAGCCCTGACTGCGTTATGTGAACGTGGTTGTCTGAAGAGTGAGAGTATAAATCGAAGTCTTGGCGGAGGTCTCGCTCAAGGATTTGCGTAGGAGCAATGCTCTAGGAAGGCTGATATAGCTTTGAGGCGAAATGAAAACGCAACACGAGGGAGTGTGCGCTATTTGAACACTGTTCGTGAGACATGTTGGACCGAATTCCATCCTGTTGAATTCCATCTGGCTTTTACAAAAAATGGCGCCACTGCAGAAGCCCAAATTGGACCGCAAATTACCGGCGCAAGTGCGCCCATCCTCCCCCCCCCCGGTACCACTCGGCCAAGTCTAACAACTACTTTCGAAGTCTTCAATCCCTTACACCTGCAATTGATTCTGCCTAATCGCTGCCACTCAGAGCGTAGTTCCCTTGTTAGAATAGCTTTCTGGCCACGCTTTGTGCGTTCTGCCAGATCCTGGAATCTTGATGAAATTGTAGCGCCGCATCGATGCGCTCCGACTTCTTTAACCCAGTCAAATTCTTCCGGTATTTTGATTTCTGTTGGAAGTTCATTATCTCGATTCTGATGCACTTGACCGGGTATTATTTGGACTTGTGGATAGGAAGTGGTTGATGTTACGAGGTAGGTAATTTCGTTGGGGATTTCTCGGGAGCAGGGACTCGACCACACCCCCCCCCTGGTTTGGGATCGCCTTTGGGATAGTTCTCCTTCAGTTAGCATGGCTACCACACTCGGCAAAGCTGCGCGTCACCTACAACCCCCCACCCCCCGGGGCGGATTAGCGCATCGCCCCATGACAGCGCACGATTACCAGGTCACCTACAAGGGATCTCTCACAACGTATCTCATGACTTTTGCACCGATGAACGTGATCTCCCGAAAATTGGATTTCATTCTTCTATCGGTAGCTGTTAGTGGGGCCTTATTGCGCCCGCATCCTCTCCCCCTCTCTGCCGCTTTCTGCTAATGGTGAATTATTTACTTGCAAACGCCGGCTTATTCCTTTCAACACTTGTCCAGACCAAATTCGTATCGCAATGCCTGGAGATTTGGCTGATATCTTGACAGCTCGAGCGTCCGATTTTAGGGATTATTTCGGGCAATATGCAGAGACGACCAATGCCCAGCGAGCAGAACTCGTGATATCTCGGACTGTGCCCCCAGTCAGAAAGGCATCTTGAAAGAGCCCGCTAAGCACCTCCCGTCAAAGCATTGCAGCCTAGGTCTAGTATGCCTGCAGCCAGCCTTCGTCGCGGACCCGGAACAACGTTGTTCCGCTGGTTCCAATTCTGTCCGCCCAAGTTGTAAAGAGCTACTGCAGCGCAATGTATGAGGGGCTGTGGACGTCAGTGTCCGGGCGGAGCGAACCTCCACACGAAGGCTCCTTCAAAGTCCGACATATCAAGTTCGGAACTTGTCGGCACGGTTTGCAAATCAGAACCACCGTTACAGTCCTCAGAACAAACGGTATCTACACTAATCAAAAATTCGATCGTTATGCATTCATCAAGTACGATGGTTTTAGGGAGTGTATGGTATTTCATGAGGGGTCTTTGTTACGGCACTTCTAATGCTATGAAACATAAGATTCTACCTGAGCGCTGAGCAAAATCACTCTTCTCCCGGCGGCAACCCTGGACGCCAAGGAATTCACGTGACGCAGTCACACCCATCTTGGTCCTTCTTTCTTCTTGCGCGATACATGCTAGCGAAGGCCACCTGCCAAAGCTGTCCATCAGCAACTATACCCCAGCACCAACTAGGTACCCTCATTTTCCTGTCGTCCACAAGCATCTGCCTTCACTTGTCCCCTTGCGGCAGACATGCCTTCCCAACCCTTCTGCCAACCCTCAAGAAACTCTTTCATGTTCTTGTGACGCACACCAACTGCAGCTGGGCCCGCAGTACCTTGAGCTCCAGTGTAATGTTCGGCATTTGAGGGAGTGATGAGGTAGTCGAGCAGCTGAGGCGAGGGATGGTCCGTCTTCATCCGCTTGGCAGCTTGCACATCGGTTTTCGGGCCGCCTTGAGCAGATTTTCCAGTAGTTACGGTTGGACTGGCTTTTGCTGTAATTTTTGGGCCATCTCTAGGTTGCTGTAAGGCGTCGGCATGAGGTGGAGGGCGTAGGTCGTTGGGAGCTTGGGACCTGACAGACAAATTGATGGCAGTTAGCTTGGCATACAAAACACAAAGGATAGCAACAGTTGTTCGAAGTTGACCAACATCATTTCTGTCTTTCAACGAGCGTTCAACAAGCTAAGACGACTGCGACAGTTGTGTTCGGAAAGTCAAGCTTGTCTGAACAAGCACAGAATAGATAGAAAGTCTTGGCAGCGACTTCTACCTGAAGGAGCTTGCTTAGGAGTAGGAAGCGTTAGGATTATGACAGCGGGTAAATGCAAGGCGTAGAGGGCGAACCGAAAATGAGCTGGAATATGTCCATCCGAATTATATATGCATTGCAAGCGACTAAGATTTTGTGCTGAGGCTTTCAATCGGAAGTAATGCTCGAACGGAGGGCCCAAATCTGCACTAAACCTGGATTTTAGGGAACATCCCGCACTTGCACGCAACCAAAGTCGTCTCTCCGTCACTCATATCCTGGCGCCCACCTTCGATTGGTGTATCTAGTCCCACTGCGTTGAAGTCATCAAGAAATTATCCACCCAGAAACTGCTAATTAAGTCTGCAGCACTTGTATCGGATTAGCATCGTCGTTTTAAGCGACTAACACTGAATTTTGACTACGAGTCACGCAATCAATTTCGGGCCTTGCCACTGGGAACCCCTGCGGAATCTGCAGTGCCTGAGGATCGCTTACCCCAGTCCGAATTAGCCCCCACCACCTCGCCCTATCAGATATACTTGGTCTCTAGCGGTCTGCAGCCTGGAGCAATCCTTGCCGACGCCTACGTGATGGTTGCATTCCCTGCATCGGGGACCTGGGGATGAGGACGGCTGCCTTCTGCCATTCAATGATACAAATCAGGACTACGAACACTTCTGCCAGCTGGCCTGACAATGAGGAAAGTCGGAAGATGTCTCTACTCCTCAGCTTCTCGTTAGGAAATACAGGCCTGAAGTGTTACGGCAACGTGAAGAATGGATTCGATTCAGCTATTCTAACGAAGATACCAAGGATGAAGAAGAAGAAAGGGCTGGGTCGTCCACAGATGACTAAAATGTAGTCAAGCGCGCACCTTGTCCCATGAAGCGTGCAAAGACACAGAAGGACGAAACTGGTTAAAGAAATCATAACTAACATTTCTGTTTAGCGAAGCGCGCGAAATGCCAAGCCTACGACCCGAATCATCCATGCACGATTTTGAAAATTTTAGTCAAAAGGAATATGAATCCCGAAACTGGACGATTTGGACCGTCGATCGACGCTTCTACAACGCATCTATTTGAGGGATACTCCGGCGTTATCAAGATACTAAGCTAGAACGATCTTTTTCTGGAATCCCGGCGGTTTGCCAATAATTAGCGAGGCGTGGTTTGGCACTCAGGCGGAACCCTTATTACTTCATCCAAGCAAACAATCCCAGCTTTTGTGCGCCCACGCATCAGGCTTTAGATGCGTAGTGTGTGCTGGTGAAACATTGTCAAGTAGATCATGAGTGACATTAACACCCCCAAACTCCAACGCTATGCCCTACCTGCCTCCATCCAGATCCCTTCACAATCATCCCCTATGTAACAACACTACACTTGAACGCATTCAATGTGACCGGGTTGCTCCTATCGCTCGTCAACACATCCCCGCCATTGGGCCCCATCGCGAACGTTCCCGCAATGATGGTTGCTGAAGTGTCATAGAACGCCTGACACTTGATCTTGTTGACATCCGCACCCTGCGCCGCCACGATGCTGAAGTCCAGGCCGAGGGTGCCAAAGTTGGTACCTGCTGTTAGGAAGATGGAGTCGTCGGCTGGGACTTGTCCTTGGACGAACTGGTCGGCCGATTGCTCGAGTTCGATCGTTACGGTTACGCCGTTGCCGGATGAGGAGGACGAGGAGGAGGACGAGGAGGCGGAGGGGGAGGCGGAGGAGGAGGATGAGGACGAAGATGAAGACGAAGATGCTGAGGTCGCGATCGTGGCTTCATCAGCAAGCAACTTTGACGAGGAGTTCGAGCAGAGGAATGCGCCGATCGTGATGGCGTCTGAGGCGACGGAGGCGACACTGCCATCGTTAACGAACGTGGCACCGTTGTTCGCAGTAAATGGTGAGCCCAGGGGTTCGGTCGCAGCGCTGTCGTTGAAGGCTTGGCAGACAGCAGTTGGGTCGTCGATGCTGGCCGCGACGGCTTGCTGTGGGTGGGTGAAGAGCTGGTCGAGGGTGACGGTAATTTGGATGGAAGCATCACCGTCGCCAGTCTTGATTTGGACTTGAATGGTCTTGGCTTGGTGGGAGGAGAGGGGAAGTGCAGTTGCGAGGCTAGCGAGGAGAAGGGCGGAGGAGAAAAGATTAGAGGTCCTCATGATGGCTGGATGGCGGATTTGGGGATGTAAGTGTGGTGTTGAGACACGAGTGTGTGGATTGAATGGGAATCAAAGAACGTGCGACAGTCGTGAAGTAACAATCAAGTGAGATGGATAGACGGAAATGAAAAGAAGGACGATAGGTGTTGTACTGTGTAAAGAGAGCCTGAATAGTGTGGTTGGCGGATGGGACTTGGAGAGGAACGCTATATACCATCCGTCAGGCTTAAGGTGGGCCTGTTCCTAAGCACCTGCATAGACCAGGCTTAGCGGGAGTACCTTTTTGCCGTTCTTAATTTGTCCCTCCGACGTTTCCACTAGCGAGTTAGGGGCACTGCATGACCGAAAATGAGCAGGCACAGCCCGATTTGGATGTGCTCGATTTCCGGATCGGTGGAAAGGAGAGATGGGGAATGTAAGCACTGTGGCTTCAGCCACAGATCTATCAAGTCGAGTTGTGGTGCTTGCCCGTAACATGGAGTTTATTTCCCGAACAGATCTCAGCTGCCATGCGATAGCACTTGCACCGGACTTCCTCATTAAGTAATGCGCCTGTAAAGCGGTGCTGCCACCTTGACAAGAAAGACGGATTGCCTAATATGGAGATGTAGCAAGAAGGACGGGGAGGCTGACACGGTGGGGTTGACCAGCACAAGCTTTCCAGCAAAGGCTGTAAACCAACTCGAATTCGGAAAGGGTCGTAAGGAGGAAGAAACAAATCGTAAGCATCACGTAGATAGCGATTGATGCACGTGCTTTGGGCATATTGGTTACGCAGGCAGCGGATTTATTGGAGCGATTCTAGGATTGAAAGGAAATTATCGTCAATCTGTTGTGCCCCAAATTAGACAAGAGGTGGCCATGTTCCGGCCTGTGCTCCAACGCGGCCGTTGGCCAACAGGATTCGGCTTGTTGGCTAGCCGATCGACCTGTTGGTTACGGGGCCGGACCTGTTCCTTAGTATACGTAAGGATACACTGTCTTATAAGCGGCCTGGCCACGAGGTAATAAGTTAGTCAACAGGTCGGCCTGTAAGCTAATAAGAGACCGACGGTGAGGTCGCTTCTGATGTCGCCGGCGTTAATTCTAATCGTCGGCGAGCCTACCAATTGCCTTGATATCGCCGACCAGGTTGCCATATGATAGGCAATAAGGTCGACGACAAGGTGAACACCTTATAAGCCCGCCTATGGGATCGCCTACCTGAGGCCTGAGGGAGCAACCCTTTAGGCGCGCATGAGATAAATTACGGCCTGTTGCTTAGCCAACTAGCCGGTTGATCGTTGGGCCTGGCCGATATATGCACGGTATTAAAGGTCGTAAAGGCCAGCCAAATATGAAACAGGCTGGTTCGTTGGTCAACGGGATTTTTTGAGGGGGGGTCGGAACAGCCACGCCGCCGCATTACGCCTTCCAAAGTGAAAGCCGGAGAACGATCAAATCCATTCGGAGAGGCAGAGTGGTATATCATCAGCCATCCTGAAACTTGTTCGCCTTTCAATCATTGTGTGCATGCAGGCAATGCGAAATGTGATGGTGGCCTCTCATTGATTATGACCGTCTACAAGGTCCACTCCGTCTAAAGGGACCACAACCTAAGGACCATTCTTGACCTCCACCGCCCGCTCCGCCCGGTCCTTCAACACCGACTTATACTCACCCGTGTATCCGACTTTCCTCATCCACTCTTCCAGCGACTTTATCCTATCGGGCAAGATCTCATCCAAAAGCGCATAATCCTTTTTCAGGAGTCCCGTATTACCTGCACTAGCCCTGTACACATTAAACCAGTTCGTAAAATTCTCCCCATACGTCTGCACGAGCACCGAATCAGGTGCTGTGCGATAGCCGACCTTTGTATCCACACCTTTAGGTAGATTTCCGAATCCCTTTTCAAGCCACAGCTTGATCGGGATGTCGACATATCTCGCAGGCTGGCCGGTTACAGCAGTGAAAGAGTCGGCCATGTCCTGGCCTGTGACGTGAGCTGTCGCTACGCTGAGGCGCAGACCATTGGATCGGCCTGGGGTTTGATAGGCCCAGTGGACGTAACGAGCTAGGTCCTCGAGGGAGATCATTGGAATTGCGCCGCTGCCAAGTGGAAGGTAAAAGCCGAAGCCGTTGCCTTCAATGGGTTTGGGAGCAAAACTCTCAGACATGATTTCGGTGTATGCGCCGCTGTCAATGACGGTCCAAGCCATTGGCGAGGTAGGCTGGGCTGCCATGAATTCTGGGAATGTGCTTAGAATGATTTTCTCATGAGTAAGTGATGGTCCAGCTTACCAGAAACTCTCGCCTTGCCTTCGAAGTGTCCAACACGGAACTTCGGGTCGTAACCACTGACTTTGTATGATGACTCCAGGCCGCTATACACAAAGTGCTTGACGCCTGCTGCGACCGAGAGCTCGAATATGCGAATGCCCCAGTACGTTTCAGCCTGCTCTCCCATTGCGAAGCCGTTCGTGTTGACCCAGACATAGTCGATGCCTTTGAGGGCGTCTGCTAAGACCGTTTCGTCATAGTCGCCAGGTATGATAGTGACGTGGGGAACCAATGCGAGTTCGTGCGCCTGGCTTGAAGTTGGGTCGCGAGTGAGGCATTTGAGCTCGTAGCTTCCTGTGGAAGAGAGGAAACGGACGACGGCTGAGCCTTGGGCGCCAGTGCCACCAATGATGAGGATCGATTTTGTCATGTTGTAGGAGGCCTAGGAGCGGTTAATCTATTCTGTGTGTGGAGGAAGTCGAAGTGGATCAGCTTGGAGGATTGGCAAGAAAGCCATCATTATATACGACGGCCTCGATGGAGCCCAACACCGAATCTCCAAAGCGTATTACCCAAGCAACTTGAGCTGAATAATAATCAGTCTCAGTGTTGGGAATAAGAGCTAGAAAATGGGAATGAGGTGACTCGTACACGAGTCCAGTGTGCGGTTTGCAGTTTGCAGTTTGCAGTTTACAGTCTGCATGACGTACTCCAAGATCGATTGATGGGCATGACCAATAGGGAACTAGCCAAACGGTGACAAAGCAGTTGTTGACAAAGGTTGCTGCAGGAACGCTGCTGACCATGGAACCTTGACCAATTATAGCAGGCACCGCCGTAGCTTTGCCGAGGCAGATCAAGAAGCGCGACACTAATCACCACAGCCCAGGCTCCGTCCAGGGGTTGATTAGAAAATGGTTGCCGGCTTATGGCTATGTCGCCATATGGTTGGATATCGCACGTACCAGGTCCTGGCGCATCCGATTGCAAGACCGAACTTTCTAGACGCAAGGTGCTGATCAGACGGTCCAACGCACGCTTGTCGCTAAGTGATTCGCCCTATTAGAATTTCGCTGGTCTCTACCTAAAGCACACTTGCGATCGGATGTGCCAAGGGCCAGTACATCAACTTGGCTTTAAGATCACAGGATCCATTTTGAGACTTTGAGTAAGTGACATTGATATTTGCGACAAGCTCCATTGATTCGTTGTGCAATACACCCCCACCCCACCCACAAAGGTCGCCAATTGCCAGCCGTACAGCTATAGTCTCTCGTTTCGTAGAGTCTTTCCCCACAACAGCCTTCACCCAGCTTCAGACAGTAAAAGGGCACACCGCCTAGCCAGATGATACTCAAAGTCCAATACATTGACATTTACGAAATTCTGGATCTCTATGTAGTCGGGAAGGGCAACACTTAGCCAACATATGGGGATACGAAGGCGGTGAGCGCCTTGCCATGGCTCCTGTTCACGGCGAGGCGTAAGCCAACATAACTCTCGCCATAGCCTCTCTCTAAGGTCGGCTCGACGGTGGTTAATATCACTATACCATTTGCGGTGGATCTGACCGGTGTCACCTGCATGCTGCGAAGTTGTGCTTGAATCTGGGAAGAGTGCCTGCCTAGCTGCCGGCCTCCGGACAAGATTTTCTCAATTGGCGAACGTGGGCTTGATGTCATTCGATCCCTTCGACCCTTCGACCTGGACGGCTTACGCGTTCAAAGAGTGCAGTAGTGGCATGCATTGAAGGTTCGCCGTGTATTGCCGAGATCATAGCTAATTAGCATTAATGACCCGGTATTGTTGATTGACATGTCGACACCCTGGCGGCCAGCTTCGCCCTCCAAGGGAAAGAGAGAGAGTTCGGGAGGTCGTTTCTCGCTTCGGAATCTGAAACAAGCTTGGCCTGATCAAAACGTCCGGTAATGGCAATGTGGGCAGATGTCCGTCCTTGGAGGATGACTTCTGTTATATCCCCTGACGTTGAACCAGCGAAACCTTGTTCAAAGTCATCCTGTGGCAGCTGCTCAGGGCCTCCCATCGTCGCCGAAGGTCAACAGGTGCAACAAGGCTCCAAAAACGAATTCCGTGTGCAGCGTGCTTTACCACGTGTTGCTGCCCCGTAGTCCGTGGGGTTGCATCCATGAGCAGTAGTTTCAAAGCCGTTGTAACAGACCAACGGTTAGGCTACCAGCTAATAGAAGGGAAAGGGGGTTGCGTGGGGCTAGCTAACCATTCTGCAGATCCTCGTGGCGGGGGTCCGTGCAGCCACGTTGCCGATGTTGCATTCCACCAAAAGCCGACAGGGATGCATAATACGGGGGCTTTTTTAGCGGCGAGATCTCGCGTGTTAGCGGGCGAGGTCCTCAGCAAAGCCCAACTGCAGGCGAAGTCTCCCTTCTGTCAGGGTCGACAAATGAGAGCAGTCCTTTACAGACAACTTATGCGCAAACTGACTCGCTGGCTAGCCCACTATGGCAAGGTCGTCATGCTACGCGTGCCTTCCCCACAGTGGCTTCGATCCTGGCAGGCAGATCCAGGTAACGGGCAACTTACGTCCCCAAGTCCAATCCTTCCACCGCTTCCTGAAGTCCGCTGCAGGATGATTCAACACAGCCTTCGATCGTCAACATCATCTAGTCACACCATCACAGTTCGCATGGTGCGCAAGGTAACTGCTTGCCGCCTATTTGGCTACAATAGGTAAACAATTACCGTTTTTGGTGGGAGTGCGGCTTCTGGGAGGTTGTTGCATGTACTTCACCAGATACTGCCTATTAGTGGCTGCCTTCCTCCAAAGAAGCTCACGCTTGGAAGCACGACAGCTACATGATGCGTAAGACGCACGATCTCGTTTCGAAGTATGAGTCTATAGCTTGTGAGTCAACTTATGTTACCGATTTACCGCTGAGGCATTCGCTCGCGCCTGGCCATAGTCCGGGGACTTTTGATTCTTTAGATCTGAGCCCAATGTATTATAGTTTCTTATTTCCCCCTGCAGGTTTAGCTTGTCTCCGGCCGTTGGACCAGGTCCTGTTTATGGATAGCATGGACTCTGAGTTTGTCCACTAGCTCCTTGTTCTTTGGAGGAGCAGCGGCCGTTGCTTCCGACATGACGGATTGACTATGGCGGATTGAACGTATAAGTATCGACACAGCCACGCTTGCTTTATCATCCTTTTTGAAGAACAAGAAGCTGAAGGGAATCATTTGTACCGTGCTGTCTAGAAAATCCGGGGGCATTGCGTTTTTAAAGCTTTGAAACCGTCTCCTACAGTCAACTGCTGTAGGCTTGGCGCAGCCCCTCCTGACCACCAACCTTGTTCTTGCGGATCGTTGGACTCATCATTCTGTTGTCGTAACCCAAGTATGTAGATACCGTCTCTTGATCCAAAGCTCCGGAAATGTAACCTCCACCACGCTATTGAAGTGTCACTGACGGCGTGCAGGTTGCTTCTAGTCGAGACGCCGTTGTCAGCGACACGAGTCCCTACCGACAGCACTCACCAAATAAGTCGGCCACATTTGCAATATGTCTGTGATGCTGGACATCTTCCTGGCCGAGCGAGGAAAGGCCGGACACTTTACAGCTCTTCGAGCACAGACTGAGAACCTGAACTGCAACCTCACTGGAGGTAGTCCTGTTCGCAACCCTCTTCCCCCGTGTCTTCAACAGTCGTTCATGAACTTTCAAGCCCAACAAGAGCCCTTAAGAGTTCCGGCCTACCGAGCTGCCATCTCGGCCGAATGTCAGCAGGACCTTGCTCACATCGGATCCTTTGCAAAAGACAAACAAACTTAACAAGCTGTGGATACCATTGTGTCTGAGAACGAAGCAAAAAAACATCATGTTTTTACGGTAGCGGATTATCTCCACGAGGGGGGAATAAGGATCGGCGTTGCAAGAGATCCCGCTGTCTGTGGCTAGTGTTTTGGAGAGTGCTGTGGTAACTTTTTCCAAATGTCCTGCATGCGTTCCCTAGGCTGTAGTCTCGGTCAAGGTTGATTCTAGCGTTTTGAATCGAAGTGTTAATGCGACGAAGGCTGACTTGGTCCTCGTTGATGGATGTGGTGAGGGCAGAGACGAAAAATTGGTCGGTGATTGCCTCGAAGCTGCGGAATGATCAGAGGCTTTGGCGTATCTATTGCAACGGTCTTGTAGATAGTGCTACAAAAGTCCGTGCTTATCCATATCTCTAGTTAGCAAAAGTCGCCTGGATTTGCGCTGTCAAACAGAGTCTGGAAGCGAGGGCGAACTTTACACCTGCTTCCTTCTGCATAGAGGGAACGAGCAGCGTCCGCTACTTGCTCACCGTTGTTGCAAGTCCTTTGTCCGACCAAGAGCCATCCCAAAGCTAGTCGGAGCCCATCGCAGCCCGCGAGTTAGTATTATGGTCTCTATTGGACCCCATTGCTCGCAAGTATGTGCGAAGGTTGCCAATGCTGTGCTTTAGACGCTAGCGGTAGCGGACTAGCTATTGACGGACATGGGCGGATCTCGTTGCTCTTGGGCAATTGCCCGCGTCCCCCGATTCGCAGAATGAATCCGTAGGGTTTTCCGAAAAAGGAGTGAAATCCGTGCCTTGTTGGAAATTTGATCTACAAAGACCTGAAGCCCCAATCGACGTCACCGAGGATTACTTCTGTTCGTTTCACGTCGCAAGACATCAGTTCCTTTGCGATGAATCCAACATTAACAGCATCCTCACGTTTCCGAAGGGCCGCGGAATTCAGGCTGACAGGTCTCTTGCGAGATATCGGGTGACGATACAATCGTCACTCTCTGTTGACTCGATGCGTACGCAATAGTGATTTTTTTGGACAGGACATTAGTCTCCCGCTGAACATTTCACATCACCTCGATGGTCTGTCTGGCCTAGAATCCCTCTGAAAACCAGCGTCTGCGTTGCACTTTCCACGGCCGGTCCACACGCGCCTCGATATGCACGGTGAGTTTTCAGGTCACAATTGGTATCCGCAGACATGGCCCTACCAGCCAGTCGTTAGGGATGATCATCGCGATTGACAACCTGGGCAATGTACATATAGAACGCGAGCTATTTTCTGCTGCTTAAGGGTCTTAATCATAGACAGGCGCATTCGTGTCACAACTCGCAAAGACTGTAGCATACATGGCATACAATACGGCGTGGTAAATCCACCCAAAACATCTTTGGATTCAGCCCGGGAGGCTTGTGCTATAGAGGACTTTGTTTTTCATGCCTCACTTCGGCTCGGCAGCCTTCAGGAGATCTCTCACCCCGCTTAATCGCCGTGGAGATGGGCGGCAGGACTGTTGAGGGATGAATGCGTCGTAAACTTGACCACTCTGATTCCAAGTGCAATTGGTAGATGTATGCGTCTGGCCTACAGCTTACCAATCTCGAACATATCAAACAACGTTGTAGTGTTGCTAGATGCGGGCTTAATGGCATTAGTGCCTGCAGCAGGCCGGCCCTGCAACCTCTGGAAACGCCGGTGGGCCCGTTGACTACGAAGAGGTTTGCTTATGTACGGTTACGTTGGACTTGACATGACACTTGGCTGCTCTTGGTAGACCCCACTTACCATGTCCCTTGCATTAAGTGTCGACTGGCCCAGCCACCTGTTGTGGCTCAAGGAGATGCAGTTGCTTTGCCATTGTTGTTTTGACCTCGGACCCAAATACTGCCAAGGACCTCGCCATGGAATTCTGAACTAGCGTCAAGGCGGTTGCATCGTTACCAACGTGCGACTAAGTTACGCAAGATTGGAAGAGCCTCAGTCTGCCTTAAGCCCCCCAAAACGTGGGCTCCCATGCTGCACCCACTCATACAGCCGGGCTTTACAAAGGCGTGCTCTGTGTTTATCGGGGAGAGCCATAACCCAGAGGTCGTAGGGTCAGAGTGGATTCCACTTGGCCTCGTCTTCCCAGCCTTTCTATCGAAGCGTTTGTTAAGCTGCAGACCGCTTGGCCAGGCTGCACCATTAAGGCGCCCACAAGTTCGGTGCGTGCCACATACCCGGGGCAAGAAGTGGATTCGATAACATTCCGAGAAGCGGAATGGGGATTTTCCAATGGCCAATGCGCCTAACCGGTGCAGCGGGGCAGTAGGGACCACCTCGCAACTAGCGCAAACCTCGTATTTTGACACTCAGATCTCGATAAATCGACCACTACAAAAAAGAGTTTGGGGAAACCTTCAGATCCCATCTTACAAAATGGTGACTGATTTTGTCGCAATCCGAGTTGCAAAATACGGTTTTTTTGCACTAGTGGCGGGGTAGTCTCTATTGCCCGCCAATGCGCCTACCCGGCTAGAAGGCATGCCGTCATGCATTGGCTTAGGGATCAAAGAAAACCCTGCAATGACACCGGGCGTACCCGCAGTTGGCTCCGGTTTCTACACCTTTTCATTGTTGATCTAGCGATTGGTTCTCATAGGTGTGCTTGCACAGGGTCGAATCAGTATCTGGCAGCGCAGAGACTGATGCGGTGTTAAAATACCAACGGCCGGAGAGCGACAATCATTACCAGTTTCCGCACAGGGACCCTCGTTGGGCAGATATCCTTTACGATAGCCATTTGGACGCCCGAGAATAGGGTTTTAGTTCGCTGCGACCCACATCAAGCTTTGCAAGGCAACTAATACGCTAAAAAATGTCTTCGTCCGCTACAATCTGGGTTGACCGTATGTCAAAGCCGCAAGGGAAAATGTGTCGCTGGTATTCCTAAGGTAGCGAATTTGCCAAACGCAAAGCAATCCCTGGGGTACTTAAGACGGTTTAGGCCCTTGCTCATTCGGGCAGAATGGGCCTTCGCCTTCACTAGGTCAAGGGTAAGTAAAGGGTAAAATTAAGTGTCATCCAGGTCAGCAAACGTTCGCACCCCTGACGCCACAAGCGCCACAAGGTCACAAACACAGCTCGACAGCTCATCAGCTGCCTCCTGGCCGTTGTTGCTCGTCCTTTGTCCGACCAAGAGCCATTCCAGCGCTAACCGAAGCCCATCATCGCCGCGGGTCAGTCGTTCTCTACTGTTCAATCGGTCTGTAATTGGCGTGATCTGCATCTCGACGACTAGTATTCGGTCTGCTCCAAGCAGGCAGGATGGCAGGATGCAGCATTTAGCTGCAGGTGAGTCGAATACGTCGTACTTCCAGAATGTGTCCAGTAGGAGCTCGTTTATGGCTCTACCCACGACAACTATAAAGTGTATTGACCATCCCCCTCTACTCGCTATGCTCTTGGGCCAGGAGAAATTCGTACTCCCAGCTGTGTACAGTATTGCCATCTGCATTGGCTTGGCTCCTGATCCTGTCAAGTTCCCTAGCACAACCATCGGTGTGCTCATCGTCAGTCTGTGGCTGCCCTATTGCGCGGGCGTTCGGCTGTCTCCTGCCTCTCTGTTTCAAATTCGTGTTTGGGATCTCGAGGATAGGGTATGTCAGGCGTTGTTGCTGCTCGACTTCAACTGAGAACACAACATCCTAATCGTGTCCCAGAGAGACAGCCAACCAACATCCTACTGCTACCACCCCTCGAAGCTCGACTCCATCATTCCATCTCCTGCCAGGAGCACAGCACAGACAACAATACCGACAAGACAGGGGATATGTCTCCAATGCTTGACCGATTCGCGGGAGAGCCACACCGGGCTGGACACTTCAACAGTATGTGGGGCCAGAGTTTCGGTCGGGATCATCACCTCGTTGGCCGCCAGCCGGGTCAGCACAACGTTGCTCCAGCCCAGCGACAGGCCAATGAAGTACAGCCAAAGGAGCAAGAGCATATCGGCAGCCAGGGCCAGCAAGTCACCATTTCGATGGTACAAGAACAAGACCTTGCCCAGGTCGGTGCCTGGACAAAGTAAAGATCGCTGTGGCCTAGGATCATATTCAGATATGCGGCCTCGGAAGACTGTCGCCACTCTTCCTGATAACTGGATAGGCTGATGGCCTAGGCACCCGTCCGCCTCCCTTGTTCATAATACTCATCCAATGCCCTCGATGTGTCACCGTCAAGCCACCTTTGCGCCGCTGTTCGACCTCGAGCACCTGCCAACTTTGCATTCTTCTCCGCGGCTATGTTTGCCCTCCGGCGCTATGGAGCGGTGGTGCCCTTGTGGTAAAAGTCATTCCTTTTCAAGCACCCACGAAGTGCACCGAGTCTCCTTTTTCATCTTCTGATCGGATCACATCTGTTAAACGACAGTGGCATCTCATTGCGCTGGCGCACATGGTGTTCAAATTCAAACGGCACAATGGGTCAGATCGTTGTGCGAGTTGGCATCCTTGACGAGGGCAAACTCGGACTAGTGATGGAGAAGAATGGTTTTCTGTATCCAACAGTCAATACTGGCCTGCCAGTAAACCTATGTCAATGTCTTCTGTCAAAACCCTGCGTCCTCTTTCAGATGTGTGCATCTCTTCTTTGACTTCACCATTTTACTCATCGCCGGCGACCTTTCTCCACATGCTTCGATCCACATATTCTAGCAGTGGTGCTGGAAATCGTTTGACTTGGCAAGCCATCCTAGCATAGCTCCTTTACCGAAGCCCTACTTACCTCCAATGCAGAAACAGGTGAGCATCGTAGCGCACTGGTGGTTCCAGTATATCTTAGTTGTAACAGCAGAACGCCACTTCCGTTACGCAAGCGCGCGCCGCAATCTGCGCCACCATCCTGCCAAAGATCTTTCTTGAGCCCCTCATCTTCACAAGTGATCAAATCCATCATTCAACCAACCCGGACAAGCAGAGAGAATGGAACAAAAAGGCGCCAGTGGCTCTACATCCAACGGGTCCGGCTAGGACTCAAAGTTTGAACCAACCCGATTCCGGAGCTTATTCCATTAGGAGACTCAACGTCACTAGAAGTTAGGGACTTCACACAGGCGGTCGAGCTGAACAGCGATTATGTCTGGGGCAAACAAGGTAGAGCCAGGCTGAAGATGTGCCGGTTGATGTCAGGAAAGCGGTAGGGATAGGTGGACGAAATTTAGCGTTGCCAAGACGAAAGGTCGGGAGATCATGGTTGAGTGATGCTGGATGCTGAATGCTGAATGCTTTTGAGAATGGGCCTCGTGTAGGGTCCATTTAGATTCATTAGTCACGAGAAATACTACAGATTCTGGCAGTCAAGGAAATTTGTATTAACTATTATCAACAGAGTTCATGCCCTAATGGCGATGCGAGTGACCTGAGTCTCTAATAAGAAACTCGGCACGGGTATCATAAGGACAAAGTGTGTGACAAGTCCTTTCCCTTATTCAGGGTGGTGCTTGCACGGGTATCTTTCCACGGAATATCAAGCAAAACGAAAACAGAGAGGTCTGCCAATCTAGAAGGGACCAAGAACAAGGATGGGTATCTGACGCTTGGAAGGAGTGAATGAGAGTTGGTCGGAAGTCGCGATTCGCCATGCAAAACAAATTGGTATCATGTGTCATCGACGTAGTCATGTCAGAAGACAGGATCGCATCAAGCCAAGACGAGGCCAGAGAGACGAGAAGGGCTTCGAGAGTGCGTGTACGATGTCTCATCCCACCATTTCTCATGCTCCACAGGGCTGGAGGCACGGGCGAGCGAGTGAGCTGGAGACGTTGGTGGGGTCGTTGCCCTGACCTCTTCACACCTTCAGGCAGAAGCTTTGACTTCCGGGGTCGTGGTGGCCGCGCCATGGAAAGTGGAGTGTAGGGCTTCGGGCACAACATCGCTAGTAACCGCTGAGCTTGGAACCTCAGTGGAGGTGCCGTTGGTCACAGTGGTCTCATCCTTGGAGACGGGAGCAGTCTGGGCTGCAGGCGTGGATTCGGTACTAGCTTCGGTCGCTTCTTTCGGTTCCTCAGACTTAACGCCTCTGCTAGGCCTGCGGAAAAGACTGCCGATTCGCTGGGGCAGAGGGGATTTTTCCCGCTTCGTTCCGGCTACAGTGGCTTCAGCGTCAGTAGACTCGGTATTCTGAGTTCTTTTCCTTATGGTACTGCTGAGACTTCCGAACAAAGACGAGCGGCGCTTGTCGGTAGGCTTTGCCTCCTCAGTCGCGGGAGCAGCGGCCTCCTCGGCGCTGGTTGGAGATTCGGTGGTTGCGGCAGCGGCATCAGCATCTTGGCTACCGTTCTCCACAGCTTTCTCCTCCTTCTCCTCTTTTTTCTCAGCTGTCTCCTCTTTCTTTACCTCCTTCTTGCCCTCGAGCTTAGCTGCATCCTTCTTGAATAAGCCTTTGATACTGCTCTTCTTCTCCTTGGTTGGAGTGGTAGCTGTCTCGGCAGGCGCTGTCTCTTTTGCTGTCTCGGTTGGCGCCTCGCCCACTGCAGCTGGGGTCTGGGCGGTGTCTATGGGTGCGGTGACGGCAGCAGTGTCAATGGGCTTATTGGCGATTGGCTCGTCAATCTTTGGTGCTGTTTCTGAGACAGGCAAAACCTCGGCATCTTTGGCAGGAACTGAAGGTCCAGCTTCCTTCTCAGCATTCTCAGATGTTGGGCTAGTGGCATCCTTCTTCGAGAACAAGCTGCCGAAGATGGAGCCGCGTTTGGACTTCTTTTCAGTCGTTGGAGTGGCAGTCTCACTTTCATGCTTGTCGTCTTTCTTTTCTTCGGCTACAACGGCAGCTGTAGGCACTAGAAATTATTAACCGACTCTAGATCAACGGGTTAAAGGGTCTTACCAGCAGCTCCTGTGTCAGCAACAGCGGCTTCAGTTGCTGTGCCAGTCTCATGGGCTGCTTTAGCCTCTTCTTTAACTTCCTCCTTCTCAGCCTTTTTCTCGGCCTTTTCCTCTTTCTTTACCTCCTTCTGCTCGTCTTTTTCCTCCTTCTTTCCGAGAAGAGCGCCAAAGATGCTGCTTCGCTTGCGAGATTGAGATCTGCTCTTCGTGTCCTTTTCTTTCTTCTCCTCAGTAGTCCCATCGGTGTCTGCAACATTTTTATTGGCACTGTTGGTTGCAGTAGTAGCATCGAGAGACTTCTTCTGTTCACGAGAAGTGGAGGTAGCGGCAGTGGTTGCAGCTGCGAGTGCTGGGGTTTTGGCTAGTGGTGCATTAGCTAAGGCTGAGTAAATTTTCAAGGGTCATGATCGGCATCATGACGGCATTACGCTCGCAAACTTACCAAATGCCTCCATATGCTTCTTATAGCCTTCGCTGCCTTGAATTTCATCTTTCATTGCTTTGGCCTCTTCAATCTTCTTCTCAAGAGCAACAACCCAGCTCGAGCACTCTGCGGTGCTCTTAGCTTTGAAAGTATATTTGTCTCCGTGGGCTCTGAAGGAAAATTCCACGCCTTCGGTGGAAATGCTTGTGGCTTCGCTCTGTTGAAAATTGTGAGCAGATGAATAGAACTGAAGTGATTCTGGCAAACTTACTAGGTTGATGATACCGGCTGGTGTCGACTTGTCTTCCGCACGTTTTGCATAGAAGAGAAGACCTTTGCCAGTTTCCTCAGCCCAAGCAGCATTGGGATGGGCCGACTTGAGGTCCTTGAGGTCCTTGCTGCGAATGTAGGCGTTCAAAGACTCTGGAGAGGAAGGTGCATCATCCAACCAGAAGAAATGGTCATGGAATCGAAATTTCCTGGTAAGAGATCAGTCAAGGATGGACATGCACACACGGTGTGGTATCGGGGCTTACGGAAAAATTCCAGGTGCCTTGTAGCCCAGTAGGCCCTCACTCGCAGGAGTAGCCTCAACGGCAGCTTCACTGTCCTTGGGAGTCTCCTCTTGAGCAGGAGCTGGCACTGCATCATCGCCAACAGCTGTGGCTTCTGCTTCGTTCGGCTTCACGGTAGCACTTGGTTCGGACTCAGCCGTCGCCTCGGAAGGCTTTGCAGCTTCAGTAGCTTCAACCACAGGTGTGGGCTCAGCAGCTGGCGCCGGAGTGTCCTCAACAGTCTTTGGAACGTCAGACATAGTGAGGTGAATAAGGTGAGGTATTATCCAAGATAAATCTCAAAGATTGGTGATGAAGAGCAATGCAAGCGAGGTAGAATTTGTGGGTGGCAGGTAGATGGATGCCTGCAGCCGTGTGTGTTTTATTGCGAGATGGAAAGCTAGGCTGACTGAGCCTTCCAAAGCAGAACAATCAAGCCTTGAAGCAAGGAGTGTATGTGAAAGGGCAAGATTATGTATGCGTAGCACAAGAGGTAGATGCAACGACTTTTTGCAGAAGCAGAAAAATGGTTGATGACTGCGTTGCAAGAAAAGGGCACGAGGGCTGGCGCGTTGGAGCTAAAAAGTCAAATTTCCAATTTCCCAGTCCTTAGTCCGAGGCTCCTCCCAGCAACGATATGGTTTCAAACCTTCTTCGACGCGATCTGGTAGCGGCCCGCTCAATAAATGTTATCGAGGCGTTGGAAGCGGGCTTTTTTCATTTCATGGTCTTATGTATCCGCTCCATCCATGCTTCAATGCTTTTTTGCTGCCATGCATTTCCTGCCTTTCTGCGCCGGCAGGTTTCGGGGTGGAGCTACGATGATCACTGCGCATATCAGCGCAGTCGGATGACAGTCCAGTCAGACCACGATTATTTGGAGAGAAGGGATTGGCTTGTTGAACCAGGACACGGCCCTGGACTTGAAACGGCGTCACGCGCACACATGTCCAAAAGATGACAGACTTTGCCCAAAAGCATAAACCTCTGCCAGTGGCTAATCCCAACGCCCTTTTTGCAAGGCAGAACTTTGTATGGAATCATCTCTACCGTGACATTAAGCCGGCTATCAAACACGCTCTGCTCGTGCCTTGCGTTCACAGTGCAGCACTACTTTCAATTTGACATGTTTCCTGCTCCGCCAATTCGCGGCGATCTTGATGGTCTGTGCATGGCAGCACGCTATCGAAAACTTCCCTGATTCGTTGTCTGTACCATGGCCTGCAGCAGCAAAACGGCCCATGGTGGGCTCGGTGGGTCTTGCGGTAATTTCGTGGCTTGAATTGTGTTCGAATCAGGTCAAAACTTTTGACTTGATCCTGGAGGTGTCTTCGGTTTCAAGCGCAGGGCTTATGCATGTTGCCCCTCTCCCTCACTCCAACACCAAACTTGTTGGCTTTCGCATCTGCATTCGCCACTTCAATCGAGGATTCCACAATCCACACTTATTCGGGGATTACGACCTAGCTTGGTATTCGCAAGAACTTCGTGCGTTCGGAGCATCAACTCCGCAGCCGACAGCCATGCTCGAGCAAGTCTGGTCTTTCTACGTAATTGACGAGGCCATGATTAACAAAAGCCGGCATTTGGCCAATCAGTGCTTTTCTTCTAGTAACCTGTGACTTGGAGTGCGTATTCACACGACTCGAGCCCATGTAAACCGACCGGAAGCACTGCTGAGGCAATTTTAGGTTGCCTCTACATTGTTTTCCTCATCCTTCTTTGCCTTCTCTAGAGCTTCCGCTTCCGCTTGTTTGTGCATGCCCAACTTGATAAATGGCGCGTTCATCAAGGTCTCCCAACTGTGAACCATTCTGGCCTGCGCGACAGAAATGGGGATTTCTTTCACTGTCCGCCCCCTCATGTCCTCTTCATATGCCTCACACGCCTCCTTCAAACTCTTTTTCCCTTGCTTCACAGCTTCCAATTGCTCGACCAATACAGCAGCATCATTCAACCCGTTATTGAGGCCTTGACCACGATGCGGAGGCATGGCATGAGCGCTGTCTCCCGCAAGCGTTACACGACCATAGAGGTCGGAATTAGACCATCCCACGGAGGGGTCCCAAACGGTAGTCCGATCGATTCCGAAGGAGAGATTTTCTGGAAATTTCGTCCCCGCACTCCGCCATGGTTCAGCAAACTGTGCCGCCCTTTCGCGGAAGAATGCGGTCCTTGAGGCTTGATCAGGAAGATCCTCCACTCGGGGCGCTCCAATCCAAGACACACAGCTCTGATGAAGCCAGGTCTCGGGCCGATCCGGGTCCTTTACATCCATTATGGAAAGCCAGTACATCATTCCAAGTTCTGGGTGATAGCTATTCTTGAAATTAGGATGCTTTGTCCGCAGAAGCTTTGATGTCTCAGCCGGGTACGCGCAGCTGACATTGAACATATTGATGTCAAGATCCTCAACTTTTGCCTTCTCTTTCCCCACAAGGAATTCACGAACAACTGAATTGGCACTGTCGCACCCAACAAGGAAAGAACCCGAGGCGGAACTGCCATCTGCAAATGTCGCGGTGACGCCAGCGGCATCTGGGGTCAAGGAGACGGACGTGCACTTTTTCCCGTACTGTTGGACATACAACGTCAGCAGGAATCTGATGCAGGCAAGTGTTTTCCCCCCATACATGTATATCGAGTCCCTCGCTCAAGAGATTCCTCAGCTTGCGTCGAGATATCCGAACCGGTCTCTCGCCGGGCATCGCAAAAATCTTCTCTCCTGTTTTGCCATTATAGTGTGGTAGTGTCAAATCTTGGTCTCCGTAGAACGGATCACAATGGACTTCATTAAACCTGGCCTGGAGATCTGGAGGGATGCATTTGTTTATGTAGGCTTGCCCCCAGTGTAGTGTCATACCCCATTCTCTCGGTCTCGTCTGATAGCTGGAGTGATCCTCGCGTTCGAACACTTCGCATGGAATTCCAACCTAGGGCACATTTTGATTGGTGTAAGCGAATGTATCGATAGATCAGCAACGAAGTGAAGGGAGAAGATGGGTGAATAAAGACCGTACCTGTTTTAGACCCTGCGCTAGTAGTAGCCCAGCACTGCCAGCACCGATCACGATGACTTTCAACTCTTCGTTTTGCGCCATGGGAGGGAAAATGCGAGGAAGCGGCAAGAAATGCTGTTGGTGTGTGAGGTTGTCACGTCGCAGCACAGTCGTTACGAATTTTGTTCCACGATATGATTCAAAAGGACAAGCTGAGGTCTCAATGTTCGAGAAGCTATGGGGCATGCGGGGGTGGAGCTACAACTTGCCGACCAAACCACAATCCACCACCAGATCGTCACCAGAACAGATAATCTAATGGATAATTACATCAGGAGGACCGCCTTACCGAGGGCTATCGATTGATGTAAATTTCGTCCGATAAAATTAATCTAGTAATAAGGCTTGCTGGCATAAGGCAAGTGTCACGGCCAAAATGCGCAGCGGGGCAAACGGTTGGTCCGGGGGGATGAGCGGCCGCATTACTTGAAGACTGCATCGAGGCGAGAGAGCCGTACACCAATTGTAGGTTTTTGAGTGACTCTAATACCAATAATGCACTTCGACCTTCTTGGGCAGTGGATTACGCCAGCTGGAAGAGCACATGGAGTGGTCTGAAAGGTGACTGGGTTAATGGGGCATGTGAATGGCTTTCATGGCGATTCCAGCCACGACGTGGCCCCCTCGCCCTCTCTCCAGGCTCGAATTTTGTAAGAGCACATTACCCGCACTTTGGAAGGACACTAGCGACTGGAATTGGTGCGCAAGCCACAAGAATCGTGATCTCCAATTGGTGTACCCCAGAATTCAATTGTGCAAGCATGGACGATGTGTATCCAGAAAAAAGCAGTTTGCATGCCTTTCTAGGGTTCCAGAAACTGTGCTCTTTGTTACAACACACAAGTATTTACGACGTGAAAATAGTAGATAAGATAGCTTGACCAACTTTCCATCCAAATATGTTCGGTAGTAGGAAATAGGATTGTTTTCTGGAAGTCCTCAAGTGGGTTAGTAAATTGCCGCCTTTGCTCAGGCGAATCAACCTCCACTCACCCACCTCTCATGCGGTTCATCCTCTGGTCAAACGTCTTCCTCTCTTCCTCCGATCTAATGCCAAGAGCTCAGCCCATGCAACTAATTCAAATCCTTGGTACCATTAGGTGGAAAGTATGAGCCGTCTAGGTCTTTCTCCACTTTTGAACCGCCTTATTAGGGCCTTTAGAAAATCCTTTTCCACCACTGAACCTTGCCTAACTGTCGACTCACTTGCCTATCCCTTCGCCAGTCACGCTATCCCTTTAACTAGATTCTGGGCGTTCCTCAACTGGAGAGATTGCGCACTTCTGAAATGCTCGCATAATTTCTGTGCAGGTATAGGGACGCTAAAATGTACCCAACGCGACCGGCGAAGGGATACAACTGCTCACGCACCCCCTACTCCTTTGACATAGGACTGGATAGTCTGACGACCCCTTTAGTCATACGCCCTAACTAAGCGAGCCGAGCAAGGCCCGTAACATATCCCGGAAGATAAGAACAAACGTTGTGCTGAAGGGTATATATGTCCTCTGCGATCCTACTCAGCTCGAGTATATGTAGTATGCGTGCTTTCTGTAATTCACATCTCAACTTGGTATAACCACGCTCTCGGTTTGTCCGGTTGTTCTTGGGTCGGTCTCCGGTACGACCTCTTGCAACGCGCTTCGAGGCCTTCGAAACATGTCTCAGCCATTTCGCTCCCTTCCGGCCACAGCGCTTTCATTACCAACCTCATTCACTGCATCTACGCCTGACGCCAAACTCAAGGAATTCCGCCAGCTTCTCGAGTTGGCGAGTTGGTCCTACAACCTACGAAGGCACTCGACAGGACCGTCGCTACGGCATAACAACTGAATAGTTAAAAGAGTCTAAGGAGCAATGGCTCAAGTTTGATTGGTACGAGACTTTCATAGCCTTCAAAAAAAGCTCACAACATGCAGGAGGGCAGTTGAAGCCGAGATCAACTCCTTTCCCAACTATCACCTGCCAATTACCTACGCTGGCTCGAACTTCGATATACACTTTGTTGCATTATTCTCTGAACGGAAAGACGCCGTTCCGATTCTGATGCTTCATGGCTGGCCAGGCAGCTTCCTTGAGTTCCTGCCCATCCTGCGACTCCTCACCAACAAATACACACCATCATCGCTGCCGTACCACATCGTCGTACCCTCGCTCCCTGGCTATGCCTATTCCTCTCCCCCACCTCTCGATGCCGACTTCCGACTTGAAGATGTCTGTCAGATCCTCGACGAACTCATGGTCCAGCTGGGCTTCTCCTCTGGCTTTGCGGTCCAAGGTGGCGACATTGGCTCCAAGCTCGCTCGCGTGATGGGTGGCGTCCATCCACACGCCAAAGCCATACATCTCAACTTTGGAATTATGCCCGATCCAGGCAATATCCCAGACTCATCCTACGACGCGCTTGAGAAAGAGGGTATCGTGCGCGCCCAAAACTTCAAGCGCATGGGCAGTGCTTACGCCGTCGAGCATGCAACGCATCCAAGCACCATTGGTCTCGCCCTGTCCACCAACCCATTAGCACTACTCGCGTGGATTGGTGAGTAATTCCTCGAATGGACAGACGATGATCTCCCGCTCGAGACGGTCTTTCCTGACGTGACGCTGTACTGGCTCACGGATTGCTTTGCCACCACCTTGTATCCCTACCGCCAGCTATTCGTCCCAGGCGTTATCGGAGCCCATGAGAACCCTGCGTGGCACATTAACAAGCCGATGGGCTTCTCCTGGTTTCCAAAGGAGATTTTCCCGGTACCCAGAGCTTGGATTGCGGTGACAGGTAATTTAGTGTTCTTCAGGCAGCATCAGAAAGGAGGCCATTTCGCAGCGCTTGAGAACCCGGAGGTCCTACTCAAGGACCTGGAGGACTTTATCGGGCAGGTGTGGCCGGCAGTCGCGTAGAGTCAAGGGAGCCACTGGTGCACGAACGTCAGGCTCGGACAGTATTGGTTGAGTAGCCACGCCCCGAAGGCGTTCATAGCTTGGAATGTTATTTGCCGTTTGCGTACACTCTTCAATCGGCTTGACGAAAGCGGACTACTGGAGGACATCTGAAAGCAATCGGCCGATTGAGTGGGATCAGCGCTAACAAAAAGACTCATTACGTGGCCTTGATCCGCTTCGTGTCTTGTGAAGAGCTTAGTGAGCGCACCAGTGAGCTGCTCATGGACAAAGCGCCAGAAGTGACAGATACAGAGGCATAATCTAACCATGAGGCCGACAGGGGACCGGAAATCGTCCCTCTCCTCGTCAAGGCATGCTTAGCCTCGCTTCAGGCGTACTCACCCTCACCTCAGGCTAAAGCGGCGGCTGCTTAGGTTGGCGACTGTAACTGGAACAGGGAGGAAAAATCTTATGTCCTACTATTCGGATAGTCACAATGATTTTTCCGCTTCTTCTCCTCCCGATCGGCGATTAAGCTCACACCACTTTGCTCAACTCTGCTCGGAGCGCTCCCTGAGTACTCAGTAAGCCTCGCCGCCGCCCCCTCCTCCCCCAACTCCTCGCTCCCATCTGTCTGTCAACTTTAGACGATGGGACCCGCCTTGGATCCTGGGGTTTCACCTTTGTCGCCTCCCTTCCAATATCACTTGAGGCCCCAATGGGGATCTTCGATCTCCTACAAGCCTACCGTACAGGCCAGCCTATCCCTTGCAGTTTGTTGCACCCCAGATGGTGGCTGGATGGGCCGGTGATCAAGATTGGCTCGTGGACACCTATCTATGGGGAGGAACAGGCTCTTGTGCTTTCGCCTAAGGGAAACAATATCGGAGGCGCTGCCTTATAACTTATTGGAGCTCGAGGTACGCTTGACATCGAGACGTAGTCGAGACTTGATGATACCTTTCTTCAATCTACTGACGTCATGCTAAAGCCGCATGCGCAGCGAGGCACGAGCCCAGCTCCCAATTGGCATACCTGATACTGTCCCTAAGAGGGTTGGGAGGAGAGAAAAAGACTCACGGGCTGGCCGATGTAGCAGGCTTGACATCTGCGGAGATCGCTCGCAGAGACTTCGAAGCGAAACCAAGGGCTGAAGGGGCGACAAATCGCAGCAGCTTTAAGATCTGCGAAAGAAAAGGCCGGAAAAGCGGTGTCATGTGCTGCGCAGATAAACCTTGCGCGCTCTAGCC
>Ga0335072_10002229_pt1 | contig 30356 bp, 29 predicted proteins | sample Lox_Sample_21_FD_206725 | JGI IMG/M metagenome (GOLD analysis project Ga0335072, IMG submission 206725) | Soil microbial communities from Loxahatchee National Wildlife Refuge, Florida, United States - Lox_Sample_2.1 | ecosystem: Environmental > Terrestrial > Soil > Wetlands | place: USA...
CCCGTGAGCGGCTTAATTGCGGTCCACTTTTCTTCCCAGACTCTTACTGTCGCGCCGGTTTAGAGCTGCGTTGAACCATCCGGGTGCCCGCCTCCGTAGTCAGAGATGGGGTTGTTTGACACCTGTAACTTAGCGGCGAGCGCGAACCGGCACTCGTGGAAGGACGGACATGCTGCAGGGGATCGCTCGCCTGGCTATCGCCGCTCCGCGCCGCCTCATCGCGGCTGCGGCCCTGGTCTTCCTAGCCGCCGTGGTCTTCGGCATCCCCGTCGCCAAGAGCCTGGCGCCCGGCGGTTTCCAAGATCCCAACTCGGAGTCCGCCCACGCCATCGGTGTGTTGACCGACAAGTTCGGACAAAGCGGTCAACAACTGCTGATCCTGGTCACGGCGCCGGCGGGCGCCAACAGCGATCAGGCCCGCAAGGTAGGCACCGAGCTGGTCGACCTATTGCAGCGGTCGTCGTTGGTATACAACGTGTCCTCGGCGTGGACCGCGCCGCCGCAGGCCGCCGCCGACCTGGTCAGCAAGGACGGCAAATCGGGGTTGATCGTGGTCAACCTCAAGGGCGGCGAAAACAATGCGCAGAAAAACGCCCAAACCCTGTCCGACGAATTCGTCCACGCCCGCGACGGCGTCACCGTCCGCGCCGGCGGCTCGGCGATGCAGTACGCCCAGATCAACACGCAGAACCAGGACGACCTATTGGTCATGGAGGCGATCGCGATCCCGCTGAGCTTCCTTGTGCTGGTCTGGGTGTTCGGCGGCCTGCTGGCGGCGGCGCTGCCGATGACCCTCGGCGCACTGGCTGTCGTCGGCTCCATGTCGGTGCTGCGGCTGGTCACCTATACCGCCCAGGTGTCGATCTTCGCGCTCAACCTGAGCACCGCGATGGGACTGGCATTGGCCATCGACTACACGCTGCTGATCGTCAGCCGCTATCGCGACGAGTTGGCCGAGGGCAGCGACCGAGACCAGGCGCTGATCCGGACCATGGCCACATCCGGGCGCACGGTCCTGTTCTCCGCGGTCACCGTGGCGCTGTCGATGTCGGCGACGGCGCTGTTCCCGATGTACTTCCTGAAGTCGTTTGCCTACTCAGGCGTGGCCACCGTCGCCTTCGTCGCGACCGCGTCCATCGTGATCACCCCGGCCGCGATCGTGCTGCTGGGTCCCCGGCTCGACGCACTGGACGTGCGGCGGCTGGTGCGTCGGCTGCTGCGTAAAACCCGCGGGGGCCCGGATCCGGTGCACAAACCCGTCGAGCAATCGTTCTGGTATCGCTCGAGCAAATTGGTGATGCGCCGTTGGCTGCCGATCGGTCTGGCCGTCGCCGCCCTGCTGCTCCTTCTCGGGCTTCCCTTCGTTTCGGTGAAGTGGGGGTTCCCGGACGACCGGGTGCTGCCGCGTTCGGCGTCGGCGCATCAGGTCGGTGACGAATTGCGCACCAATTTCGCGCACGATTCTGCGACGTCGGTGCCCGTCGTCATCCCCGACGCCCGCGACGTGAGCCCGACCGACCTTGACCGGTATGCGGCAGCCCTGTCCCGGGTTCGCGACGTGTCGGCGGTGTCGGCGCCGGGTGGGACGTTCGTCGGTGGAACCTGGATGGGACCGCCGGCGGCCGCCACCGGGTTGGCCGGCGGCAGCGCATTCCTGACCGTCAGTAGCACGGCGCCGCTGTTTTCCCAGTCTTCCGACTCCCAGCTGAAGAGCCTGCACGCCGTGCCGGGCCCGGCCGGTCGATCCGTTGAGATGGCCGGGGTCGCTCAGGTCAACCGCGACAGCGTCGATGCGGTGACGGATCGACTTCCGATGGTGCTGGGTCTGATGGCCGCCATCACGTTCGTGTTGCTGTTCCTGCTCACCGGCAGCGTGGTGTTGCCGCTGAAGGCGCTGCTGTGCAACGTCTTGTCGCTGACCGCGGCGTTCGGCGCGCTGGTGTGGATCTTCCAAGACGGCCATCTCGGCGCGCTGGGAACAACCCCGAGCGGCACGTTGGTGGCGAACATGCCGGTGCTGCTGTTCTGTATCGCGTTCGGCTTGTCCATGGACTACGAGGTGTTTCTGGTCGCCCGGATCCGCGAGTACTGGTTGGCTTCCGCGGGTGCTCGATCGGCCGCGAGCCCGGCCGAGGCGCACGCCGCCAACGACGAGAGCGTGGCGCTGGGCGTCGCCCGCACCGGCCGGGTGATCACCGCGGCCGCGTTGGTGATGTCGATGTCGTTCGCCGCGCTGATCGCCGCTCACGTGTCGTTCATGCGGATGTTCGGCCTCGGGCTGACGCTCGCCGTCGCCGCGGATGCAACCCTGGTGCGGATGGTGCTGGTGCCGGCGTTCATGCACGTGATGGGACGGTGGAATTGGTGGGCGCCCAAGCCGCTGGCGTGGCTACATGAGCGGTTCGGCATCAGTGAAGGACCACCGGACGACGTCGTCCTCGCCGAGCCCATCGAGGTCTCGGTGCAGCACAACGGGCACGAAATCAGGGAGTCGGTCCTTGGCTAGCGTCTCGATACCGGTGCTGCTGCGGGGGTCTTAGTCGGTATGGGAAAGTTGCGCATGGCCTCGGCAGCGGCGACCGTCGACAATCCGTTCTTCGCGCGAATCTGGCCCCTCGTCGCCTCCCACGAGGCGGAGCCGGTGCGTGCCCTTCGTCGGGAGAATCTGGCCGGCTTGTCGGGCCGGGTGCTGGAAGTCGGCGCGGGTATTGGAACGAACTTCGCGAATTATCCGACGTCTGTCGACCAGGTGATCGCCGTGGAGCCCGAGCCGCGACTGGCGGACCGGGCCCTTACCGCGGCCGCCGCGGCGCCCGTTCCGATCGTCGTGACCCGCGAGACCGCGGAGGAATTCAGCGGCGGGGAGCCGTTCCATGCGGTGGTGTGCTCGCTGGTGCTGTGTTCGGTGAACGATCCCGCCATGACGCTGCGGCGGCTGTATTCATTTCTGCGGCCGGGGGGGCAGTTGCGATACCTCGAACACGTGGCCAGCGCCGGTATGCGGGGCCGGCTGCAGCGGTTTGTCGACGCGACGCTGTGGCCGAGGCTGCTCGGCAACTGCCACACGCATCGCGATACCGAGCGCGCGATCATCGACGCCGGATTCGAGGTGGAAGTTTCCCGGCGCGAGTTCACACTGCCGCCGTGGGCGCCGCTGCCGGTGTCGGAATTATTGCTGGGTCGCGCGCGCAGGCCCTAGTCGTATTGGGCACCCTCAGTTCAGCAGCGCGGGTAGCCGCTGCAGCAGGCCGGGCAATGCCTGGCTCGCAGTCTCGCGGAGACTGAGGGTGGCGCTGCCGGTCAGCGGTGTGGCTTCGGGATTGACCTCGATCACCGCTGTGCCGCGGGACAGCGCCAGTTCCGGGAGGCCGGCCGCTGGGTAGACGATCGCCGAGGTCCCCACCACCACCATCAAGTCGGCGGCCTCGGTCGCTTCGACCGCGCGCTGCCACGGCTCGTCGGGCAACGGCTCGCCGAACCAGACGATGTCGGGCCGAATCAGGCCGCCGCAGCGGCGGCAGATCGGCGGTTCGACCTCCAGGGCCGGTTCGGACATCTCGGGCAACGTGTCGGTGTAGGGCAGACCGCAACGCTCACAACGGAATTCGAACAGGCTCCCATGCAAATGGTGCACCGGGCTGCTGCCGGCGCGCTCGTGCAAGTCGTCGACGTTCTGGGTGATGACAGTGACCTCGACGTGGTCCTGCCAGTCGGCGATGGCCCGGTGTCCCGGGTTGGGTTCGACTTCGGCCACCAGGTAATGGCGCCACAAGTACCATCCCCAGACCCGTTCCGGGTTGTTGCGCCACCCCTGGGTACTGGACAACTCGTAAGGATCGAAGCGGGCCCACAACCCGTTTTTGTCGTCGCGAAATGTCGGCACGCCGCTTTCCGCGGAGATTCCCGCGCCGCTGAGCACCGCCACTCGCATCCCACCAACATAGCGGTGCTTGGGTGATACTGGATACGTGGAGCTGGCGGACTGGTTGAAGGTCGACCTGAAGGGGGGCAGGCCGCTATTCGACCAGCTCAGGACGCAGGTCATCGATGGAGTCCGCGACGGCGCGTTGCCGCCCGGTGCCCGCCTGCCAACCGTGCGTGAGCTGGCCGGCCAACTTGGCGTGGCCGTCAATACGGTGGCCCGCGCGTACCGGGAGCTGGAAACCGCGGCCATCGTCGAAACCCGAGGCCGCTTCGGCACTTTCATCGCCCGCTACGACCCGACCGATGCGGCGATGGCGGCCGCGGCCCGGGAATACCTCCGCGTGGCCCGAGGACTGGGGCTGACCAAGGCGGACTCGTTGCGCTACATCGAGGAAGTGCCCGACGAGCAAGACCCGCACTAGATCAGCAGATCAACTGTCAGCCAACGGAATTGGCTGTCAGGGATAACTGCGCTCACCGCAACACTTTGTCCAGCGTGCGCAGGTTGCGAGTCGTGGTCGACGATTTGTAGCGCGGCTTGCCCATCGTCTTGCCGATCGTGCTGTCCAGGGTGCTGCCCTTGGGTACCTGCCAATAGACGACGCCGGTGCCGCGGCTGATCTTCTCGTCTGAGCCGGCTTTGCCACTCAGCGCGGCGAGTTCGTCCAGCACTGCGGCGTCAGTGACGAACGTGACGTAGGACTGATAGCCCTCGACCTCGGGCTCGAAAGGGTAGGCGTCGGCGATGGCACGCACCGTGTCGATGTCGTAGGCCAGCACCCACGCGTCGTAACCGAACCTCTCGCGCAAGGCGGCTTCGGCTTTCTTGCGCACGGTGGCGACCTTGGCGGATGACTCCAGCAGCACGTTGCCGCTGGCCAGGATGGTGCGCACGTTGTCAAATCCTGCGTCGGTCAACGCGGCCGCGACTTCGGCCATCTTGAGGTTGACACCGCCCACGTTGACACCGCGCAAGAACGCCGCGTATTTGGTCATGCTCCGATTCCATCAGGTTGGGTTGCGACACGGATAGGCAGTGGCCTGCTGCGTGCACGACGTAGGCTTTCGACATGGGACGCCAAGTCTTCGACGACAAACTGTTGGCCGTGATCAGTTGCAACTCCCTCGGGGTGCTGGCCACCATCAAGCGTGACGGGCGCCCACAGCTGTCGAACGTGAGTTATCACTTCGATCCGCGCGAGCTGATCGTGCGGGTATCGATCACCGAGCCGCGGGCCAAGACCCGCAACCTGCGCCGCGACCCGCGGGCATCGCTGTTGGTCGATGCCGACGATGGATGGTCGTATGCCGTCGCTGAGGGAACAGCGGAACTCACGCCCCCGGCCGCCGCGCCCGACGACGATACCGTCGAGGCGCTGATTGCCTTGTATCGCAACATCGCCGGCGAACATCCGGACTGGGACGAGTACCGCGAGGCGATGGTCACCGATCGGCGTGTCCTGCTGACGCTGCGGATCTCGCACGTATACGGCATGCCACCGGGTAAGCGGTAAATCACAAGCCAGGCGTGGCCTGTCCGGGTTAGGCTGCCGTTATGGCTGAATCGAACCCTCAGCACGAGGACGAGACCAAGCGCAAGTTCCGCGAGGCGCTCGACCGCAAGAAGGCCAAGTCGGCGGGCGGCTCCGCCCACAAAGACGGCGGCGACAAGCAGTCGCGGGCGCACGGTCCGGTCGAGAACCGCCGGGAATTCCGCCGCAAGAGCGGCTAGAGCCGCAGTCGTTGGCGATCAAAGGTTTTCACGGGCTTCAGCCTCTCGTCCTATCTCGCCGTGTCTTCCAGGTACGGGGCCAAGCCGGATTTCTCAACGAGCGTCAGCCAGTCGGCCGCCGAGACCGCATAGGCAGGGGGGTCATTGGTTATGGGCACGTTGGCGGACCACGAGAATCGCCGCTTGAGCCCTTCGAAGTTGCGACATCCGATGGTCAGTGGTTGCATGCCGGGAACACAGACGGCCATGGCCGGCATCGTCGAAAAGTATTGGCCCGCAGCATCACTCGCCATGTTTTGGGCCGATGGGAACGCATGCCCGCCGGAGAGCTGGTACATGGCCGGTGTCGCCATCAGCTGCGAAACCGAGGCCGAGGCGTTGACCGCGTTGCCGATCGGGTCGACCACCCGGATCGCGTCGTCGTCGAGGTCAATGAACAGTTGCGGTTCCGCGAGCGATCGCGTCAGTCGTTGTTTCTTCCGGAACGCGAACGACCCCATCTGTTGGATCAACAGCGGGTTGGGAAACAGCAGACACCGAGTCGGTTCCCCCGGTGCGGGTCCGCGCGCTGCCGACCGGCTGCCCAGGACGAGCAGCCCGTCGAAGTCTGACTCCGACAGCCAAGCGTCGACGACCCACACGGGCGACGCGTCGAGCGGTGTCGCCGGACCAACCCGACGATCTCGTCCGCCCAGAACAAAGCGGTGACGGCCACTGCGCAGGTGAAGCGCGACCCCCGTGTCCACCCAGAGGCCCAGCTGCGCGTCGACAAGCGAATAGACATCATCGCGCCGCCGATCGATGGTGAGTCCATCGCCGGTGACGCTGATGAGGTACTTGCGCCGCGATCGCCAAAACATGGAGGCGGCCCAACCCACACCGACAACGATCATCCCCACCACCGCGCCGTAGATGACCGCCGCGCCGATATGCGGAAAGTGCAGGCGAACGACCCTTAAGGTGCGCAACACCTGTAGCACGAGAAACAAGACGAACAGCGCAAAAAACACCGTGTAACCGGTCTTCCAGTAGCTCATCCATTTGGGCGAGAAGGCCGTGGAGGACGCCGCGAACTGGCGCGACGCCGTCGATTCCTCGTTGATGCTCATCGGAAAAGGGTCCCACTCCCAGGGCACCCGATGCCATGGTCCCGAGTCCCCTGATACTCGGCAGTCCTAGACTGGCCGGGTGCCGAACCTGCAGCTTGCCCAAGATCCGGCCGCTGACGCGCTGCTGGACGACGACCCCTTCGCGTTACTGGTGGGCATGCTGCTCGACCAGCAGGTGCCGTTCGAGACCGCCTTCGCGGGACCGAAGAAGATCGCCGACCGGATGGGCGGCCTGGATGCCGGCGAAATCGCCGACTACGACCCGGACAAGTTCGCCGCACTGTGCTCGGAAAGGCCTGCGATACACCGCTTTCCGGGATCGATGGCCAAGCGGATCCAGGCCCTGGCGCAAATCATCGTGGACAGCTACGCCGGCAACGCGGCCGGGCTGTGGATCGCCGGTGAGCCCGACGGGCCGGAGTTGCTGCGGCGGCTCAAGGGGCTACCCGGTTTCGGCGAGCAGAAGGCGAAGATCTTTCTGGCGCTGCTTGGCAAGCAGTACGGCGTGACGCCGACGGGCTGGCGGGCGGCAGCGGGTGAGTTCGGCAAGTCCGGCACCCACCTATCCGTCGCCGACATCGTCGACGCCCAATCGCTCGGGCAAGTGCGATCCCACAAGAAACAGATGAAGGCGGCCGCCAAGGCGGCGAAGTAGAGGGTCACCAGATAGGGAAGGGCGACAACGTGAAGACGCACCTGACGTGTCCGTGCGGCGAAGCCATCGTCGGCAAGGACGAAGATGAGCTGGTCGAGCTGACCCAAGCGCACCTTGCCAGCGTTCATCCGGGCCTGGAATACGACCGCGACGCGATCCTTTTCATGGCCTACTGACACTCGCGCTCGCGCCGCCGCAGTGGTGCTAGGGCACCACCGTCGAGCCGATCGTGGGCATGAACTGGCACTGCTTTTCTTTCGTAGTGACCTGCCCGAAGATCGTCGACATGATGCTGCCCGACCCGGTGTCGGCTATCGCGGTCAAGGTGGTTGGACCGTCCGGGTTGATGTCGGTGCGCGGCTTGAGGGCGACGCTTCCGGACTTGCCCGTGGTCAGGTTCACCCAGGTGACGTTCAACGGCAGCTTCTGCACCTCGGCGGGCCCGGGGGTGCCGACAGCGGTGAACACATAGGCGGTCTGGCCGGCTCCGGGGCCGGGCAGCGGAATCTTGGCCGGCCCCGCCACCGATAGCGCGGTCGCGATGGAGCTAGTCCCGTCCGCAAGGCAATTGGTGCCGATCGAGGGATACATGAAGTCCTGCGTGGGCGGGGCGTCAGGGCCGAAACCCGGAGCCGCAGCCGGGGCGGCCGGCGCAGGAGCCGGTGCCGGCGCTGGAGCGGCTTCCGGCGCGGGAGCCGGTGTCGGCGCTGGAGCGGCTTCCGGCGCCGGAGATACCGGCGCGGGTGCTGCTGCCGGTGCGGGTGAGGCGACGGGTTCAACGGCCCCGGGCACGGGTGTCGAAACGGGCGGCGTGGCCACCGGTGGGGTGGTCGCGGGCGCCGAGGCCGGCGCGGGACCCGCGGCGTGAACAGGATCGACACCCGTCGGCAGGTGCGCCTGCGTACCGGGGACGATGCCTGCCGGTGGCACGTGCGGCACCGGTCCGGCGTCAGGTGGGGTGACGGCATTGGGCGCCGAAGCCGGCGCACCGGGAACCGGCGAGCCCGGCTCTTGCACGAACTGGTTCACCGACGTCGCCAGGTTCCTGGACTCGGTCGGCGCCGTCGGATTGTGAGTGAATGCCTGGGCGGCGGCCATGAGCAGCTGTGTGGCCTGTTCTGGATTGCTGGCCGCCTGTTGGATTATCGGGCTCAGCTGCGATAACGCCGGCAGGCCCGGTAGTTGTTGAGTGGAATTCGGTTGCGGTGTCGGTTGCGGCGCCGCCGGGTCGGCCGCCGCGCTCGGGCAGAGCCCGAACGCGGCAGCCGACGCCGTGACGACAGCGGCCAAACCTTTGGACAGATTCCAACTGCTTGCCACGATGCCCTCCGGTCCTAGGTAGTGGGTTAGCTGTCTAACTGGGCGCTCAGGGCAGGGCCGAGAGCAGCGACGGCGCCGTCAACGGAGCCGGCGCGGGTGCGGCGGGGGCAGGGGCCGGAGCAGGGGCAGGAGCGCCCGGGACGGCGGCCGAGGCCAGTGCCGGCAGGTCGCCCGGAAGCGACAGCTGCGGTGGCACACTCACCGGCAGGCCGGGCATCGCCGGCATGTTAACCCTCGCGGCCGGAACCGCGGGAGCCGCCGGAGCCGCCGGAACCCCCGGTGCCGACACGCCCGGAACCGGCAGACCCGGGATCGCCGGAGCCGCCGGGGCGGCGGGGGCCGCCGGTGCCGCCGGCGCTAACCCGGGGATCGAGCTGAGCCCGGGAATAGCAGGGCTGGCCGCCGGAGCGGTGGGTGCGGCAGCTGCCGGCGCGGTTATCCCTGGAAGGGACGGGATAGCCGCCGGGGCGGATGGCGATGTCGCCCCGGTAGCCGGGGTCAGGCCCGGAAAGGTGATCCCGGGAGTCGCCGGCGCAGCCGGTGGGGTCGCCCCCAGCGCGGTCGCGAGGTTCTGCAGAATCTGCGGCGCGTTGGCCGCCGAAGCGATCAGCTGCTGCGGAATGTTGGCAACGGTCGAGACGTCCGGCGAGGGCGCAGGCACCGGGTCGGCGTGGGCGATACCGCCCGTCAATAGCGCTGCGGACGAACCGACGACGACGGCGGTTGCACGCAAGTAGGTCCAAATGGTTGGCATGACTCTCCCTGGGTATCGACGACAGGTTCGGGCCCGAAGTTACTTTGATGCTGGTGTGACTCAAGTGACACGTGTGGCATTTATTTGATCGTTATGGATACGAGCGATGACGGTGACCCGGCGCCCGCGAAACGCCGGCCGCACTAAAGTCGGGCGAATAGACACCACCTCGGCCGCCCCGGCGGCACCCATCACCCGGCGGCTGGCGAGTCTGCTCTCCGCGGCCGCGCCGGTGCTGCTAATCGCCAGCATCGCCGCGCGACTCGCCTGGACATACCTGGCGCCCAACGGTGCAAACTTCGTCGACCTGCACGTTTACCTCGGGGGCGCTGCCGCACTCGACCATCCCGGCACCCTGTACAGCTACGTCTACGCCGACCAGACGCCCGACTTCCCGCTGCCCTTCACGTATCCGCCGTTCGCGGCGGTCGTCTTCTACCCGCTGCACCTGTTGCCGTTCGGCCTGGTTGCGTTCCTGTGGCAGATCGCTACCGTCGCGGCGTTGTACGGCGCGATCCGGGTCAGCCAGCGGTTGATGGGCGTTTCCGCGGATCCCGGCGGCAGCAGTCGCCGCGCGGCGATGGCATGGACGGCGGTCAGCATCTGGATCGAGCCGCTGCGCAGCACGTTCGACTACGGGCAGATCAATGTGCTGTTGATGCTGGGGGTACTCTGGGCGGCCTACACCACGCGGTGGTGGCTTTCGGGGCTGCTGATCGGCGTGGCGTCCGGGATCAAGCTGACGCCCGCAATCGCCGGTGTCTATCTCGTCGGTGTCCGGCGCTTCGGCGCGGCCGCGTTTTCGGCGGTCGTGTTCCTTGCCACCGTCGGGATATCGTTGTTGGTCGTCGGCGATCAGGCCCGCTACTACTTCACCGACCTGCTGGGTGATGCGCATCGGGTGGGGCCCATCGCCACGTCGTTCAATCAATCCTGGCGTGGCGGCATCTCCCGGATCCTGGGCCACGACGCCGGCTTCGGTCCCTTCGTGCTGGCGGCCATTGCCGTCACGGCGGTCCTGGCCATCCTGGCGTGGCGGGCGCTGGACCCCTCCGATCGGCTCGGCAAGTTGCTTGTGGTCGAGTTGTTCGGGCTGCTGTTCTCGCCGATTTCGTGGACCCATCACTGGGTGTGGCTGGTGCCGCTGATGATCTGGGCGATTCACGGCCCGCTACGCCAACGCCGCGGTGCAGCGATTGTGGGCTGGGGGTGGTTGGCGCTCACCATCGTCGGCGTGCCCTGGTTGCTGAGCTTTGCTCAGCCGACCATCTGGCAACTCGGCCGCCCGTGGTATCTGGCCTGGGCCGGGCTGGTTTACATAGTGGCCGCGGTGGCGACCTTGATCTGGATCGCGGCTACCGGTGGACGCAGCGCCGGGTCCGACGGGCCGGCTTCCCGGCGCCCCGTCGAGCAGGCCGCATCGTCGCCGGGCTAGTCCGCGACGATCCCGTCGATGTCGCGCGCCATGTCGATGTCGTTCTTGGTGATACCGCCCTCGGAGTGTGTCACCAGGGCGAAAGTCACTGTCCGCCAACGGATATCGATATCCGGGTGATGATCCTTGCTTTCCGCGTGTTCGCCCACCCGACGCACCGCGTCAATGCCGGCCAAAAAGCTCGGAAACTTTATCGACCGGCGCAGGGCGCCGTCGGCGCGCTCCCAGCCGTCGAGGTCGGGCAGTGCGGCGTCTACCTGTTCATCCGTTAACACAGCCATAGCCCGAACATACTCTTCTATCGGATAGCGGTTTCTACCTGCCGATATAGGTGTGGAGGCATGCGCGCCTGCCCTAGCTTGCGTCGATGCTGAGCGCCTCGTCGTTAGCGAAGCGGGCCATCCGCAACCGGCGCCCGGACAGCAGTGACTCCATGTCTTTGCCTGCCACGGGGCGCGAGAACAGGAAACCCTGCGCCCGGTGACATCCATGCTCTATCAAAGTCATTGCGGCAGCTGGCGTCTCGACGCCTTCAGCCACCAGTTGCAGGCCGAAGGCCTCGGCGAGCACCAGGATGGAGCGAACTATGGCGAGATCATCGGTGTTGGTGCCCAAGTCGCGGACGAACCCGGCGTCGATCTTGAGCGTATCGACCGGAAGCGATTTCAGGTGCGACAGGACGGCATAGCCGGTGCCGAAGTCGTCGATGGCGATCTGGACCCCGACTTCCTTCAACTTCGCAAGGGTTCGGCGAGTGGTTTCGATGTCGCCAACCAGAGCCCGCTCGGTGATCTCCAGGCAAACCGAGTCGGCGTCGATGCCGAATTCGTCGATGATCTCCGCGACCATGTCGACGAAATCGGGGATGACCAACTGGCGAGGCGAGACGTTGATGCGCAGTGTGACGTCTCGTCCCACCCCACGCGATCGCCAGCGGCTGAATTCAGCGCAGGCGGTCCGCATCACCCATCGGCCCAACTCCGCATCCAAGTTGGCCGATTCGGCTATGCCGATGAACGAATCCGGTAGCAGCAGCCCGCGCGTCGGGTGCTGCCAACGGACCAGCGCCTCGGCTCCCAGAATCACACCGGTTAGCAGGTCTACTTCAGGCAGGTAATGCAGTAGCAGAGCGTCGTTGTCGATGCCCTCGTGCAGATGGAGTTCGACATCGTTGCGGAAGACGACGTCGCGGGAGATGTCATCGGTGCACACGGCAACCTGATTGCCGCCCGCACGCTTGGCCGTCAGGGCGGCCTCATCGGCGCGACGGAGTAGATCCGCGGTGTCGTCGCGTCCCGGCCTGCCCGCCGCCATCCCGATGCTGACGGAGGGAGCGATCACAGCGTCGCCGATCTTCAGGGAACCGCGCAACGTGGTTTGAAGCCGATGCGCGAGTGACTCCGCGGTCTCGGTGAGCATCGCCCGATCCGGAATGACGAGGAACTCGTCCCCGCCGATCCGGCCGACCGTGCCCAGCCCTCGCATGCTTGCCTGAAGCCGCTCGGCGAATACCCGGAGGTAGAAATCGCCGGCGGCGTGGCCGAAGTAATCGTTGATCAACTTCAATCGGTCGAGGTCAAGATACAAGACCGCGACGGGTCCGGGGCATCCTGCCGCGAGCTTGTCGGCAAGGTGCGCAATAAGCGATCGACGATTGTGCAGACCGGTCAAATCGTCGTGCTCAGCCAGGTAGCGAAGCTTTTCTTCGGCGGCGACGCGCGCGCGGAGCTGTGCAAACAAAGAGGCGACAGCCCCAAGCGTGCGCAGGTCTTCCCTCGTCCACTTCCGGGCCCGATAGCTGACGAAGCCAAGTACACCGGTGGTCACCCCCGTTGACACCAGCGGCGCGGTGGCCACCCAGGGCGTCGCGACGCGGCGACTTCCGGTGATCAGGCGTCGGTGTGCCTTGTACGCATAGATCGTCGAGGCCGGCGGCCGAATCACAACGGGTTCCGTCGGCTGAACCACAAGAGGTTCCTTGTAATGCACGCAAGGGGCGAACACGTCATCGGCGCTAGTGAAGTGGACAATCGGCAGGGGATCCGAGTGTGGACGGTCGGGTCGTGGTGGCCATTCGGCGATCAACCTCGTGGCCCCGATGGTTTGGTCGTTGTGGCGTAAGAAGCCAGTGTCCGCGCCGAAACGGTGGACGAGCCTCGCCAGCACCTCTTCGCTCACCGTGATAGCGGTGGACGAGTCGGCGTCCATCAGTTGGGCGGCAACGGAGGCGATGAACCTCAGGCTGCGCGGCACACTGCCTCGCTTGCCGAGGTGGGGAAGATCGCGACCGATTCCAGCACTTCATCAGAGAATTCGGCCGACGCCGGCCTGGTTTTGTGCGATGTCTCGGTCATCGTTGGACTCCTCAAACATCCAGGCGGTCGCCGTTGTTCGCGGGACGTGGAGACCAACGTTCTTACGGGGGTGGCAAACGCGAGTGTCAACGCTTATGACATTTGCCACGCCTGGCACGAGTGACTATAGCCCCTTCATCGCCTGATCGCTTGGCCCGCTAATTCCCCGAAGGGGTGGTCGTCTAGGAAGCTACGGCGGGATCACCCGGTACTTGGTTTTTCTGATCCAACGGCACCACGACGCCGGCCTCCGGCGGATTCGTTCGTTCTTGATACGCGGACTCGAGGCTGGCCGGAACCCCTTCTAGGTCACGGGCTACGCCCATCAGTTCCTCCAAGATCATGATTCGTTGCTGACTCGCCTCGTCCACCGCGCGCCGGGCCTGCTCACCATAGTGATCAGCTCTCTGCCTTGCGTCGGCGAGGAGCTGCTCACGCTCATGCTGGGCGTCCTGCCACGCTTCATTGATCGCCGATTGGGCTTCAGCGCGCATTCTGGCCAGTTCGGCGCCGAGCTTTTTCCTGGTTTCCTCACCCTCGGTCTCCAGCGCCTTTCGCTGGGCGGCCATGTTCGCCAACAGCTCTCGGTGCTTTCGCTGTGCGGCCTCGGCTTCGGCCTCGGCCGCTGCAACCAGCGCCGCTGCCGCGGCCTGTGCCTCGGCCTGCATCCGGGAAACCTCGTCGACCGCATGCCGCAGCATCTTCGCCATCCGATGTTGCATCGCGTAGGGAGACGGTGAGGTGTCCGAGAGGAGGGCGACCTCATCTCTGAGGCAGGCGACCTCAATCCGCAGCCCGGCTGCCTCATCGCCGGATTCCTTCAGCCGCGCCCTCAGGTTCTGAATTTCGTCGAACACCAACTGCTGCTTGGTGATCAGCTTCTCGATGTAGACATCGACCTGAGCCTGATCGTAGCCCCTGAACGTGCGAGAAAACGTGTTTGCGGGTTCAGTTGTCACCGCCGGTTCCCCCTTTCTGGAAACGCCCGGGAGACCACCCAGAGTCGAGTATTTCACGGGCGAGTCGCGCTGGACAGCCATCGATGATTTGGCCTCATTGCCGCCGCATCCTGGCCCGCCGGCCTCATGCGTGCGGCATGAGGGAGAGGGCAACTTAATGCGGGCGAAGTTGCGACTAAAACCGTTGGGCCACAAGGGATACCTACAGTCGGCGTACCACTGACGCGCTCCCGGGCATCTAGAACAGTTCGGGATGCTCCGCATCAGCCGAACTTGAGCTTGAGCTATCTCCGCCTCGGTTGCCGACACCGCTGCCGCCGCCCAGTGCCGCTTCGGCCTAGGCGCGATGCATTTCTGCGCGTCCCTTCGTCAGCCCGTAGACCCCGGCCACGACCGGCCCTGCCAAGGCGGTGACGAGGGACAGAAAGAACAGGCCCGAGACGAGCAAGCAGATGACGTTGACGTCCAGTGCGAGTTCGTTCCGAGTCGGCTCGTCCCTTGCAGTAGCGCCGCTGCGATTACAACGTTCGGCGGGATGCAACACAGCGATACTCCGACGGTATACCGTCACTGGCCATGCCGACCCAGATTGTCGTGGCCGGGGCCGTCATTGCCGGCTCAACGCTCTTGGTGGCGCAACGTGTCCGGCCGCCGGAGCTGGCCGGCCGCTGGGAGCTGCCCGGCGGTAAGGTGGCGCCCGGCGAGACCGAACGTGCGGCGTTGGCCCGCGAATTGGCCGAGGAGCTGGGCCTCGAGGTCGGCGATGTCGCGGTGGGCGACCGCCTTGGCGACGACATTCCACTGGACGGCATGGCGACGCTACGGGCGTATCGCGTGCGTCTGCTTCGCGGTGAACCCCACGCCCGTGACCACCGGGCGCTGCGCTGGGTGACGGCGGCCGAATTGCCCGACGTCGATTGGGTGCCTGCCGACCGCGGCTGGCTGGGGGATCTGACTCGCGCCCTCTGAGGAGTCTCTGAGCAAGCCCCTGACAAGCCCACAGTTCCTCCGCAGGGAATGTACAGCGCTATCGCAGCAGACACGCGTGAAACTGGAAGGTAATAACCAAAAACCAACCCTAACCTCGATTTGCATGCCGCTAGCGATCCCGAAGGTTGTCCAGACGCGCGGACATGTCCCACGCCGCGATCTGCGTGGACAACACGAGAGTGCGCTGGCTACCGAGTAGCCGACCAGTCCAGAACACGAAGCAACGGGTTCGAACGCATTTGAACCCAACAGCAAAACGCGACGTCGTTTTGAATAGGAGGGTTAGTTCTTGACCGTCACACCTCGCGTTGGTGGACCGCTCGAGGAAGTTCTGGAGCGCAGCGGGCGTTTTTTCACGCCCGGCGAGTTCTCCGCTGACCTGCGCACCGTCACCCGGCAGGGCGGCCGCGAAGGCGACGTGTTCTACCGCGACCGGTGGAGCCACGACAAGGTGGTCCGCTCCACGCATGGGGTCAACTGCACCGGATCATGCTCGTGGAAGATCTACGTCAAGGACGGGATCATCACCTGGGAGACCCAGCAGACCGACTATCCGTCGGTGGGCCCGGACCGGCCGGAATACGAGCCGCGTGGCTGCCCCCGCGGCGCGTCGTTCTCCTGGTACAGCTATTCACCCACTCGGGTGCGCTATCCGTATGCCCGCGGCGTGCTGATCGAGATGTTCCGCGAAGCCAAGGCGCGGCTCGGTGACCCCGTGGTCGCGTGGGCCGATATCCAGGCCGACCCCGAGCGCCGTCGCCGCTACCAACGCGCACGCGGCAAGGGCGGCCTGGTTCGGGTGACCTGGGCCGAGGCCACCGAGATGATCGCCGCCGCCCACGTGCACACCATCAAGACGTACGGCCCGGACCGGGTCGCCGGCTTCACGCCGATTCCGGCGATGTCGATGGTCAGCCATGCCGCGGGTTCCCGGTTCGTTTCACTGCTCGGCGGGGTGATGACGTCGTTCTACGACTGGTACGCCGACCTGCCTGTTGCCTCACCGCAGGTGTTCGGTGATCAGACCGATGTGCCCGAATCCGGGGACTGGTGGGACGCATCGTATTTGATGATGTGGGGCTCCAACGTCCCGATCACCCGGACCCCTGACGCGCACTGGATGGCCGAGGCCCGCTACCGCGGCACCAAAGTCGTTGTGGTCAGCCCGGATTACGCCGACAACACCAAGTTCGCCGACGAGTGGATTCGGTGCGCCGCCGGTACAGACGCCGCGCTGGCGATGGCAATGGGGCACGTGATTCTTTCGGAATGCTATGTGCGCAAGCAGGTTCCGTTCTTCACCGACTATGTTCGCCGTTACACCGATCTGCCGTTCTTGATCAAGCTAGAGAAGCGCGGCGAGTCGCTGGTGCCCGGGAAGTTCTTGACCGCGGCCGACATTGGCGAGGAAGTCGAGAACGCAATGTTCAAACCCGCCTTGGTGGACGAGGTCACCGACTGGGTCATCGTGCCGCACGGCTCATTGGGTTTCCGGTACGGCGAGGACGGCGTCGGGAAATGGAACCTCGACCTGGGACCGGTGATTCCGGCGATGAGCGTCGAGGGTGCCGGTGATCAACACGGCGCGGCCGGTGATCGCGGCGTCGAACTGGTTGAGCTGCCCAGCTTTGACACCATCGACGGCCACGGGGAGAGCGTGCGCCGTGGCGTGCCGGTGCGCCGGGTCGGCAGGCATCTGGTGTGCACGGTGTTCGACTTGATGCTGGCCCATTACGCGGTGCAGCGCGAGGGACTACCCGGCCAATGGCCCACCGGCTACGACGACCCCAGCCAGCAGAACACCCCGGCCTGGCAGGAGACGATCACCGGCGTGCCGGCCGCGCAGGCCATCCGCGTCGCCAGGGAATTCGCCCGCAACGCAGAGGAATCCGGCGGACGATCCATGGTGATCATGGGCGGTGGCATCTGTCACTGGTTCCACAGCGACGTCATGTACCGCTCGGTGCTGGCGCTGCTGATGTTGACCGGGTCGATGGGGCGCAACGGCGGCGGATGGGCTCACTACGTCGGTCAGGAGAAGGTGCGCCCGCTGACCGGCTGGCAGACCATGGCGACCGCCACCGACTGGTCGCGGCCACCGCGCCAGGTGCCCGGCGCCTCGTACTGGTATGCGCACACCGATCAGTGGCGCTACGACGGCTACGGGGCGGACAAGCTGACCAGCCCACTGGGTCGCGGCAAATTCGATGACAAGCACACGATCGACTTGCTGGCCTCGGCGACGGCGATGGGCTGGAGCCCTTTCTATCCGCAGTTCGACCGGTCCAGCCTCGACGTCGCCGACGAGGCATCCGAAGCTGGGCGCGATGTCGCCGAGTACGTCACCGAACAGCTCGCCGAGCGCAACTTGAAGCTTGCGATCACCGATCCCGACAATCCGGCCAACTGGCCGCGGGTGCTCAGCGTCTGGCGATCCAACCTGATCGGCTCGTCCGGCAAGGGCGGCGAATACTTCCTCAAGCATCTGCTGGGCACCGACTCCAACGTGCAATGCGAGGCGCCGGCCGACGGCGTGCGGCCCACCGATGTGGTCTGGGACTCCGAGATCCCCGAGGGCAAGCTCGATTTGATGATGTCGATCGACTTCCGGATGACCTCGACGACGTTGGTATCCGACGTGGTGTTGCCCGCCGCGACCTGGTACGAGAAGAATGACCTGTCCAGCACCGACATGCACCCCTACGTGCACGCGTTCAGTCCCGCGATCGACCCGCCGTGGGAAACCCGCTCGGACTTCGAGGCATTCGGCGCCATCGCGCGCGCTTTCAGCGACATGGCCCGGCGGCATCTTGGTACGCGCGACGATGTGGTGCTGACCGCGCTGCTGCACGATACGCCGGATGCGATGGCGTATCCCGATGGCACCGAACGCAATTGGCTGCACACCGATGATGTGCCGGTACCGGGCACGACGATGGGCAAGCTCACCGTTGTGGAGCGCGACTACGCAGCGATCTACGACAAGTGGGTGACCCTGGGGCCGCTCATCGACCAGTTCGGCATGACCGTCAAGGGCTACACGGTCCATCCGTTCCGCGAGATCAGCGAGCTGGCAGCCAAGTTCGGTGTGATGGATTCCGGTCCGGCGGCGGGCCGTCCGGCGATCACCACGGGCGAACGGATGGCCGACGTGATACTCGCATTGTCGGGGACATGCAATGGCCGGCTGGCCGTCGAGGGCTTTCTCGAGCTGGAAAAGCGCACCGGGCAGCGGCTGGCGCACCTGGCCGAGGGCAGTGAGGAAAAACGGATCACCTATGCCGATACCCAGGCGCGCCCGGTCCAGGTGATCACCAGCCCGGAATGGTCCGGCAGCGAGACCGGTGGCCGCCGCTATGCACCGTTCACGATCAACATCGAACACCTCAAGCCTTTCCACACTCTCACCGGACGGATGCACTTCTATCTGGCCCACGACTGGGTGGAAGAGCTCGGTGAACACCTGCCGGTGTACCGGCCGCCGCTGGACATGGCGCGGCTGTTCAACCAGCCCGAGCTCGGCCCGACCGATGATGGGATCGGGCTCACCGTGCGCTATCTGACGCCGCATTCGAAGTGGTCGTTCCACTCGACCTACCAGGACAACCTGTACATGCTGTCGTTGTCGCGCGGCGGCCCGACGATGTGGATGAGCCCCCATGACGCGGCGAAAATCAAAGTGCGCGACAACGATTGGGTGGAGGCGGTCAATGCCAACGGCATCTATGTGTGCCGGGCAATCGTCTCGCACCGCATGCCCGACGGGGTGGTGTTCGTCTACCACGTGCAGGAACGCACCGTGGACACGCCGCGCACCGAGACCAACAACAAGCGCGGCGGCAACCACAACGCGCTGACCCGGGTGCGAATCAAGCCCAGCCACCTGGCCGGCGGCTACGGTCAGCACGCATTCGCCTTCAACTACCTGGGCCCCACCGGCAACCAGCGTGACGAGGTGACCGTGGTGCGCCGCCGCAGCCAAGAGGTGCAGTACTGATGAAAGTCATGGCGCAGATGGCGATGGTGATGAACCTCGACAAATGCATCGGCTGTCACACCTGCTCGGTGACCTGCAAGCAGGCCTGGACCAACCGGTCGGGAACCGAGTACGTCTGGTTCAACAACGTCGAAACCCGCCCTGGGGTGGGCTATCCGCGTACCTACGAGGACCAGGACCGCTGGCGCGGGGGATGGATACGGGACAAGAAGGGCCGGTTGCGGCTGCGCGACGGCGGCCGCATTCACAAGTTGTTGCGCATCTTCGCCAACCCCAAATTGCCCACCATCGACGACTACTACGAGCCGTGGACCTACGACTACGAAACCCTCACCCAGGCACCTGCCGGTGACACCTTTCCCACGGCCGCGCCGCGGAGCATGCTCACCGGCGAGCCGATGAAGGTGTCCTGGGGGTCGAATTGGGACGACAACCTGGCCGGCTCACCGGAGATCGTGCCCAACGATCCGGTTCTGAAGAAGGTCAGCGAAGAGGTCAAGCTGAAGCTCGAAGAGACCTTCATGTTCTACCTGCCGCGGATCTGCGAGCACTGCCTGAACCCGTCATGCGTGGCCTCGTGCCCGTCGGGCGCGATGTACAAGCGCACCGAGGACGGTATCGTGCTCGTCGATCAGGACCGCTGCCGGGGTTGGCGGATGTGTGTGTCCGGATGTCCTTACAAGAAGGTGTATTTCAACCACAAGACCGGCAAGGCCGAGAAGTGCACCCTGTGCTATCCGCGCATCGAAGTCGGGCTGCCGACGGTGTGCTCGGAAACCTGTGTGGGCCGCTTGCGTTACCTGGGCCTGGTGCTCTACGACGTGGACCGGGTGCTCGAGGCGGCGTCGGTGGAAAACGACACCGACCTGTATGAGGCGCAACGTCAGATCCTTTTGGACCCAGGCGATCCCGAGGTGATCGCCGCCGCTCGAGAGGAGGGGATCGCCGAGGAGTGGATCGAGGCCGCACGGCGGTCACCGGTGTACGCCCTGATCAATACCTACAAGGTGGCGCTTCCGTTGCATCCGGAATACCGGACCATGCCCATGGTTTGGTACATCCCGCCGCTGTCACCGGTCGTCGACGCCGTCAGCCACGACGGCCACGACGGGGAAGAGCTGGGCAACCTGTTCGGCGCTCTCGAGGCGCTGCGTATTCCCATCCAGTACCTGGCCGAGCTGTTCACCGCGGGCGACACCGAAGTGGTTGCCGGCGTGCTGAAGCGGTTGGCCGCGATGCGGTCCTATATGCGCGATATCAACCTGGGTCGCGAGACCCAACCGCACATCCCGCACGCCGTGGGGATGACCGAAGAACAGATCTACAACATGTACCGGCTGCTAGCCATCGCCAAATACGAAGAGCGCTATGTGATTCCGACGTCCTACGCGGCCGAACTCCCCGCCACCGCGATGGCCGAGGAGATGGGGTGCTCGTTGTCGTTCGACGGCGGACCGGGTATGTACGAATCCGGTCCGTTCGGCCAGGGCAGTCGTGGCCCGGTGCCGGTCGCCGTGGAAACCTTCCATGCACTGCAACAGCGCCAGATGGGTGAGGCCGCCGGAACCGGTGGGCCGGCAGGACGCGGCGGCCGCGGCGGCGGTGGTCGCTCCAGGATCAACCTGCTCAACTGGGACGGCAATGGGGTGCCCGCGGGGCTGTTCCCGGAGTCCGACGGCGAGGACTCGGTATAGCGATGAGGTTGTTGCCCAACATCCGGGACCGAGTGACTCCTCGGGCGCTGCAGGACCGACTGGTGTGGCAGGCCGCCTCACTGCTGCTGGCCTATCCCGATGATGGGCAGGCCGAGCGGCTGGACACCGTCGAGGAGCTGCTGGACCACATCAGCGGGCCCGCGGCGCCGTTGCTTGCCCAGACGCTTTCTGCGCTGCGTGCTCGCGAGCCGATGACCGCCGCGACCGACTATGTCGAGACGTTCGACATGCGGCGCCGCAACACGATGTACCTGACGTACTGGACCGCCGGCGACACTCGCAACCGCGGGAGGGAAATGCTGGTTTTCGCCGGCGCGTACCGGGACGCCGGTGTTGAGCCGCCGCGCAACGAGGCGCCGGATCACTTACCCGTCGTGCTGGAATTCGCCGCGACCGTCGACCCCGAGGCCGGGCGCCGGCTGCTCACCGAGCACCGCGTCCCGATCGACGTGTTGTGCGGGGCGCTGGCGGACGCCAAGTCACCGTACCAGCACACCGTGGCGGCGGTTTGCGAAACGCTGCCCGCCGCAACCGATCAGGAGGCGCGTCGAGCGGAACGGCTCGCGAAAGCCGGCCCTCCCGCGGAAGCTGTTGGGCTGCAACCGTTTACCTTGACCGTGCCGCCGAAGCGCACCGGAGGTAGCTGACCGTGGTCCACATGAAATTGATCGAGATCTTCTGGGACGACGTGCCTTACGTCGCGCTGTCGGTCGCGGCGGTCGGCACCTGGTGGCGGTATCGCTACGACAAGTTCGGCTGGACCACCCGTTCGTCGCAGATCTACGAGTCGAAGTTGCTGTCGATCGGCAGCCCGCTGTTCCACTTCGGCAGCCTGATGGTCATCATGGGCCACGTCGTGGGGCTGTTCATCCCGGAATCCTGGACCCGCGCGCTCGGGATGAGCGATCACTTGTACCACCTGCAGTCGCTGCTCCTTGGTGCACCCGCCGGGTTTGCCGCTCTGCTCGGTATCGGATTGCTGATCTACCGGCGGCGCAGGCACGGACCGGTCTTCGTGGCCACCAGCCGTAACGACAAACTGATGTACCTCGTTCTGGTGTGCGCGCTGGTGGCCGGGCTGTGTTGCACCCTTGCGGGCGCCACGCACTTCGGCGAGTTACACGATTACCGGCACAACGTGTCGGTCTGGTTCCGGTCGATCTGGATCCTCGATCCGCGCGGGGATCTGATGGCCCATGCAGCGTTCTATTACCAGATACACGTGTTCATCGCGCTCGCGTTGTTTGCCCTGTGGCCGTTCACCCGACTGGTGCACGCGTTCAGCGCGCCGATCGCCTACCTGTTTCGGCCTTACATCGTGTACCGCAGCCGGGAAGTGGCCGAGAAACAGGAACTCGTCGGCTCAGCGCCGCCCCGCCGCGGCTGGTAGCGCGGCCAGGCCAGTTCGCTATCTGAGCCCCCCGCTGCCAGAATCTCCGACGTGCCATTCCGCAATGTCGCCATCGTCGCCCACGTCGACCACGGCAAGACCACGCTGGTCGACGCGATGCTGCGGCAGTCCGGCGCGCTGCATGAACGCGGTGAAGTACAGGAACGCGTGATGGACACCGGCGACTTGGAACGGGAAAAAGGCATCACCATCCTCGCCAAGAACACCGCCGTGCACCGCCACGACCCGGATGGAACGGTCACGGTGATCAACGTGATCGACACACCGGGGCACGCCGATTTCGGCGGTGAGGTGGAGCGCGGACTGTCCATGGTGGACGGGGTGCTGTTGCTGGTGGACGCGTCCGAGGGCCCACTGCCGCAAACGCGATTCGTGCTGCGCAAGGCGCTGGCCGCCCATCTTCCGGTGATCCTGGTGGTCAACAAGACCGACCGGCCCGATGCGCGCATCGGCGAGGTCGTCGAGGCCAGCCACGACCTGTTGCTAGACGTCGCCTCCGATCTCGATGACGAAGCGGCCGCGGCCGCGGAGCACGCCCTGGGCCTGCCCACGCTGTACGCGTCCGGGCGCGCCGGCGTGGCCAGCACCACGCAGCCGCTGGACGGCCATGTTCCCGACGGCGCCAACCTGGATCCGCTGTTCGAGGTCCTGGAAAAGTACGTGCCGCCACCCAAGGGCGACCCGGACGCGCCGCTACAGGCTTTGGTCACAAACCTCGATGCGTCGAGCTTTCTGGGCCGGCTGGCACTCATCCGCATTTACAACGGACGCATCCGCAAGGGCCAGCAGGTCGCGTGGATCCGCGAAGTGGACGGCCAGGAAACGACCGCGACGGCCAAGATTACCGAGCTGCTTGCCACCGAAGGCGTAGAACGCAGCCCAACCGAGGAAGCCGTCGCGGGCGATATCGTCGCCGTCGCAGGACTGCCGGAGATCATGATCGGCGACACGCTCGCCGATTCGGCGAATCCCGTTGCGCTGCCCAGGATTACCGTCGACGAGCCGGCGATCTCGGTGACCGTCGGCACCAACACCTCGCCGCTGGCCGGCAAGGTGTCCGGGCACAAGCTGACCGCGCGAATGGTGCGCAACCGGCTGGACGCCGAACTGGTGGGCAACGTGTCGATCCGCGTCGTCGACATCGGTGTGCCCGACGCCTGGGAGGTGCAGGGCCGCGGCGAGTTGGCGCTGGCCGTGCTGGTCGAACAGATGCGCCGGGAGGGTTTCGAACTGACGGTGGGCAAGCCCCAGGTGGTGACCAGGACCATCGACGGCAAGCTGCACGAGCCGTTCGAGGCCATGACCGTCGATTGCCCCGAGGAGTACGTCGGCGCCGTCACGCAATTGATGGCTGCGCGCAAGGGCCGCATGGTGGAGATGGCCAACCACACCACCGGTTGGGTCCGCATGGACTTCGTCGTCCCAAGCCGCGGCCTGATCGGCTGGCGCACCGATTTCCTCACCGAGACCCGCGGCACCGGCGTCGGCCATGCCGTGTTCGACGGATACAAGCCGTGGGCAGGAGAGATCCGCGCCCGGCACACCGGGTCGCTGGTGTCCGACCGGTCCGGCACCATCACACCGTTCGCGCTGCTCCAGCTCGCCGACCGCGGGCAGTTCTTCGTCGAGCCCGGTCAGGACACCTACGAAGGCATGATCGTCGGAATCAATCCGCGCCCAGAGGATCTCGACGTCAATGTCACCCGGGAGAAGAAGCTCACCAACATGCGGTCATCGACCGCCGACGTCATCGAGACGCTGGCCAAGCCGCTCGAGCTCGATCTGGAGCGGGCCATGGAATTCTGCGCGCCCGACGAATGCGTCGAGGTGACTCCCGAGATTGTGCGGGTCCGAAAGGTCGAGCTGGATGCCACCGCGCGGGCCCGCAGCCGGGCTCGGGCGAAGGCCAGGGGTTAGGCCCCGCGTGGGCTGGCGCGTTGCTGGGCGGGTGCTCGATACCCTGATGGGCGTGCCGAGACGACCCCGCCGCTTCTTCGTCAAGGTCGGCGGGGTGGTCTCGCTGATCGGATTGGCGCTGGCGGCGTGTACGGTCAGCCCCCCGCCGGCACCGCAGAGCACCGACACGCCTCACAACTCAGCACCACCGCCACAACGGCCCACCCAAATCATCATGGGCATCGACTCGATCGGCGCCGGGTTCAACCCGCATCTGCTGTCCGACCTGTCTCCGGTGAACGCGGCGATCAGCGCAATGGTGTTGCCCAGCGCGTTTCGGCCGGTGCCCGATCCCGCCACGCCGACGGGTTCACGCTGGGAGATGGATCCGACGTTGTTGGTGTCGGCGGAGGTGACCAGCCAGAACCCGTTCACGGTCACCTACAAGATCCGGCCCGAGGCGCAGTGGACCGACAACGCCCCGATCGCCGCCGACGACTTGTGGTACCTGTGGCATCAGATGGTCAGTCAGCCGGGGGTCATCGATCCCGCCGGATATGACCTCATCACCGGCGTGCAGTCGCTCGAGGGCGGTAAGCAGGCGGTGGTGACCTTCGCGCAGCCCTATCCGGCGTGGAAGGAGCTGTTCAGCAACATCCTGCCGGCGCACATCGTCAAGGATGTGCCGGGCGGTTTCGCGGCCGGGCTGGCCCGGGCACTGCCGGTCACCGGCGGGCAGTTCCGGGTCGAGAACATCGACCCGCAGCGCGACGAAATCTTGGTAGCCCGCAACGACCGCTACTGGGGGCCGCCGGCCAAACCGGCGCTCATCCTCTTCCGCCGTGCCGGGGCGCCGGCGGCGCTGGCCGATTCGGTGCGCAACGGCGATACCCAGGTGGCCCAGGTGCACGGCGGATCCGCGGCCTTCGCGCAGCTGTCCGCGATCCCCGATGTGCGGACGGCCCGGATCGTGACACCGCGGGTCATGCAGCTCACGTTGCGCGCAAACCAGGCCAAGCTGTCCGACACGCAGGTCCGCAAGGCGATTCTGGGCCTGCTTGACGTTGACCTGCTCGCCGCCGTCGGCGCCGGCAGCGACAACACCGTCACGCTGGACCAGGCCCAGATCCGGTCGCCCAGCGACCCGGGCTATGAGCCAACCGCGCCACCCGCGATGACGACGCCGGCGGCGCTGGGGTTGCTGACGGCATCCGGATACCAAATCGAGAGCAGCGCATCGGCGTCCCCGGTGCCGCCGCCGCCCAATTCGACGACACCGGTGAGCACCGGGCCGCCGGAAGTCATCCGCGGCCGGATCAGCAAGGACGGCCAGCAGCTGTCGCTTGTCGTCGGGGTGGCGGCGAATGACCCGACCGCGATGGCCGTGGCCAACACGGCCGCCGACCAGTTGCGCAATGTCGGCATCGCCGCGACGGTGCTGGCGCTGGACCCGGTGACGCTGTATCGCGACGCGCTGAACAACAACCAGGTGGACGCGATTGTCGGGTGGCATCAGGCAGGAGGAAACCTGGCGACATCGCTGGCCTCGCGTTACGGCTGCCCCGCACTGCAGTCGACGCCCGTACCGACCGCCAATGCGCCGGCGAACCCTGGTTCTTCTGGCCCCGCCGGGCTCACACCACCCGCCGGCCCCGGCGCCACCTCTGCGACGCCAACGACGGCCCCGCCGAGTCGCCCGCCCGACCCCGGCGCGCTGGTGCAGGCGCCGTCGAACCTCACCGGGATTTGCGATCGCAGCATTCAGTCGAACATCGAAGCCGCGCTGAGCGGCGCCAAGAACATCAACGACGTGATCACGGCGGTCGAGCCGCGGCTGTGGAACATGTCGACGGTGTTGCCCATCCTGCAGGACACGACGATCGTCGCGGCGGGCCCGAGCGTGCAGAACGTCGGCCTGTCGGGCGCGGTACCGGTCGGCATCGTCGGCGACGCCGGCCAATGGATCAAAACCGGGCCGTGACGGGCCGTTAGTCGGCGTGTGCCGGCCGCGGTGCCCGTGGCGGGATCACGGTGTCGACGATGAGCGCGAGCTCCCGCCGGTTCGGCGGTTCCCCGGTGAGCAGGAAGTGCTGATTGATCAACGCCGGTCCCACTCGCGCCGTCAGCGGCGTGACCGCGGCCGGGTCGATGTCGCCGCAGTCGATGGCGGCCTGCAGGATCGATTCGACGATCTTCACCCGCGGGCTCACCACGGCGTCGGCGAAGATGGCGCGCATCTCGGGTTCGTGCAGCAGCTGGTGGATGATGTCCAGGCCGGGGAAGGCGGTCTTGCCGGCCAGCATGTCCCGGTGCGCGGTGAACATCGCCAGCAGGCTTTCTTTGGCCGACCGGCCCGAGCGCGGCTCGGGCACCGGCGGCAGCGCGAAGACCAGCGCGGCGTGCACCAGCTCGCACTTGGTGGCCCAGCGCCGGTACAGCGCCGCCTTGCCGGTGTGGGCGCGGGCCGCGATTCCTTCCATCGTCAGCCCGCCGTATCCGGCTTCGGCCAGTTCGGCCAACGTGGCCTCGTAGAGCGCACGTTCCAGGACTTCGCCCCGCCGGCGGCTTCGGCTGCCGTTCGGGGCTGATTGGCTGAGCTGCGGCATTTTTCGATAGTAGCCGTCCGCGTTCCTATTCACTGCGGCCAGGTAGTACAACCGGCTACCGAGTTGGCGCCGCGGGTAGGGTGCGTCCATGCCTGAGACTCCGCGGCTGCTGTTCGTCCATGCCCATCCCGACGACGAGAGTCTCAGCAACGGCGCCACTATCGCGCACTACGCCGCCCGCGGAGCGCAGGTGAGTGTCGTCACCTGCACGCTCGGCGAGGAGGGCGAGGTCATCGGCGACCGCTGGGCCAGGCTCGCCGTCGATCACGCGGACCAACTCGGCGGATACCGCATCGGCGAGCTAACCGCGGCGCTGCACGCGCTGGGCGTCGTCGGGCCCGTCTACCTCGGCGGTGCGGGTCGGTGGCGCGACTCGGGGATGGCGGGCACCGCAAAGCGGCGATACCAGAGGTTTATCGACGCCGACGAACATGAAGCGGTCGGGGCACTGGTCGCCATCATTCGCCAGCAGCGCCCACACGTCGTGGTGACCTACGACCCCAACGGCGGATACGGACACCCTGACCACGTCCATACCCACACGGTCACATCGGCCGCGGTCGCTGCGGCCGCCGCCGGCGACTACCCCGGCGATCCGTGGACAGTCCCGAAGGTCTACTGGTCAGTCATCGCGGCGAGCGCTTTCATGGCGGGGTGGCAAGCGCTGAACCGCGATGACTTGCTGCCCGGGTGGATGATTCCACCCGCGGGAGAGTTCGACTTCGGGTATTCGGACTCCGACATCGACGCCGTGGTCGAGGCCGGTCCGGACGCGCGCGCGGCCAAGACCGCGGCGCTCGCTGCGCACGCCACCCAGGTAGTCGTCGGCTCGACCGGCCGGGCGTGTGCCCTGTCGAACAACATGGTGCTACCAATACTGGCGGACGAGCACTACGTGCTGGCCGCGGGCTCGGCGGGGAATCGCGACGAGCGTGGCTGGGAAACGGATCTGCTCGCAGGACTGGGTCTCGACGGATCGGGCACGCGGTAGGCTGCCAAACAGGCAGCCACGGAAGGAATTCGCATGGACCCCGACCTGGACCCGAACCTGCAGCACTGGCAGGACCGGCTCGACAGCCTGCAGTGGGTTATCGGCTCCATCCTCTCCAATATCGACAGCGTCCCGACCTGACCGAAACCAAGCCGCGCGCGGCGTCTGTTGAAGACAGCGGCGCGACAGACCCCGCTATTCGCGTCGTTGTCCTGGCGCTGTTGGCTGTCGACGGGGTGCTGTCTGCACTGGCCGGGGCTCTGCTGCTGCCGTTCTATATCGGCACGATTCCGTTTCCCATCAGCGCATTGATCAGCGGATTGGTCAACGCCGCCCTGGTCTGGGCCGCAGGGCGATGGACCAAGTCCCCACGGGTGGCCGCCCTGCCGTTGTGGACCTGGCTCCTCACGGTGGCCGCGATCAGCATGGGCGGTCCTGCCGATGACGTCATCCTGGGCGGCAATGGGCTGATGGCCTACGGCGCTTTGATACTGATCGTGCTGGGCGTCGCGCCGCCGGTATGGGTGCTGTGGCGATACAGCCTGCACCGCTGATGGCGAGCGCGAGCCGAGCGGGGCCTGGCGCTACTGTTGCGCATACGGCGTCCGGCAAGGGTGCCGAAATTTCAGATATTGGGACGCGCGGATGAAATTCGATCGTGGGGAAGTTACACCAACGTGCCGCTGACTCCAGCCGAGGAGCCCACCGCTCTGGTTAGCCCTGTCGTTCCGCCCAAGGCCAGTCGGTCGGCGCTGCGGCGGGTACTTCGCCGCGCCCGAGACGGTGTCGCGTTGAACATCGATGAGGCGGCCGTCGCGATGACCGCGCGCGGCGCCGACTTGGCCGACTTGTGCGCAAGTGCGGCGCGGGTGCGCGACGCGGGCCTGGAGTCGGCCGGACGGCACGGCCCCAGCGGCCGGTTGCCGATCAGCTATTCACGCAAGGTGTTCATCCCGGTCACCCATCTGTGCCGCGACAGCTGCCACTACTGCACGTTTGTCACGGTGCCGGGCAGGCTACGTGCGCAGGGCGCCGGCATGTACATGGAGCCCGACGAGATCCTCGACGTGGCGCGCCGGGGAGCCGAACTCGGTTGCAAGGAAGCACTATTCACGCTGGGAGACCGGCCCGAGGACCGGTGGCCCGAAGCCCGCGACTGGCTCGGCGAACGAGGTTACGACTCCACGCTGTCCTACGTGCGGGCGATGGCGATCCGGGTGCTGGAAGAAACCGGGCTGCTGCCGCACCTGAACCCCGGCGTGATGAGCTGGTCCGAGATGTCGCGGCTCAAGCCGGTGGCGCCTTCGATGGGCATGATGCTCGAGACGACATCTCGACGGCTGTTCGAGACGAAAGGCCTCGCGCACTACGGCAGCCCGGACAAAGATCCCGCCGTTAGGCTGCGGGTTCTCACCGATGCGGGACGGTTGTCCATTCCGTTCACCACCGGGCTACTGGTGGGCATCGGAGAGACATTGGCCGAACGTGCCGACACCTTGCATGCGATACGCAAGTCGCACAAGGAGTTCGGGCATGTCCAGGAAGTGATCGTGCAGAATTTCCGGGCCAAGGAACACACTGCGATGGCCACTTTCCCCGATGCCGGGATCGAGGATTATCTGGCGACGGTGGCGGTAGCGCGATTGGTATTGGGTCCTGGCATGCGTATCCAGGCGCCGCCGAATCTGGTGTCCCGCGACGAGTGCCTGGCGCTGGTCGCCGCCGGGGTCGACGACTGGGGCGGTGTTTCACCGTTGACGCCCGACCATGTCAACCCGGAACGGCCCTGGCCCGCTTTGGATGAGCTGGCCGCCGTGACGGCCGAGGCCGGATACGACTTGGTGCAGCGATTGACCGCGCAGCCCAAATACGTGCAAGCGGGGGCGGCGTGGATCGACCCGCGGGTACGGGGGCATGTTGTGGCACTGGCCGATCCGGCGACCGGCCTGGCTCGCGACGTCAACCCGGTGGGCATGCCCTGGCAGGAGCCCGACGACGTGGAATCGTCCGGGAGGGTCGACCTGAACGCGGCGATCGACACCGAGGGCCGCAACACCGAAGCGCGCAGCGATCTCGACAGCGCCTTCGGCGACTGGGAATCGATACGCGCACATGTGCACGAGCTGGACGCGCACGCCCCCGAGCGCATCGACACCGATGCGCTTGCCGCGCTGCGTTCGGCCGAACGCGATCCCGCCGGCTGCACCGACGACGAGTATCTGGCATTGGCGGAGGCCGACGGCCCTGCGCTGGAAGCTGTTGTCGCGCTTGCTGATTCGTTGCGTCGCGATGTGGTCGGCGATGACGTGACCTTCGTGGTGAACCGCAATATCAATTTCACCAACATCTGCTATACGGGCTGCCGGTTCTGCGCGTTCGCGCAGCGCAAGGGTGATGCCGATGCGTACTCGTTGTCCACCGAAGAGGTCGCCGACCGCGCATGGGAGGCACACGTCGAAGGTGCCACCGAGGTCTGCATGCAGGGTGGGATCGACCCCGAGCTGCCGG
>Ga0335072_10002230_pt1 | contig 30353 bp, 25 predicted proteins | sample Lox_Sample_21_FD_206725 | JGI IMG/M metagenome (GOLD analysis project Ga0335072, IMG submission 206725) | Soil microbial communities from Loxahatchee National Wildlife Refuge, Florida, United States - Lox_Sample_2.1 | ecosystem: Environmental > Terrestrial > Soil > Wetlands | place: USA...
TCAGCCCGATGGCCACCAGCAATCTCATCCACGCCTACGTTTGGGGCTGGGCCATCGAATGGGTGTTCTTTTTTATCGAGATCACCGCCGCGCTTCTTTATCTGTACGGCTGGGACAAGCTGGAGCCCAAACTTCACCTCTGGTTTGGATGGATTTATTTCGTTGCTGCCTACCTCAGCCTGGTCATCATCAATGGAATTATCACCTTCATGCTTACGTCTGGCCGCTGGGTAGACACCCACCAGTTTTGGACCGGCTTCTTCAATCCGACGTATTTTCCGTCGCTGCTACTTCGCACTTTTATCTCCCTGGCGCTTGCCGGGATTTATGCACTGATCACCGCGAGTGTGCAGAAAGATAAAGAGCTCAAGGCAAGGATCGTGCGCTGGAGCGCGTTGTGGGTTGTGCCCTCGCTAGCGGTTCTTCCGGTTTTGGGCTGGTGTTACATCCGCAAAATTCCCCCGGAAATCTGGGCCAGTGCCCGTGGCCCCATGCCGACAGGGACGCATTACGCAGCCCTGGCCATTTTTTTGCTCACGGTCACATTTGCCCTGGCACTCATCGCTCTGATCCAACCGCGACGGCTGCACTTGGCTTTTAGCTTGCTCCTGGCGCTCGCGGCTCTCGGCACCATGGGCTCGTTCGAGTTCGTGCGCGAAGCCATTCGCAAACCCTACGTCATCGGCAACTATTTGTACGCCAATTCGCTTTATGCCAACCCAATGCCCGGCGATGGTGGATTCAGCGTCGACAAAATCGATGAAGTGGGGGTGCTGCAAGGCGCCAGATGGGTCCGCCAGCGCACCCTGTCCCCGGATAACCAAGTCGCTGCCGGACGGGAGATTTTTCGCGTCGAGTGCGAGAGTTGCCACACTGTGGATTCCTATCGCGGACTGAAACGATATTTGACTCTTCGTCAATGGGATCAAAATAGGATTCAAGCCATGCTGGTGAGCTTGGACCTGATGCACAACGGTGTGATGCCTCCTTTCGCGGGCACCGACGCCGAGCGGTTAGCGCTCGCAGCGTTCCTCAGTTCTGTGCACCCCGTTCCGGACAGTGCTGCCGTAGCTATGGCCGATGGCAAAACCGTGTATGAGCGCAATTGTGGGATGTGCCACCAGTCGCGCCCGGACGATTCGCTTTTCACGTCGCTACCCGGCGATCCGGCCGCAGCCAGTGAAGCGCTGAAAGACCTGCCAAATCTTTTTCCGCGGATGCCGGACCTGAAACTGTCCGAAGGCGAGCGAACCGCTCTCGTGCAGTGGGTGAACACGCGACGCAAAGGAAGAGGAACGAACGTCGCCAGTAAGGAGGTTAACTGACGCCATGGGACCGAATCTGATTCCCAATCTCGATCCAAACCCACTTCCCGCGCCCTTCTGGGTTTTTAAGCTGCTCCTCCTGGTCACCTTTGTTCTGCACATCCTTGCCATGAATTTCATGCTGGGTGGTGCGGTGTTGGCCCTGGTAGCCAAGTGGAGAACTGGAAACGGCGAATACAACAATCGCGTGTTCGCGGACCTGTCTAAAAAGCTTCCGATCTTCCTCCCGGCGACCATCACGCTCGGTATCGCGCCGCTGCTCTTCGTCCAGGTGCTGTACGGTCAGTTCTTCTACACCTCTTCGACCATCGTGGCTTGGCCCTGGTTCCTCGTCCTGGTCTTTCTGACCGTCGCTTACTGTGGGTTCTACTACGTTTCCTTCCAAAGGAATGGTCAGCCAGGAAAAGGCCGTTCGATCCTGTTGCTGAGCGTTCTACTGATCCTCGCGATCGGTTTCATCTACAGCAACAACTTCACGCTCAGTCAGACGCCATCGCGGTGGCCGTCCAAATATTTCGTGGACACCAGCGGATGGAATTTAAACCTCACGGAACCTACGCTGATTCCGCGCTTCTTGCACTTTTTCACTGCGGCTATGGCCGTCGGTGGATTGCTGCTGGTGTTCTTGGCATTGGCCACGCTGAAAAAAGACGAGCGCTACGCAAAGCAGCTATTCCAGTTTGGCGGCCATGCGTTCCTGTACGCCACCATGACCCAGTTCGTCATTGGGCTCTGGTTCCTGCTCAGTCTTCCCCGAGAATTGCAGATGCTTTTTCTGGGCGACAACACCCTGGCCACACTTCTTCTCGGCGTCGGGATCGCTGGGGGACTCGGCAGCATTTTCCTCATGTCCAACGCACTCCACAAGGAGGACATTCGCACCGCTGCTTATTACGTCAGTGCTCTCGCCGCCGTCGTCATTGCGTGCATGTCCATAATGCGAGACAGGCTGCGTGACGCTTACCTGAAACCCTATTTTCACCCAGAGCAATTCGTGGTGAAAACCCAGTGGTCCGTGCTTCCCCTATTCCTCGTGCTGTTCCTCGCGGGTGTGGCTTTGTGGCTGGTAATGCTCAAGCGTTACGGCTTGTTCGCTCGACCCAAAGAAGCCAGCCCGCAGCCCACTGACCAACCGGTAGTGGGAGCAAGGCTCTAAGCGCGCAGGCTGAGGTCGCTCCATGGAAGAAGGAAAGCGCTGCTAATACCGTTAAATATTGACTGGGATCTAAGAAGGCTCCGTTTCGGAGCGCTTTCGAACTTCGCCCTAACTTTTGAAAAGAATGGTAGGCCCGTGGGGACTCGAACCCCAGACCTCTACCGTGTCAAGGTAGCGCTCTAACCAACTGAGCTACGGGCCTAGTGCTGCAACTATCACCACACAAACAGCAGGCCATAGTTTATCGCACGCGGGACTAGCTGCACAAACAATCCATGACAGACCGCCTCATGATTCGCCCGCAGGCGGAAGTTACGCTGGCGCGGTGTAATGTTTTCGATTTGCCTCAACGATTTGCCGCCGGCTCTCTTCGATTACGACGGCACCATCGCTCGCAATGGCTGTGTAGCGCAAAGCACCATCCAGGCATTACAACGAGTTCGCACGTCAGGCAGACATAGCGCATAGAGACTGTCGCGATGATTCGCTAAGAATTTATCCGGGGCCATACAGGGAAAGGCTTAGTCCTCCTCTGAACCCCTTGATCTTACGGAGGAAACCGGGTGCTCACCCTCGATTACACCAGCGGTTTCCGCCGGTATTGCCGACGATTTCGCCGCGGTTTTATGCTTCAAGTTTTTTCCTTAGCCAGAACCTAACAATTCATCGCGGTTTCACCCGACCGCAACAACCCGCGGCTATAACTTCCCACCCGGAGGCTGTGTCTTTATGACCACCAAAAAACTCTTCTCGATCTGTACTACCCTTCTGTTCCTGTTTGCGACTTGGACCCCCACCTCCCAGGCGCAAGACTGGGGCCACTCCATTGGCTCAAACGGAATCCATCACGTCTTGCTCATCAGCATCGATGGCATGCATGCCGTGGACTATTTAAATTGCTCACAAGGTTTGCCGGGTGTGAATAACGGTGAACCCTACTGCCCCAATTTGGCCGCTCTCGGGGAAACCGGCGTCAACTATCGCGATACTTCCACCTCCAAACCCTCGGACTCTTTCCCGGGCCTCATGGCCTTGATGACGGGCGGCACCCCGCGCACCGTCGGCGCTTTCTATGACGTTGCTTATGACCGCACCTACGACGCTCCGATTAACACCACCGGTAACGGCGTCGCTGGCACCGGTCCATCCGGCTGCACTCCTGGCCAGCCGGGCACAGGTTCCACGACCGAATTCGATGAAGGCATCGATCTTAACCAATTGCTGTTGAATGGCGGCGCCCCAGCCGGCGTCGATGGTGGCGTCCAATCGATTGATCCCACCAAGCTCGATCGCGATCCCAGCAAGGGTTGCGCTCAGGTTTATCCTTGGGATTTCGTTCGCACCAACACCGTCTTCGGCGTGATCCACGCTGCTGGCGGCTACACCGCGTGGTCGGACAAGCACCCCGCCTACTCCGCAGTAAACGGCCATGGCAGCAATGGCAAGGCCGTCGATGACTACTACGCTCCCGAGATCAACTCCATTCCCGTTGCGCTTCCCGGTGTCAGCGCTCAGGGCGTCAGCTGCAACCCACTCCCGGATCAGACCGAGGTCTCGTCCTCGAATGCCTGGACCGACAGCTTCCAGAACATTCAGTGCTACGACCAACTTAAGGTCAATGCCATCCTTAACGAAATCAATGGCAAAACCCACAACGGATCCGGCCACGCTCCTCGTCCCGCAATCCTTGGCATGAACTTCCAGGTCGTCAGCGTAGGACAAAAGCTCATTCAGAAGTCCCTCGGTCACACAGGCGGCTACGAGGACTCCATCGGTACTCCCACGCCTTACTTGCTCAACGAAATTCAGTTTGCGGATGCGTCGATCGGCGATATGGTCAACGCACTCAAGCGCAATGGAATTTACGAGCAAACACTGATCATCATCAGCGCCAAGCACGGCCAGAGCCCCATTGACTCGGCGCGGTATCTTGGCATTTCCAATTCAACGAATGACCCAATTTCGACCTCGCCCGCAACCATCCTGGATGGCGCTGGTTGCTTGCCTTATTCCGAGTCGCCCTCGAACCCCACCGGCATCGGGCCGACCGAGGACGATGTCTCGCTGGTGTGGCTCAACAGTAGCTGCACCACGGAAAGTGCCGTCAGCTTGCTGCGCACCACCTCGCCCACGACCAACAACGTGGCCGGCATCGGCGAAATCTTCTCTGGACCGATCCTTCGCACTTACTTCAACCGGCCCGGACTCCCTCCGTATGGCGATCCGCGCACTCCCGATATCCTTACCACCCCGAACATCGGCGTGACTTACTCCGGCAGCACCAAGAAGCTCGCGGAACATGGCGGCTTCTCGCGCGACGACACCAATGTGATCCTGCTGGTTTCCAACTCTTGCCTCGGCAAGAAGACCGTGACTTCCACCGTGGAAACCGTGCAAATCGCTCCTACGATCCTTAAGGCGCTGGGACTCAATCCCAATGCACTGGATGCCGTGCAAGCAGAAGGCACACAGGTGCTTCCGGGCCTGCCGTTCTCCAACTGATCCTTATTTCAGCTGACGACGGGCGTCTGTCGGACGCCCGTTTATTTTTCGAGTCCAGTTGTTTTCGAGCGAGAATCGTGCGGCTCGCGATTGCACAGAAAGGCGGTGTGAAGTTGCCCTACCTAGGTCGCAGCGTGGCTGAAACTCTCATCCCAATCTTTCAATTCCTCTTCCTTTTCTGGCCGCCACGCGCTCCCAAGCCTGCCGATGGCCTCCTGCATCTCTGGGAACGGCCGCCCACGAAACGCTTCGCGAAAACTCTTCCATTCTTCTTTTACTTGCAAAATCTCGTCGCCGCTCGCGTCCGTCAGAAAGCTTTTCACCGCTTCCAGCGAAGACCCATATTCCTCCCCGAAATCCTCGTGTAAGTACGCTGGAAAAAACTCCCGCAATGCCGGATAGTCCGCCGGACCAAATGGCTTCCTCTCACCACCCGCATGTCCTTGGCTCATTCGCGTACCTCCGGGTACGTGGTCAGCACATAGAAACTGTTGGGACCGTCCGCGCGCAAAACAATCACGGCGCTGGTGCAACCCACGACCTGGTCTTCGCCTCGCCTCAGGCTCCGCCCAATTGGCCGCCCAGCGTCATAGTGCAGCGCCAGGTTGGCCCGCGGATAGCCGCGCTGCATCCATCGCTCAATGCGGCCGCGTTCCGCTCGCAATCCCTCCGCCACCGTAACCTCTGCGGTTTCGCGATCTGTCCACGTGGATGCTGCCGAAATATGGCGCTCCCGGCGCAACCGTTCCCGCAGTTCGTCGTCGGTTCTGCCCACGTGCCGGTCGAGCGTATGGCCGCCGCGTTCTTCGTCGCGTTCCAGATCGTAGCGGTCCACTTGCGGGACCGTTGCCGGCGCACTGCGCGATTCTTCAGTGCTCTTCGGTGACGGTCCGGGCCCAGGCGATTGCCCGCATCCGGCACACTGTAGCCACGCAAGTACAACCACACTAATCACAGCCGTCAACCACGCAACGTCGCCCGCGGATCGACGCCGTCTCTTCACGCTCTCACGCCCCCTTTACGCGTTCTCGCGCAACCGAGTATACGCAAATCCCCGCCATTTCGCGCACTTCCCCACGGTTGTTCCCTCAACGAGCCGGATGCTATTCTGCAATTGATGCAGGATGCCCAGAACATTCCCGCCGACACTTCCGCCTTCTCGGGTGCCGAGCACTCTGACCGTCAAATTGAAGCGCTCCTGGAAGTCACCGAAGCCATCGCGCAGCAGCGCGACCTCAAGGCGCTTTTCCACGAACTTTCCCAGCGCCTCCACGCGGTCCTGCAATTCGATTTTCTCGTGCTCGTTCGCCACGACCCGGCGCGCAACGCCATGCGCCTGCACATCCTGGAAACCAGCGAGCCCGTCGTAACCGAGGACGAACCTTCCGAGTATCCCGTCGAGCTCTCGCCTTCCGGCTGGGTTTGGCAAAATCAGCAGCCCTTCGTCACCTTGGACACCGCCACCGATACGCGTTATCCGCTGTTCATGGAAATGCTGCAAAGGGCCCGCGTGCGCACCGTTGCCATTTTGCCCCTAACCACGGCCCAGCATCGTCTCGGTGCTCTTTGTTTTGGCCGCTATGTGCCACGCTGCATCACCGACAGTGAAGTGGAGTTCATGAAGCGCGTGGCGGCGCAAGTGGCCGTCGCCGTCGACAACGCCCTGAACTTCGAAGCGGCCCAGGCTTATCAGAAGCAACTGGCCCGCGAACGCGATCGTTTGCAGGTCCTTCTCGACATCAACAATCTTCTCGTCAGCACGCGCGACATCACCGCTCTTTTTCGCGGCATCGTTTCTTCGGTGAAGTCGGTCATCCCTCACGATTACACCAGCTTGGCCCTCTTGGACCCCACCTCCGGCGGCCTGCTCAAAATTCATGCGCTCGATGCTCCTATTCCCATGCCGGATACCAAGAACGAAATAACCGTGCCTCTCGAAGGTTCCCCGGCCGGTTTGGCGATTTCCCGCGGCGAGGTGGTCATCGCGCGCGGCGAAGAGATCGATCGTTTCCATCCCCACGTGATCCACTATTTGCGCTCGCAAGGCGTCCAATCCGTTTGTTGCGTGCCGCTCACCACTCACGGCCGCACCTTCGGCACCATCAATTTCGCCAGTCGCAACCCGCAAAACTTCTCTACCCCCGATGTGGAATTGCTCTGCCAGATCGCCTCCCAAGTGGCTATTGCTCTTGAAAACGCACTCGCGTTCAAGGAAATCGACGCGCTGAAAGACAAGCTCGCGGTCGAGAAGCTCTATCTCGAAGAAGAGATACGCACGGAATTCAGCTTCGACGAAATCATCGGCGAGAGTCCCGCCCTTCGCCGCGCCCTCGCCCAAGTGGAACTGGCCGCTCCGGCCAGCACCACTGTCTTGATCCTCGGCGAAACCGGCACCGGCAAGGAAATCATCGCCCGCGCCATTCACAATCTCAGTCCGCGCAGCACACGCACCTTTGTCAAAGTCAATTGCGCGGCGATTCCCGCGGGCTTGCTTGAGTCCGAACTGTTTGGCCACGAACGAGGCGCCTTCACCGGCGCCCTCACCCAGAAGGTCGGCCGCTTCGAATTTGCCGATGGGGGCACGCTCTTCCTCGACGAAGTGGGCGACCTGCCTCTCGAGTTGCAGCCCAAGCTGCTTCGCGTGCTTCAGGAACAGGAGTTCGAACGCCTCGGCGGCAATCGTACCATTCGTGTCGATGCCCGCGTCGTGGCCGCCACCAACACCGACCTGAACCAACTCGTCGCCGAAAAAAAATTCCGCAGCGATTTGTATTACCGCCTGAACGTCTTCCCCATCCAAATCCCGCCGTTGCGCGAACGCCCGGAGGACGTGCCTTTGCTCGTCCGCTATTTTGTCCAGAAGTTCAGCCGCCGTTCCAATAAGACCGTGGAATACGTGCCCGCCCCGGTGATGGACGCCATGGCCAACTATTCCTGGCCAGGCAATGTGCGCGAACTGGAGAATCTCATCGAGCGCGCCGTGCTGCTCTCGCCGGGAAAGGAACTGCGCGTGCCCCTCGCCGAGTTTAAAGAAAACAATGCTTCCGTAGCCTTTGCCGCTGGCCCCATCGACCTGCCGCGCGCCAACGAATCCCAACCGGCAACGGCCACACCTCTGGCTTCGACGCGCACGCTCGACGACGCCCAGCGTCAGCATATCCTGCAGATCTTGCGGCAAACCCAGTGGCGCATCTCCGGCCCCCGCGGAGCGGCCGCCATTCTCGGTATCAAACGCACCACGCTACAAGCGCGCATGCGCAAACTCGGCATCAAGCGGCCCATTTAAATCAGCGTCTGTATGTGGAGTGGTTCACATCGGCAAATGGGCGGGTCCGCGCGCCCGCTATCTGACGAGCCTGGCGATCGCAGCGACAAAGGGGCGAATGAAAAAACGCGAGTGTTCCCTTGCGATTCCTACAGCAGAATTCCCATGTCCTTCAACAATTGCCGGTCTTCGAATGTCAAGCGGTCCTCGAAAGTCGCTTCCCGTGCATACCGGTCATTGCTCACTCGTATAAAAGGTATTCCGTTCAAATCCGACGGACCTGTGCTCTCGGGTCTCATCTGCCGAGCGCGCTCCAGCCATCGCTGAAAATCGTCTTTCATGATTCCTTTCTCATCCTCGACCTGGAACGTGGAATGGTCTGACCAATATTCCCCGTGCCCCTTATGCCAATTTTCCTCGTGCCCGGTCATGCCACGCTGTGATATGACGCACACCTGCAGCCCGTGTATCTTCCCGGCTAAACCCACTTCCTCGCGACTTGGCACGCCCTCCCCTTTGTGTTCTCCTGTTAGGGTCGCCATGCGCACTGGTTTTTCACTCCGGAAGCCGCTACACCTGACCTTGGTCGTTGGTCTTCTGGGGGCTTGTCTCATTTCGATGCTCCCGCTGGGCTCCGAGGCACAACTTCCGGTGATTCGCTTCGTTCGCGATCCCGATCCCGCCCCCGATTTCCAGGTGAAAGACCTCGACGGCAAGGACGTCTCCCTCGCCGCCCACAAAGGTCAGGTGATCCTTCTTAATTTTTGGGCCACTTGGTGTGGACCCTGCCGTGCCGAAATTCCCGGACTTGTCGAGCTCCAAAGCAAATATAAGGACCAATTGCAAATCATCGGCATGGTCGTGGATGAGGATGAGGAGGACAATCTCCGCGACATCGTAAAAAGCGAGCGCATCAACTATCCTGTGGCGCTCACCTCCCCCGAAGTGCGCATGGCTTACGGTGGCATTGCCGCGCTACCCACCGTTTTCGTTATCAACCCTGAAGGTCGCGTGGTCCAGAAACATGTCGGTCTCTTCAATCCTGCGCTTTACGAGACCGAAGTGCGCGCTCTGCTGAACTTACCCGTCGCCGCGCAGATTGAAACCTTCAACGACACTGGCGAAATTTTCCTGAAACACGCCGATCGCGCCACTATGCTTCCTGGCGTCAACACCGAGGGCCTCACCCCCCAACAGCGCGCCGTCGTGCTGCACAAATTCAACGCCGAAAACTGCACCTGTGGTTGCCAGTTTACTCTGGCACAGTGCCGCATCTACGATCCCGCCTGCAAAATCAGCATGGATCGCTGCGCCGCCATCGTGAAGGAAGTTGCGGAGAGCAAGCCAACTGCAAAACCTGAATCTGCGCCTGCACCGGCAGTTGCTCCCGCGTCTGCGCCCGCTACTGCTCCGCAAACGCCGAGCGCCACACCTCCGTCACAGCCCTCCGGACCACCGGCTACCGACCACTGACCCAGCCCCCAGCCCTGCAATCTACTTCTTCAACAAGTCCATCACCACGCTGCTCATCGCTTTCACCCCGGTGCGGATCGCTGGCTCCGGCAGTGGCGCAAATTCGCTCGAGTGCAGACTGGGTAGCGGCGTTCCCTTTTCCTGCGCTTCTTTGATCTTCGCCGGATCCACTGCCCCCAGCCAAAACATACAAATCGGCGGCTTCGGATCGCTCAGCGCAAACAGGCTGAAATCCTCGCTGGCCATCACCGGCTTTCCTTCCAACACATTTTGTTTACCGAGCGCGTTATCCAAGCTGGCCGCCACTCGCTTGGTCAGCGCCACATCGTTCACCGTAGCCGGAACTCCATCCGGGTCCACTGTTATGACCGGCGCGCGGTCTGCGGGTACACCCGCCGCTTCGGCAACACCATTCGCCACCCGTTTGATTGCCGCCAGCGTTTTCTCCCGCTGTTCCGGCGTCATGGTGCGCACGGTCAACTGCAAATGCGCCTCGTCCGGAATGATGTTGTGTTTGGTCCCGGCATGGAACGATCCCACGGTCACAACTGTAGGCTGCAGCGGATCCTCTTCGCGGCTCACCACCGTCTGCAAAAACACCACAAACTCCGACGCCATTACAATCGGATCTTTGGTCATGTTCGGCGCGGCCCCGTGCCCGCCATATCCCCGAAACGTAATGTCCACAGAATCTGCTCCTGCGAGCATGGTGCCCGCGCGCCAAGCTACCTTGCCCGCCGGCAGCGTCGCAAAATCGTGCAGTGCCAACACGTAGTCCGGCTTGGGGAACTTTTCGAATAAACCGGCCCGCAACATCGCCGCCGCGCCCCCCACGGTTTCCTCCGCAGGCTGCGCAATCATCACTACGGTGCCGCTCCAGTGACTCTTCTCTTCCACCAGCATCTTTGCTGTGCCTAGAAACACCGTCATATGCAGGTCATGGCCGCAGGCGTGCATCACCCCCACTTCGTCATTTGCCCGCTTCACCGTCACTTTACTGGCATACGGCAAGCCCGTGTTCTCCCGCACCGGCAACGCATCCAGTTCCGTCCGCACATATACTGTGGGTCCGGGCCCGTTCTTCAACACTGCCACCACTCCGTATGACACCAGGCTTGGATCTTCGTACTCTCCAAAATGATCGGTGACTTCGTATCCGAGCCGCCGCAGGGTTCCCGCTATCAATGCCGAGGTTTCTTTTTCTTGCGTCGAAAGCTCCGGATTCGCGTGTATATGTTTATACGTTCCCACCCAATCCGCGATGTTGCTGTCGATCTTCTCGTCCAAGTCGCTTTGTGCCGCCACCGGCCCCGCCAGCGCCAGCGCACACCACGCTGCCACAGCAAACGCTTTCCCCATTGTTTTCATGAATGGTCCCCCGGCCAGCCCGCATCTTAGCAGAACCCCTTTCCTCTTGCTGTAAGGCGGCTCCGCAGACTACACTCCGCCCACCGGCTCATCACACTCTGAATGGGGGATCGTTCATGAATCGTCGTGTGCTCTTTCTCGCTACCGCTCTGGCCCTCGCCGCATTTTTCACCGTTCACAGCGCTTTCTCGCAATCCGCTGCGCAGTCCAACCGGCGCGCCATCAACCTGCCCAGCCGTTCCCCGCAAGCCGCTTTTAGCAATGCCATCCTGGTAGGCGACACCTTATATATGGCCGGGAACATCGGCTTCGATCCCAAAACCGGCAAGCCGCCCGCTAAAATCGAGGACGAAGTCAGCAACTTGCTCGAATCCTACAAGTCGCTTCTGTCCCAGTCCGGTTTCACCATGGACGATCTCGTCTATGTGCAGATTTCCTGCACCGATCTTTCCTACTACGACAAATTCAATGCCATCTACAAAAGCTATTTCACCAAGGATCTTCCGGCGCGCGAATTTGTCGGCGTCGCTTCGATCCTGGGCGGCGGCCATTTCGAAATGCAGGCGATTGCTGTGCGCCGTCCTCCGGTAACCTAGAAAAAGCAGCGGCGGTTTGACTTCGCGGTGCGGTTGATAATATACTTAACACTGTTAACTCAGCCATGGGTCTTCTAGAACGCAAGCTTCGCCAAAAACAGTTCCTCCGCCAGGAAATTCTCGATGCGGCCAGCGAACTGTTTGTCCGGGACGGCTACGAAAACGTCTCTATGCGCCGCATCGCCGAAAAAATCGAGTATTCCCCCACTACCATCTACCTGCATTTCAAAGACAAAACGGAACTACTCGAACAGGTTTGCCAAGAGACCTTCGCCCGCCTTTCGCAAATTCTTGCTCGGATTCACGAGCAATCCATCGATCCAGTGGAGCGGATTCGCCGCGGACTGGTGGCTTACATTAAGTTCGGTCTCGAAAATCCCCATCATTATCGCGCCACGTTCATGATGCCCGTCCCCGAGGGCCTGGACCACCATCACAAGAATCCCGAGACGGACTCCGGCATGCAGGCTTTCGATTTCCTGCGTCGCGCCGTTTCCGGCTGCATCGCGGCCAAAAAGTTGCGCGACGTGGATCCCGAATTGGTCAGCCAAATCTTGTGGGCCGGAATCCACGGGCTCACTTCCTTGCTCATCGTCAAGTGCGATCACTTTCCCTTTGTCGCCACCGACAAACTCATTCATTCCATGACCGATACATTGATCGCAGGCAGCTTGCTGAAAAAGGGGTAACCAGGCAAAATTTTTTACATCCAAACTTAACACCGTTTAGTTATGAACCGTTGTTACTTTTCCCCCGCCTCGTTCGTATCTACTTTTACGCGCTCGGCGCAGAGAGGACGCATGCAACCGTGACCCGCAACTCAGCCTTCTGCCCACATATGGGCTAAAGCCTTGGTGCGAACATGAAGGCATATGACATAATATGGTCAAGTGACAATGGCACAGGACAGTGTAGCAATGTTGTAAATATATGACAATCATACACTTATTCACCTTCGACGAACCCACTCCACTGGCCTTTGCCTTGCTCCATTTTCCTCGCTCCAAGAAGGCATCCATGCTCCGAATTACTACCGAAACCAAGCGCGCCAAGACGGTCCTCGCCATTGAGGGCCGCATTGCCGGTCCCTCCGTGGGTACCGTCGAGCAGTGTTGGCGCGAGTTGTATGCCGCCGCTCCAAAACAGAAATTCATCGTCAACCTTTGTGGCGTCAGCTTTATCGATAATGCCGGCAAAATGTTGCTCCGCGAGATGCATCGGCTCGGCGCGGAATTTCAGGCCGAAGGCTGCTTGAACCAGGCCATCGTCGACGAGATAGCCACTTCCGAAGAGGCCGCGCCCGGCAAAGCGAAAAAGCCCAAGGGCACTCCCATTATCTTTTATGTGATCTTCTTCAGCCTCGTTCTGATTCCGAGCCTCGCGCTTGCCCAACAAAAGGCCGCCGCGGCGTCTCCTGCCTCTGTCCGCCTCTCGCTCGAGCAGGCCGTCGCTCTGGCTCTCAAGCAGAATCCCACCGAGCAGATTGGGCTGATCACTGCGGCGGAAAGCGTGCAAGACAAGAACATCACGCGCGCGGCCCTGTTACCGCAAGCGGATCTGCGCGCCTCCGAATCGCTCAACCGCGTTAACCTCACTGCCGAGTTCGGGGGCAAACCGCTCGTTCCCGGTGAGAAACTTCCCGGTCACATCGGTCCTTATCAGATCATCTCCGCAGGTCCCACGTTCGGTACGCAGATCTTCGATCTGGCCTTGTGGAAGCGCTACCAGGCGTCGCGCATCAACGTCAACGCCAGCAATGCGGACAGTTTGTCCACGCGCGAGCAAGTCATTCTGCTGGTGGTCTCGCAATATATAGGCACTCTGCGTGCCGTCGCCAACGTAGAAGCTTCGCGCTCCCGGGTCGAACTGGCCCAGGCGCTTTACGACCAGGCGGCCGACCTGCAAAAGCAAGGCGTGGGCACCGGCATCGACACCCTTCGCGCCAACGTCGAACTGCAAAATGAAAAGCAAGTCTTGATTCAGGCAGAGGACGATCGCGACGCTTCGCTTTTCGCTCTCAGCAGGCTTCTCAACCTTGATCCCCGCCAGAAGATTGAACTTGCCGACTCCCTCGGCTTCTTCGACACTCCGCAGCCCGAGATCGACACCAGCATCGACCAGGCCTTGCTCACCCGCGAAGAATGGAAAGCCATCTTGCAGCGCGAAAAAATCGTGAGACTCGACAAGCAAGCTGCTCAATATGAACGTTTGCCTACCCTCCGCGCCGACGGCAATTGGGCATACCTCGGCACCACGCTGGACAACGGCATTCCCACTTACCAATACGCGGCCAGCTTCGATGTACCGCTCTTTACCAGCGGGCGCATTAAAGCGGAAGTCACCAAGTCCAATCTCGAACTGCAGAAGCTCGAGCAGCAAAAAGACGACCTGCGCAACCAGATTGCTCTCGAGGTCAAAACTTCTCTGCTGAACCTGCAATCCGCCCGCAACGAAGTGCAGGTCGCGGACCTTGGGGTGGTCTTGGCCAAGCAGGAAGTCGATCAAGCGCGTGACCGCTTCTCCGCCGGCGTGGCCAACAACATTGAAGTGATCACCGCCCAGGATTCCTTGTCTCGCGCCAACGATAACCAGATTGCCGCGCTGTATCGCTTCAACCAGGCTCGCGCGGACTACGCACGTTCCATCGGCGAGATGGAAAAGACCTATTCGAAGTGAAGTGAGGACACGATGAGTGTGGAGATTGAGGTTGGACTCGAAAACGACGCGAGCGTGAAGCGGTCGGCTGTCGAACCGCCCAAGCCGGAACCTCCGGCGGCCAAGCCGTTGGCCAGTCCAAAAGTGCGCCGGATCCTGATGTTTGCGGTGATCGGCCTGGTGGTGGTCGCCATCGGCATGTTCCTTTACTTCTACAATCGCGAGTCCACCGACGATGCGCAGGTTGACGGCCACATCACTCCGGTCGCTTCCAAAATTTATGGCCGCGTCTCTCAGGTGCTGGTCAACGATAACGAGCAGGTGAAGGCTGGCCAGGTGCTGGTGAAAATTGATCCCGCCGACTACAAAGCCGCGGTCGATCAGGCTGCCGCTGCACTGGCCCTCGCGGAAAGCCAGGCGCGTTCCGCGGGCGTCGATGTTCCTCGTACCAGCGAAACGGTAGCCAGCGGCACCTCCACCGCCGACGCGCAGCTTGCCGGTGCGCAAGCCGATCTAGCCCGCGCGCAAGCCATGTACGAACAGGCTCAGACGGCGGATCTGGCCGTCGCGCAGGCCAATGTGGCTAAGAGCCGCGCCAACGCCGAACTGGCCAAAGCCGATCTCGAGCGCTACGGCCCTCTCATGCAAAAGGGCGAAATATCCCAGCAGCAGTACGACGCCGCGAGAGCCAATGCGCAAGCCACAGACAGTGCCCTCACGGCCGATCAACAGCGCCTCTCGCAAGCGCAGCGCAATATCGAGATCAGCGCGGCTCAACTGGAGGCCGCCAAGTCCCGCGTGGATAGTGCCAAGGCCGCCGTCAGCACCGCCCATGCCAACGAAAAAAGCGTCACCATGCGTTCTGCCGACGCCCAGGCTCAGCTCGCCAATGTCGACCGGGCCCGCGCCGTACTCGACGCCGCTAAGCTCAATCTCAGCTATTGCAACATCATTGCCCCCGTCGATGGTGTGGCCACCCACAAATCCGTTGAACCCGGCCAGATCGTTCAAGCCGGTCAGGGGCTGCTCGTCGTGGTGCCTCTGCAAGACGTTTGGGTCACCGCCAATTTTAAGGAAACGCAGCTCCGCAACATGAAGCCGGGCCAAAAGGCCTATATCGAGTCGGACACTTACGGCAAAACCTTCACCGGCCACGTGGATTCCATCGCCGGCGCTACGGGTGCGGTGCTCAGTCTGCTTCCGCCGGAAAATGCCACCGGCAACTACGTCAAAGTGGTGCAGCGCATTCCCGTGAAAATCGTGCTCGATCCGATTCCCCCGCAAGTGGCGATCTTGCGTCCGGGCATGAACGTGGAAGCGACGGTGATTACCAAGTAAGCGAGGAAGATTCGCAAGGTTTATGTTGCAGAGACTCCAAGCGAAGCTGCGCATGCCGGATGGCTCGATCAACCCTTGGGTGATCGCCATTACCGTGACCTTGGCTACCTTCATGGAAGTTCTGGACACTTCCATCGCTAACGTCGCGCTGCCCCATATCGCCGGCAACTTGTCTGCCAGTGCCGATGAATCCACCTGGGTGCTCACGTCCTATCTCGTGTCGAACGCCATCATTTTGCCGCTCTCCGGTTGGCTTTCTTCCGTGATTGGCCGCAAGCACTTTTACATGATTTGCGTGGCCATCTTCACACTCAGTTCCTTCTTGTGCGGCTTTGCGGCCAGTCTCGGTATGCTGGTGGTCTTCCGCATTATGCAAGGTGTGGGTGGCGGAGGTCTGCAACCCAGCGAGCAAGCCATCCTCAACGACACCTTTCCCATCAGCAAGCGCGGTATGGCTTTCGCCGTGTATGGCATCGCTGTCGTGGTTGCTCCCACGATTGGCCCGTGGCTCGGCGGCTGGATCACCGACAATTACTCTTGGCGCTGGATTTTCTATATCAACGTCCCGGTAGGCATCATTTCCCTGATGCTGACCTACTTCCTGGTTTCCGACCCGCCGTACATGAAGCGCGTCAACCTCAAGCAAGGCTTTCGCGTCGACTATATCGGCCTGGGCCTCATCAGTCTTGGCCTCGGCAGCATGCAAATCATTTTGGACAAAGGCCAGCGCGAAGATTGGCTCTCCTCCAATTTCATCCGCTTCTTCGCCGTCACCATGGTCATCGGCGTCATCGCCGGAATCATCTGGGAGCTGCGCTCCAAGGAGCCCATCGTCGATTTCCGCATGCTCAAGAACCGCAACTTCGCCATCGCCACCACCGCGATGTTTTTCCTGGGCTTTGTGCTCTACTCCAGCACCGTTCTTATCCCGCAACTGCTTCAGGAACTGCTCGGCTATCCCGCCGAACTGGCAGGCTTAGCCCTTTCGCCCGGCGGCGCCGTGATCATGTTGATGATGCCCGTGGTCGGTATGCTGGTGTCGCGCGTCAGTCCGCGCTATCTGATCGCGTTTGGCTGCACCATTTCCGCTCTCGCTCTTTTCGTGATGGCCGGCTGGAATCTTCAGCTCGACTATCGCCACGCGGTTCTCGGCCGCATGCTGCAGAGCTTTGGCCTGGCGTTTCTTTTCATTCCCATCAACGTTTCCGCGTTCGCCTACGTGCCACGCGAACAAACCAATATGGGCACCGGCATCATCAATCTCGCGCGCAACATTGGCGCCAGCGTCGGCATCGCCTCCGTCACCGCCCTTCTCGAGCGCCGCACCCAGTTCCACATGGCGCAACTGGGCGAGCACGTCAACGTCTTTAGCGACAGTTATCGCAGTACCGTGCGGGCTCTTACCGTCAGCTTCGCCGCGTCGGGCGCTTCGCCGGTCCATGCTGCCGAACGCGCGCAAGGCTTGGTCTACTCCATGATTCAGCGCCAAGCCGCCATGCTGTCGTTTCTGGACGATTTCAAGCTACTGGGCATCGTTTTCGTGTGCATCATCCCACTCTTCTTCTTACTGAAACGGCCCAAGATGGGTGGTGGCACTGCACCGGTGCACTGAGCTACGGCTTTTCGGGGGGAACTATTCTGTAACTTTTTTCGTCTTAGAGACTCTTACGGGGTCTCATGGGGGAGCAAATGGCAACGCAACTGGCTACGCAAATTATTAGCAACACGCAGGTTAGCGAGAATAAGCTGATCCGCGCGGGACAGCGCGGCGATGCTCAGGCGATCGAAACTCTCTTTCGCCGCTATCATCGCCCGCTGTTTCAAACCGCGCTTCGCGTCCTGGGCAATGCCGAAGATGCCGAGGACGCTTTGCAGGATGGTCTGCTTTCGGCCTATCGCAACTTGAAGCGTTTCGAAGGCCGCTCGCAGTTCTCCACCTGGCTCACGCGCATCGTCATCAATGCCGCGCTCATGAAGCGCCGTAGCGCCAAGGCTCGCCCGGCGGTTTCTTTGGATGAAACCCATCACGAAGACGAACTGCCCGCTACGGAACGCTTCGCCGATGATGCTCCGAACCCGGAGCAGCTCTACGCGGGCACGGAAATTCGCGAGATGATCAACGAAAATCTCGACGAACTTTCCCCGCTTCTGCGTTCGGCTTTCCTGCTTCGTGAAGTACAGGGCTATTCCACCGGCGAAGCCGCCAAGAAACTTGGCGTCACCGAAAACACGCTGAAGGCTCGCCTCTGGCGCGCGCGGCATCAACTGGCCGACCGCCTCGGCCGTCGTCTCCGCCGCATCAAGGACGATATGTCTAGCAACATGGGCGACGAAGCCTGCAGCTACTGCTAACGCGAACCAACATACTCGTAGGGGCGCAGCATGCTGCGCCCCATGTGCGCACGTAGTCGAAAAAACACATCATTCCGAGCGAAGTCATTCCGAACGAAGTCTTCGAAGCGAGGAATCTCTCTTCGATCTTCCAGCTTTGGCCTATCAGCCCAAACGCTCCATCACGTGTCATCCTGAGGAGCTCCTTTCGCGACGAAGGATCTCAACCAACGCGGCTTGAACCGCCTTTGTAGCGGCCGCCTTCTGAGGCGGGCCGTGCTTTTACCGGCACGTGTAGCAGCGGCTTTTGCGCCGCTGTTCCCTGCGTCTTGCCTGCCCCGCTTCTCCCACGGTTTAGTTCACCCGTCACAGAGCCCTGTGTCCTTCGCTTGCTACCCTTCCTTTCACGGAGGTCCTAGCCATGAGACCCATTACACGTCTCCTTATTTTCGCCGCCTTGGCTCTCGGCGCGCTTTGCCTCGCCGTTCTCGCCTATCTCCCGGCCCATGCTCAGGCGCCCGCGTCTTCGGTCCTGCCCATCGGCAAACCCGTGCAGATCAAAACCCCTCTCGGTTTGCCGCCGGTTCCCATTCCGCCCGATAACCCGCCCACGGAAGAAACAATCGCTCTTGGCCGCCGTCTTTATTACGACCCACTTCTTTCTTCGGACGGCACGATTTCTTGTGCCTCCTGCCACGCCCCGCAATTTGCCTTTTCCGATAAGCGCCCGGTCTCGGTTGGCGTCGGCGGAAGGACCGGCACGCGCCACGCTCCCACGGTCATCAATTCCGCTTACTTCACTCTGCAATTTTGGGATGGTCGTGCCGCCAGCCTGGAAGAGCAGGCCAAAGGTCCCATCGCCAATCCCGTCGAAATGGCGCACAGCCTCGATGGTGCAGTGAAGCACCTGCAGGCCGATCCCAACTATCCGGCGCTATTCAAACAGGCTTGGGGTACCGACCAGATCACCATCGATATGGTGGTGAAGTCAATTGCCTCTTTCGAACGCACCGTAATCGCCGGCGATTCGTCCTTCGACCGTTTCTATTACGGGCGCGATTCCAGGGCTATGTCTTCTGCGGCCCAGCGCGGTCTGAAAATTTTCATGAGCCCCAGAAAAGGGAACTGCGCCGTCTGCCACACCATCGGCAAGGACTACTCGCTCTTCACTGACAACAAATTTCACAATCTCGGCGTAGGTGCCGACACTCGGGGGGAACTCAACGATCTGGGCCGTTACGCCATTACCAAAGTCGACGCCGACATGGGCTGCTTCAAAACTCCCAGCCTTCGCAACCTCGCCGACCGCGGCCGCTACATGCACGACGGCAGCTTCCCCACCGTCAAAGACGCCTTGGCCCACTACATCGGCGGCGGCAACTGGAACCCGCATCTCGACAAGGAGATCCACTCCCTCGACACACTCAGCTTCGACGAGCGCGACGACCTGCTGCAGTTCCTCGACGCTCTCAACGGCAAGCTCCCCGATAACATCGGCCCACCGCCCGATCTAGCCCCAGCCAAAACCATCGCCAGCAACTAAACTAGCCGCGCGAACCGCCGGTTCCAAACCGGCGCGACGACGCCCGTGTTTTTGTAGATTCTCTCTCGGGATTGAAGTTGGTTTTTCGCTGTGTCCCCCGCCGCTTTGCAGCAGCCAGCTTTACGCCGCTGTCCTGCTTTTTTCTTCGTAGGGGCGCCGCAGCGCAGCGCCCCATCTCGGCATCATCACTGCATCTTGCCTCTGCCCGCTTTCGGCTTGCCCTGAGCCGTTTTTGCGAAGGGAAGCGGGCCGTTCGTTTCTGTTGATTCTCGAATGGGCATTTCCCGTTGAGCCGCTACCGCTTCGCCGCTGCGTATAGCCCCAACACCCGCAAATCGCTCGTCGCGCCACGTACTTCCTTTAACGCCTTCTCCAACGGCTCCCGCTGCTCTGCCTCCACATCCAGGTAAAACTGATACTCGAACGGTTTTCCGTGGATCGGTCGGCTTTCAATCTTCAACAAGTTCACTCCCTGCCGCGAAAAAGGTTCCAACGAGGCCAACAGCGCTCCCGGACGGTGCGCCAAGCGCATTGCCAGCGACATTTTCTTCGCATCCTTCGCCCGGAACCTTTGCGCTTCCTCCGGCGGCAATAGCAACACGAAACGCGTGAAATTCTCCGCGTTATCTTCAATATTTTCGCGCAGAACAACGGCTCCGTAGACCCCCGCCGCGTGTCTCCCCGCAATCGAAGCGGCACTCCGGTCCCCACGCTCCATCATCTCTCGCACGCTTCCCGCGGTATCCTCTGCGGGCACGCGTTTCAGCTTCGGATTCGTCTCGAAAAATCGCTCACACTGCGCCAGCGCCATGGGGTGCGAGGCCACCGACCGCAGTCCCTCAAACGTCGCTCCTGGGCAACCCATCAAATGGTGCTCGATCGGCAGAATCGTCTCGCCGCAAATCTCCAGTGGACTCTCCAGCAGCAGGTCGTACACCCGCACTACCGAACCCGCCAGCGTATTTTCCACCGGCACCAGCAGCGCATCCGCCGCGCCTTCCGCTATCGCCCGAAACGTCGCCTCAAACGTGCCGCGGGGCACGGTCTGGATCTCCTCACCCAGCAATTGCACGGCCGCGGCTTCGCTGAACGCCCCGGGTTCCCCTTGAAAAGCCACGCGCATCGCTTCAAAACGCCATCCGCCCATTCGTTCGCCCTATCCTGTTTCCGCAGTTTCCCCGGCCATTTCTCGCGTTATAATTCATTTCTCCAGCCTGCCGGGAGGCATCGGAATCATGACACAGAAGCGCCCACAACAGGACGAGTATGCCATTGCTTACGCCAAATACATTCACCTGGTTCCCAGCGGGGATTTTCTCGAGATTTTGCAGGACCAACGTCGAGAGCTGGTGGAGATGCTCACTCCATTGACCGAGCAGCAGGCAACTTTCCGCTATGCTCCCGACAAATGGTCCATTAAAGAAGTGCTCGGCCACATCACCGACAGCGAACGCATTTTTGCCTATCGCTTATTGCGCTTTGCTCGCGCCGATGGCACACCCTTGCCCAGCTTTGAACAAGACGGTTACGTAACCCATGGCAATTTTTCTTCGCGCACGCTCTCAGACCTTCTTGAGGAATTTTCCGCCGTGCGTCAGGCTACCATCTGCTTGGTCCGCTCTCTCGATCATGAAGCCTGGCTCCGTCGCGGCATTGCCAGCCAAAAGGAAGTTAGCGTCTTCGCCCTCGGCTTTATCATCGCCGGTCACGAGCGTCATCACCGCATTATTTTAGAGAAACAATACTTGGCCGCTGCTGCCCGCGCCTGATCCGGCTTTCACATCGGTCCGGGCAGATGCTTGTGGGCGCTCAGCAATTCTTTCGCCGGCGGTTGCTGGCGTATCGGCGGGCGGTAAACCGTTACTACCGGGCCTTTCCACTGTTCATCCACGCGTTCTTCACGCTCACGTTTCGCCATTTGCATCATTCGTTGCGGCAGCACCAGGTACACCAGCAAAAAACTCGAGAGCGACAATGCGAATCCCGCCGTCAGCACCGCCATGTCCGAAGCCCCAATCGGATCCATCAACGCTTCGGCCATCAAATAAGCTCCCCCGACCAATAAAATGAGCGCCGCAAAGACCCCCAACCCCAAAAATGTTCTTTCGAATCTCGCCCGAACTACCAATGGTATTTTCCCCCGATCCTGCATCTCTTCGATCCGCGTGGTCCGCATGGCAACTCACTCCTTGTCGGCCCCGGCTTCCTCTCCCTCTGCCGTGTCGTCTCTTAAGAAATCCAGATAGTGGAACGCCGGAACCGCGTCCCCTTTCTGCATGGTTCTTCCGCAGATGCATCGTGGCTGCGTGGCGCTTTCGTCCGTGCCTGGTGTCGCCACCATGGTCCAGCTGCAGTCCCGGTTCGGACAATGCCAACGAATCCCATCCCCGTTCGACATGTGTGCCTCCGCTTTCGATGTGCCTGGAGCGACCTAGAGTCTCTCTGCGGGAGAACTCATTCGTATATAGAACAATGTAGTAATCACTTCAATAGTAAACTCGTGTAGTACTGTAAAGTAAATCTTCGCAGGTTCCGGTACTTGGCGCCGTTCCGAAATGGAAATTCCCCGCCCCGGGCCCTCTCGTTTGCGACCCTGTGTTTCACGCTGTTACAATTCTCCTTTCACGGTTTCGGTTTGTTCCACCGGTTCTACCGTTCCACGGTTGCCAAGCATCTAATCAGCTTGCTTTCCAGAGCCGTTGTGGTGGTTCGGCCAGACTTTGCCGTGCGTTCTTTGCGAAGGGAGATTAGGCGTGGCGAAATATGACGTTGCGATTATTGGGAGCGGTCCGGGGGGCTACGTTTCAGCCATTCGCGCCGGCGAACTCGGTCTCAAAACCATTGTCATCGAGAAAGACCCCTTTCTCGGCGGTACCTGTCTTCACGTTGGTTGCATTCCCACCAAGGTGCTCCTGCATCACGCCGATATCTATGACCACTTCAAAAACGGCGCGGAACTGGGCTTCGAAGTCTCTGGCATCAAGGTCAATTGGGCCAATATCCTCGCCCGCAAAAGCAAAATCGTTACCAAGCACGCCAAGGGCATCGAATTCCTGTTCAAAAAAAATAAAGTCGAATGGATGCAGGGCTGGGGCCGCTATGAAGGGCCTGGAAAAGTCTCTGTCGAAAAAGACGGCAAGAAATCCACCATCGAAGCCAGCAACATCCTTCTGGTTAGCGGCTCAGAGGCGAAGGCGCTCCCGGGCATCGAGCCTGATCACAAGCAGATTCTTACCAATCGCTCCATCCTCGAATTGCCCAACATTCCCAGAACCCTGATCGTCGTTGGCGCCGGTGCCGTTGGCGTCGAATTTGCCTCCATCTACAACTCCTTCGGTACCCAAGTCACCATTCTCGAAGCATTGCCTCGTGTCGTGCCTCTCGAAGACGAGGAAATTTCCGCCGAACTCGAGAAGTCTTTCAAGAAAAAGGGCATCAACATCTTTACTGGCTGCGCTGTAGATAGCGTGAAGAAAGACGCCAAATGCGTCACTGTGTCCTTCAAGGATAAGGACGGCAAAGCGCAAACCCTGCAAGGCGAAAAATTGCTCCTCGCCGTCGGTCGCATGCCTCTCACGGAAAACTGCGGCCTCGAAAAATCTAAAGCGCAACTCGAACGTGGTTTTGTCCACGTCGACGAGCATTTCCAAACCGCCGAGCCCGGCCTCTACGCTGTGGGGGACATTGTCGCCGGAATGCCGCTGCTCGCCCACGCCGCCATGATGGAAGGCATCATCGCCGTCACACACATCAAGGGCCTGCCCACGCAGAAACTGCTCAAGACCCGCATTCCCAACGCTACTTACTGCGAGCCGCAGATCGGCTCCATCGGCTTAACCGAAAAGCAGGCCAAAGAAGCTGGCTATGCCGTCAAGACCGGGAAATTCCCTTTCCTCGGCAATAGCAAAGCCACCATCCTTGGCAATCACGGCGGCTTCATCAAAGTCGTGTCCGACGAAAAATACGGCGAAGTTCTCGGCATCCACATCATCGGCCCGCTGGCCACGGAAATTATCTCGGAAGCTGCCGCGGTGCTGAAGCTCGAAGGCACCATCGACGACATGATGGACATGGTCCATGCCCACCCAACGGTTTGGGAAGCCATGGGCGACGCCTTCGCCTCCGTCCGCGGCCTGCAAATCAACGTGTAGTGGCCAACCTTCAGATCGGTTACCGCTTTGCAAAATTGTAGAATAGAGTGGGGTAGTAATCGGTTTGTCATCCTGAGGAGCAAATGTCCCTTAGCGCAGCGAAGGCGTACGCGACGAAGGATCTCAACCATAGAGTTGGCAAGGAGCAACTGAGCATCACCAACTCCAGCACTCTTACACTCTTATACTTTTGCACTCTTAAACTCTTCCCATGCCCCCGCTGCTCATCACCGACCTCGGCCTGATCTCCTACATCGACGCGTACGCCCTCCAGCAGCGTCTCGTGGCCGCCCGCAAAGCCAACGCCGTCGACGACGTCCTTCTGTTCTGCGAGCATCCCCACGTCATTACCCTCGGGCGCAATGCCAGTCGCACAAATCTGCTGGCATCCGAGCATGTCCTCCGCCAAAAAAACGTGGAATTGCAAACCACCAATCGCGGCGGCGACGTTACCTACCACGGCCCGGGACAAATCGTCGGCTATCCCATTCTCAATCTCGAAAGAATCAAGCGCGACGTTGGCTGGTATGTCCGCACGCTCGAGGAAGCCATGATTCGAGCCTCCGCCGACTTCGGCGTCACCGCCTATCGCGTCCCCGGAAAAACCGGCATTTGGGTAGACGCTACTCCTAGCGAGGAAAAGCTTGCCGCCATTGGTGTGCACATCAGCCGCTGGGTCACTTCCCACGGTTTCGCTTACAACGTTTCCACCGATCTCCGCTATTTCGACTTGATCATTCCTTGCGGCATCGCCGATCGCAAAGCCACTTCGCTCGAAAAACTTCTGCAGCGCGCCATCACGTTAGCCGAAGTAAAGCCGCGTCTCACCCACCACCTCGCCGAGCTCCTCTCTCGCGATCCCCAACTCGCCACACGCGAACAACTCGACTCGCAACTCGCTGCCCCTTAACACCTGCTACTTGCCTCCATAACGGTTTTTCCGTATTGTTTTGGCCTGCCACAGCGCACACGCTGCTCCTGGCTGCACGCGCTTTGCGCTCTTGCTCATGCCCAAAACCGGTCAAATTCGCGTCGGCATCTCCGGTTGGCGTTACGTGCCCTGGCGCGGCGTCTTCTACCCTCCGAAGCTTCCCCAGCGCCAGGAACTCGAGTACGCCTCCAGCAAACTTACTTCCCTTGAAATCAACGGAACCTTCTATTCCTTGCAACGGCCCACCAGCTTCCAGAGCTGGTACAAAGACACTCCCCCCGGATTCAAGTTCAGCGTCAAGGGTCCACGCTACATCACCCACATTCAGCGCCTCCGCGAAGTCCAAGCCCCGCTCGCCAATTTCCTCGCTTCCGGCGTGTTGCTCCTTGGCGATAAACTTGGCCCCTTCCTCTGGCAGTTCCCGCCCAGCTTTAAGTTCGAACCCGAAAAAATGGAAAATTTCCTCAAGATGTTGCCGCACGACACCGGCGCCGCAAAATATCTCGCTTCGAATCACGACAGCTGGATGAAAAAGCGCGTTGCCTTCGACGAGGTCGAAGACGGCTACAAGCTGCGGCACGCCATCGAAATCCGCAACAAGAGTTTCGCCGTCCCTGAATTCCTGGAAATGCTGCGCAAGTATGACGTCGCCATCGTCTGCGCCGACACCGTCGAATGGCCCAAAATCACCGACGTCACTTCCGACTTTGTCTATTGCCGCATGCACGGCTCCGAAGTGCTCTACGCCAGTGGCTACGACGCCAAAGCCCTGGATGAATGCGCCAACTGGGTTCTAGCCTGGGCCAAGGGCAGCGAACCTCCCACGGAAAAAATCCTCGAAACCAAGTCACCCAAAGTGAACGCCCGCGATGTCTTCGTCTATTTCGACAACGACGCCAAAGTCCGCGCCCCCTTCGACGCCCAAGACCTCATCCAGCGGGTCACTCCCGCGAAATCTTCAAAATGATTCCGTCCACGCACAGGCGTTCAAATACCGCGCCCTGCTCTCCTCTGTGAACTCTGCGTTGACAATCCTCCTTGTTACACACGAACCGAACCTAGCCGCACCTTTGAAATCCGCTCTCCTCACTTACTCTTCTCGAAACCAATATCTCGCGCCTCCACGGTGTTTACGCTGAATCCGTTCACCTGTCCATTCGCGTCCCGCCGAAACACAATCGTTCCGTATTGCTCGCTTTCAAATTGGTCCTTAGTCAACGGCGCAAGGTCTTCCGCCGGATTCCATCCGTTCCGCAGGGTCAGCTTTCCTTGCTCCACTTTGAGCGTGTACGTCGCCTCTAACTCCGCGCTCCGGTATTCCCCAGGGTAGGCCGCTAATTGCGCCCCATTCAGTTGTGGCGGCTCGACCCTTTGTCCTGCAAAGAAAGCTTTGCCGTCCATTTCGAGCGTCGCCTTCATATCTCCAGCCGAGCCTTCAAACGTAATCGTTCCCGTGCCCAAATCCCGGAATTGATTTGGTCCCACCCGCCTCAGCTTTGCTCCCCATGCCATCAGCTGCCCATCCGGCGCAGAAAACGTGTAAACAAAATGCTTTTGCGGATCCAAGTATTTCCCCACAAACTGATTCGCGTCGGGAAGCCCTTTCTCGTTCGGCGATGCCGGTTCGCTCGCTTCCGCACGTAGATCTTTCTCCAAATAAATATCCGCAACCCTGCGGCTCAAACTGTGCGGATTCGCATTCGACAAGTTACAAAGGCAAACTGCCGTGAACCGCTGGTCCGGAAACCGCAAAATATTAGTGCGATATCCGTACAGTGCCCCATCGTGTTCCACAATCGGCAATCCTCGGTAGCTGGCGATCTCCAACCCCAGCGCATAGCTGATCGGCTTGCCATCATTCAACACACCCTTGGTCTGCAATTCTTTCACCAGCGTCCCTTTGCCCAACTTGTTCTCGTAAAAATTCCGGTCCCACAACACCAAGTCATCCACCGCACTCATCAACCCGCCCGCGCCGACAATGTCATACTGCGTCGACCAGTCCACCAGAAACTTGCCGTCCTGGCCCGCATTATAAGCCGCCACCCGCCCCGGCAGCACCAGCGTGTGATCATCGTAAAAACGCGTGTGCGTCATGCCCAGCGGCTTGAAAATATTTTCCGTGGCGAATTCGTTCAGCGACTTTTTTGTCGCGCGCTGGATCACCACGCCCAACAAGTAATAATTGGTATTGCTGTACAGCCAAGCCTCTCCCGGCGCATTGTTCAATCCTTTTTGCCGCGCGATCATGTCGATGATTTCCGCTTGTGAATGCACGTCTGCCACGTCGCGCCCGGCCAGCACAAACAGACTCAGAAAATCGCGAAAGCCGCTGGTGTGGTGCAACATTTCCCGCAAGGTAATCGTGTGACCGTAATCCGGTATCTCGGGTATGTATTTCCGCACATCGTCATCCAGCGACAAGTATCCTTGTTCTTGGGCCAGCACTACCGCCGCAGCCGTGAATTGTTTCGACACCGAACCCATATAGAAGACCGACTCCGGCGAGAGCGCCACGTCCAGTTCCACGCTTCCCATGCCGTAGCCCTTGCGATAGACAAAGTCGCCATCGCGTATCACGCCCACCGCACATCCCGGCGAACCCGGCTTGGCATACTCCGCGAACACGCCGTCCACTTTCTGCTGCTGCACCTCTTGCGCGTCAAGTGCTGGTCCACAGAAAACTCCGAGAGTCACCGCCACCATCATTAGATATCGCATCCGTGCATCCTTTCGCCCAAACAGTGTAGACTTTTTTAACCCGCTCTCTCAGCCCATCTACGCAGCGCTCGCATATCCTGCTCGACCTCCGTGTCCTCTGCGCTCCTGTGCGAACTCCGTGGTGAAAATCCCCTGCCCACACCTGGAGCCAGCCCGAAAGCCACCGCCGATTAGCGTCGCCCCAGCCTTTCCCGTAAGATAGAACCCCGAGCCTCGATTCGGAGAACTGCCAAACATGCCCGTCTCGGAAACTTCCCCCAAAGCAGCAAAACTTTCCCGCCAGCAATATCTCGACCTGTACTACTACATGCGCCTCAATCGCGAAGTCGAAGACACCATGACGCGCCTCTTCCGCCAAAATAAAATTGTCGGCGGCCTCTACGCCAGTCTTGGTCAGGAAGCCATCTCCGTGGGCACCGCTTACGCCCTCGAAAAACGCGACTGGTTAGCGCCCATGATCCGCAACATTGGCGCTCTTCTCGTTAAAGGCGTACCACCTCGCGATATCTTCACGCAGCACATGGCCAAATACACTTCGCCTACCAAAGGCAAAGACGGCACCAGCCATTTCGGCGATCTCGAAACCCTCCACATCATCTCCCCCATCTCCATGCTCGGCGATCTCATCCCGGTCATGACCGGAGTCGCCATGGCCGGCCGTTATCTTGGCCAGAAAATCGTCGCCATGACCTGGATCGGCGACGGCGGCAGCTCCACTGGCGTTTTCCACGAAGGCCTGAATCTTGCCGCCTCCCAAAAAGCCGCCCTCGTGCTCGTCCTCGAAAATAATCTGTGGGCCTATTCCACGCCTGTACGCCGCCAGGTTCCGATCGAAAATCTAGCCGACCGCGCCAAAGCCTACGGCATTTCCAGTTACATCGTCGACGGCAATGATGTGGTCGCCGTTTATACCACCGCGAAAGAAGCCGTCGAACGCGCCCGTGCCGGCGAAGGCCCCATCCTGATCGAAGCGAAAACCTTTCGCCGCCGCGGCCACGCGCAGCACGATCCCGCCGAATACGTCCCCAAAGACCAGCGCTCCTATTGGGAAAAGCGAGATCCCATCGCGCTCTTCGAAGAATTTCTCACCAACGAAAAACTCCTCGACGCTAAAGGCAAAAAAGAAATCGAAGACAAGCTCCACACACTCCTTGAGAAGGAGCGCGAGTTCGCCGAAAGTTCCCCCATGCCTCCTCCCGAAACTGCCGATCAAGGTGTCTACTGCACCGGCCCGGAGTGCCACAATCTTCAACCGAAGTGGGAGCGCCCCATCGACGAACTGATGCCGCCAAAATCCTGTGTCGATCCCGTGTGGATAGTCGAAGGGTTTGGCGCCGGCGCTTCTTCGAACGGCGGCCAAGCGCCCATCCATTTCGGCGATGTCCCTGCGGCCGCCGATCCCGAAAAGCCCGCCGTCCTTCCGCCACCAACACAGCCCGGGGAGAACAACCAGCCAAAAGCACGGGCCAAGTCCACGCCTCCGACTGGCAAAAAATCAGGCTCCAAAAAATCTGAGCCTGCCAAATCCGCAAAGAAAGGCCGCCGCTGATGATTCTGTGCGACAACTCATGTTTTTCGTCAGGGCACGACTTTAGTCGTGCCGTAACTCGCGCGGAATCCGTGCGGCTTCAGCCGCTGAGGGCGTGTTCGCGAGTTCTCACAAAGGCCCTGATGACCTCCAGACCTAGTGCTGCTTACAAGCTGAAGACTGGCTGTTTGCAATTCTGGGCTGGTGTTCTACACACGCAAGCCCCTCACTCTCTGTCATCCCGACCCTTTGGCTGCGGTCTTCCGCAGCCAAAGGCGGAGGGACCTGCTTTTATCCTCCAACCTCCCATCCAGCCGGAGCGCCCCTGATGCCTCCCATCACCTTTCTCGAAGCCATTCGCCAGGCCATGTTCGAAGAAATGGCCGCCGATCCTCGCGTCATCCTCATCGGCGAAGACGTCGGCGTCTACGGTGGCGCTTTCAAAACCAGCGAAGGCCTGCTCGAAAAATTTGGCTGGGAACGTGTCATTGACACGCCCATCAGCGAAAGCGCCATCATCGGCGCTGCCTGTGGCATGAGCTACCTCGGCCTGCGTCCCATCGCCGAAATGCAGTTCATCGACTTCATCGCCTGCTGCTTCAATCAGCTCACCAACTTCGTCGCCAAGGGACATTACCTCTGGAACGCTCCTGCACCCATGGTCGTTCGCGGTCCTTCGGGAGGCGGTGTGCATGGCGGCCCGTTCCACTCGCTCAATCCCGAAATGTATTTCCTCCACACGCCCGGATTCAAAATCGTCTACCCTTCCACACCCTACGACGCCAAAGGCCTCCTCAAATCCAGCATTCGCGACAATAATCCCGTGCTCTTCTTCGAGCACAAATTCCTCTATCGCCGCATCAAGGAGGAAATCCCTGCGGACGATTACACCGTGCCCCTCGGCAAAGCCATCGTCCGCCGCCAAGGCAAGCACCTCACCATTCTTTCCTACGCCGCCATGATGCACGTGTCTCTCGAAGCCGCCGACGCTCTTGCCAAAGAAGGCATCGAGGCCGAGGTCATCGACCTGCGCACTCTCATCCCTCTCGACGAGGAAGCCATCCTCAACTCCATCCGCAAAACCAACAAATGCCTGGTCGTCCACGAAGACACCAAAACGGGCGGCATCGCCGGCGAAATCTCCGCCATCCTTTTCGAAAAAGCGTTCCACGATCTCGACGGCCCCGTGCTCCGCGTAGCGTCTCTGGACACTCCAGTCCCGTATGCGCCGACGCTCGAAGAGGCCTTCCTTCCCAACGCCCAAAAAGTCTTCACCGCCGCCAAAGAACTAGCGCGATTTTAAAAACAACCTTCCAAATCGGGGCAACGGGGGTCGGAGCTTTAAGAGTCTGTGTGGCAACTGGGCTGGACAGTGCGGTTATACTGGCGCACAGGAGGCTGCGCGATGCCCAATTTTTACGAGTATAACCCGGAGCAGGCCTATCTGTTGCCGCCGAGCGTGCGGCAGGT
>Ga0335072_10002231_pt1 | contig 30342 bp, 28 predicted proteins | sample Lox_Sample_21_FD_206725 | JGI IMG/M metagenome (GOLD analysis project Ga0335072, IMG submission 206725) | Soil microbial communities from Loxahatchee National Wildlife Refuge, Florida, United States - Lox_Sample_2.1 | ecosystem: Environmental > Terrestrial > Soil > Wetlands | place: USA...
TCCGCGGGGCTCCGGCACGGATGGAGGGACGCCACACCCATGCTCCAGGTGCCCGCCGTTGACGTTGCCACGCTGACTCTCAGCGATCCAAGGGTGCACGACACCGCCCGCAGGGCATGGACGCCCTGCGGAACGGCCCCATGGACGCCGAGCGCAGCGAGGCCCCAAAGAATCAGTGTGGCGTGCGATCCCGGATGTGGCGTGCGGCCTCGAATGCCGCGCGTCCGGCCGCGCGCACGTCCGACGGGCGGGCGAAGCGGCCGACCTTCGACGGCGCCAGCTCGAGCTTGGCCAGCGAGCGCAGGAACGCGTGGGTCACGAGCACGTGGATCGAGGACTGGGTCGCCTCGTACACGGGCGTGCTGAACCCGGCGGCGATCGCGGGGTAGAAGTTCGCGACCTCGACCTCGATCCGCAGCTTGACCCTGCCGTCCGGCTCGTCGCCGAGGTGGAGCACATCGAGCGAGAGGAACCCGCAGCCCCGGCCGGCGCGCGCCACCAGCAGCCCGTCCCGGATCCGCCAGCTGACCTTGCCGTGCTCGCGCTCGATCTCGTAGTGGGGCGCATCGAAGCGCAGCAGGGTCAGCGGCCGCCCGAGGAACACCACCGATCGCTGGTTCTCGTCGTAGACCACACGGATCAGCCACCCGGTCACGCGCGAGAGGAACAGCCAGTAGGTGCGGGCCAGGTTCTCGAGGTTGGTGGCGTTCCACATCCTCTTGAAGTCCTCCTGGGACAGGGTCAGCTCGGCGCACTGGGCCGAGCGGACCGCGCCGTCACGCGCGATCACGGTCGACTTCGCCGGGGACAAGATCACGGCGTCGGCGGGAAGCCGGCTCCGCCGCCACCGCCGCGAAGCCACGAACGCGGTGATCGCTGCTAGGGCCGCGGCGAACACGGGCACGGCGGGATTCTGTCAGCGCGGAAGGCGCTCGAGCGCCACGGCCGCGCCGGCCTCCAGCTCGCCCTGGCCGGCCGGGATGAACGCGAGCGCGTCCGCGCCGAGCAGCGAGGTCACGATGTGCGAACCCTGGGGTCCGTTGGGCGTGGCGAAGAGCGCGCCGTTCCGGCGCTCCAGACGCACGCGCACCGCCTGCTCACGGTCGGGGTTGCGCCTGACCGCGGCCGCAAGCACCGCCTCGGTCTCGAGCCCGGGTCCCTCGCTCCGCCCCTGGAGCGCGGCCAGTGCGGGGCGCACGAACAGCGAGAACGTGACGACGGCCGAGACGGGGTTGCCCGGCAGCCCGAACACGAGCACCGACCCGCGGCGCCCGAACCAGGTCGGTTTGCCGGGCTGGAGCGCGACGCGCCAGAACACCTCCTCGACGCCGAGCGCCGCCAGTGCGGGCTTGACGTGGTCGTGCGGGCCGACCGACACGCCCCCGGTCACGATCACGACGTCGTCGCTGGCGAGCGCCGCCTCCAGGCCGGCCTCGGTCGCCGCGCGGTCGTCGGGCAGCCGTCCCGCGGTGCCGACGATCGCGCCTTCCGCGGCCGCGAGCGCGTCGAGCATCGGCGCGTTCGAGTTGTGGATCTCGCCCGGGCCGAGCGGTTCGCCGGGCGCGCGGAGCTCGTCGCCGGTGCAGAGCACCTGGACCCTCGGGCGGCGGTAGACGGTCACCTCGCCCGCGCCGGCGGCGACCGCCGCCCCGAGCTCCGCCGGGCCGAGCACCGTGCCGGCCCGAAGCACGATCTCGCCCGAACGCATGTCCTCGCCCGCGCCGCGGATGTGGTCGCCGGCGCTGACGCCGATCCGGGTGATGATCGTGCCGTTGCGGGTCTCGACGTCCTCTTGGGGGATCACCGCGGTGGCGCCGTCGGGGATCGCGGCGCCGGTCGAGATCCTGATCGCGCTGCCGTCGCCGAGCGGTGCCGACGACGGAGTCCCCGCGCGGGACTCGCCGATCACCGTGAGCGTGCGGCCGGCGTCGCCAGGGAGGAGGGCGTACCCGTCCATCGCCGAGCACGGGAACGGGGGCACGTTGCCGGCCGCGGTCAGGTCGGCGGCGAGCACCCGATCGCGGGCATCGTCGATCGCCACCTGCTCGGTTCCAAGCGGCGTGGCGGCGCTCAGCACCCGATTTCGGGCCTCCGCGATCGTGATCATCGGGGCAGGCATCGACTCATTCTTGCGAACAATGGCGATCGGTTGACGTTGATTGGAATGCACGGAGGCGATAGGTGGTAAAAGAGGCTTGATGGAGCGGGGTGTGCCACGGCGTAGACGACCAAGGCCGGTTGTCGCCGAAGGAGTCGAGGAGCTGCTGCTGCGGGGCGAGGAGCTCGCCAAGGGCTGGCTGCTGGCGCTGGTCGAGGACGCGCCGCTCGAGGAGGCGGCGGCGATCCTCGCCGGCGACGTCGCGCGCGACGGCCCTCGGATCTGCGATGCGGTGGTGCGCGCGATCTACGACGAGGCGGACCTGCGCCGGATCGAGCCCGGCGGCGTGCTCGAGCCGCTGGTGTCCCGCGCCGGCGAGCTCGCCGGCGTGCGCACCGCCGAGGCCGGGGCCCACGCCGTCGACACGCTCCGGAGTGTCGTGTGGAGCGCCCTGCGCACCGAGCTCGCGCGGACCGACCCCGATCTGCTGGCGGACGCCGGCGAGCGCCTGTCGCTCGTGGCCGAGCTCGTGCGCGCCGCCGTCCTGCGCCGGCGGGCGGAGGGCGAGGGCGGAGAACCCCCGCGACCGCGCGTGCCGCCGCTGCGGGTGGCGCGCCCCGATCGCGGGGAAGGGGGCGGAACGCCGGGGCTTGCGGGCACGGGGGGACCGGTCGGGGCTGGCGGTGGCGCCGCGAGCGCGGCGGGGCTCGAGGACAGAGGGCAGACGGGAGCGGCGGACGGCGAGGAGGCTGGGACCGCGGAACGAGAGGAGGGGTTCCCTGCGCCCCAGCGGGAGTCGACGGCTCGGGAGTCGCCCGTGGGCGACGCGCTCTGGATCGGCGCGCTGAGAGACGAGATCGTGCGAGCCGCTCGTGCGCGGGCGCCGCTATCGCTGCTGCTCGTCGAGCTCGACGAGGCGGAGCGCCTACTCGCAGCCGAGCCTCAGATGCAGGCGAGCGCCACGTTCGGGCGGTTCGCCCAGGCGGTGCGGACCGCGCTTCGCCACCGCGACGTGCTCGCGTGCGAGACCGAGAGCCGGGCGTGGATCATCGCGCGGGACACCGGGCGCGCCGGCGCTCAGGCGCTCGGGTCGCGGATCGTGACGGCCGTGCCGTCCGAGGAGACCTGGCGCGGCGCGCCGCTGACCGTGAGCGTCGGCGTCGCGGTCCTCGGCGAGGACGGGCACAACGCCGCGACGCTGATCGACGCCGCCGAGCAGACGCGCTTCGCGGCCGAGGCGAGCGGGATCGGGATCGTCACCGACCGGCCTGGCGAGGGCGACACGGAGCCGCCGACTCCGGGTCCGAGCCTGGTGAGCTGACCGGCGCTACCGCGCGCAGCTCAGCGAGCCTTGGACGGGCTCGATGCGGGCGAGGTCGTGGTGGAGCCGGCCGTCGGAACCGGCGCGGCGCCGATGACCTCGGTCTCGAGGATCCCGAGCACCCGTCCGGTGGCCATCGTGAGGTCCCAGTTCGCGCCGTGGGCGTACGGGCCGCGGTCGATCACCGGCACCGTGATCACGTTGCCCTTGTAGTAGATCTGGACTGGCGTCCCGCAGGGAAGCGTTCGATTGGCGACCCCGATCGTGCCGCGGCGCAGGATCTGTCCGCATGCGGTCCGGTGGCCGTAGAAGCCGGGGCCGTACAGGGTCGCGGTCGAACGGCGGTACAGCGTCAGCGACACGCTCGGCGCGGCGGCGGCGCTCGAGGCCTCCGAGCCCTTGATCTCTGCGCGAATCGTGAGCTGACCGGGCCGGGCCGGGTGCCACGTTGCCGCGAACGACCCGTTCGGCTGCGCGGTCGCGTCCGCGACCGGAGTCCAGACCGAGTTGCTGCTCAGCTGATCGATCTCGATCACGCTGCCGGCGTCGGAGGCGGGAGCGCTTCCGATCACCGACACGCCACCCTTCATGAACGCCGAGGCTTGCGTGGAAATGGTGATCCCTCCGCTGCTCGCGCTCACCGGGACGTTGCCGGAGGTGACGGGGACGGGTGGGGTCTGACTCGAGCCGGGGCTCCCGGGACCGGTGCCGGCGCCGCCCGAGCCGGATCCGCCCGCGGCGAAGGCGAGCCCCGGGATCAGCATGGCGCCGGCAGCGGCTGCCGTCAACGGGGCCAGATAACGATGGGCGCGAGCTCTCGCAAGCAGCTTGTCAGTCCTCTCGGGATGTGCCTACGGGGTGAGCTGACGGGCTCGCGCCTTGTGAGCGCTACGGCCCCTCGTCGGACCGATTCGCCCCTGCGGATCCTTAGATCCGCAAGTGGTTCCCCCGCCGATCGCCCGCGGACGGACGATCGCTCGGCGTGAAGGCGGGCATTCTAACCAGTTATGTCGACAGCTGTGGCGCCTGGCCTGTTACGGCCGGGGCAGGCGGCCGACGGCGTTCCGCAGCGCGCGGGCGCTGACCGACAGGCCGATCTCGGCGAGCTCCGCCGCGGCCTGGGCCGCGATCCCGAGGATGTCGCGGCCGGTCGTCTCCTCAGGCTGGCCCGGGCGCGGCGGCGTCGGTGGGACGCCGGCGGGCTGGGCAGGCTGGCGCAGCCGCTCCGGCCGGCGCGGGGTGGCGCGGGTCGCGGTTGCCGGCGCCGAAAGTTGCGGGGTCGCGGGTGTCGGTGCCGAGCGTTGCGGGGTCGCGGGTGTCGGTGCCGAGCGTTGCGGGGTCGCCGGCCGGGCTCCGCGGGCGCGCTTCGCCGGCGCCGTAGTCCGCTGTGGGGTCATCGCGGTGCCGTTGGCGGCCCCGGGGGCGGAAGCGGCCGACCGCCCCGCGGGCGCGGCTCGCTTATCACTGCGACGTTGCGGCCGGCGATGCGGCAGCGCGCCAAGCACGTCTGAGGGGCGTTCGTCGCTCAAGCTCTCACATCATGGCAGCACGGTGAGCCTTATCGCGATCGGACACCGATGCGTAACAATTGTTGGGTCGGCGCCCCCCGGTGGGTAGAGGCTCTTAGCAAAATCCGACCAGGATTTGAAACGCGCGTGACGCTTACGCGTATACCTTTACCTGAGCGGCGCGCTTCCTTGACTTCAAAAAGTATAGCGACTAGACTGCTTTCACGTGCTTAACTAGCGGGCGTGCGCCCTGGGGGCCCTCGCCCGTTTGCCATCCTCTCAGGCCGGCGGTGTCCAGGGCCGGCGGGTACGACGGGAAACGGATTCAGATGTCAGTAGCGGATCTGCAGGAACTCGAAGAGATCAAAGGCCTCGTCTCGCGCGGTCAGCAACTCGGCGTCCTGACCTTCGCCGAGATCTCCGGCGCCGTGTCGGAACTGGACCTCGACGAGGCTGATGTCGAGGAGCTTCACGGCTTCCTCGAGCGCGCTGAGATCGAGCTCGTCGAAGAGCTCGACCCGGCGACGACCGCGGCGGACCTCGAGCGCGCGCCCGACAAGCGCGGCCGGCGCAAGCCGAAGACAGCGCTGGACCTCAAGCCGGACATGACCACCGATTCCCTTCAGCTGTTCCTGAAGGACATCGGCAAGGTGCGGCTGCTCACCGCCCAGGAAGAGGTGGACCTCGCCAAGCGGATCGAGCGCGGGGACCTCGATGCCAAGCAGAAGATGGTCGAGTCGAACCTCCGGCTCGTCGTATCGATCGCGAAGAACTACCGCAACCAGGGCCTGCCGTTCCTGGACCTGATCCAGGAGGGGACGCTCGGGCTCGTCCGTGCGGCCGAGAAGTTCGACTACCGCAAGGGCTTCAAGTTTTCGACCTACGCCACCTGGTGGATCCGCCAGGCGATCGCTCGTGCGCTCGCCGACAAGGCGCGGACGATCCGGATCCCGGTGCACGTGGTCGAGAAGCTCAACAAGATCGGCCGGGCCGAGCGCAAGCTCGTGACCGAGCTCGGGCGCGAGCCGACCGCCGAGGAGATCGCCGAGGTCACCGGGATCGAGCCCGAGGAGGTGGAATCGATCAAGCGCTCGGCGCAGGCGCCGGTGTCGCTCGAGAAGCCGGTCGGCGACGAGGAGGAGTCCGAGTTCGGGCAGTTCATCGCGGACGAGCGCGCCGAGTCGCCGTACGAGCGGGCGGCCGAGATCCTCACCAAGGAGGCTCTCCGCGAGGCGCTCGAGAACCTCAGCTACCGCGAGCGCCGTGTGCTCGAGCTGCGCTACGGGCTCGGTGGCGAGCACCCGCGGACGCTCGACGAGGTCGGCCGGACGTTCAACGTCACGCGCGAGCGGATCCGCCAGATCGAGAACCAGTCGCTCAAGAAGCTTCAGTCGCTGGCTGAGGCGCAGAAGCTCCGCGACGTAGCCTAGGTTTCAGCATCGCCGGTTTGGGCGTCCACGGTTCTCGCGGGCGCTCAAGCCAGCGCGGCTTTGCGCCGATGCCAGATCGATGTTCGATCTGCACGATGCGCTCGGGTATGTCGTCAGCAACGAGGGCTCGGACCTTCATCTGAAGGTGCCCGCGCGACCGATGGCGCGGTTCCGCGGCCAGCTCGAGCCGCTCGAGCACTACGGCGAACCGCTGTCGCCGGCCGACACCGAGCAGGTGCTGCGGCAGATGCTCGCCGACCACTCGGACAAGATGGCGGCGTTCGACTCGGACAACGAGATCGACTTCTCCTACACCGTCGATGGGCTCGCGCGGTTCCGCGTCAACGCGTTCCGCCAGCGCGGCTCGGTCTCGATCGTCGCCCGCGTGATCCCCTTCACCGTGCGCACGATCCAGGAGCTCGGGCTGCCGCTCGCGATCGAGGACATCGCCAAGGAGGAGCGCGGGCTGATCCTGCTCACCGGCACCACCGGATCGGGCAAGTCGACCACGCTCGCGGCGATCATCAACCACATCAACGAGACGATGGCGCGCCACATCGTCACGATCGAGGACCCGATCGAGTATCTGCACCGCGACCGGCAGTCGATCATCAATCAGCGCGAGGTCGGGATGGACACCGAGTCGTTCGGCCGCGCCATGCGCCGCGTCCTGCGCCAGGACCCCGATGTGATCCTGATCGGGGAGATGCGCGACGAGGAGACCGTCCGGACGGCGCTGTCGGCCGCCGAGACCGGCCACCTCGTGCTGTCGACCGTCCACACGCTCGACGCCGCGGAGAGCGTCAACCGGATCATCGACTTCTTCCAGCCCCACGAGCAGAGCCAGGCCCGCGCGATGCTGGCCGGAACCCTGAAGGCCGTCGTCTCTCAGCGACTGGTGCGGACCGCCGATCGCACGGCCCGCGTCGCCGTGTGCGAGGTGCTGCGGATGACCGGCCGGGCCCGCGACATGATCCTGGACGCGGACCAGACCGACCGCCTGCGCGAGGTCATCGCCGAGGGCGAGTACTACGGGATGCAGACATTCGACCAGGCGCTGCTCGGCCACTATCAGGCGGGCCGGGTGTCGATGGAGGACGCGATGCGGGTCGCGTCGAGCCCGCACGACTTCAAGCTGCTCGTCGCCGGCGAGGGCCGCACCGCGACGTCGATGAACGACCTCGCGGGGACGGACCACGCCAGCTCCCGCGAGCCCGAGCCGGTGGCGCCCGCCGCGCCCGTGGCGCCCGTCGCGCCCACGCCCTTGCCGGCGCAGCCGGTCCGGCACGTGACGCCGGTCGGCGGGCCGCCGAACGGGCGGCCGTCGGCCCCGCCGCCGGGCATGGCCGCGTAGCCAGCCCTTTCGCTCTCAGCCTCTGCCCGCGTACCCGGCGCACCCGGGACCTCGAAGCGCGCTCCATAATCGGGTCACATTTCTGACATGTGATCCCTCTCGCATGTGTATAGGCTTCCGCGGCTGCAACAAGTTGCAATCCGATGGCGTGGGGAGAAAGAGAGGGGAGGATCGTGTTACGAACACGAAGGGTTGTCTCTGCTTTTGGCGTGCTAGGGGCGGCAGTCGCGCTTTGCCAGTTCGGCGGCGCGGCGGTGGCCGGGGCACAGAGCGCGCCCGCGAACCAGCGGGTGATTGTCATCTTCAAGAACCAGGAGACCGGCTTGCCGGCGACGCGTTCGGACGTCACGGCGCGCAGGCACGCGCTGGCTGGGATCCAGGCGCCGGTTACCAGGCAGTTGTCGTCCTTCGGGGCGCGCAACGTCCACTCCTACACGGTCCTCAACGCCGTGTCCGCAACAGTTTCTTCGAGCCAGGTGACCCAGCTCGCCTCGAATCCGGCGGTGAGCAAGGTCATCCCCGATCAGGTCATCCAACTCGCGCCGCCGGCGAGCACGGGCTCAGGCGGGTCTCAGGGCGGCCTGCCAGGCAACACCGTGTGCGCGCCGAACGGCCAGGTTCAGCTCAACCCGCAGGCGCTCGAGACGATTCATGCTGACTCCGACCAGGCGGGGGCGCAGACGGCGCGCTCGCTCGGCTTCACCGGAGCCGGCGTCACCGTCGGGTTCATCGCCGACGGACTCGACATCAACAATCCCGACTTCATCCGCGCCAACGGGCAGCACGTGTTCGTCGACTACAAGGACTTCAGCGGCGAGGGCACGAACGTCCCGACCGGCGGCGAGGAGGCGTTCGGCGACGCCAGCTCGATCGCCGCGCAGGGCCGCGAGATCTACAACGTGGCCGGGTATGGGCCGCACGCCGTGACCGGCACATGCAACATCCGCGTCGAGGGCGTGGCGCCCGGTGCGAGCCTTGTCGGGCTCGACATCTTCGGCGCCGAGGACGCGGGCTACAACTCGTCGTTCCTGCAGGCAATCGACTACGCCGTCGCGACCGACCACGTGAACGTCCTGAACGAGTCGCTGGGCAACAACTACTACCCCGACGACGAGGCCAGCCTCGACGCGATCAAGCAGGCCAACGACAACGCCGTGGCCGCGGGTACGACGGTGACCGTGTCGAGCGGTGACGCCGGCGTCACCAGCACGATCGGCACCCCGTCGACCGACCCGCTCGTGATCTCGGCGGGAGCCACCACGACATACCGGGTCGACCTCCAGGACGGCTACGGAGGGGCGCAGTTCCCGGGTATCAAGGGCTACCTCAACAACAACATCAGCTCGTTCAGCTCGGGTGGCTTCGAGCAGGACGGCCGCACGATCGACGTGGTCGCCCCGGGAGAGCTCAACTGGGCGCTGTGCTCGACCGACACTGCCATGTACGGCGACTGCGTCAGCTACGGCGGCAATCCCACGCCGGTGATTCCTTTCGGCGGGACCAGCGAGTCCTCGCCGCTCACCGCCGGCGAGGCCGCGCTGGTGATTCAGGCCTACCGCAGTGGCCACGGCGGCGCCAGCCCGACGCCGGCGGTGGTCAAGCAGATCATCGTCAGCACGACCGATGACATCGGCTCCCCGGCCGATCAGCAGGGCGCGGGCCTGATCGACGCCTACAAGGCGGTGCAGGCGGCCGAGTCCTACCGGACGCCGACGTTCGCGACCAAGGCGACCGGCCAGACGCTGCTCTCAAGCCCCACGCAGCTGAACGCGGTCGACCGCCCGGGAACTTCCGAGCGGCTGACGGACACGGTCACCAACAACGGATCGAGCACGCAGACGGTCTCGCTGTCGACACGGCAGGTCGGGGCGTACTCGCCGGTCGGCTCGGGCAAGGTCGTGCTGAACGACTCGAGCAGCCCGCAGACGACCAACTGGGCCGGCACGCCGGCGAACTACGAGCCGATCACGTTCAAGGTTCCAGCGGGACAGGATCGCCTGAACGTGTCGATCGCGTACCAGAACGCGGTGAACGATTTCAACCCGGACTACCTCGACGCACGGGTCCGCCTCACCTTGGTGGACCCGGCCGGCAACCTCGCCGGCTACTCGGTGCCCCAGGGCAACGGCAACTACGGCAACCTCCAGATCACCAGCCCGAAGGCAGGCACCTGGACCGGTTACATCTGGAGCAACACCTCGAGCAATGGAGGCTCGACGGGTCCGGTTCTGTGGAACGCCGCGGTGGCGCAGTACGCGTCGTTCGGAAGCGTCAGCCCGAAGAGCATGACGCTCGCTCCGGGTCAGTCGAAGCCGGTGACGTTGACGGTGTCGACGCCGAGCTCGCCCGGTGACGCATCCGGCGCGATCGTTCTGAACCAGAGCGGCGGCCCGGGCTTCGGGCAGCAGAGCACGATCCCGGTGACGCTGCGTAGCACGATTCCAGTCGGGTCGCAGTCGTTCACGCAGACGCTGACTGGCGGCAACGGGCGCGCTCCGTTCATCGGGCAGGAGTTCTATTACGAGCTCAACGTCCCGTCCGGAGCTCATGAGGTGAACGCGTCGGTCGATTTGGCCAACAACCCGAACAACCCGTTCACGGCGTTCCTCGTGAACCCCAGCGGCGAAGCCCAAGGGTTCACGAACAACGAGCTGCCGGCGAGTTGGCCGACCGGATCGCAGACAAACACGCTGGGTGGTCAGATGCACGTCCTCTCGCCGGCGGCGGGAACGTGGACGCTGGTTGTCGCGTTCGCACCGCAGGTGTCCGGGACGGCGCTGACCGAGCCGTTCACGGTCAGCACCAACGACAGCTCCGTGCCCGCTTCGGGCGGCGGCCTGCCGAACTCCAGCGGAACCAAGCTGGCCAGGGGTCAAGCGCAGACGTACAACGTCCGGATCACCAACACGGGCTCGACGCCGGATGAGTACTTCGTCGACGCCCGGCTGCCCGGCAGCACGCCGCTCAGCCTGAGCTCGTTGTTCGGCCCGAACACCACGGTGCCGCTCAACTCCAGCGAGAATGTCCCGCTGTACCTGGTTCCGAGCCACACCACGGCGTTCACCGGGGTGGCGAGTACGACGGGGACCACGCCGATTCAGTTCGACTCAGGTTGGGCTTTTGGCGACCCGGACATCATCTCGTCGGTGGGGAGCACGGTCAGCGGGTCGCTGAGCGCGAATCCGGTGGCCCAGGGGCTGTGGGACATCGCCCCGACCGTGGTCGGCCCGTTCGGCGCCAAGGGGGCGGCGAGCGAGCCGGTGCAGACGACGATGAACGTCGCGACGGCGCCGTTCGACTCCGCGGTCAGCTCTCAGACGGGTGACCTGTGGCTGGCCAGCACTGACCCGTCCCAGCTGAACGGTCTCTCGCCGGTCGTGGTGGGGCCGGGTCAGACCGGAACGATCCCGGTCACGATCACTCCGAACGCGCCCTCCGGGACGCGGGTGTCCGGGACGCTGTACATCGACGACGCCAGCCAGCTCGGATTCCAGGGCTATCTCGGGTTCGACGGCAACGACGTCGCGGCGATCCCGTACAGCTACAAGGTCAAGTAAGTGGTTTGGCTGCCGCCCCGTTCGCGGGGCGGCAGCCATAACTTCAGTTGGTGAAGCATTGCGCTAGAATGGGCCGTAGATGGCTTCTTCTAACGAAACCTGCCCGGTTTGCCGGACCGCGGAGATCGTTTGCGGCAAGTGGACGCTGCTGGTGATCCGCGATCTGGCCGAGGGCCGTTCGCGCTTCTGTGAGCTCGAGCGGTCGCTCCACGGGATCAGTCCGCGGACGCTTTCGCTGCGGCTGCGCGCGCTCGAGGAGGAGGGGATCGTCGAACGTCAGACGTTCCCGGAGGTGCCTCCGCGGGTCGAGTACGCGCTCACCGACAAGGGTCGCGCGCTGGTGCCGCTGATCGAAGACATGCGGGCCTACGGTCTCCAGTGGCTGTTCGAGGACTGCGAGCCTGCGGTCCAGAGCGCGCTGGAACAGGATCGCGAGCCCGCGGTCGCCGCGGTCTGACGCCGCCGGCGCGCACATGCGGATCGCGGTCGCCGCGGACGAACTGACGGGTGTCGCGTCGGCGCTGCCCGACGAGCTTCGCCGGCGCGGACACGAGCCGCTGCTCCACGGTGCCTTCGCGGACGCCGAGCCTCCCGATTGGGCGTGGGCAAGCGAGGCGGCGGCCCGCGACGTGGCCGCCGGCCGAGCCGAGCAGGCGATCGTGGCGTGCTGGACGGGGACGGGCGCGTCGATCGCGGCCAACAAGGTGCCGGGCATCCGCGCGGCGCTGTGCGCGGACGCGCCGACCGCGGACGGGGCGCGGCGGTGGAACGACGCCAACGTCCTTGCTTTGAGCCTGCGGGCCACGTCCGAGGCGGAGCTGTCGGAGATTCTCGACGCGTGGTTTGGAGGGAGCGCGAGTGCGGACGAGAGCGACGCCCGGAACATCGAGCACCTGACCGAGATCGAGCGCTCCGGTTAGTGGGTGGCGCGCCGCGGGCGCGGAAGCTGCAACGGCGCGTTCGCCATGCAGGATCGCCGCCCGCGGGGGCGAACCCGCCCCCGTGCGCAACACCACGCTTCACGGGGTGATCGAGGCGTTTGCGACGGAGGCGGCGATGGTCCTGTGCGCCGAGACCGCCTCCGGCGCCGAGATCCCGTTCGAGCTGATCGACACGGCCGGGGGTCCGCGGGGCCGCGTGCCGCTGTACTGCTACCGGCCGCTGACCGGCAACTTCATCGCCGAACGCCTCCGGTTGCTGTCGTCGCTGCCGACGTACGCGTCGGCGGTGCGGACGCTCACCGGCCTCGAGGGCGTCGACGCCTACCTGCGCCAGCGCGGAGAGTCGCGGATCCCGCCCGAGCCTCGGGAGTGCGCGGACGTCGCGCTGCACACGTTCCTGGACGTCGTGTATGCCGAGCGAAGCGACTTCCAGTTCGACGAGGATCGGTTCGCCGCGGCTTACGAGGAGCTCGAGCAGGCGGTGTACGAGGGTCGCGCGGTGACGACGGTGGTGGCGCCGCTGCTCGGGATCGCGCTCGACCTCGACACCAATGAGGTTCCACTCGGCGACGGGCTCTCGCTCGTCAGCGGCGACTCGTTCGACGGGGCACCGCACGAGGCGGTGTGGGGCGACGGCGACGAGCCCCACGTGCTGATCGTGCTCACGGTGGCGCAGGACCGCGCCGCGCCGGCGCCCGTGTCGGCCGCGCGCGTTCGCTTCCGCCGGACGCTCACCGCGCTGCGGTTGTTCGAGCGCGGCGGCTTCGCGCTCGGGCCGGTCGCCTGGTCGCGGATCGATACCGGCACGTGGCGCGCTGTCCCGCTCGGCGGGAGCGGGCGACCGGGCCTGCCCCGGCTGATCCCGACCGAGCAGGAGGACGAGTTGCGTGCGTTCTGCAACTTGGTGGCGAGACGGACGCCGAAGGGCGGTGAGATCGCCTGGGCGCTGTCCCGGTTCGAGATGGGCTGTGAGCGTCTGGCGCCGTTCGAGGCGCTGACCGACTACCTGCTGGCGCTGCGGGCGCTGCTCGAGCCCGAGGGCCCCTCGAGCGGACGGCTGGCGGGCCGTCTGGCGGCGATCTGCGCCAAGCCGGAGGACCGCGCGGCGCTCGCCGAGCGAACCGCGCACGCGATCTCGCTCGAGCGCGCGGTGATTGGCGGGCTGGCCCCGGCTCAGCCCGGGGTCGACGCCCTCGTCGAGGAGCTGACCGAGCAGCTACGGGCGCTGCTCAGAGACGTGCTCTGCGGCCATCTCGAGCCGGATCTGTGCGCGGTGGCGGACGATCTGCTGGCTGAAGCGGCCGCCTGAGCGGATCCGTCCTGAGCGGGCAGTCCGGGCGCTGTGCGGCGATCCCATTGCGGGCGCCGGCCGCGCTAGGCTTTCTCTAGACCGCTCCCTACTCGGTCCCTGACGGGGTCGGGATTGTCAAGCCGCCAGGCCTGACAACGTAAGTCCTGGCGCTCAAATGCAGTTAGGGGGAGCGCGATCGCAGCTTCGAGCGGGCTCCGCGCCCGCTCGTGCTGTTTTCGGACTCGGTGGGTGCGTTTTTGGGTGTCGATCGGGTAGGGCCGGAGTTATGCTGCGACACGTGCCCGAGATCGCGCTCCCGATCGCGTTGCCGATCGCCGGACGGCCCACGGTCGCGCCGAATGTCCATCCGGAGTGCCGGAACACTCCGCGGATCAACGACGACGGGTTCGAGGAGCTGTGTCACCTGGTGACCGAGGAGGATCCGGACACCGCGTTGTGCGGCAAGGACGTGGCGGGATACCCGTGGGATCCGCCGTGGCCCCGGTGCGAGGCGTGCCTGGCGGTCGCCCGGGGAGAGATGAACTGAACGACTACCGCCTCACCTGCATCGTCGAGATTCCCAAGGGCGGGCGGAACAAGTACGAGTACGACCCCGAGCTGGGCGGCATCAAGCTCGACCGGTTCATCTCGGCATCGGTCGTGTATCCGACCGATTACGGCTACATCCCGGAGACCCTGGCCCCCGACGGCGACGCGCTCGACGTGCTCGTGTGCGTGTCCGAGCCGACATTCCCGGGCTGCTACGTCCTGGCCAAGGCGATCGGGCTGTTCAAGATGGCCGATGAGAAGGGGCCCGACGACCACGTCGTGTGCGTGCCGCTCCACGACCCGGGGTGGAACACGCTCGAGGACGTCGACGACCTGCCGGCCCAGCTGCGCGCCGAGATCACCCACTTCTTCACCGTCTACAAGGACCTCGATACCGACCGGCACTCCGAGGTCAAGGGCTGGGCGGGTCGCGAGGCGGCGCTCGAGGCGATCGAGGGGGCGCGGGGGGCGTTTCTGGAGAAGGCCGGGTAGGGGTCGCGGCTGGGTTCGGTGGCGGCGGGTCGCGGGGTCGCGGGGTCAGGTGGTCGCGGGGGGTCGCGGGGTGGTAGGCGGTCGCGGGGATGCGGGCGGTCGCGGGGTCGCGGGCGGTCGCGGGGTCGCGGGTTGTGAGCGGCCCGTCGTCATGCGTATCACGCCATTCGAGCCCGTGTGCGCGGACCGTGGCCTCTCACGCATGCCCCACATGCGTAGCAGGCCACAGTCAGCGTCGGAGACGCCGAATGGCGCACCATGCAGGTCCGTCCGGGCTCAGCTGACCCCTGTCGCGCTCGCCGGGCTCGAGGTGAGAATGAGCAGCCCGACGACCCTCCGGGAAGACCCGCCGGCGGGTGGTCGCGCGCGGCTCCTCCACCATGCATAGCTCGACAATTAGGGGCTTCCGGGGAGGCCGTGCCGTGTCACGCGTGCCGTGCGTGCGTGACACGACGAGGCTGGCGACGCCGGGGTCAAATGTCGCGTTGCGCAGGTCCGCGCTCGGTGGCGCGGGCTTCGGGCTCGGTGGCCCCGGTCGATCCGGTGGCGTGGGGCGCGGCGGGCTCTGGGGAATCGGTGGCGGGGGGACCGGACTCCGCGGACTCGGTGGCGGCGGCCTTGGGCTCGGTGGTACGGGCCGCGGACTCGGCGGGCGCGGCGGACTCTGACTCGGTGAGCTCGGACGTCGTGGACTCTGACTCGGTCCGCGCTGACATCGCGGACTCGGACTGGGCGGCGATCTTGGCCGCCCGCCCCTTCTGGTGCTTCCACACGCGCCACCCGACCCAGGCGAGGACCAGCACCCCGACCACGATCCCGAAGACCGCCTCGTACCTGGTGGCGGTCGCGTAGATGCTGTCGATGTTGCTGCCCGAGAAGTAGCCGATCGATACCCACACCCCAACCCACAGCGCCGCCCCGAGGGCGTTGAACGGCACGAACTTCGTCCAGTGCATGCCGGTGATGCCGGCGATGATCCCGTTGGCCTGCCGCAGCCCCTCGACGAACCGGGCGATCACGATCACCTTGCCGCCGTGGCGGTCGAAGAAGTTGGCGGTCTTATCGAGCCGCTCGGGCGTGAGGAAGATGTATTTCCCGAACCGCTCGGCGAGCGGGCGGCCGCCGAAGTGCCCGATCGCGAACCCGACGTTGTCGCCGAGGATCGCGGCCAGGAACCCGATCAGGGCGACGAGCCACACGCTGAACCGCCCGGTCCCGGCGTACACGGCCGCGATGATCAGCACCGTCTCGCCGGGGACCGGGACGCCGAAGTCCTCCAGGAAGATCAAACCGAGCGCGAGGTAGCCGAAGCGGTTCAGCGTCGGCTCGAGGCTGTGAAGGACCCCGGGCAGGTGCTGCGGGGGAGCGGAGGCGGCAAAGAGGAACGGATCGAGCATCGGTAGAGACCCTACCCACGCGCTTTGCGATCATCGCGATATGACCTCCGCCGTCAAGCTCACCTCGCTCTCGCACGGCGCCGGCTGCGCCTGCAAGGTGCCGGCGGCGCTACTCGCTCCGTTGGTGGCTGCGCTCCCAGAATCCACCGACCCGAATCTGCTGGTGGGGACCCAAACCAGCGACGACGCCGGCGTGTACCGCCTGCGCGACGATCTCGCGCTCGTCCAGACCGTCGATTTCTTCACGCCGATCGTCGACGATCCGTACGACTTCGGCCGGATCGCCGCCACCAATGCCCTCTCAGACGTCTACGCGATGGGGGGGCGCCCGCTGAGCGCGCTGAACCTCGTCGCGTGGTCGGTCGCGGACCTCGGCGCCGAGATGCTCGGTGAGGTCCTGCGCGGTGGCGCCGACGTCGCTCGAGCGGCCGGCGCCGCGATCGTCGGCGGCCACACGATCGACGACCCCGAGCCGAAATATGGGCTGGCCGTGACCGGCGTGATCCACCCCGACGAGATCATCACCAACGCCGGGGGACGCGCCGGCGACGCGCTCGTGCTGACGAAGCCGGTGGGCGCCGGCGCGGTCACGACTTCGCTCAAGAAAGGCCTCGTCTCCGACGCGGTACTAACCAGCGCGGTCGAGGTCATGACGACGTTGAACGCCGCGGCCGCCGAGGCCGCCAAAAAGGCCGGCGCCCATGGGATGACCGACGTCACCGGGTTCGGACTGCTCGGGCATCTGCACGAACTCGCACTCGCGAGCGGCGTGTCCGCGGAGGTCGACGCGAAAGCCGTGCCGGTCATCGCCGGGGCGCTCGAGCTGCTCGAAGACGATCGCGCGGTCGCCGGCGGCAGCCGCAACAACCGGCGCTACGCCGAGGAGTTCGCGTCGTTCGACGACGACGTCGACGAGGTGCATCGGCGGCTCGTGACCGACGCGATGACCTCAGGCGGGCTGCTGGTGGCGCTCGACCCGGCGCGCGCGGCCGAACTACCGGGTGCCGTGATCGGTCGGCTCCTCGGGGGCGAGCCGGGCACGATCACCGTGTTCTAGGAGGCCCGCTCCAGATCCTCGCGCGAGGCGACGCCCAACAGTCGCCCTTCGGGCGTCGTGACGATCGCCCAGCGCAGATTCTTGTCAGCCAGCTGCTTGGCTACGTGCTCCGCGGAGTGGTGCGGACGGAACGTCTTCGGCCCAGGCTCCGCGACATCCTCGACCGGCTCCTCGGAACCCGCGTCCAGAGCGCTGGCCGGAAGCCGTCCGAGCACGGTCCCGCCGTCGCTCGTCATCAGCGCGAACGGGTACGGGGAAGCCTTGATCGACCCGAGCACGCCGGCCACGTGATCCGTCGGCGCGCAGCGGACGACGTCGTCGCGCATCAGGCCTCCGACGGTCGTCGCCTCCGCATCGTCGCCCTCGACCTCGAGGTTGTGGGCGAGCCAATCGACCTTGCCGGGCACGTAGTCGTAGACGTCTGCGAACCCGAGCATTTCGAGCCGGCACGCGGCTCGCGGGCTGAGGTCTCAGAGCGAGTCCCAGCAGTACACGACCACCGGGCGCGAGTGGTCGAGGACTGCGGTGCTCTGCCGGTCGAGTTGGCGGAGTGGCAGGTTGATGGCGCCGGGAAGGTGCACCGGCGCATAGTCATCGGGACCCAGCACCTCGACCACCTGGGCGCCCCGCTCGATCAGCTCCTCGAGTTGTTCTAGCCAGATCCGGGTTGCCATCAGGAGGTCACGTTAGCTGGGCGATGGCGTCGAGCAGGACCGCGCGCGTGGCTTCGAGCGCCTGCGGGATCACGTGCGTGTCGGCGAGCAGCGGCATGAAGTTCGTATCACCGTTCCAACGCGGGACCACGTGGAGGTGGAGGTGATCGGCGATCCCGGCCCCCGCGACCTTGCCGAGGTTGAGGCCGACGTTGAACCCGTCCGGGTTCATCGCCTTCCGGATCGCGAGGATCGCGCGCTGGGCGAGCCGCATCGTTTCGAGCATCTCGTCCTCGTCTAGGTCCTCGAGCGCGGCGACGTGACGGATCGGCGCCACCATCACGTGGCCGGGCGCGTACGGATATGCGTTGAGGATCGTGATGCAGTGGTCGCTGCGGTCGATCGGAGCGTGCTCGGGATCGTCGGGGCTCGCGGTGGCGGCCGCGCAGAAGATGCACTCGCCGTCCTTCGGCCCGGTCACGTATTCGATGCGCCAGGGCGCCCACAGTGGCCGTTCGGACATGTCGGGGCAGCGTACCGGCGCGCGCCGTGGGAGCCTTTGCTCGTGTTCCACGTCGAGTTGCGCCAGTTCCCCCACCAGACGCGGGCCTTCAACCTCACCCGCGAGGAGTTGGACGAGCGGATTGTCAACCCCTGGATCGCGGATGAGCCGCTCGAGCTGAACGAGTACCGGTGGCTGCCGGACCGGGCCACGCTGACGATCTACGAGGGGCCGGAACTCGGCATGGCCGATATGGGCCTCGGCCGCGGCTGGCAGAACGTGACCCGCAAGGGGAGGGACGTGACCCAGGAGGTGCTGATCGAGGCGCGCGACGAGACGAGCGAGCTGCCCACCGCCGACGACTTCAAGGACGAGGTCGCCGGACGCGCCGGCGCCGGCGCGATCACTATCTCGGGGCTCGTCGAGCTTGCCGGCGAGTGGTACCCGCAGTCACGGATCAGCGAGCGGATCGCGCTATGCGAGCAAGTCGTGTGGGAGCTGCTCCACTCGGTCCCCGTGACGTTGTCCCGTCGCGGCCGGCTGGTGCCCGCGTACGAGTGGCAGGCAGTGCTGTTCACATGGGCAACCTGGACCGACGACGGCCCCGACGCTGTGTCGCTCGGCCCGCTGTAAGCCGCCGGGCGCGGCGCCGCCCCGCTACGCCACCAGATCGTCGATCAGCTGCTGGCGCTCGGCCTCGGAGGCGAACAGGTAGCGGTGGATCCGGGCCAGCCCCTCGACGTCGTGGATGTCGTCGTCGAGTTGGGGCACGAGCAGCAGACGCTGATCATCGAGATCGGCCGCCAGGCGTGCGAGGTTGTGGTCGTCCCGTGCCGCGAGTACGTGGTAGTCGCGGAAGTTGTCCGCCACCCTGCCGGCGAGCGACGGGGTCAGCGTCTTGGCCAGCGCGTCGGAGAGCTCATGCGGCTCGCGATCGCCGAGTAGATCGTGGTGGACGCGGTTGACGATCACGCCGGCGAACGGCAGCCCGTCGGTCTCGAGCCGCTGCCCGAACCAGATCGCCTCGTCGACCGACTCGCGCGCCGCCGAGGTCACGAGCACGAACGCGGTCGTGTCCGCACGCAGCAACTGCTCGACCTGGCTAGCGCGCTGGCTGAAGTCGCCGGTCATGTCGCCGAGCAGTCCGAAGAACACGGTGAGGTCGGTGATCAGGTCGATCCCGGTGATCCGGCGCAGGCCGCCGAGCAGCGGCATCGCGCCTCGGCCGAGCGTGCGGAAGCCGAAGCCCGTGGGTTTCATGAACGCCTTGAGCGCGCGGCCCTCGAGGAACGAGTTGATCCGGTTCGGGGCGTCGAGGAACTCGAGCGCGTTGCGCGAGGGCGGCGTGTCGAGCACGAGCACGTCGAACTCGTGCTCCTGGTCGAGCTCGTACAGCTTCGCTATCGCGGTCAGCTCCTGGGATCCCGAGACCGCGGTCGACAGCTCGCGGTACACGCGGTTGGCCTTGATCTCCTCGGCCCGCTCGGGATCGGGCGCGATCCGCTCGATCAGCTCGTCGAACGTCCGCTTGGGATCGAGCATCATCGCCCACAGCTCGCCGTCGACCTTCAAGTCGGACGTGGCCAGGCGGGAGGGCTGCACCCGGCGCGGTTCGTTCTCGAGTTGCTCGAGGCCCAGCGCGTTGGCCAGGCGGTTCGCCGGGTCGATCGTCACGACCGCGACCTTCGCGCCGCGGGCGGCCATCCCGAGCGCGACCGCGGCCGAGGTGGTGGTCTTGCCGACGCCGCCCGACCCGCAGCACACGCACACGCGCTTGCCGTCGAGGATCTCCGCCACGTTCATGGCAGCGCGTCCTGGAGGGCGTCCGCGAGAACCTCGAGCTCGGGGATGCCGAGATGATCGGTGAATACGTAGGGAAGCTCGGTGAGGCGGCCGTTCACGTGGTCGGAGAGACGGTCGCGCTGCTCACGCTGGGTGGCGGCGCGGGCGTGCTCGGACAGCGCCGCCCGCAGCGCGGAGCGAGCCAGCGGCGAGCGGGTCCGAGACAGCGCGGCCGTCAGCTCGGCGAGCTCGGTCTCCTCGAACCGCGCCGGATACAGCGCGTTGACGACCACCAGGTCGAGCGCGAGCTCGTCGCCGGTGATTTCATCGGCGAGTGTCAGCGTCTCGTTGACCGGCATCTCCTCGGGCGTCGCCACCGCGACCACGCCGGTGAACTCGCGGTCGGCGATCGTGTCGGCGATCGTCCGTCCCTGATGCGCGATCGGGCCGACCCGGGCGATGTCGGCGAACGTCTTGGGCGTCCGCAGCAGTCCGACCCCGTGACCGGTCGCCGGGGCGTCGACGATCACCAGGTCATAGGGCGCGGCGCCGCGAGTCCGGCGGTCGAACTGTGCGAGCTCCCACACCTTGCCGATGCTGAGCAGCTCGCGCATCCCTGGGGTGGCCATCGCGAACGCCTGGAACAGGCGACTCGAGCCGAGCGCCTGGCCGAGCGGGCCGGCCTTGACGCGCAGGTACTCCTCCATCGCCTGCTGGGGGTCGATCGAGATCGTGAACAGGCCGGGAGCTAGTTCGAGCTCGCGGAACTGCTCGCCCCCGGCGTTCTCGGCGAACAGCCCCTGGATCCGTTCCTGGCTTGCGAGCTCGGCCACGATCGTCCGCCGGCCCCGCCGGGCGGCGAGCAACCCGAGCGCGATCGCGACCGTCGACTTGCCGACGCCGCCCTTGCCGGTCACGAACAGCAGCCGTTTGTCGAGAAGGCCAGGCACCGCACCCGAAAATAGCGGGGGATCTCGGAGGATTCCGCCCGGCTTCTACGAATACTCCGGTCGACATGAGCCACGTGATCGCGTTCGCCAACCAGAAGGGTGGCGTCGCCAAGACCACGACGACGCTCAACCTCGCAGTGGCATTTGCCGAGGAAGGGCATCGGGTCCTGTGCGTCGACATGGATCCCCAGGGAAACCTGACGATGTCCCAGGGCATCGATCCGGACACACTCGAGAAATCGATGTACGACGTGCTCGTGCACCACATCTCGATTCGAGAGGTCATCCGCAAACGCGAGATCGACGTCGCGTGCTCGTCGATCGACCTGGCCGGGGCGGAGATGGCGATGTCGACGATGATCGGCCGCGAACGGAACCTGCAGAAGGCTCTCAAGCCGGTGGAGGACGACTACGACTTCGTGTTCATCGACACGCCGCCGAGCCTCGGGCTGCTGACGATCAATGCGCTGACCGCCGCCCAGAAGGTGATCGTCCCCGTGCAATGCGAATATTTGTCGATGCGCGGCCTGATCCAGTTGCAGAACACGCTGGCGATGATCCGCGAGAACCTGAACCCGGATGTCGAGATCGAGGGGATCTTGCCGACGCTCGTCGACACCCGCACGTTGCACGCCAAGGAGGCGATCGAGCTGCTGGAAGAGAACTTCGGGGACCGAGTATTTGCATCGCGGATCCGCAAGACCATCCGCTTCGCCGAGGCACCCGTGAAAGGTATGTCGGTCCTGAAGTACGATCCCGACGGCGTGGCCGCACACGCCTATCGGCAGCTCGCGAAGGAGGTCCTGTCCAATGCCAAGCGGTAAGCGCGCGAGCATGCGCGAGGGACCACTCGCGGCCTTGTTCCGGAAGACGGCGCAGGACACGGAGGAGAGCGGCGAGCACCGGACGCCCCCGGCCGGGCCGGCAACGCCGAGCACGCCGGGCACCCCCGAGCCTTCGGCGGCGGCCGACGAACAGCCGGCACCAGCCGCCCCGGCGGCGAAGCCCGAGCCGGAGGTCGAGGAACCGCGGATCCCGCTCCCGCACGAGCGCCTCCGCCACGCCTTCTCCGCCGACATCCCCGAGAACCTGCTCGAGCGACCCGCGGCGCCCGTCGCCCCCGAGCCCGGGCCGCCCGTGCGGAGCGAGCCCGACCACGACGTATACGCGCGGGTCACGCGCGACGAGCCGGCACCCGAGCGCGGGGCCGGCGGTCCGGTGCTGCGCGTGGTCGGCGTCGGTGGCGCCGGCGTCAACGCGATCAACCGGATGGTCGAGGCCGAGATCGAGGGCGTCGAGTTCCTGGCGATCAACACCGATCTCCAGTCGCTCCAGCAATCGGCCGCGCATGAGACGCTTCACATCGGCGACTCGATCACGCACGGGCTCGGGTCAGGTTCGAACCCGGAGCTCGGGCGCGCGGCCGCGCGCGAGGAGTACGACCGGATCAAGGCGATGCTCCGCGGCTCGGACATGGTGTTCATCGCCGCCGGCGCGGGCGGTGGCACCGGCACCGGCGCGGCGCCGATCGTCGCCCAGATCGCGCGCGAGCTCGGCGCGCTCACGGTCGGGATCGTCACCCGCCCGTTCCAGTTCGAGGGCACCCGCCGGCGAGACCAGGCCGAGGTGGGGATCGCCGACCTAGGTGAAGAGGTCGACACGCTGATCGTCGTCCCCAACAACCGCCTGCTGTCGGTGCTCGAGCGCAACGTCTCGATGGTCGAGGCGTTCCGGGTCGCCGACGACGTGCTACGCCAAGGTGTCCAGGGGATCTCCGACCTGGTGACGCTGCCCGGGCTGATCAACCTCGACTTCGCCGACGTGCGCACGATCATGTCCGGCGCCGGCACCGCGCTGCTCGGGATCGGCATGGGCGCCGGCGAGCGGCGCGCGATCGAAGCCGCCGAGGCGGCAGTGGCCTCACCGCTGCTGGAGACGAGCATGGATGGTGCGCATTCGATCCTGCTGTCGATCACGGGCGGCCCGGACCTGTCCCTGTGGGAGGTCAACGAGTCGGCCAAGGCGGTGGCCGAGGCGGCGCACCCGGACGCGAACATCATCTTCGGCGCGATGGTCGACGAGAAGCTGCACGACAATGTCTGGGTGACGGTGATCGCCACCGGTTACGGCGACGGCCGGGCTCGGCGGCGCGATCCGGGACGCGAGCTTGCCGGCTCGGACGACCGCGCCCGGGAACGCGGCCGTTCGCTCCGTGAGCCGGCCGGCGAGCCGCGCGTGAGCCGCGTGCAGCAGCGCAGTGGTTCACTCGACCTCGACGTTCCAGAGTTCATTCCCCGCAGATAGGGCTCAAAGGCCGTGGGCGCGCCGCTCGGCGTAATCGCCGCCGGCCATCCGCTGTCCGCGCAGGCCGGCGCCGACGCGATGCGGGGCGGCGGGAACGCGGTCGACTGCGCGCTCGCGTCGATGCTCACGTCGTACGCGTGCGAGCCGCTGCTGACGAGTCTCGGTGCCGGCGGCTACATGCTCGTGGTGGCGCCCGGCGAGGAGCCGGTGGTACTCGACTTCTTCATCGAGGCCCCCGGGCGAGGCGCGGACGTGGGGGCGCGCGCGCAGTTGGTTCCGATCAGCGTGTCGTTCGGCGACGCCGTTCAGGTGTTCAACATCGGACCGGCGTCGGTCGGGACATACGGGATGGCGGCGGGCGTGTGCGAGGCGTCCTCGCGGTTCGGGCGGATCCCGCTCGCCGACCTGGTGGCGCCGGCGGCGCGGCTCGCCCGGCACGGCGTGGAGCTCAACCAGGCGCAGGCGTACGTGATCGAGATCCTGGCCGGGATCGTGACCTCGACGCCCGAGTGCGCAGCGCTGTTCGCCCCGAACGGGCGTGTCGCACGGGCCGGCGACATCGTCCGCCAGCCGGAGTTGGCCGACGCGCTCGAGCGGCTCGGGACCGAGGGCGCCACGCCTTTCTTCACGGGGGATATCGCCGCGGCGATCGTCGAGTGGCTGACGGAGCGCGGCGGAATCGTCACCGCCGAGGACCTGGCGGCATATGAGGTCGTCGACCGCACGCCGATCCGGGTCTCCTACCGCGGTCGCGAGGTGGTCACGAACCCGCCGCCCTCGGCCGGCGGGATCCTGATCGCGCACGCGCTCGCGCTGCTTGACGCCGACCCGGACCCACCCGGACTCGCCGAAATAGTGGCCACGATGGAGCGCACCCAGTCCGAGCGCACGCCGGAGTTCCTCGAGGGCCTCGACGACCCCGAGTTCGTCAGGCGGTTTCTGGCGCGGCGCTCGCCGCTCGGGTCGACCACGCACGTCGCCGTGCTCGACCGCGAGGGCTGGGCGTGCTCGGTCACTTGCTCGAACGGGTCGTGCTCGGGCGTGATCGTGCCCGGGACCGGCGTTCACCTGAACAACATGCTGGGCGAACAGGATCTGAACCCACTCGGGTTCCACAAGCACCCGCCCGGGCGGAGAATGCCGAGCATGATGTCGCCGACGGCGGTGCTGCGTAAGAACGAGCCGGAGCTGGTCTTGGGGAGCGCCGGCTCGAACCGGATTCGCTCGGCGATCCTCCAGACGATCATTCGGGTGATCGACGACGGCCTCGAGGCCGGCGACGCCGTCCGGGCCCCGCGAGTCCACTTCGAGGACGGCATCGTGTACGCCGAGCCGGGGATCGACACCGGCGCGCTCGAGCGCGCCGGCCGGGCGATCGGCGCGTTCCGGGAGCTCAACCTGTTCTTCGGCGGCGTCCAGGCCGCCGCCCGCGACGGGCAGGGCCGGTTCTCCGGCGGCGGAGACCCCCGGCGCGGCGGGGCCGCGCTGGTAGTTTCGGCTGGATGAAGGTTCGCGCCGCGGTAGCGGTCACTCTTGCCGCTGCGCTGTTGGCGGGTTGCGGCTTCGAGGTCGAAGAGCCCGACCTGTTTCTCGTGACGCGGACGGGTGCCGGAGGTCAGAGGCTGTCGCTGCTCGTAAACGACGGCGGGACGATCAGGTGTGACGGCGGCAAAGCCAAGGAGCTTCCAGACCCACAGTTACTGCAGGCGCGCGACCTGGCGACCAGCCTCAACGACGACGTAAGTGCCAAACTGCGGTTCGCGCCGAGCGCGCGCAGCGTGTACTCGTACACCGTCAAAGTGGCGAACGGCACGATGTCTTTCCCGGACACTGCCGCGAGCGCGCACAAGGAATTGGCGCAACTGGAGTTATTTGTAATACAGGCCGCCGCGAATCCCTGCGGCCTAAGTTCTTGAAGAACTTCTTAGCCTTACCCGCGGGTTAGATCGCCCGCTACCGTCCACGCTCGTGATCAACCTAGCCGCAACCACCGCCGCCCACATGACGACGTTCCAGGCGATCGTCCTCGGGGTGCTCCAGGGCATCACCGAGTTGTTCCCGATCTCCAGCCTGGGGCACACCGTCATCTACCCGAACCTGTTCGGCTGGAGCAACATCGTCTCCTGGCAGTCAGAGCCCGAGTCGCCGTGGCTGGCGTTCGTGGTCATGCTCCACGTCGGCAGCGCCGTCGGCCTGTTGATCTATTTCTGGCGGACCTGGCTCGAGGTGATCGGAGCCTTCTTCGCGACGTTGCGCAAACGCAGGGTCGAGACTTCCACCGAGCGGCTGGCGTGGTTGATCATCATCGCGACGATCCCGGTGGGGATACTGGGGCTCTTCCTCGAGCACCCGGTCCGGGTGGCGCTGGCCAAGCCGCTGGCCGCCTCGATCTTCCTGGTCATCAACGGGCTGATGCTGCTCGGTGCCGAGCGGTACCGAAGACGCGCCGATGTCCGTGCGCTCGCCGCCCGTGAGGGGATGAAGCGCGACGGCGGCCGCCGGCTCGACACGCTCGAGTACAAGGAGGCCGGGATCATCGGGTTCTGCCAGAGCTTCGCGCTGATCGCGGGGTTGAGCCGCGACGGGATCTGCATGGCCGCCGGACTGGTGCGCGGCCTCGACAACGAGGACGCGGCGCGGTTCGGGTTCCTGCTCGCTACTCCGCCGATTCTCGCCGCCGGGCTGCTCAAGTTCAGCGACCTCACCGGCCCGCTCGGTGCGGGGATTCGGGGTGACGCGATCATCGCCGCGATCGCGGCGGCGATCACCGCGGTGTTCACCGTGCACTACCTGATGCGTTACTTCAAGACGCGAACACTGACCCCGTTCGGGATCTACTGCATCGTGTTCGGCGCCGCGATGGTGATCTACAACGCCTGACGGCGCGGGGCGCGGCGGCTTCTAGCTCGCGCCGAATCTGACCTTGCCGTTGGACTGGGCGCGCTCCTGCACCTTGTCGACGAGCTCGAGTCGCTTGATCGCGGCGCGGAACAGCCGCGTAACGAGGCGCAGGCGCGCGTTCTCCGAGCGCATGTCGAGCAGGCCCTGCTTGGCATCGAGGCCGAAGTCGACGGTGGCGGCCATCGCGTAGGCGCTCATGTTGGCGAGCTCCTCCGGGTCGGGATCGCGGTCGGTGGCGCGCTTGTATAGCTCGGCGTAGGCCTCATGGGCGACGCGCGCCAGCTCCGCGTCGACCTCGTCTTCGCGGTCCTCGACGAACTCGATCACGCCGGCCGGATAGGGGAGGTGGCCCTGGCGTTCGAGTACGCGGAACGGCCGGGTCCCGCGGACGAGCAGGTTCATACGGCCGTCGTCCATCTGCTCGATCACGCGATCGACGGCGCACGCGCACCCGACCTCGCGCAGTCCGTCGTCCGAGAGCCACACGATCCCGAACTCGCGCTCCTCGCCCAGGCACATCTGGATCATGGTCTTGTACCGCTCCTCGAAGATGTGGAGCGGGATCAGCTCTCCGGGCAGCGCCACGATGCTCAGCGGGAACAGCGGAAACTCGCGCGAGGGGCCTTCTGGCATCCCCCCGCCAGTCTACGGACGACGCGCGGTGACCAGCAGGTTGTAGAAGATCGCCGGCGGGAGCCGCGGCTCGAGCAGCCGCTCGTCGACGCGCTGTAACAGCAGGTAGCCGTGGAACGCGTACTGGCGCCAGAGCATCGGCACGTCGGCCGGATCGGCGCTCGCCTCGAGCGCGCGGTTGAACCAGCCGAACCAGTTGGCGAGCAGTTCCTCCCCGCGGACGCGAACGTCCTCGAATCCGGCGGCGCGCGCGAGCCCCACGAGGTCGTCGGGCGCGAACGCGTGGATGTCGACAACCTGTTCAAGACCGTGGTCGGCGCTGTGGTCGGCGCCGTTAGACGATCCGCCGGGATCGGGCGGGGGCGGTGGCCCGGCGCGGAGCACCCGGCGCCATGCTGGCGCCAGCGCCACCGCGCCGCGCTTCGGGATCGCCGCGATCCGGTCGCCGACGCGCGAGGGCTCGCCGGCGAACAGGATCCGGCCGCCGGGCTTCAGCACGCGATGGAACTCCGCGAATGCGCGCGTGAGGTCCGGCAGGTGGTGGAGCACCGCGTGACCCAGCACCAGGTCGAAGCTTTCGTCCGCGAACGGAAGGGACTCGGCGTCGGCGCGGAGGCTCTTGACGGTCAGCCCGAGGCGCTCGGCGTTTCTGGCCAGCGTCCGCACCATCCCCGGTGAGATGTCCGTGCACGTGGCGTCGCGCACGATCCCGGCGCGCAACAGGTTCAGGCTGAAATACCCGGTGCCGGCGCCGACCTCGAGCGAGCGGGCGAAGCCGCGGTCGAGCGAGGGACCGAGCAGCTTGCGCAGCTTGCCGACCACCTGGCCCTTGCCGACCTCGCCGAAATCGATGCCCCACTTAGAGTCGTAGCTCGACGCGGCCACGTCGTGATACCGCGTGTTGACGTCGCGGATCTCGTCCGCGCTCCGGTTCCCGTCGCTGTGCATCGAGTCGCTTCGTAGCGCCTCCATCGCGGCGCCACATTACCCTAGGGCCCGCGCCGGTGAGCCTCTACGTCCAGCAAAACCAGCCCCCGGGGGTGCCCCCGCTCGAGTTGACCGGCGAGCGCACGCTCCCCGACGTGCCCGCCGAGAACTACTGGTATCGCCGGCATCTGGCCGTCTACGAGTGGATCGGTACGCGGGTCGGTGGCGGGGTCGTGCTCGACATGGCGTGCGGCGAGGGCTACGGGTCGGACGTGCTGGCCCAATCGGCCGCCCGCGTGGTCGGGGTTGACGGGAATCCCGAGGCGCACGAGCACGCCCGGCTCAGATACAAGCGTTCGAATCTGAGCTTCGAATGGGGCGCGGTCGAGACGTTCGGCGAGCCGGATACGTTCGACGCGGTCGTATTCCTGCAGACGATCGAGCACGTGGTCGACCCGCCGGCGGTGCTGGCGCATTTCCGCCGCATTCTCAAGCCGGGGGGCGTGGCGTACGTCTCGACCCCGAACGTGCTGAAGCTCGCGCCGGCCGGCCAGGCCAAGTCAGACAACCCGTGGCACCTGCGGGAGTACCGGGCGTCCGAGTTCAGCGAGTTGTGCCGCGGCGGGTTCGCCGACGTCGAGATCCTCGGCCTGTTCCACGCCCGCAAGCTCCGCGTGCACGAGATGGCGCTCGCGCTCGGATGGGATTCGGTGCACAAGCGAACGGGGATAACGGACGCGTTCTACGGCCGCTTCACGCCGGCGATCGCGACCACTGACTTCACGCTCAAGGCGCAGCGGCTCGACCGCGCGCTCGACTTCCTGGCGGTCTGCCGAAACGTGTGACCCGGCGCATGGAGTGAGCCAGGCCGGGGTAGCCTCGCGGCGAGAACTCAGGTAACTGGTTTATTGACATCCGGAAGGCAGGGTCCGCAGTGTCACAACTTCGCCTGGGCAGGCGCGCCATTCTCGGCGTGCTCGCCACCATCGCTGCGAGCGTCGCAATGCTGGCGCCGGTCACGGCGGCGGCCGCCAAGCGCACAGCCAGACACGGCGCATCCACGCCACACGCGTCCGCGAACCGCGTGTGGTTCCCGCGCAATGTCCTGGCGCTCGGCTACGCGACGAACCTGGGTGCCGCGAGCCCGTCGCAGGTGATGCAGATCGGGATCGGTCTGAAGGCCCCGAACCCGAGCGGCGAGGCCGCGCTCGAGCGGGCCCAGCAGAACCCCGCCAGCCCGCAGTACCAGCACTTCCTCACGCCGGCGCAGTTCGACTCGCGGTTCGGCGTGTCGAAGACGACGTTCTCGAAGGTGCTCGCGTGGCTCCGGAGCGGTGGTGCGACCGTGATCGAGACTTCCGGCGCGCGCAACTACGTCGAGGTCAACGCGACCGTCAAGCAGGTCGATGCGCTGTTCCACACCCACGAGAACCGCTACAGCGCCAAGGGAACGAACTTCCTCGCCAACAACTCCGCTCCGAGCGTTCCGGCGCACCTCGACATCCTCGACATCGTCGGCCTGAACACGCTCGATCATCCGACGACGCCGCTCGCCGGCGCCCACCGCGGCGCGCCCGCGCCGGGATCCTCGGTGCTCGGCCTGTCGACCGCGCCGGCGTCGCTTCCGTCGATTCCCGGCGAGGGCACGCTGACGAGCACGATCAACAATGTCCTCGGGTCGCTGCCCGGCGTGACCCCGACGCTTCCGCTGAACAAGCGCCTCAGCGTCCCCGCCGCGTCCGTGCCGACGATCCCGGCGGAGCTGACCCCGCAGGAAATGTGGTCGATCTACGACATGCCCTCGAACAACATGGGCCAGGGCCAGTCGATCGCGATCATGGGCTCGGGCGACTCGAGCACGACGGTCAAGGACCTGGCCATCTTCGAGCAGGAGCATGGGCTCCCGAAGGTCCCGGTCCAGGTGACCGACATACCCAAGGACGGCGACTTCTCGGACACCGGCGGCAACGTCGAGTGGGAACTTGACACGCAGTCGTCGACCGGCGTCGCGCCCGACGTCAACAAGGTGCATCTGTACTTCTCCGAGCACCTGATCGACCCCGACGTCGAGGCCGACTTCGTCAAGTGGATCGATGACCCCAGCGGGCCGAAGCAGGCCAACGCGTCGTTCGGCGAGTGCGAGACCACGCCGGCCAACGCGACGCTCGAGTCGACGATTCCGACTCAGTTCAACAACAACGAGGACCAGAACGCCTTGTACGGGACCGGCGCGCCGGACGCGCTCGAGCCCGTCGCCGAGCAGACCCTCGAGCAAGGGGTGCTCGAGGGCAGGACTTTGTTCGCAGCCACCGGAGATACCGGTTCCTCGTGTCCGGTCCTCGTCCTGGGCCCGGACGCGGGGGCCGGCAACGGGGTGGCCAACCAGGGCATCCCGATCATCAACTATCCGGCCGCGAGCCCGAACGTGGTAGCGGTCGGCGGGACCGTCCTGTATCCCGACGCCGGCAATCCTCCGCAGCGGGCGCTCGAGTACCCGTGGCCCTATAGCGGCGGCGGGCAGAGCTTCTTCATCCCGGAACCGGCGTTCCAGAAGGGCGACTCGAGCGTCGACCGGCCGTGCCTGTCCGACGTCAACGGCAATCCGAACACCGCCGGGACGACGTGTCGAGGGATCCCCGACGTCGCCGACGAGTCGGGCGACATCGCGACGAGCTCGTACGACATCTACTCAGAC
>Ga0335072_10002232_pt1 | contig 30341 bp, 24 predicted proteins | sample Lox_Sample_21_FD_206725 | JGI IMG/M metagenome (GOLD analysis project Ga0335072, IMG submission 206725) | Soil microbial communities from Loxahatchee National Wildlife Refuge, Florida, United States - Lox_Sample_2.1 | ecosystem: Environmental > Terrestrial > Soil > Wetlands | place: USA...
CAGGTTCTCTGCCAGTTGAGATACCGCGCAATTGCACCCAGAAACTAAAAGCCCCCGACCTTGTTGAAGGCCGGGGGCTTAGTCTCCTCAAAATGGAGCTAAATCGCTAGTCCGGCCTGAACACGGTGTTACCCTGCCGCGTCGGTTGTGTCGCCGCTGGTGTAAATCCGTGATGGGCTCGGAACATCATCCTAAGTACATTAACCCGACTTACTTCAAAAAGTCAACCGTTAGTGCACATGATCCCTTGAAAACTTTGGTCACGCCGGCCAGGGTTGAACTGGCCGCAGGATACCGAGTACCTTGGCAGGGCGTACGAGAATCGAACTCGTGTCAACGGATTGAAAGTCCGTTCGCAGAACCAGCACCGCGGCACGCCCCGCAAACATGGCAGCCTGCATGGGAATTGAACCCATATCGACGCCTTGAGAGGGCGCAATCCTAACCATTAGAAGAGCAGGCCACTACAAGAATCTGGCGCGGCCGACCGGATTCGAACCGGCATCTGCTCGATCGACAATCGAGAGCTTTCGCCTTTTAAGCTACAGCCGCGTGTGTACGAGGTTTGGTGGGTGTGGAAGGATTCGAACCCTCAATGCTCCAAAGAGCTCCGGGTTTACGGCCCGGTAGGGCAACCAATCGCCCCAACACACCCAACAGTTGGCGGAGAGGGCGCGAGTCGAACGCGCAAGTCCTGAAGGTACGTCCCGCTTCAAACGGGATCGGCTTTCCACATGCCGAACCTCTCCAAGATTTCTTGGCGGTAGCGGCGCGAGTCGAACGCGCAAGTCCCGAAGGTACGTCCCGCCTCGAACGGGATGGGCTTCCCAATGCCCAACGCTACCCCGACCCCAGCGACGAAGACCTGTCGCGGGGGACCCCGGTTCATGGCGGTAGGAGCAGGACTTGAACCTGCACACGCCTTGCGACGTGAGTCTCGCCTCCGACGAGGTGCGATACCGTTCCGCTCATCCTACCGTTCATAAAGAATCTGGCGGAGACGATCCGATTCGAACGGATGGTGCCCTTTTGAAAGCACTCCGCGTTAGCAGTGCGGTGCCTTAGACCACTCGGCCACGTCTCCGTTAATCTCTTGGTGGGGATGGAGAGATTTGAACTCTCACGCACGATGGCACTGGTTTCTAAGACCAGCGTGTCTCCCATTTCCACCACATCCCCACAACTTAGTAACTTCACGAACTTAGATACACTCCAACTGACCGAGTTCATAAGTACAAACTCGTCGGTAAAATGGTGGGCTCCCAGGGACTCGAACCCTGAAGATGGCACAGCTCTTGAGGCTGCCGCGTCTACCAATTCCGCCAGAAGCCCGCAGAAATGAAAAACCCCTCGATTTCTCGAGGGGTTTCGGCGATTCCGTAGATTCTACCTAAATCAGCCGCACCCCTCCGTACCCAGCAAATCGCTGAGGCTTTCGGACAGATACGACTTGAATAGGTTCTTCACGAAAACGAGCATACCCCAGTTCCAGATATTGTGCAACCCACTTTCTGGTAATTACCCAAAGTAAGTAGCGGGTTGGTGTTGCTTCTTTTCGAAAAGTAGAGCATGATGACAATCATGCTGAATCGAGTCCCATCGACGAGACATCACGAAGCGAAAGGCCTCCGGCCGTATTCTCAAGGTGAGATTCTGTCCGTGCCAGGGCTCGATTGGACAAGCGCGTAGCGCGTTTTCCAAGCAGACTTTCGAGCCCCTGGCCTGATGGTTAGGGGCTTTTTCGTTGTGTTTAAAAAATGTTGTCGCGATTTACCTCCAACGGCGACGCAAGCAAGTGAGGATCACTCCCGTGATACGCATGGAAATTGTCGATAACCAGATTCCAGTGTTCGGTCAGGCCGACGATCGCACGCTGAATCAGATTCGTGTCTGCGCACGCACCGCCGACAAAGTTGCGCTGATGCCCGACAACCACGTCGGTTATGGTGTGCCGATCGGCGGAGTCGTGGCATTCAAGAACGCGATCAGTCCTACTGGTGTCGGCTACGACATCGGCTGCGGAAACAAGGCCGTCCGTGTAGATATGCCCGGCGCGGAGTTGCGTGCGCGCATTGCCGGGATCATGGACGACGTGTGGTCGATCATCAGCTTCGGCGTTGGCCGCAAGAACAACGAAAGGGTGGACCACGATCTATTCGATGATTTCGCCTGGAAGCTGAAGGCGATTTCTTCTCTCAAGGAGATGGCGCGTAACCAGCTCGGCACCGTAGGCAGCGGTAATCACTACGTAGATCTGTTCACCGACGAAGAGGATCGCGTGTGGATTGGCGTGCACTTCGGCTCGCGTGGTTTAGGCCACAAGACGGCGACCTACTTCCTGAAGGCCGCGGGCGCCTCGGATGGGATGGACGTGGAGCCTTGCGTTCTTTCAACCGATAGCGATCTTGGCGCTGACTATCTCGAAGCGATGCGCGTTGCTGGCGAGTATGCCTATGCCGGACGCGACTGGGTCTGCGCCCGAGTGGCGGAGATCCTGGGAGCGCCGATTGTCGAGGAGGTGCACAACCACCATAACTACGCCTGGCGTGAAGAGCACAGCGGCGAGCAGTTGTGGGTTGTGCGCAAGGGCGCGACACCCGCATTTCCGGGCCAGCGCGGATTCGTCGGCGGCACGATGGGTGAGCAGTCGGTCATTCTCGAAGGCGTCGAGAACGAGCATGCACGCTATTCGCTCTATTCCACGGTGCACGGTGCTGGCCGCGCCATGGGACGCCGCGAGGCTACCGGAGTGACCGATCGCAAGACCGGAGAGGTCAAGCGCGCCGGCAAAGTTACGCCGGAGATGATGCGCGCCTGGGTTGATCGCGCTGGTATCGAACTGCGCGGCGCGGGGCTCGACGAGTCGCCGGACTGCTACAAGCGCCTCGATGAGGTGCTTGAGTCTGTCGGCGACACAGTTCGCATCCTTCATCGTCTCACGCCTGTTGGAGTGGCGATGGCCGGGGCGAACGAGTTCGATCCTTATAAGGACTGAATCATAAACCGAACTGGCTGCGCGAGACGAGAATCGCTCGCGTGGCCTGTTCTATAACAGACGGGTCGAGCATCTTTACGGAAGAGGCCTGAAAGGGAGGCACTATGAAGCTAGCAGAAGCACTGGCAGAGCGCAGCGACTGCCAGATCAAAATCGAAGAAATCAAAAAGCGGCTGATTCGATCGGCTCGCATCCAGGAGGGCGACCAGCCGGCCGAAGACACGACGGCACTTCTTGCAGAGGGCGAGCGTGTGTTCGCACGGCTTCAAGAACTCATCGGCGCGATCAACCGCACGAACTCGAAAACCGTGTTCGAAAAGGAACAGTCGATCTCGGATGCGATCGCCGAACGTGATGTGGTTGGAAAGCGTCGCGATTTCCTCGGTGGAATCGCAGATGCCGCAAGCACGCGGCAGGATCGCTACTCGAAATCCGAGGTGCGATTCATCGCAACTGTTTCTGTCGGAAAACTGCAGACGGAAGTAGACCAGCTCGCAAAGCGATACCGCGAACTGGATACGCGACTGCAGGAATTGAACTGGAAGACTGAATTGATCTGAGTCGTTGGTAACCTTTGTTTGCAGCGAGCACAAGCCCAGCCGGGGGCAAAGCCGGCATCTGGGTGACTCTGAAGAGCCAGAGTCGAGGGGTTCGACTCCCACATCGTACATTGCAGGCTCCGTACGGTCACAATCGCACGGCGTATCGATCACGACTTACTACCGCGTGCTGGGCAATCAAGGGTGAGGGCGGGACAGGGGACACTCAGATCATCAACGGAAACCCGAGCGGGCAGCCTCTTCGCCTGCCAATAGCTGGCGGCTGTTGGGAATTGTCCGATCACGGACGGCCGCCCCAAACAGGGCGGCGCTGGCCGTCGGGTGGGCAAGAGGTAACGCCCCGATGCTCTTCCGGGGCATCGTACAAGGGCGGGCAACGGCCAGCAGACACGAAAATGCGGAGCCGATCTTGCTGGCTCCGCGAGAGGCTTTCAAGTCGGTTGAGATTATGCCGCTGCTTTCTTCGTGGGCTTTGATGCTGATTTCGACACGGGCTTCTTCGCGGTTTTCACCTTTTCCTTTGCCGCGAATTCTTGCTTGACGGTCGCGGAGATGGCATCAACGTCCACTTTGTAGACGTGCGCCCCATCGCGGAGAATCTTCGCCGCATCGGACTGGTTGTGCATGGACAGGAGAATTGCCGTCTCCACCAAGATGCTGCCCAGCTTGCTCTCATCGGCCTTGGGGAGATACGCGGCCAGCAGTTTAGCTGGGTCCACGTCGTCTTTCGGTTTGCCGATGCCATACTGCCGGATGAGGACGCCAAGCCGACGTTCGTCCAGCATCGCCGTAAGCCTTTCGGCCAGAAACAGCAGGTCGCGTTTCATTAGTCGGACGGGAACCGCGTCACCGATGGCTTTGAGGACGCGCATTCCAGTGGTCTGCGCGATTGCCTCCTCGCGGCGGCGTTTTTCTTGCTCTGCCTTGAATGCGTCGCCGGCCTGGGTGCGCTGATTTTGCCTCTTCGGACGATGGATCGGGCATTCGGGATTGGCGCAGACTTTTTTCGTCTCGCCCTTCTCGGTGCCTTCAGTAACGATCGCTTCGGTGGTGTACTTGCACGTTTTGTATTCCGGCCAGTCACGCTCACTTTTGCTCTTGGGTTTCTCCTGCTTGACTTCGACGTACTTGTTGCGCGGGATGACCGGACTACCTTCGGCGGGTTTGCCGTAGGCAGTGCTGATCTGCACCAGCTTCGGCTTTGCGGCCACAGTCTGCTTCACGTGCGCATCGATCTTGGCCGTATAGCATATCGGATCGCTGCATGAATCGGGCTGATTGGCCGCTATGTCGGAAAACAGAAGAGTGGTGTGGCCGGTGCGCTTGGGGCAATCAACGCAGGAACCGGCTTCCGGCACAAGCTGCGCGTCCTCTTTCGAGAACGGCGCTGCTGCAAGCTCCAGCAAAATGTTGTGCTCAATCCACTGCTGGAGATGGCGAACGGGGAGCAGTATGCGCTTTGGCTTGCTGCCATTGGTGTAGTTCGCTTCCTGCCAGCAGGCGGCGAGTGCTTCCTCTTGTTGTGCGGCTTCAAGTTTGGCGAGCAAAAGCGCGTGACCTACGCCGATCTCCTCTTTCGCAAAGGCTTCGGTGACTGCCGGGGCAAGATGTGCAAGACGGGCGCGAGCAGCCACATACGAAGCGTTTTTGCCGCATTTCGCCGCGATCTGCTCCACGCTGTAATCAAGGTGCAAGAGCGAGATGTAGCCGTTCGCTTCGTCCAGCGGGTGAACGTCGCGCCTTTGCAGGTTCTCAACGATACTGGTTTCGAGGGCTTGCGCATCGGTCAGTTCCACGATGCGCACGGGGACGGAATCGAGTCCGGCCAGTTGCGCCGCGCGGTAGCGCCGCGCCCCGGCCACGATTTCGTAACTATGGCCTTTTAGCCGAACCAAGAGCGGTGAGAGCACGCCCTGGGACCGGATGGACTCGGCCAATTCGTTGAGCGCCGTTTCGTCAAACGTGCGGCGCGGGTTGGCTGGCGATTCGGCGAGGTTGAGAATCGGCAGGTTGCGATACTCAGACTGCATTTCGACTGTCGTCATGGGGAATACTCCTATTCAGGTTGTCGAGCGTGACTGGGAGAGCGGGCGCGCTTCGAGCGCACCCGCTCAGAACTTGGCCTTAACTGGCCGCTGCGAGCTGTTCCGCTGCTGGCTCTTCCTCCGGGCGGATTGCCCGGAGGATAGTGGAAGCGGTGCGCTGGATAACTTCAAGGCTTTCGGCCAGAAGTGCGGCGTTGCCCGCGTACATCTGGATGTAGTCGCTACTTGCGCGGCCCATCTCCAAGCCCACAGCCTGGCCCACGATGAAAGCCACGGCTTCGGCTTCGGTCTCACGCACAGTCTGCGTGGTCATAGTGCGGCGCTCGGCCTTATGTAGAAGTTCGTGCGCCGTTTCGTGAACCAAGCTGACAAATTCCTCGGCCTTCGACTGGCCGGGGAGCAGAGCGATCTTTCCGCCGTAGCTGACGCCAAGCGCCGGGGCGATCTTTTCGTTGAATTCGAGCGCGATGTTCTGCTGTGCGAGGAAGTCGATCAGCCGGTCGCGGTGCTCGCCCACTTCGCCGGCGATGCTGTGCTCGAATTCGGGTAGGTCCGCGCCTTCGGTCTGCACTACATCGAACACGTACACAGCGCGGAAGCCGATTAGTACGGGCTGAGGTTTGGTTACCGATTCCTGCTCGGGTTCGCCGTCGTCGCTCTTTCTCCGCCGGTAACCCATCATGGGAGCGAGAATCTGGATTCCCTTTTCGCCCTTTTTCACAAAGCGGCCCATCTCGTTCCATGTGCGGATGCCTGCCACGCGCGTAGCTGTCGGGCGCTGTCTGGCGATCTGCAAAATGTTCCCAAAACTGTACGAATGGAAACGAGCCATTGCGTTCAGATAGGCGGTGAGAGTTTCGCTCTTGCCTGCCTCAAGCTGCTGAATCAGGTAATCGACCGCCTGCTTGATAAGGATTTGCGTGGGGTTGTCGCGCTGTGTGGTCCGCTGCTGGTAGGGCGAGTCGCTGCGGCTCCGCTGCGCCGCATTTTTCCTGTGCGGCGCGGCGTTGCGGCTACGGGTTGCGCCGTTGCTGGTGTCGTTGACTGCCGTGGCTGCTGCGATAGGGAATGGCATATTGTGCTCCTGATGTAGCCCCGGAGGGCTGATTGGCTTCCATGCGCGGAAAGCTCTCGAATGAAAACCAAATTTCTTTTCTTGAGCGCCCCCGCTTCATGGCTTTTGCGGCCCGCAGGGCCATTAGGAGGTTCTGTCAAGGCCGCCGGAGGCGCCGCAACGCGGTCGAAGTGCAGCGCAGAGCCTTTACAGAACCTCTGGCCCTGCGATAAGGAGCACTGAAGCGGGGCGCCCAAAGAAGAGAAGAAATTAGGAGACTATGTGCGGAACGTTAATCCAGGAGGAGGCGGGCTGATCAGATTTTGAAAAGCTAACTCTGTGGACCGTTGCGCCAAATATTCTTTTCGGATCCGATTCCAGGTCATAAATCTTGAATCCTGATTGGTTTGTTATATTTGGATAGCCACTCCACGTGTGCTTGCCGGGGTTCCCGAGCGCGAGAATGCGGTCGGCGTGACACGCTAAGGCTTTTGTTCGCGCGAGGTTACGGCAATGACTCTGGAGCAGCTAAAACCCAATGTCGTGGTTCGCGGCCCCATTTTTCCGGAGCCGGTCCAGGTCATTACCGCAAGTGCCGTTGGCGCTTCTGTCAAGCTGGTGGGGAGGGGTCTGAATAGCAACCAGGTCCATGCGTCGATTCTTAGTCCCGAACAGCTTTCTCAACTTGAAGCCACGCCAGACGAGGAGCCCTTTGACGGCGACCCTGCTCGATTTCGTATTGGCGTAGAGGCTGCGCGACTCGGACTGGCGTACGAATACGATCCATATTTCTCTCTCTCAATAGCGCGGGTAGACCCTTTGCCGCACCAACTCGAGGCGGTGTACGACTATTTCCTCGCAATGCCGCGCATCCGGTTTTTGCTCGCTGACGATCCCGGCGCCGGTAAAACGATCATGGCGGGCCTGCTGCTGAAAGAGCTGAAAATCCGCGGGCTTGCGAAGCGAACGCTGATCATCACGCCTGCAAGCTTGTCGTTTCAGTGGCAACGCGAAATGAAGGAAAAATTCCGGGAGCAATTCGAGGTGATTCGCAGCGATGTACTCCGCGCGAATTACGGCATGAATCCATGGCAGGAGCGGAATCAGGTCATCACGTCGATCTCGTGGGTTTCTCGGATAGAAGATGCCAGGGACAGTCTGCTGCGAAGCCGATGGGATCTGATCATCGTTGATGAAGCTCATAAAATGGCCGCGTACAGCGAAGACAAGAAGACCTTGGCGTATCGCCTAGGCGAATCGCTGTCGTCGATGACGGATCACTTTTTGATGATGACAGCGACGCCTCACAAGGGTGATCCGGAGAATTTTTGCCTATTTCTCGAACTCCTGGACCGCGATGTCTACGGGAATGTGAAAAGCCTTCAAGAAGCGATGAGGCGCAATTATGCGCCGTTCTATCTTCGGCGGACGAAAGAGGCTCTCATTTCCTTTCCTGATCCTGAGACCGGACAAGTCAAAAAGCTTTTCACCAATCGAACTGTGAATACCGCGTCATTCGATCTCGATGGAGATGAGTACGACTTTTACGACGCTCTCACCCGATACGTCGAAGATCAGTCGATCAAGGCAGCGCAGGAAGATTCGCCACGTAGTCGCGCGCTGACCTTTACGATGGCAATGCTTCAGCGGCGATTCGCCTCCAGTATTTATGCCGTTCATCGTAGTTTGGAACGTATGCGGGACAAACGAAAGAAGATTCTTGATGATCCTCGTGATTTCCTACGCAAGCAAATGGAGATTCCCGAAGACTTGGACGATCTGCCCGAAGAGGAGCGGGAAGAATACATCGAGCAGATTGAGAACGCTGCGATCAATTTTGACCCGGCGGCGCTGAAACAAGATATTCAGGAGATTACTCGACTGATTGACCAGGCTCGCATCTTGGAACAGCGAGAGGTCGAATCGAAACTTGTGAAGCTTCGGAAGGTGCTGCACGAGCTGAATATTTTCGCCGATCCGAAGATGAAGATCCTCATTTTCACTGAGCACAAAGATACGCTGGATTATTTAGCCGCCGACGGGAAAGACGGGCGCCCATTGGGAAAGCTGCGCGATTGGGGCTTGCGAGTTACGCAGATTCACGGGGGAATGAAGGTTGGAGATCGCGATATGCCTGGTACGCGCATCTGTGCGGAGCGGGAGTTCCGTGAAGATGCTCAGATTTTGGTGGCAACCGAGGCAGCCGGGGAAGGCATAAACCTTCAATTCTGCTGGTTGATGATCAACTATGACATCCCTTGGAACCCTGTGCGACTAGAGCAACGTATCGGTCGCATTCACCGATATGGGCAGGAACATAATTGTCTAATTTCGAACTTTGCCGCCATCAACACGCGCGAGGGCCGTGTGCTTCAGAAGCTATTGGAGCGCCTGAGCGAAATTAGACGTGAACTGGGCACCGATCAGGTCTTCGACGTTGTGGGAGAAGTTTTTCCCTCGAATCTCCTGGAGAGATTGTTTCGGGAAATGTACGCCCGGCGAACCGACCTGCCCAATATAGAGGCCCGCATCGTGCGTGAGGTTGACGCAGATCGGTTTCGCCGCATCACGGATTCGACCCTGGAAGGACTTGCCAAGCGGGAGTTGAACCTTGCGTCCATCGTGGGCAAGTCGGCAGAGGCTCGCGAGCGGAGATTGATCCCGGAGGTAGTCGAAGAGTTTTTCACTACGGCGGGTCCGATTGCTGGCGTGAATCCTCGCCCAGTTCAGAAGGATGGTCACGTATACCGAGTAGGCCGGGTTCCCCGCACGCTTGCTCCCATTGGAGAGCGGCTGGAGGGCCGATTCGGAAGACTTGGGCGCGAATATCAGAAGATCGTTTTCGATAAAGCTCTCCTTCCGTTCGATCCGACGCTCGAATGGGTTACACCCGGCCATCCGTTATTTGAAGCCGTCCGAGAAGACATAATGACCCGCGTCACGGATGACTTGCGCCGCGGTGCGGTTTTCTACGACATCCATGCCAAGGCGCCATATCGGCTCGATGTATTTGCGGCTTCTATCAAAGATGGCCGGGCCAACACGCTGCATCGCCGTTTATTTGTTGTCGAAAGCACATCGGATGGGCAGGTCGCTATGCGGCAACCGACTTTGTTCCTTGATGTTTTACCAGCTCCCGCCGGCGCGGTCGTTCCCGTCAATGACAGTCTGCCGGATACAGAGGCCGTCGAAGAGGCTCTTGTCGAGTCTGCATTGAAGCCCTTTCTCGCTGAAATAACCGCACAGCGCGAAAAGGAAGTCGACACGATCTCCCGGCACATGGAGATTTCGTTGGGTGAGTTGATTCACCGGCAGAATCTTCAATTGGCGGAACTGGTTGGCCGTCAGCAAGAGGGCGTGACAATCCCCGGTCTGGAGGGGAATATCACTCTGGCAGAAGCCCACCTGGACGAATTGAATAATCGTCTCGAAAACCGTCGCGCGGAGCTGTGCAACGAAAAGCAATGCACAATTGGCGATATCCATCTTCTGGGCCGCGCTTGGGTGCTGCCGCATCCCGAAAGGAATGCGCCCGGCATTGCTCCGATGGTCCGGGACGATGAAATTGAGCACCTTGCGATCCAGGAAGCGATTCGCCACGAGACCGAGCGCGGCTGGGTCGTCGAGAGTGTCGAATCCGAGAATCGTGGTTTCGATCTGATTTCGCGGAAGCCACATCCACATGATGGAAAGACTTTCATGGATGTCCGTTTTATCGAAGTCAAAGGGCGCGTTGCGGTGGGCGAAGTTGCTTTGACCGCAAATGAATACAAGACAGCAGAGCGCTTAAAGCGCGACTACTGGCTTTATGTGGTTTTCAACTGCGGAGCGAAGCCCGAAGTTCACGCAGTCCAGGATCCGGCACGGCTAGGATGGGAACCTTTGGTGAAGATTGAGCACTATCACGTTGCGGCGGAAAGGATAATCGAAGCAACCCAATGAGCGATCCAAGGAACGTACTGCAAGGAAAGTTCAAGGAAGCTGAGCGCTTCACCAATTTCGGGTCTTTGCTCCTTCAAATGAAGGTCTCTGGATTTCGAGGGCACTCTGACACGATGATTGAATTCAAAAGTCCGGTTACGGCGTTCTGCGGACTTAACGGAACTGGGAAATCCACGCTGTTGCAGTTATCGGCAGTTGCCTATAGAAGGCCAGCGCCCGAGGGGCCAGGATACTACATTCGAGATTTTCTAGTTGTTGGTGTGCTCGATCCAACTCCGTTTCGACTGGACGCACGGGTCGAGTACAAGTACTGGCAGGAAGATCGAACTTTGAGGACTGTGACTGTTTCGCGCAGTGCGGCTAAATCCAACTGGTCCGGATATCGTCGAAGACCGGAACGCATTGTTCACTTCGCAGGTGTTGGTTTGTATCTTCCGCGGATTGAAATGCGTGACTTCATCGTAAGAAATGCCGCTAATCTCAAGGTTGAGCTGTCAGAGGCTGTCACCGAGAGGATCCAGCAGTGGACATGCAAGATCATGGATCGCCAGTATTCGAGCATCTATCGACACACCGTGTCCTATTCTGGGCGTACTAAACACGTGGTTTCGGTCGAGCGAAACGGTAGCATGTATTCTGAAGCGCACATGGGATGCGGCGAAGGGAGAATCCAGTATTTGGTTGCAACCCTTGAAGCGCTGCCACAAAGAAGCCTCATCCTCATTGAAGAACCGGAGACATCTCTCCATCCTCATGCACAACGCATGTTTGGCGAATACTTGGTTGATGTGTCAACGAGACTCGGCCATCAAGTAGTTCTCACGACGCATAGCGAGCCCTTATTGTCTGCCCTGCCATCAAACTCGATGGTCTATTTGAATCATTCAGACGCTGGAATTGATGTTGTGTACGGATTGAGTGCGGCGCAGGCGCACAGCCTAATGTCTAAAGGATTCGATAAGGCCTTAAACATCCTCGTCGAAGACTTGGTAGGAAAGGCAATTCTGACGGAGATATTACGACGTTTCGACAAGAAACTGTTGGCGGTCGTCACTATTTTCCCAGTCGGCGGTGCGGAACAGATCAAAACCACCATGAAAACAATGCTCGGAACCAAGCTGTCACTTGCTGCTGTGCTGGATGGAGACAAATCCCCAACTCCAAAGGAGAATGTCTTTGCGCTCCCTGGAACCCAAGCTCCGGAAAAGCAGGTTTTCGCAAGCGATGCGGTGAGCAAATACATTCAATCCACTTACACATTTAATCTTACTGACTTCGCGGCCGGCCTACTAACGGTTGACCATCACGATTGGCTAAACCGCTTGGCGCAACAGCTAGCTTCGGATGAGGCTGCTTTGACTTGGGAGATTGCCAGAGTTTATGCGGGCGAAATCAAGGAAACTGAAGCTGCAAGTCTCGTAGGATTGCTAAAGGAAGCGAGTAGAAAGTGATTCAATATCCCAAAAGACTGATTGAAGTCGATTTGCCGATAAGGCGGATCTCGGAGCACGCCCGGCGTGAAAAGAGCATTCGGCACGGGCACATATCAACCCTGCACATCTGGTGGGCGCGCAGGCCGCTCGCTGCTTGTCGTGCCGTCGTTTGCGCCGCACTTTGGCCTGATCCAGCAGATCCACATTGTCCGCAGGCATTTCGTATCCGTGCAGCGGAGATAGTTACGGAGTTCGCAAGTTTAGCGGTTAGAAACAATGAACTCGGCAAAAGTTGTGCGCCGGAAACCTTTGCGAATTGGGTCGGCCTCGCAAAGGCCGAGAACCGCCTCGACCCGACAGACGACTCCCATTTGAATCTGCTGCGCTTTGCACTGCTCGATTTCATCGCGGATTTTGCGAACTGGGACAATGCCACACTTGGTCCTTATCTCGTGGCGAGTCGTTCGTTAACGCGCGCTGCACATGAGGCGCTAGGTGGCATGCCGGGCACTCAGCCTCTTGTAGTTGACCCATTCGCAGGCGGTGGTTCAATTCCGCTCGAAGCTCTACGTGTTGGCGCAGATGTGTTTGCAAGCGATCTCAATCCGGTCGCCGTTCTGTTGAATAAGGTCCTTCTAGAGTACATTCCGAAATACAACCAACGGCTCGCCAACGAGGTTCGCAAATGGGGCGAATGGATGAAGCGCGAGGCAGAGCGAGAAATCGGTGAGTGCTATCCACGCGACCCCGACGGCGCAATGCCAGCGGCGTTCATATGGGCCAGAACGATTCTTTCCGAGGCTCCGGGTCAGGGGGATATACCGATTGAAGTACCTTTAATGCGGTCGATGTGGCTTGCGAAGAGGACTGATCGGAACCGCGCTCTGCGGTGGAAACGCGATGAGGCCGGCAGAATTCAAACTGAAGTTGTTCATCGCAGATACTCGAATGGCCAGTACTTGAAAGTGCGACGACCCCTTATCGAGATTTTCGAGCCTTCCACAGTTGCAGATGTCGAGCCTGGCCCTTCTCGCGGAGGTGCCGCAACGTGTCCAATCAGCGGTTTCACAACATCCGTGGAGAGCGTGCGGAGACAATTGGCTGAAAGGGCGGGCGGAGCTGCTGACGCAAGGTTAATGTGTGTCGTGACTAGCCGAAGCGATGCATCTGGTAGAACGTACAGATTACCGATTGAACAGGATATCTTGTCCACCGAACTTGCCTCCCGAGCACTTTCGGTTCTTGGATCGACGGGCGCGAACGGACTATCGCGAATTCCAGATGGGAAGTTGAATCATCTACGAGGGTTTTTCAACATCGTTTTATACGGTATGACAACCTGGGGTGACATATTTTCGCCACGACAGAAGCTCACTCTCTCAACACTTACTGAATTGGTTCAGAAGGCCGGCGGCGAGATATTACGGGAGTCGGATAAAGAGTTTGCTGTCGCAGTCCAAACATGTCTTGCTCTCGCAGTCAGCCGTCATGCAGATATAAATGCCTCCCTTGCAATGTGGCATACAACCCGCGAGCTGATAACTCATGTATTTGGGCGGCAAGCACTGCCGATGGTATGGGACTTCGCGGAAGCTAATTCATTTGGTGAAGCTTCGGGGGCTTTTTTGGGGGGAGTGGATTGGATTGCGAGAGTATTGGAGCAGAAACTGCCCACTGCCGGTCACGTCGAAATGGCATCGGCTACGAAGCATCCATTGCCAGAGGACTCGGCTGACGTCATTTTCACCGACCCACCCTATTATTCTGCAATTCCATATGCTGATCTCTCAGACTTTTTCTATTCGTGGCTGAGGCGGGCACTGTTCCCTCTTCACGAGGATCTTTTCCGTGAGGAGTTGTCTCCGAAAGATCAAGAGTGCGTGTCACTTGCCCATCGTGCTGCGATGTACCGACATAAGAATGCTGCATGGTTTGAGGCCACGATGGCTGAAGCGTGTCGGGAAGTGCGGAGAGTTGATAAGCCTTCGGGTATAGGCGTTGTTGTCTTCGCAAATAAGGAGACATCGGGTTGGGAGGCGATGCTGAATGCCCTCGTCTCGTCTGGGTGGACGATAACGGCATCGTGGCCAATCGACACTGAGATGGGCAATCGGCTTCGAGCCCGAAACTCGGCGGCGCTGGCTTCGTCCATCCATCTTGTCTGTCGACCCCGTGAAAATGATGCTTCGAATGGTGCACATGTAGGAGATTGGCGGGATATTCTTCAACAGCTCCCTCGCCGCATTCATGAGTGGATGCCTCGTCTAGCTCGGGAGGGCGTTGTTGGGGCTGACGCAATCTTCGCTTGCCTTGGCCCGGCACTCGAAGTGTTTTCCTGTTATGAGCGCGTTGAAAAGGCAAGCGGTGAGTTTGTCACACTGAATGAGTACTTGGAGCAGGTATGGGCAGCCGTCTCGAAGGAAGCCCTCAATATGGTATTCGCGGGTGCAGATGCGAGTGGGTTCGAGGAAGACGCCCGCCTGACTGCGATGTGGCTCTGGACCCTGTCCGCAGCACGCAATGGAACCAGTGAAGGGCCAGTTGAGGAGGCTGAGGAGGAGCAGGAAGAAGCCGGAACAGGCCCTAAAGCGACCAAAGGTTACGTTTTAGAGTTCGATGCGGCTCGTAAGATCGCTCAGGGTCTCGGTGCTCGGCTCGAATCTCTTGCTTCCCTTGTCGAGGTTAAGGGTGAGACGGCGCGTTTGTTGCCCGTGGCAGAGCGAACACGCAAGCTGTTTGGTAAAGATGAGTCGGAATCGCCTATGGTGAGCCGAAGGAAGAAGTCGCCGCAGCTTCAACTTGGCTTTGTTGCCGAGTTGGAAATGGCTGAAGAGGCAGGTTCCTGGGGTGCAAAGAGCACTCCAGTGTTAGGCACAACCGTGCTCGACCGCATACACCAGGGCATGATCCTGTTCGCGGCGAGCCGGGGCGAAGCCCTTCGACGTTTCCTGGTGGATGAAGGCGTGGGCCGGGATGAACGGTTCTGGCGCCTTGCACAGGTGCTCTCCTACTTATATCCCCCTGCTAGTGAAGAGAAGCGATGGGTTGACGGCGTGTTGGCCCGGAAGAAAGGGCTGGGATTCGGATGAGTGCAGGAATGGCAGCGGCATGGTACGGAAGGTTCGTTGATACCTTGCAAAAGCACGATGCGTCGCCTGGTTTGCGCGAAGCGGCGATGCAGGGCCAGCTCGGCCGGTGGACCGAGGCGCTCACATCTGTTGTCTGTGATACGTGCAGTGGCCTGGGCTGGGAGGCAGCGGCAAAGGGTCATGTGTCAAGATTGTTGCCGGTATCTCGTTCTGAATATTTGGTTCTGGATGTGGTTGCGTTTGAGTCAGCCGGCGATCGGCGCTGGCGCTTTCCAGTGGCAGCATTCGAGCTGGAAAATAGCGCAGATGATGACCGGGTCGCTTATTCGCTGTGGAAGGTTCTTTGCGTCCGCGCCAACTTGAGAGCTGTATTTTGTTACCGTCGCAGCTCGGAAGAAGGGAATGAACTGGTGCGGCATCTTGCGGAACAAGTCGTGCGCGCAATGGAGTTGCAGGATCGCGCGAAGTTGACTGGAGATACGTTGCTGGTGGTTGGTTCGTACAGCGAGGCGGCGACGTTTCCTTATGGATTTTTCAAAGAATGGCTCTTCGACGCAAATGTCGGGAAATTTGCTCGTTTGTAATGAGGTACGCATATGTCATTGAAGCCTTGGTATAAGGTCGTAACGCCGCGGGAGGATTTACGGGAGAATAGGCCGCTTGACGCTTCGGAATTCGCGGTCCATTTGGACCATGTGCGCGATCACCGCGCCCCGGCCGACTATCAGGAACCCGCACGGTTTTTTGACCGCACATTTTTGACGAAGAATCTGACCGAACTCGCAGCGGGTGTGGTGCGCCGCCTTTCGGGTATCAAGGTGGAAACTTCGGCCGTTTACAACCTGACGACACAGTTTGGCGGGGGCAAGACCCATGCTCTTACGCTGCTATATCACCTGGCGCGTGGCGGCCCCGAGGCAAGGAAATGGCAGGGCGTGTCCTCCATTCTTGATTCGGCTGGTGTAAAGGAAGTTCCGAAGGCTTCGGTTGCCGTATTCGTGGGAACGGAATTCGATTCCATCACGGGTCGCGGCGGAGACGACGGCACGCCAAGGCGCTATACCCCTTGGGGCGAGATCGCATTTCAATTAGGAGGCGAGAGTGCTTTTGAGGTTGTTTCAAAACACGACGAACAGCGGACGGCACCGTCAGCGGAGGTGATTCGCAAATTCTTGCCAAGAGACAAACCCGCGCTGATTTTGCTGGATGAGTTGCTCAACTACATGGGACGGAATCGCAAGTCGGGACTGACCAACCAGTTGTACTCTTTCTTGCAAAACTTGTCAGAGGAAGCGCGCGCACAGGAACGCGTTGTAGTGGCAGCATCGTTGCCTTCGCTGCTCGACGAAATGACGCCAGAGGATGAATCGGATTTCGACCGTTTTCAGAAGCTTCTGGATCGGCTCGGCAAGGCGATGATCATGTCTGCCGAGACCGAGACTTCTGAAATCATACGCCGGCGTCTGTTTGAATGGGGCGGCCTGCCCGATGACGGCAAGAAGACAGCAACAGACTATGGGGAATTCATTCTCAACAACCGCACACAGATACCAAATTGGTTCCCCGTCGATTCAGCTCGCGAGGCATTTGCAGCTAGCTATCCATTCCATCCGACGCTGCTTTCCGTTTTTGAGAGAAAGTGGCAGGCTCTTCCGAGATTCCAACAAACCCGCGGGATTTTGCGTTTGCTTGCACTTTGGGTGGCCAATGCTTACCAAGCGGGCTTCAAAGGAGCTCACAAGGATCCGCTAATCGGAATGGGAACTGCCCCCCTCGACGACCCGATCTTTCGCTCCGCCATTTTCGAACAGCTAGGCGGCGCAAAATTGGAAGGAGCAGTGACGACGGACATCAGCGGGAGAAAAGATTCACATGCAATTCGGCTCGATAAGGAAGCTGTGGAGACGATCAAGAAGGCCCGGCTTCATCAAAAAGTCGCAACTGCTGTGTTCTTCGAGTCAAACGGAGGACAGTCCAAGACAGAGGCAACGCTGCCTGAAATACGCTTGGCTGTCGCAGAGCCGGAAATTGAAATTGGGAACATCGAGACAGTGCTCGAAACCTTGTCATCCACCTGTTATTACCTTTCCGCAGACAAGAATCGCTATCGCTTCAGCCTCACCCCAAACCTGAATAAGATCCTGGCCGACAGACGCGCCAGCATTCAGCCAAAACGAATTGAAGAGAGAGTACGTGCAGAAGTGCAGAACGTTTTCCGGGAGGGGACCGGGGCAGAACGATTCTATTTTCCTGAGAAGAGCGTCCAGATTCCCGATCGAGCGGCGCTTTCTTTGATCGTGATTTCGCCGAGCCAACCCATTACTGAGAAGGCTACGCGAGACTTTATAGATGCCTCAACAAAGGAGCACGGAGGATCAGCTCGAACATTCAAAAGCGCGTTGGTCTGGGTTGTCCCCGATGTACTTGATGTACTGCGTGACGAGGCGAGGAAGGTGCTGGCTTGGGAAGATATCAACGATGAGAAGAGTGACTTGCGCCTGGACGACGTGCAGCAGCGGCAGCTAGACGAAAATCTGAAGAAGGCGCGCCGTGATGTGCGCGAGACTGTATGGCGTACGTACAAGAATCTGATGCTACTTGGCAAGGACGGCGGCTGGAAGACTATTGATCTCGGGTTGGTTCATTCGAGTGCTGCACCGTCGTTCACGAATCTGATCTTGGAACGCCTGCGACAGGACGGCGATATTGAGGCCAGCGTTAGTCCCAATTTTCTTGCCCGTAATTGGCCCCCGGCATTCAAAGAGTGGAGTACGAAAGCTGCTCGCGATGCGTTCTTCGCCTCCCCGCAATTTCCTCGGTTGTTAGATCCCGAGAGTATGAAAGACACGATCGCCCGTGGCGTCGAGAACGGAATGCTAGGCTATGTCGGCAAGAGGGCCGACGGGACCTACGATCCGTTTCGATGGAATTCTTCGCTGTCAATTTTGGACGTCGAATTGACGGACGAGATGTATATCATTCAACGCGAAGCGGCCGAAGCGTATGTCGCTGGACAAAAAAACTCTGCTGCGTCCCCCGCTACAGAGGCACCGGGGACAACGCCGGCCGCAATTGGAACTGCCACTAGCGGCTTTGGAATTGCCTCAACTCCACAGGCTCCGACATCTGGTCCAACCTCGCCGAGCACATTCTCTCGCCTCACCTGGAAGGGAGATGTGCCTCCCCAAAAATGGATGAACTTTTATACCAAGGTGCTGGCGAAATTCGCGACCCAAGCAGGGTTACGAATTGGCCTCAACGTCGAGATCGCTCCTGCTGAAGGCATATCAGCCCAAAAGGCCGATGAAATCAAAGTTGCTCTTCGCGAACTCGGATTGGATGACACATTAAACGATTAAGCCGTACTCAGCCGCGCGGAGTAGTACGCGGAGCGGGCGACCACACTTTAGGCACCGGAAACATTTGCGCGATGCGGAAGCCGGGAAGATGTGGCCTTGCGCTCGATGAGCTCTATAGCGGCGCCCTTCATGCTCACTTTTGTCCGTTTTTCCACTCAAGCCCGCGCGAAAGGGCTTTGAAGGGGGGCCTTACAGCCGGCCAGAAAAATCCAGGCGGACCTCAGTCGCGCATTACGGGAGCGGAGAGATAATCTGAGTAGAGCGAGAAGGGAGAATATGCTCATGCATCCGGTGGGTATCGCTGTTTCCGGAAGGATCGCGACCGGAAAAACTACAATTGCCCACGCGCTTGCCTCGCATCTGGGCTGGAAGTACGTCGGGCTAGGCGACTATCTGCGGCAGCAAGTCATTGCTTCAAATCGGCTTCCCTCTCGCGAGATCCTTCAGGAACTGGGAAGCAGACAGGTTAAAGTCAACCCGCGCCAGTTCTGTGAAAACGCGCTCCAATATTTCGGTTGGGAACCTGGAATGGGCGTCGTGATCGACGGTTTACGCAATATGGAGGTCCGCTCGGCACTTTTGTTAATCTTGAATCCGTTACCGCTCTTTCTGATCTATTGCAGCGCAGAAGACAAAGTCCGCAATTCACGGTTGGACATGCGCGAGCCCGGACTCCACAAGAGATTGGCAATCCTCGAAAAACACCCGATCGAGCAAGATGTCATCACAACTCTGCCGTCTTTTGCTGATCTAACAATCGACACCGGCAGAAATAGTACTGAACAATCAATCCAGCAAGTTCTAAAATGGCTTCGGTCTCGGGAGAATGTGGATCGCTCAATTTAGTCCCATTCAAGTTTTTCTATCAAGCTAGGTCGTCTGGCCAACAATTGCTCCAGTGTCCTTGCGGCCGCTTTTATACCGGTCAATCTCGTCTCGCGTAAACGGTCCGCAAATTGATCTAGCACCGCAAAAGAGATTATGCCGTGCCGAGACCCCTTGGCGACACGCAGGCTATAATTTCGAAGCACCTTCTCCGCAGTGGCGCAAGCGGCGGTGTTCTCCTTGAGGACTCGCTTTATGTACCTGACTTGCGCTTCGAGTTCAGGTTGGAGCAACGGCTGCAGAAAATCAAATCGTCCCGGGCGCACTACCGCGTCGTCCAGAGTCTCCAGTGCAGAATTTGTAGCCAGTATAGTAATCACCCAGTATTTCTGATGGAGCGATTGCAGGCGTGGTAGCATACCGGCCGTAATGAAGGCTCCAATAGTCCGGCTCTCAAGATTCTGCTTCTCTTCACGCTTCTTAAAGAAATCTTCACACTCGTCAAGCAATACGACAGCCCGGCGGAGGCGGAAGAGATCGTCGAAGATTTCTGCTGCGGAGACCTCAAATCCTTCTAGGCCACCTCGTTTTAGGAAGTCTGGCGGAGAAAGCGTCAAGAATGGCCATTCGAGAGTTGCCGCAACCTGTTTGGCGAGTGACGTCTTTCTCGTACCTGGGTCCCCGTATAAGAGGATGGCGGATCCTGAGGTCTGCGGTCGCCGAATCCAGTTCCTTTGAATTGGTTCAATGACAAATTGGTTCAGAGCGGTAGTGAGGCATCCATCTGCAGTCGGGTCAGACATACTCTCGGAGATCAGAAGGCTGCCTCGGCGAGAACCACGAAGCGATGCGGTGAGATCAGGCCATGGCCAAAAAGTGTCTGATCGTTCGGGATATGCTACCTCATACTTAGCCAACACTCTTCCTTGTTGAAGAGTCTGGAGCACGTCATGGTATTGAACAAGGAATGTAAGCACCATTGCGGTGGCCCACGATTCAATCACTCCCGTGCGGCGCGCATGGTCATTTGTCCATCCCGAATACGAGTCGCCCTGTTCAAAATACGCCCTTACCAGGCCGAACGCCTTCGCAAGTGAAACTAATATCAGATCGCAGGACCCAAACTGCCTGCGGGCAAATTGCCTGGATAGTAGCTGGACAAGTACAAGTGCCACCTCGTAGCTCGCAACATGGAGCATCGGCCTTTTGCCCTCATACTCCACAAGTCTTGCAGTTGGCCACGCCCCATCGTTTGCCTGTGTGGTAATAATGGCCTTGATTGCAGAGTCGCTGAGTTGTTGGGAATCCTGCAATTGGAACCTGTTTAGAACACCAGTGGTGAAGGCCAATTCGGCAGGATCAAAGCGAGAGCTAATTCCCGCAGCATGATAGGCCAGTTGCTTCAGCAGATCTTCGCGCACGCGAACCTGAAAGTCATCTCTCCACTTCACTTCCTGGCCATCAATTCCATAGATCGCATCCACCCCGCGGACGGCGGCGAGTGTGATGAAGTCGTGAACTGCACCGCCATCTTCAAATGCTCCTCCTTTTTGTCTCCGAATCTGAGAAACGTTCTCTCGGGCAATGGCTCTCGCAACCGTCTTCAAACCGTCACTGTCCATTTGAAGATTGAGGCCATCTCGAGCCGCGAGGGAGCTAGCTATCGCCAGTAGCAGATAGCCGTCTGTAAAAAGGTTTTGATCGTTGGTTCGTGAAGTTCGTGCCTTCTTACCCTTTGGAGTCATTAGACTACTGAGGAACTTCTTTGTTGTGATGGACAAATATGTGCGCGCTGCATTGAACTGAGCTGACGGCCGAGCTTCCTCTTCGCTGATAAATCTCAGATAATCGCAGAGCGCAACAATGGAACGCGCGGTCGAAGTTGGGTGTAACTCGGTATCGTTCTTCACCGTTGAGCTGTTGCGAAGAAAGGCTCCAGTATCTGCAATAAAGAACGTGCAAAGCGCTTCTCCCGCTTTTCTAATCCACGTCTTTACGAGACGCAGTTGTGCATCGAGTTCACCTGCGTGTTCGTCGCTGAGCATTGTTGCCTTAATGCCGCTATTGGACTGTGCACTACTTGGCGCACTTTGTGGTACGGAAGTATTCATCTAGCCTCGAAATCCGCTGTTCGTTCAGATCACCACTCACCAATAGCACGCCGCGAACTTCTACGTCAGTGCAATCCAACTCAAACCGGGCGCTCCATTCAGCAAAGGCCATCTGTCCCGTATACGATGCCCTCGTCAGGTGTACGGCCAATCCGCGCTGTGGCACGACTTTGCGTTTCCAATAGTCCTCGATCGCCCGTAACCCTCTCAGCGGTTGATGAAACGGTTTCTCCGCGTAGATCGCCGACTCAGTGAATATTTGCGATAGCAAATCCGTCCTCTGCGAACGCCACGCTTCGAAATACAGTGCAATACAATCCATGATGAACTTCGAGGTGGGAATTCGCGCGCTGGCATATCCAGTTTTGGCAACTCTGGCCCTCTCCCCGCCCAACAAGGCATCCCCATGGTAGCTAATATCGCGGCGTGCCGTCGGTAGACCCCGGCTGCTGAGAGCATCTTGAACCTGCCGCCAGATAGGATCGTTCACCCTTTCCAAGATGCAGAGTGTAGCATCCGGCCTGGCAATCCGAACGGCTTTCTCGATAATGTTTTCTAGAGTGCTTCTGTTCTCGTTCAGGACATGCCCAAGCAACACCGCGTCGGCTGTATCCGCAGGCATATTGAGATACTCGATTTCTTTGTGGCAGCATTCCACCTCGATTTTCAAGGCTGGGAGTGCTGGTCTAAGACGTTCTAGCAGGGTGCGCGCTAATCGAAGCTGATGTATGCTTCTATCAACCAAGACGACCGAGACAGAAATCAGAGACCCTTGTGCTCTTCGATCCAATTCGCATAGGAATGCGGCAACTGTAGCTCCAGATCCGCAGCCGAGATCTAATACCTTTAGTGAGTTGTACGCCAGTTCTTGGGAGAATACCGCCTCGCCCTTTGAGAGATTCTGCAAAAAATATAGCTGCGCAAAATCCTCTGCATATCTGTCGTAATCAATCTTTGGGCACTCAGTCTGAGCAAAGCATTCTCTCAAATGTCGCATTCCTTCCTGGCTCCCCCGAATCTCTCCCAGAAAGGTGTCAAAAACCTCGGTCACAGAGATCCGAGTCTCGCGCATCTTCGTTGCGGACCGGTGCTTCAGCGCGCTCGACTGGAAGTTCATTTTCTCCAATCCTTCTTGTCTTCTCGCAAATGCCATTGCGAGCATTCTATCAGCAGAGTTGACAGGGTCTCGTGTTCGAGCTAAAATTCTGATTCTAAAAGCTCCCCCCTCAGCATCCCTCTGGATCTCAGTTTGAAGGGGTTACCTATTGGCAAAAAGTTCAGCGCCGGCGGCGACGGGCGGACCGATTCAGGGCGTCCTTTTGCCAACGAATCTAGACCAGTATTTCGTACCCCACAAGACAATTCGAATTGCGGTCAGCGGAGATGTCCAGCTTACGAAGTTGGAATGCGACATTGTTGACACTTCTGATTTTCAGCGTCTCAGATTCATTCGACAATTGGGAACGGCATATCTGGTTTATCCAACTGCGGTGCATACCAGGTTCGACCATTCTTTGGGTACCCTCGCAGTGGCAGCCATCATGGTTCGAGCCATTCAGGAAAACCGACATAATGATGATGCCGAACGATCCATTCCACAAGAAGATGAAGCACTTATACGGCTTGTCGCCCTGCTTCATGACATTTGTCATATCCCATTCGGACATACAATTGAAGATGAATTTGCCATCCTTACGCGCCACGATTCAAATACGAGCCGGTTTGACCGTTTCCTGGGGATCGATTCCTCGATAGGTCAGCTGATAGTAAATAGGTTTGGTGAGGCATTTTACCGCCGATTTGCGAAGATCTATCAGACTGAACGGCGCGATGCTGCCACGCTTGGCGAGGATGCATACATCTACGATCTGGTCAATAACACAGCATGCGCTGATCTTCTCGACTACTTGCGTCGCGATAGTTACTTTTGCGGGATTATGCTGGACATGGAATATCGTTTTCTAAAGTATCTGTATCTCTATCAGGACGACGGGGCTCGGCGGGTGGCAATTAGGCTTTGGAAGAAGCGCGAAGGGAAGCCACGTCCAGACATACTAAGCGAGCTTGTCAGATTATTAGATAATCGTTATCTGCTGTCTGAGAGGGTTTATTTCCATCACGCGCGTCTGATCAGCGGCGCCATGTTGGCTGACGCTGTCCTTCGAGAGAAACTTGCTGGTCGATTGAACGAAGACAAGTTGTGCGAAATCGGCGATGATCAGTTAGTTCAACTCCTGGTGAACTCGCCCGATCTGATTGTCCGGAAGCTTGGAAGTGCCGTTAAGAACAGGACTCTATGGAAGGAATTCTATCAAAGAGACTACAGCCGCATATCGTCAGAGCAGAGTGAGCATCGCGATATGTCAATAGCAGACCTTACCATAAATCTCTGGTGGGCAGATCCAGAACAAAAGCAGAGGTCTGCAGATTTTGTAGCGCAATGTCTTGGTATGGAAGCCGGGGATTTAATTATCTATTGTCCTCCTGAGGGAATGAACCGCAAAATTGCAGAGATGAAGGTATTTTGGAACGGTGCCTTACGCAATTTGGACGCATGCACCGATCATCCGGTCATTGCGTTGAGGCTGAAGACAATCTTGGACTCGCACGAGATGTTGTGGGCTATACGCGCATATTCTGCTCCAAATCTGAACCATACTTGGGAGAATGGTCGAGTAGCCATGGATATGCTGTTGACCTTTGATGAGAGAATTCAAAGGAGTGCTGGAGCGGAATTTTATTCCGCAGTCGTCGCTCGCATTGCAGCAAAAGAGAAGCTCGATTTAATTCCCCACACCGAGTACGCTCGCTGTGCAGAATCCGCAATTGACCGATTGATGTCGCAGACTGCTGAAACCCGCACCGCATCATCCGTGGAGGCGATCATCAAAAATGCGTTCGGCATGCAGGGCAAACATTCAACGACTTGAGACAGCTCTAGGCAGCGTCTTGCAAGGAGTCCATTTTTTCGATTGGGCGGAAGACGTTACCGCAAGAATTCTTCGCGGAGGTGGCGCAATTCAAGTCCCGATTGAGCTATCTCCAGGACTCCTTGAGTACTGTCGAGTGCGTCGCCTCTCTTTTGTGCCAAATCTCCCTGAGCGGGCTAGGCTTGAGATCGGCAGTAAGGAGTTTGAGCTGCAAGTATCTGTGAAGTACGCGGACAATTGGCCGTGGGCACGCTTTTTTGCGTTCCATGAGCTTGCTCATACGGTTCTATTTGACGCCAGAACTTGGCCTCCCACTGGCAGGGTTCCGCTTCGACCCGGAGATCCCGATCTGGAGTGGTGCTGCAGCTATCTTGCAAAGGCGTTCCTGATGCCATCCAATCTGGTATCTGAGGAATTGAAATCGAGCTCTCTGCCACATTTGCCTTCCTTTGAGGCCGGCGAATTCTTCAGGACCGCTCGTCACTTTATTGTCCCGTGGCACCTTTTGTTTGAAAGGCTGGTCGAGGCCTTGGGTCGGTGGGATGTTTGGGCAATGTATTGGAAGTATGAACCCGAACCAGAAAGGAATGACCGCCGAAGCACCAAGGGATCGTGGCGATTGACTTGGCAAACACACCCACGGCTGGTCCCGGATGATCTATTCATTGTGACAAGCAGGTCCACGCCCGAGGGGCCTGGCAAGCGACCAAAGGCCCGAGGCAGGTTTGCGGCATTTCTTGATCATGTGGTGAATTTGCCTACAGGAGAGCAGATTCGTGTGGAGGAATCCGATCTGGTTCATGGAAACTTAAAGGAGTTCCTACTAAGTCATAATCCAGATGCGCCACATTGGGCGATTCCCATTGGTTCTGCTCCCTCCTTCGAGGCGATCTCTAGCCTCTCTGTACCGTCCGTTCTGATAATCGCGAGCTTGTCGCGTCAGATGGAAATGGCTAGCTGAACTAGACAGAAGACGCCCTCGATGAAGAGGCCAGCGATCTAAACGATCGTCATAATTCGGTAGAAGGGGCTATATCCGCTACAGATTCACCGTTCGCCTTTTTGCGCTTATTGGCTGAGGCGCTCGTTCTCTTCGCCTTCTTCCCACCCAAGGGTCGGATCATGATCCAACGCAGCTGCGTCGCGTCGTTGCACAAGTAGAGTGCAGGTCAACTTGGCTCTGGTAATGGCGTTGTATAAAAGGCGCCGTTTCTTTTCGTCCGTACCCATCACAAGATAGTTCCAGAGGACGAATAGGTGATCGAATTGCCGGTGTTCGGCGAGATTAAATTCGATCTTCCGGGAAACTGGCTGATGTTGGTGAATGCTTAGGAGGAAGTATTGCGCGAGGATTCTGAATCGTGTTTGCGGAGCAGAGACACAAATTCGGGAACGGCGTTGCCGTGTATGCCCATCAATCGTTCCCACCCGCCGTGCTGTTCCGCTTGCTCTCGAACGACCGTAAAGACTGCCTTGGGATCCAAATGGTATTGATGGATGAGGAATTCTTCGGGGCTTTGCGCCTCGACATTCCAAAGCGCCAGAGCGTCTGCAGGAAAATGCCTAAGGTTGAACGTAACGATGGTCTGCGCGCCGCAGACCACGGCGGCGGCGAGAACATGACGGTCTTTGGGATCGTTGGCCATTGCAGGGATGAACCGGTCGTACCCCTCCACCAACGCGTCCGCGAAGTGAATTTCCAGTTGTCGGAACAGGTGCGCAGTCTGCTCCGAAGTTAAACCCAGTTTGTCTTCGAGCGTGCGTTTGGTTTCCGCGATGATGTCCTTCGACCACCGTGGCAGGTAGAGAGAACAAGGTGGCTCCGCGAGGCGCAGCAGCGTATCGCGAAGAGCCGCATTGACCATAACGCATGCGTCGAGGATGACCTGAAAATCGGAGCTCATTCGCCTGGCAACAACACTTTATCGTACAGGCCCAGGTCCTCGGCTTCCTTGGCCATTTGATCGAGAGCCTCGCGGCGTTCCCTGTCGCGGTGTTCTTTGTAGGCCAACAGGTCTTTGAGATACACGCGACGGTGCGTGCCGGTAAGGTGGAAAGGCAGAGCGCCAGATTCGAGCAGTTTGACGAAGAAGGGTCGAGACACCCCGAGCAAGGCGGCAGCCTGTTGCGTGGTCAAGTTCTGCATGACCGGAACGATGGAGATGGCTTTCCCATGCTGCATACCGTCCAAAATACGCAGTAGCAGTTCATAAACGGCATCCGGCAACTCGATAGCCGGTTCCCCGCCCCTGCCGACAAGGCGAGCCTTGCCGTCACGCCGCAGCAGTTCATGGAGGGCGTGTACCTGCTCTTCCTGCGAAGCGGGAAGAGACACGGGGTCAAATGTGGAACTCGCCATAAAAATCCTCCCTGATCAGCCTAAGAGAATTATACGAAATAAACGAAACAAGCGCAACCATTGGCCTCGCATCTTTCCGACTGACTGGCGTCAATATGGTTCCATATTGGAACGATCACGACAGCGTACGAGAAAGCAGCCAAGGCGCGTATGGTCATGATTTCAGGTAAGTTCCATGAAGCAACCGAGATTGTCTCAGGGCTGCTGAAATGATTCTCGCGACAGTGTTGCGAGAATTCGCCAGAAGGTGTCTGGCGAATCCTGCAAACGGGATTTGGCGGACGGTGTCTACAGAATTCTCGGGACTCGGTCTGTTTGCGCGTCGGCTTAGGTCTTTGAAGCGATCGGGGGACAGTAGCATTCTGCGGAATGCATCGTCGCTCACATTGAGCTTTTCGGAGTTTGGCAGTCTTACGCGGCACACGTTGAGAAGGAACTCTATAAAGCGGGTGATCTCTTCACCAAAAAAGGAAAACGATTGCTTTTGTGGCTTGCCCGTTTCAAGAGTGAACCTCTGCAGCGTAATCCCGAAGATTGATCTGTCATCTTCGTAGAACTTGACCACAACCTCTTGGCGACCGCCGGGCGTCACTCGGACTAGGTACTCGCCAGCCTCGCGGACGAATTCATGGCGGCTCTGCGAATCGATCGCTTTGTGGGCGATCCGAAACCGCCGTGGCGGTCCGAGCGCATCGCCGGTGAGTATGCTCGGACTGATATACGCCTTGTCCGGCCTCCTGTTTTTGTGAATCTCATACTCGTCAGCCATATGCCTACTCTCGCGATGTCTGCACCTGCTCTGGATTCAGCAGCCGACTGATTGCAGCGCGCAACGCTACTTCTTTCGCCCTTGAATGTGATGAAACTTACCATTCAGCCCTTTGGCCTTGATGTCTCCTTCGGGCGCATGCTCTTTCGCATAGTCCACGGCGTCTCTGTAGGAGTCTTCGACGCTGCTAGCGCGCTCGGCGTGGGGCTTAATAACGGCCCGTTGACCGTCGTCGCGTGGCTCAATAATGAATTCATCGTGCTTCGACATAATCTGCCTCCGTGTTTTGGTTGATCACCGGCCAGCTTTCGTTCGGTGCTGGCCGGTGGTTTTTACTTCTTCTTTTTGGGTGCTTGGGCTAGGTCGGAGGCGATTGGCCCCCGGTCCTGTTTGGGGGTCTTCGGATTCCGAAGATCCTTGCCCGCCTTCGACGCCACGGGTTTCGAAGTGGTCATACGGTACCTCGATGATTTACAATATACCATATTTACACATGGTGTAAAGATGGGATTTGCAAAATCTTTCTCGCCGTGTTTAGATAGACCTAGATGGAGGTCCGCTTCCAAGACGCGCGGCTGGACCGGCTAGAGACAGACCCGACGTACGATGCCGGACTTCCGCATGCCGTGGTAGGTGCCTTTCGCAGGCGAATGCAGCTAATCCGAAACGCCCCGGACGAGCGCGATTTCTATCAGTTGAAGTCCCTGCATTTTGAAAAACTGAAGGGCAAACGAGCCCAACAACACTCAATGCGGCTCAACGATCAATGGCGCTTAATTCTCGAGTTTGAGGGCGGTGCGTCCGACAAAACGGTCGCGGTGATTAGCATCGAAGACTACCACTGAAACTGCGCGTGGGTGGGGAGAAGGTGATGATGATGAGAGATAGAACTCCAGCAGAGGTCTTTCCCCCAGGAGAGATTATCCGAGAAGAAATTGAGGCGCGTGGCTGGAGTCAAGTTGAGTTTGCTGAGATTCTCGGCAGGCCGCCACGTCTGGTCAGCGAGTTAATTGCAGGCAAGCGTGCCATTACTCCAGAGACAGCAAAGGGATTGGCGGCGGCATTCGGAACTAGTGCTCAGTTGTGGCTTAATTTGGAAAGCTCCTATCAACTTTCCAGATTGAAACATGACGGGAGCGATGAGATATCTCGACGAGCGAAGTTATATGAAAAAGCCCCTGTGAAAGAGTTGTTACGTAGAAGGTGGATCGAACCTAGCGAGAATCTGGACGTTCTTGAGAAGCGTGTTTGCGACTTTCTGAGTGCGGAGCTCGTTTCTCATGCAGCTCGCAAATCTACCGCGTATTCAGAGCTGATTCCTCCGGCACAGCACGCGTGGCTTTTGCGCGCTCGACAACTTTCCAGATCCGTGAATGTGGGACCCTATAGCTCTGCATCGTTTGAGCGATTACTCGATCAACTCCGAAAGCTCCTCCAATCTGCTGTAGAGGTCAGACACGTTCCACGACTTCTTGCAGAGGCGGGTATTCGCTTTGTAGTTGTCGAGCCGCTTCCACAGACGCGAGTAGATGGAGCAACAATGTGGCTGTCTGATAATTCGCCAGCGATTGCACTTTCACTTCGTTCGGATCGCATTGACTGGTTCTGGTTCACGCTGATGCATGAACTGGCGCACGTGAAATACCAAGACGGCAAAGATAAAATTATGTTGGATGTGGACTTGATGGGAGAGTCAGATCAAGAAAAGCCGGCGAAACCTGAATACGAACTACGCGCGGATACCTTTGCTGCCGAATTCCTCGTTCCCTCAGCCGATTTGCAGGACTTCATTTCCAGAGTCAAGCCACTATTCTCCCGCCAGCGGATCAGGGCTTTTGCAGCTCGGGTAGGAGTGCACCCTGGAATTGTCGTCGGACAACTACATCATTCGGGGGCAATCAGCTATGCGCACAGCCGTGAGCTTCTTGAACGGGTTCGAGGAACGATTGCGGATGCGGCATTGACGGACGGCTGGGGTTCCATGCTTCCAGTGGCAGTCTGACTGAAAGGAGCAGCAAAATGTCCTACAGCGAGCAACTCCAAAAAATCGTTAGCGAATATCGCCATGCCGGCCAACCGTGGCCGGCAACTTCTCACGAGATTGCGTCTTGGGCTATTGATCATCAGCGCTGGGCTCCGCAGCGTGGCGCTCTGATCGATCGTTGTGCCGAAGAGCTAGCCAGGGCTATGCGCGAGGAGTACATTACTGACCCGCAGGGGCGAAAAGTCCGCGCCAAGCACGCTGCCAAACGCGAAACGGATGGCCGCCAAGGGATCTTCTGGGAAGACATGCGGACAGCCTCGCGCGAGCATATGGAGGTCGCCTTCCAACAGCGACGCCAACAGGTTGTCGGAGATTGTCGGCAGCTGAAGGCCGACCTGGACAGCTACAACGAGAACTTCAATGCAGGAGAGCCGCTGCAGATGGTGTTCGATTTCACTAATGATCTGGCAGAAATTGAAGCATTGGCTGCCCTCGAACTTGCATAGTGCGTCGATCCCGGTCCCGATAAAGGGGAAGGTCCATCCCAAGCGCTGGGGCCGGTCAAGGGTCCCGCTATTCCTCGGCGCGAGAGCCTGAAATGGTGCGGGCGGAGGGACTTGAACCCTCACGGGGCTTGCGCCCCAACGGATTTTCTTACCGTCTACGGCTTTCGCCGCCCTGCCGGAAGAGCGCGTCCGAGGGACGCCGGCAGGTTTGTGGTCTGGACTATACCTTCACCGTGACCGTTCGGTCTGTCGCCGCTCGGCGGTAGGTGCTGCCCGTCTAGTCTCTACACCTTCCCCTCCGGAGTTCTCCGTCGGGGCTTGGCTCGGGATCGCCATTTCACAGGGTTCCCCGAATTTGAGCAGTTCTGCATCGCCGGTTT
>Ga0335072_10002234_pt1 | contig 30341 bp, 22 predicted proteins | sample Lox_Sample_21_FD_206725 | JGI IMG/M metagenome (GOLD analysis project Ga0335072, IMG submission 206725) | Soil microbial communities from Loxahatchee National Wildlife Refuge, Florida, United States - Lox_Sample_2.1 | ecosystem: Environmental > Terrestrial > Soil > Wetlands | place: USA...
TGGAGGCTAAACCTCCGGCGCAGCGCAAATACGTGGTTGTCCGGAAATAGTGTGTTGGCCCTCCCTACCCCACCTTGAAGGCGGCGGACGGAGGTCTTTCACAAGCCCGAGTTGGCTGCTGTGTCTCCAAAGACTATGCTGCCCTGCTCGGGCGTTGCGACGAAAATGCCGCGCGCTTTGATTTTCCTGAATCGCCGGGTTTTTTCGATGCTAGCCAGCGATTGGTACTGTAAACCGCATCAGAGTGTCTATTGTACGTAGAGAGTTCCGAGGAGGAAAAAGCAACTCATGGTCGCACACGTAGCAGTTCCGTTCATTCATCACATTCCCGCCGCAGCTGCCTGGATTATGCAGGAAGGCGGCGGCATGCCCACTGATCCTCTCGGCCTGTGGAAGCAAATGGGCTGGGTCGCCCGCACCGTTGTCATAATTCTGTTCATCATGTCCGGATGGTCGATCGGCGTGATGATTGACCGCTGGATGGCCTACAGCGCGGCCCGTAAACAATCGCGTGCATTCGCTCCAGCAGTCGCCGGCGCTCTGCGCGATGGCCGTATCGACGAAGCTATCAAGGTTGCCGAGCGCAACAAGAAGAGCCATCTGGCGAAGGTTGTCACCGCGGGCTTGATGGAGTTTAAGGCTCACCAGGACAGCCCCGGCGCGATTCCCGGCGAGACAATTGAAGCCTCGAAGCGCGCTTTGGAACGTACCGAAGCCATTGTCCATGCGGAACTGAAGCGCGGCTTGGGCGGACTGGCCACCATCGGTTCGACGGCTCCGTTCGTCGGACTCTTCGGCACCGTGATGGGCATTCTGAACGCGTTCACCGGCATCGCCAACACGAAAGCTACCGGCCTGGCCGCTGTCGCCGGTGGTATCGCGGAAGCGCTGGTCACCACCGCAATCGGACTGCTAGTCGCAATCCCGGCCGTGATGATGTTTAACTATCTGACCGGCCGTGTGGAAGCGTTCGACGTTGAGATGGATAATTCGTCGAGCGAACTGATCGACTACTTCCTGAAGAAGCGCGGCGACCGGCGGTAGGTTTCCCACGTCTCGCAAAATCAGCGAGACATTGGGCACCCACCTTGGACGTGGGTTTCCGTCTTCTGCATGAGTTGCTTGTCGGGCGCCGGGCCACTCCGGCGCTCGACTCCTTGCTCAACCGCAGAGTTGTGGTGGCAGTGGTAGAGGTATCAGGAGATTCGCCCTTATGGCATTAGCAAAGAGAGACGAAGGAAAGAAAGTCAATTCCGACATCAATGTCACGCCTATGGTGGACGTGATGCTCGTGTTGCTGATTATTTTCATGGTGGTCACACCTATGTTGCAGAAGGGCGTCAGCGTCGATATGGCCAAGGTGAATAATCCGGAGCAGATGCCGGATGCAGACAAGGAAGACGCGCTGCTGGTCTCGATTACGCGAGACGGCCAGGTTTACTTTGGCAGTGATCAGATCAGCATTGACGCACTGACCACCAAGGTGAAGGATCGTCTGGCCAACAAGCCGGACAAACGGGTCTACGTGAAAGCTGACATGCGCGCGCGCTATGGCGGAGTAGTGCAGGTTGTCGATGCCGTCCGCGCCGCCGGAGTGGACGATCTGGGATTGCTGACGGATCAGAGAAAGACAACCACACCCCCACCGCCTCCACCGGCGGCCGGGCAGTGATGTGAGCAGGGCATAGAGGAGAACCGTCATGGGAATGGCAGTTGGCCCGAGCGGAGGGCAGAGTGCAAATATTAACGTCACACCGCTGATTGACGTTTTGCTGGTGTTGCTGATCATCTTCATGGTGATTTCACCGGTCACACCGAAAGGGTTGGATGCGCTGGTTCCGCAACCGCCTCCGCCCAACGCGCCTAAGAACAACACTCCCGATCGCACAATCGTGGTGCAGTTGATTGATCGGGGCAGTGGGCAGCAGCCGGGCGTGAAGATCAACAACGAAGACGCGACTTGGGACAACCTGGAAGGCCGGCTCGAAGACATCTATAAGCAACGCGCTGAAAAGGTGATGTTTGTGAAGGCGGACGATTCTGTCGCCTTCGCTAACGTCGCCAATGTGATTGATATCGCCCACGCAGCGGGCGTGGATAAAGTCGGATTGATCACCGCCAAGATTGAAGCTGGTGGTTAGCTGCAGTCTGGTATTTGGCCCGGGAACGTTTGTGTCGCACTCTCTCCTCGGCGCAAATTGAGCCGAGGAGGGTCCCTGCGCTCTGCTTTGACTTGTCAAACTGCTATCCCTGGGCCTACGATGCTGTGCCGAGGGAGAAACTTATACCGCAATGAATAATACTTATCTAAAAGTGTTTGGCTTGACCGCGCTGACCCTGGCGATCATTTCATCAGTGGGCTGCGACAAACTGCGCGCCCGCGACCAACTGAACAAGGGCGTGGAAGCGTACAAAAATTCCCACTACGAGCAGGCCATCGATCATTTCCAGAACGCGGTGCAATTAGACCCGAGTCTGATCAACGCGCGTATGTATCTGGCAACGGCTTACGTGTCGCAATACATCCCTGGTGTCGATTCGCCGGACAATCTGCGCACCGCCCAGCAGGCGATTGATGAATACCAAAAAGTGATTGATGGCAATCCCCCGCGCGACCAGAAAGTCAACGCGGCCAAGGGCATTGCCTATCTCTATCTGAACGAGAAAAAGTGGGATGACGCCAAGAAGTATTATCGAATGGCGTCGGACCTCGATCCCAATGACCCCGAGCCCTACTACTCCATTGGCGTCATCGATTGGACGGCATGTTACCAGCCGCGCATGGAAGAGCGCGCCAAGCTGGGCATGAAGCCCGATGAGCACTTGAATCCAAAAAACAAAGATCAGGAAAAAGTCTGCCAGGAGTTAGCGGAGAAGAACACCCCTGCCATTACCGAGGGCATCGACAGTCTGAACAAGGCGATTCAACTGCGTCCCGATTATGACGACGCAATGGCCTATCTCAATCTCATGTACCGCGAGAAGGCCGACATCGAATGCGACAACCTGGCGCAGCGCGAAGAGGATCTGAAGACCGCCGATCATTGGGTGGATGAAACGCTCCGGGTCAAGAAAATCAAGGCGGAGAAAGCAGCACAGAACGCGCAGGGTGGCATCACGATGGATCAGGGCAAGTAACGTCGCATCGCGCTGCTGTTTCAGTTCAAGCCTCGTTCGATTGATTGGAACGGGGCTTTTTCTTTAAATCGGGATCAGGGGCGGGTCTGCCCTCAAGGTCTTAGAACTGACCCCTGATGTCTGGTCCCTCGCTCTTACTGTAAAGGCAAACGTCGACTTTCGGAAAGTCGCGACATTCTTTGCGTGGGAAAAACTGCGCAAGCATCTGCGTGAACATGGCCGTAGTTCGGCCGGCGCCTCCTCCTTCGCTGTACATGAAAAAGACCCAGACGCGCGAGTAGTTGGGCAGCTCAGCCCGCAGAATCTCCGGAATCGGTTTCGCTTTGAAATCGCTGTAGTCAAGGCCCGGACCGAAGTTGGGGAAGAGAATGTCGGGGCCAAGCTTACCCGTAAATCCTGGACTTGCGGTGTTTTCCCGGACCCGCAAAGAACGGAAAAATTCGTACGGCACCCGCGCTTCGGTGATGTGAAACAGAATGGCATCACCGGTCTGGCTGTGATTGAGGACGAAGTTTGCCGCCGCGCCTGAGCCATCCCTCTGATCGTCATAATCATGCCCGTAGACGAAGAAGGTTCCCTGCAGGGCCAGCAGAAATATCAAAACGAGCGCCGGCGTCACCAACCAGATTCGCCGCAGTTGGGCGATTCCGGCAGCGACCAGGATCACGACCGCTGGCTGGCAAAAAATCAGAAATCGCGGCAGAAAAACCGGGCGTAGAAATGAAACCCCAACCGTCAGAACAATGGGAAATACCAACCAGGCCAGGAGAAATTGAATCCGCCATGTTTCCCAAGTCTGATTGCGACGAATGAGCCGCTTTGCGGCGGTTGCCGCCCCTGCGATGCAAGCGACTGCGAAGATCGCTGGGAGCATCCAGTTGCTGCCACCACAAAAATCCCGCCAGAAAGTAAGCAAGTCGTGTAGCCCGGGACGATGAATCCAGCGGATCGGCCCAGCCCCGGTCTTGGCAACAAAAACAATGAGGGGAAGTACTCCCAAACCGATTGCTTTCCACGGAGGCACAAGCGCATCTACCGATTGCGCATGTCCGGAGTTTTTCCGATGGGAGGCGCTAAAGAGGCGCAAAACAATCCATTGCGCCGCGATGAGAAGCAGCGCATAAAAATGGGCATAGACAGCCAGAATACTCGTGAGGATGTAAGCGGTGCGCGAGCGGCGGGTTGGGGTGTGCACCCAGGAGACGAACCACCCCGAAGACAGTGTCGCCAGGAGCACGAACAGCGTGTAGCTGCGCGCTTCCTGAGAATAGCGAACATTGTAGGCATTAAAGGCGAGTAATGCCGACGCTAGAAACGCGACCTTGCGGTCGTAGAGCTGCCGCCCAAGCCAGTAAATCACCGGAATTGTCGCCACCGCAAAGAAAACCGACAGACTGCGAATGAACAATTCGCTTTGCCCGAAATGCAGCCAGGCCCGCAGCAAAGAGTAGTACAGGCTCATATTGGCTTCCCGCCACCAGATCACCCGCAGGAAGCTTCCCAACCGCAGCCTGGCGAGTTCCACGCTGAAGCATTCATCGAACCAGAAGGGCTTCGAGGTGAGACGGGCGAAGCGGAGCATCAAGGCGATTCCCACAATGGGAACCAGAACCAGCCCATCCAGCCAGCGGATATGCAGCGCAACAGCGTTTTTGGCGCGTTCAGAGTAAACTTCGGGTAGCGGCATGCAGCACGAAATTGCGTGTTTACCAAATGATACTATGCTAAAAGAAGCCGCGATTTCTCTCGACTTTGGGGGCCCGTTGACACACTCGGCTGCAGCCCGGCAGCAAGAGCACGCGCTGGCGAGTGATCGCTGGAAGGGATGCGTGTCGGTGATCGTGCCGGTGTATAACGAGGTGTCGAATGTCGATGAGATCCTGCGCGCGGTTCAGGCCTCGCTGGTGAAGAAGGAAATCATTGTCGTCGACGATGGCTCGTCGGACGGTACGCGCGAGAAGTTGCAGGCCATGCCCCCGCGGGACGACATTACGATCGTCTTTCACGAAAAAAACTGTGGCAAAGGGGCGGCAATCCGCACGGCGCTGGCATACGCGCGCGGAGAGTACGTGCTGATTCAGGATTCGGATCTGGAATACGATCCGCAGGATTATGCGGCTCTGCTGCGGCCACTCGCGGAAGGGCGCGCGAATGTTGTGTACGGCAGGCGTCCGGACCGGCCCGAGCGCGGCCTGCGATTCTTTCTGGGTGCGAAACTGTTGACGCACCTTACGAACCTCCTTTACGGCGCAGGCATTCAGGACGAAGCCACGTGCTACAAGGTCTTCCGACGCTCGGTGCTTGCCGGGATGCGGCTGGAATGTCATCGTTTTGAATTTTGCCCCGAGGTCACCGCGAAGCTTTGCCGCATGGGAGAGAAGATCGAAGAAGTCCCCATTTCCTATAATCCACGGTCGGCGAGAGAGGGGAAGAAAATCCGTCATTCTGACGGCTGGCTGGCGATCTGGACGTTGATCCGGTACAGACTCTTATCAAGAAAACGCTGGGAACTCTCTTCGACGGGCAACCAGTCCGCTCCGTTCGCCGTCAGTTTCCTCCGTGCTCCCTCAGACGAAAGCCGGTCCGCATGAAGTTCCACTCCGTCACCTGCGGTTGGCCAGCCTTCCAGTAGAATAAGCGGGCTCGACGGGTAGACCGGAACCGGGCCTCAACGTGTTCAAGAAAATACTCATCGCGAATCGTGGTGAAATTGCCGTGCGCATCATCCGCGCCTGCCACGAGATGGGTATTTCGGCGGTCGCGGTTTACTCCGAGGTCGACCGGGCTTCCCTTCACGTTCGCAAGGCGGATGAAGCTTATCCCATTGGCCCCGCCACCGCCTCCGAGTCGTATCTCAACCTCGCCAAAATTCTCGACGCAGCCAAGAGTTCTGGAGCGGAGGCGATCCATCCTGGCTATGGGTTCTTATCGGAAAATGCGAAGTTTGCCCAAGCCTGCGTTGACGCTGGGGTCAAATTCATCGGTCCAACCGCAGCGGCCATGAATGCCATGGGATCGAAAACGAAGGCGCGGCAGGCGATGGAGCGCGCGGGCGTGGCGTTTGTCCCGGGCACTGCACGCGGACTGGAATCGCTGGCACAGGCGGATGAGGTTGCGGCACGCATCGGATATCCGGTCATGTTGAAGGCGGCTGCGGGCGGCGGTGGCAAAGGCATGCGATTGGTGCATTCGGCGGCGGAACTCAAGTCCGCTTTTGATAGCGCCCGCAGCGAGGCCGAGCGCGCCTTTGGAGACAATGAAGTTTACATCGAGAAGGCGATCGTGAACCCGCGGCACGTCGAAATACAAGTTCTTGCAGATGAGCACGGGCACACGGTCTATCTCGGCGAGCGCGAGTGCTCGCTGCAGCGTCGGCACCAGAAAGTCGTGGAAGAGGCACCTTCTGCGATTGTGGATGCCGATATGCGGCGCCGTATGGGCGAAACCGCCGTGCGTGTCGCCGAGGCTGCCGGATACACGAACGCCGGCACGGTCGAGTTCCTCGTCGATCAGCAGAAGAATTGTTATTTCCTCGAGATGAACACGCGGTTGCAGGTGGAGCATCCGGTGACCGAGTTGGTGACCGGTCTCGATCTGGTCCATCTGCAGATTCGCATTGCTGCCGGCGAGCCGCTTCCGTTTCGTCAGCAGGACGTCACGATTCGCGGTCACGCCATCGAATGCCGCATCTACGCGGAAGATCCTGATAACAACTTCTTCCCCAGCCCGGGCAAGATTACCCTGCTGCTGGCTCCTTCGGGGCCGGGCATTCGGCGCGACAGCGGTATGTACGAAGGCTGGACTGTGCCCATGGATTACGATCCGCTGCTCGCCAAACTGATCGGGTACGGCACGGACCGCGATCAGGCGATCAGCCGGCTGACCCGGGCGCTGAGCGAATATTTTGTGGGTGGGATCAAGACGAATATCTCGCTGTTTCGGCGTATTCTGCGGCATCCGGAATTTCGCGCGGCGAAGATCGATACGGGTTTTCTGGATCGGCTGCTCAAGCAGAGGGACGATGCCGATCGCGATGCCAAAAAAAGTCTGCAGGCGGAAGAAGTCGCGGTGATCGCCGCGGGAATGTTTGCGGTGCTCGGCTCGGCGGCTGCGAGCGTAGGGGAGAAGGCGAACGATGGCGGCCAGTCTGCGAACATTCGCTCAAGATGGAAAACCGTCGCGCGGGACGAGGCGCTAGGGTGATAACGAACGGACCGCGGCTTCACTCAGATCGGCATTCCTTCACCACAGAGGACGCACGGAGCACGCAGGATTGCACGCGTACTGGGAACTGAAGGACTGAGAACTGATAACGGTTTCTATGACCTACGACATCATGATCGACGGCAAGACTCACCGGCTCGAACTGGACCGCACCGAAAACGGCTGGTGGTGCCGACTGGACGGGCGCGAGATTGCCGTTGATGCGGTTCTGGCGCGTGCGGACGTGCTTTCGCTCCGAATTGGAAATCGCGCCTTTGAAGTGAAGTGCGAACGCGTGGGCGCCGAAGCGCACTTTTGGGTCGGGAGTGAACGTTTTGCCGTGGAACTGCGAGATCCGCGGTCCCTGCGCGGTCGCGTGCGTACCAGCGACGAGCAAGGGCCGAAGAAGCTCACCGCGCCCATGCCGGGGAAGGTGGTGCGTATCCTGGCGGCGCAGGGGGCAGAAATCGAGGCCGGCGGGGGTGTAATCGTTGTGGAAGCAATGAAGATGCAGAATGAGGTGAAATCGCCGAAGAAGGGGACGATTCAGAAGATTCTGGTCAGCACCGGGACAGCGGTCAATGCAGGCGACGTGCTGGCGATCGTGGAGTGAGTCAGGAGCTTCTTTTGCCCTCTGAGTGGTAGCGCTGGCAGGGCCGTGGCGAGACGGCCGCCGATAGCCGTCGAGACCGCGGCACTACGAGCGGCTAGTTCGTCAAGCCGTTGGTGTCGAGGATCTTTTTCGCGTAATAATTCTCGACTTTGGCGGAGTCGCGCAACACCTCGTAATACGCAGCTTTCAGCAACTGCTCGCGGCGGTCGTGGAGTTGGGAGCGAATCGCCTGCTGCACTCGCGGATCACTTAACTCTCGCTGTCCCGCCGGCTCCTTCGAAAGCAGCTTCACAATTCGATATCCCACCGGTTGCTTGGTCGCCGGATTCACCACGGCGATGATCGGGCTATATTGCCCCGGCTTGAGCTTCATCACGGCATCGCGAGTGGCAGTGTCCCCGATATTGCGCAGAGCCGATTCCTGGATCGTTCCGAGATCCCCGCCATTGCCGGAAGTTTCCGGGTCTTCGGAATATCTCATGGCCAGCGTGGCGAAGTCGTCGCCGCTGTCGAGGCGGTTGGCGACCATTTGAATTTTCTTGCGCGCTTCTGCCTCGTTCTGTGCCTTGTCGTTCTGATTCTGCGCCTGCGGATTCGGCGCGGGCGTGACCATGATCTGTGCCAGGTGATAAACCGGCTCGATCAGATTGAACTCGGACTTGTGCGCGTTGTAATAGTCGGTGATGTCCTGGTCGGTGATGTTGATTTTCGAGGAAACTTCCTTGTTCATCACCTTATCAACGGTGATGGAGCGGCGGATATCGCGTTTGAAGTCGGCGACCGTGATTTTTCGGTCCTTCAACCGTTGATCGAATTCTTCCTGCGTAAACGGAGCTTTGGCTTCGTTGAACTTGCGATCGACTTCCTCGTCTGTGGCAAGCAGGCCGAGTTTTTCGGCGCGGCGCATGATGATCTCGTCATCAATCATCTGATGCAAAATTTGCAGGCGAAGCGCTGTGGCTTGCTCGCCGGTGGCCGCCTGTTGCGACGACGCCTGGTAGTTTTCGTAATATTTGTCTACGTCGGAGCGGAAAATCTTCCGTCCGTCCACCGTGGCCATAACGTCTCCGCCGACGGACTTATTACATGCGACCAGGGTTGCAAGAAACAGAATGCCCGCGGTCGCCGCGGCCGCACGCCGCAGATAGATGTTCTTTTTCAAAATGATTGCCCTCTCAACACAATGCTGCTCAAGCCAAACCCCTTGGCACGTGCAAGGTCCGAAACTGAATTCACTTGGAGCCCGGCGCGGAGGCCGCCTGCATCGACGGCACGGGCTGTCCCGCATCTTTCAGGGCGCTATTCAAAGCGGAGCGAAGCTCGCTGACCGGAACGAGGCCGTCGATTTTCTGGCCGTTGATGAACAACGTAGGCGTGGCGTTGACTCCAATGTCATCGGCCTCTTTCATTGAGGCACGAACCGCATCCTCATTTTGTGCCTTGATGCAAGCCTGCAACTTCTGAGCGTCGAGACTGTGCTTCTGCCCCTGCAGAAGAGCGATCCGGTCAACCGCGTCAAACCGCGAAGCGGAAGTTCTCTCCTGGTCGACTTGCTGCTTATTCGCGTGAATGTCGTCGGCAAAATCCCAATAAGCATCGGGGCTCTGAGCCGCCAGGCAGTTGGCGTCCACGGCGGCATGGATTGCCCACGGATGGATCTCAGTCAGAGGATAGTCCTTGTATACAAACGCGACGCGATCGCCGTACTCCTTCAACAGTTCTGGGAACAGCAACTGATGCATACGTGCGCAATAGGGACATTCGAAATCGTCGTAATTGACCACCACGACCTTCGCGTTTTTGTCGCCGCGCACTGGCCGCCCCGTCAGGTCGATTTTGCTCATCAATTCCTGATACGGATCTTTGTTCAGATCGAACTTGATCAACCGCAGCATGGTGCTGCGGTCGTGCGAGACGAGGAATTTGTAATCCTTCTGCCGCCCCCCGCCCTGATCGATGGTGACGGCCACCTCGTCATAACCAGGCAGTTCTTTGCCGGGAAGTATGTCACCGACCTTTATGTTTACGTCAGCGGGGATCGAGTAAAACGAGCGCACCTGGCGTTCAATTTTCCGAGCCACATCCGGCGAAACGGATTGAGCGACGCAACCCAGACAAATCAATAGAAGGACGAGGAATGAACGTCGAATTACGATCACCAGGAACCGCCTCAGCATTGCAAGTGGACCCTTGATTATCTCACAGGGACGCGGTTTGGCCTGAGCGGATCGGGCCTCAGCCTTGCCTGCGAAGGCTCTCAGCAGGCAGTAGTGCGTTCATGGAACCAGATCGGAAGCCTTCGAGATCAAGCGTCACGAACTGGAACCCGAGCGCCTTGAAGATCGCGGTGAATCGAGCCGCCATGGCGGGATCGAGCGCACGGTGCAATTCGTCGCGTGCGATTTCGATGCGGACGATGTCCCCATGATGCCGTACCCGGAACTGCCGGAATCCGAGGGCGCGGATCGCCTCTTCGCCCCGTTCGACCACGTCGAGGGCTTCACGAGTAACTGGGCGTCCATACTCGATGCGGGAAGACAGGCACGCGGACGCGGGCTTGTCCCATATTCGCAGTCCGGCAGCGCGCGCGAGTTCACGAATGTCTTCTTTGCGCAAGCCGGCTTTTAGTAATGGCGCTGCAACATGGTGCTGATGTGCGGCTTCCTGTCCGGGGCGGAAATCGCCTTGATCGTCAAGGTTCACACCGTAAGCGATGGACTCGAAGCCACGCTTGCTGCGAAGCTGTTCCATCCCCGAAAACAATTCGTCTTTGCAGTGAAAGCAGCGCTGGCCATCGTTGCGAGCGTACTCGGGACGGTCGAGTTCAGAAGTACTGATGATCTCCACTGGGATTGCTTGTTCGTTGGCAAAAGCGATGGCATCGGCCAGTTGCGTGCGCGCCAGGCTTGGCGAATCGGCAATGACGGCCAGCATATTGTTGGCTAGCACCTTGTGCGCAAGCCACGCCAGATACGCCGAGTCGATGCCCCCGGAATAGGCCACGAGCAGGCGGCCCAGTTGGCTTAATTCCGCTCGAAGTCGAGTTTCCTTAGCGTCGAGGTCCTGTCCCGGTGACAACATAGGTTCTTATGTTAGCAGCAGTGGCTCGACCCAAGGGTGAAATCAATACAATCGTTCCTGCAACCGGAGATTGCCGAACGAGCCAATATTCGCCAGCGTGAAATTGAAGCGGAACAGATTCTCATTGCGTACGTTTCCGATGGCATAACGCCGGTATTCCAGCGTCAACCCGCAACAATCCCAGTTGTAGGTGCTCTGCACGCTGATGAATTGCGGCTGGTTCGTTTCTTTGTCGAACCCGAAGTTGCCGGCGCCGCTGAATCCGTGACGAGTAAGGCTGCCATACCCGAGTCCAAAGCGAAACTGCTGAAACTTGCAGGTGGGCTGAGCGGCCGTATTGCTCGCTCCGCAGGTTCCTTCCAGGGGAACATTGGTCGTGGTGTTCTTAGTTTGCGGGATCTGCAGAAAGGCGTCTCCGCCGCCGAGCGTGAAAGGGCCGAGAAGATAGTTCACCAGCAATGTGCTGGAATTGATGCGGCCCAGTTGGAAATCGTAATCCATGTCCCACTCGGTATCTGTTCTGCTGCTCGTTGCCACCCGCAAGCGCGAGACGACGGGGGAGACATTACGAGGCTGGGTTAGGAATGCGATGCCGGTAAGTTCTTCGCTCGTCGTGAAGACGTTGCGTTGTCCAGGCACCAAGGCTCCGCCAAATGTCGGATTAAGAAAGTATTTCTGGAACACGCTCCAGGTGACCATCTCGCGGATTAGAGGGGCTTTGAGGCAAGACTCTCTTTCGGCGTTGCTCACGCGTTGCCAAGGAGTGGTCTGAGTCGGTGCGGCGCCGCCGACAGCGAGAGCGGTCATTGGGCTCTCGCACGCAGTTACGGAGTTAGATTTCCGTTTGGCATAGAGACGCGTAGTGAATCCATATTCGACCTCATTGGTATCGCTCAGGATGTCGTGCTGGTCGAACTTCAGCATCTGGCTGAAATTCTTGACTCCGGTCACATACCGATAAATTGCCTCGGGCTCGATGACGTGTTTCCACTTGCGGCCGAGGAACTCTTTGTCGAAGACTTTTTCCAATACCGGAGTGCGCAATTCTACGGACGCGTCCAGCGCCTGCCGTGTAATCGGACTGTTCACCGCACTTCCCCCAACTAGCCGCGCTGTGTAATAGGTTTCATGGGCCGCCGCCCCTGGGCGGAGAGACCATCCATGAAACAGGAGCGGCAGAGAGATTTCCGGATTGAAGTCGAGCCGCTCCAGCGTGCTCGCGCTGAAATTAGGTTCGCTGCGCGAAAGGCCGGCAAATGACGAGTCAAAAGACCACTGGAATGGCGTGTGTGTAATCGCGCGGTCGACACTGGATGCGTCGATGCCAGGCGTGTGCCAGATTTCGACATCGTTGAAAGCCGGCGGATTGGTGAGAGTCCCGTTCGACTGGGCAAGCTGAAAATAATTCTGGTAGCGTTCCACCATTCCACCCAACCCAAGTCCGTTGAAATCTTTTTCCAGAAACATCTGTGACTTCACTTCGGAGTTGATGGCCTCTGCGAAGCTGTCATTGAAGGCAAGCCGGAAGATGAACGCGCTCAGATAATCCACGTTGGAGATGGCGCGAATGCCATCGTAATGGCCCTGGCCCAGCAGTTGAACCTCTTCGCCTCCTTCACGCAGAAGCTGCGGGCCGGTTGGCGTGCCAACTTCGATGCCGCGGTCGATGACGCCAAAATAGTTTAATTCGACGTAAGAAGTGTTCGAAGGGCGAGCCCGGAAATCGCCTCGTTGCAGCCAGCCGCGCTTGGAAAAATATTCTCCGCCGACCATCGCGTCCATGCTGCGGTTGATGTCCCAATAGAAGGCGTCGCCAAACTCCGTTCCATTGGCCGAAGATCGGCCCCCAGACGGTACAAGAAAGCCGGTTTGCCTGGCTTCATGGTTCACGGGATGGGTTGCGTAGGGAAAGTAGAAAATTGGCACACCGTGCAGGAAAAACGTGCTGTCGTAGATGCTGGCGTTGCCGCCGACGTCGACCACGACTTTGTGAGCGTTGAACTTCCACTTGGGATGCGGCAACTGGCAGGTGGTGATCGATCCATCAAAAACCGAATAGTGTTCGGGGCTGTCCTTCTCGACCATCTTTCCATTGAATGAAAACGGAGCGGTCGAGGTCAGAACCAGGCGATTGCGATCGAAGTGGAAGCCCGTGGTGGCGTTTACGTCATAGAAGCGGCCGGTCTCGGTCAAGAAATTATAAGTGCCGTGACTCGCCCGGATGTGGTCGTCGTTCGGGCCTCCATCCAGCCGGAAGTGCCCGGAAGCGGTGGCTTCTCTGCTATCGGAGTTGAAGGTCGCTTCGTCGGCGCGCAACACGTAATTCAGATAATAAATTTCGACCTCCCCGTGCAGCTTGTAGATGGGGCCGATTTTTTCCTGCCGAATAGCGCAAATCGTGGCCTCACCTGCCTGGGCTGCCTCCGCTGCGAGAGCGCAGGGCGTTTTCGGAGTCGAAGAGGGGATGTTTTGATTCGCGGCCCTCTGCGTGTCTAGGCTGGCTCGATCGGAATTTTCGGTAAGCAACTGGCTGGTTAATAGGGCCGCGACCGGAAGCTGATGACAAAGGAGCAGCGCCGTGATAAGGAATCTAGTGCGGTGCGTCATCGCCAAAACTTTTTGCCATCAAACATTGTTCGGGGAAAGATCCTCGGGTACGCAGCAACGGCCAACATCGCACAACGCAGTTGAAGCGCCCCAGCGGGGTTCGATGTCGCGAATTCTGAACTTAGCACGGCATGACTCGCCGGGCAAAGTATCGAACCAAAGTACGGAAACCAAGACCTTAGGATTCACCGTGATCGGCTCCCGGTTGCACGTTTCACTCTGACGAAGATTTTGGATTTACATGAATTGTCCGCGCTGTGGTGAAGTTTCACCCGAGATTTGCAACTGCGATCCGAAGGTTTCGGCTCCCGCCATGCCGCCCGCTGCAGTCCAGGCGAGCCACGAGGGCGTCCGTCAGGACGCGCTAGACGAGTCCAGCGCTGCCGCTGATGCGTGGCGCGACGAACTCTCGGATCGCCTCAACCGCTACCGTGCGCGTCGCAAAATACGCCCGCCGCGATATCCGTCGCTGCGCTTGCCTTTTGAAGCTGGATCGTCGCCTGCGGATCGCGACGCTTACGCGAAGCAATCGCCGCATACTCTCGAGCCTATAGCAGAATCGTCTCTTGCGCTGGATCCCGCCGGCTCCATTCACACGCAAGAAGAGGCTCTACGTGTCGAGGGCCCCGCCCCGATCGTGCCTTGTCCGCATTCATTATCGGAAACGAAGGGCCCCAGCGCGAAGATCATTGAATTTCCGCGCTTTGCCTGGGCGCCTCCGCCGCCTCCGCCGAATCAGCTGGCCGAGCCTGTCATTGATCGCCCGCGAATTCTGGAAGTCCCTGACGTCGCTCCACCTCCTCCGGCGCTAGGCGGAATCACGATCGAGCCAATCGAGCCGCAGGACCCCGAGAAGCGACCGGGCATCGATTTCCCGCTGCAGAGTGCCTCCCTGGCGAGACGCACCGCCGCGGCCCTCATCGACGGCCTGATCGTCGCCATCGCTGCCACTCTGTTTGGCCTAGTCTTTTGGAAAGTCGCCGGCGTCCGCCCGCCCGGGACGCAGCTGGTAGGTATCTCTCTTGGGATCCCGTTTCTGTTCTGGGGTATCTATCAGTATCTGCTGATCGTCCACTCCGGCAGTACTCCCGGGTTGCGGGCGGGCGGCTTGGAACTCGCGCGTTTCGATGGGACGCCCGCGAATCGCTCGCTTCGACGCTGGCGGATTCTAGCGTCGTATCTATCGGCGGCTTCGTTGGGAATGGGTTATGCCTGGGTTTTCTTGGATGAAGATGCGCTCTGCTGGCACGACCGCATCACCCACACCTACCTGGCCCCGAGGAAGAAACCCGCGAGCGCCTGAATGACAGAAGCGCGAGCTCCGTGATGAGAATCCCGGGTTACGCCGCTGGAATCGGACCATGCTGGAAGTGATATTGCAAAATGCGTGCTGCCAGGGCAGGACTGAGACTTGTTTCGCTTGGAGCGACGGTTCGCACGACTTCTCCGCGGCAAACGACTTCGGTCGCGGAAAGGCCCGCCAGTTCGGCTGGCAATACCAGATTGATTTCCAGCTGTGCGCTCGGCTGCAACATTTCGTCGGCTTGGAAAAGCATCCCGGAGCGGCTGATATTTTCGGTAGTGCCCTCGTGCCAGGCATTCTCGCCAAGACGGCGATAGCGCAGCGGCAGGCGCAGCTGAAAGCGCTGCGCGCGTGTGGGGGAGCTTGTGGCGGCGGCCGACGGCCGGCGAGGAACGGTTTGCATGGCGACCTCCGTTGGAACTCTACTGCTGTCGAGCACCTCGCGTACTGTGGCCTTCAGATCGCGAAGGCTGAACGGTTTCTGCAGCAGGCGCACATCCGCGTCGAGCGTTCCGTTGTGGCCCACAACGTTCTCCGTATAACCGGACATGTAAAGCACCTTCACGTTCGGCCGGATTTCCGAAATACGCTGCGCCAGTTCGCGGCCGTTCATCCCCGGCATAATGACGTCGGTGAGCAGAAGATGAATCACGCCTTCGTGGGCCACTGCAATTTGCATTGCGACCGCGCCGTCGGCCGCTTCGATGACCTTGTAGCCCTGCTTCTCGAGGAACTGCCGTGCCAGATAGCGCAGGTTGGCTTCATCCTCGGCCAGCAGAATAGTCTCCGTTCCCGGTTCAACCGCGCGGACTTCTTCCACGGCTGCAACCTGCGGAACCGCCGGCTCTCCCGTGGCGGCGACTCGCGGCAAATAGATTCGGAACATCGTTCCCATGCCAACCTCGCTCTGTACCCAGATGTATCCGCCGCTTTGCTTGATAATGCCGTAAACCATAGAAAGTCCCAGGCCCGTGCCTTTCGGTCCCTTGGTCGTAAAGAAGGGTTCGAAGATGTGGGATTGAGTTTCGGCGTCCATGCCCGCACCGGTGTCGCTCAGGGTCAGCAGGACGTAATCGCCAGGCCGCAGCGGAGCATGGAGACGGGCATATTCTTCATCGAGAGTGACGTTCCCGGTCTCGATGGTCAGCTTTCCTCCAGAAGGCATGGCATCGCGCGCATTGACCGCGAGATTCATGATGACCTGCTCGATTTGACCCGCATCGGCGCGCACCGGCCATAAATTTTCGGCAGGATGCATGACCAAATCGATGTCTTCTCCGATCATGCGGGTCAGCATTTTCAGGTTTTCCGTGACGATGTTGTTCAGGTAGACGGTTTTCGGAGCAAGCATCTGCTTGCGGCTGAAGGCCAGGAGCTGGCGAGTGAGCGATGAAGCCCGCTCCGCCGCGCTGGCGATCTCCTGCGCCGGAGCACGCAATTCGGGCTGTCCCCCCGTTCGCTCCAGCAGAAATTCCGAATATCCTGAGATGACCATCAGCAGATTATTGAAATCATGCGCGATGCCGCCCGCGAGCCGCCCGACAGCTTCCATCTTTTGCGATTGCCGAAGCTGCTGTTCCAGAACGCGCCGCTCAGTCACGTCTTCGGCAAAGAGCTCGAAGGCACGATCCTTGTCATTGCCATTCGCCACAGATCGGCCCGAGACGCGGACACCGGTCGTGCTGCCGTCCTTCCGCCTCCACTCGGCTGTCAGTCCCTTAAACGACACTGAGGCGCGCAGACGATCTACCAGCTCGAACCACTGATCGGCATCCGCATAGAGAGAATGGACGGGCTGGCCGATGAGCTGGTCGGCCGAGGTATAGCCCAGCAATTCCAAAAATGCCGGATTTACGTCCAGCAGCTTGCCTTCGCCGTCGCAGCGGCAGACTCCATACGGAGCATTGGTGACCAGCGAGCGGAAATTAAGTTCAGAGCGCCGCAGGTTCTCCTGCGAGGCACGCAGCGCCGCGTTCAGCCAGCAAATGAGCATGGCCAGGAAGAAGAACAACGAGAGCCGGATAATGGCCGTCCGCAACTGGCTCGGCGTGTGTTCGCCTGCCAACGAAAAATAAGCGATCACCGTTACTGCGAACGAGGTCGCGACCAGGCCCGGCTTCCAGCCGCCATACCACGCGCTGACCATGACGGCGACACCAAATAGGGCGAGGCGGCTCTCAGAAACATCGGCGAGCAGAATGGTGGGGATCAGCGCCAGCGCTGTGCTAAGCACGGCGACGCCGTAGCGCAAAGTGGGCGCACGGGAGGATCGTATGCGAAGCAGGGGGAGGGCTCCTCGCATGCACCTATGCTAGTGCAGATCAAGCAAGCCCGATAGTTACAGGAGTTCATATTGTGCTTGCACGACCGCAAGCCAGATTGTTGGAATCAGCCGCTGTCTTTCAGGACAGTATCCGAGCGTGCCATCCGTCCATTTAGGCACAGCCGCCACATCGAGACAGCTGTCCAGTCAATGATTCACCCCGCTTTCTAGCCTGCCGCCAAATACGCGTAACGTAAGAGAAACAGCGCTGTCAGAATCCAGATCACCACACTCACGTCGCGAAACTTTCCGGCGGCGACCTTGACCAGCGTGTAGGAAATCACTCCGAGGCTCAGCCCTGTGGCGATGCTGAAGGTGAGCGGGGTCGCCAGTAGCGTGACGAATGCGGGAATGGCCTCAGTGAAGTCGGACCACTGCACGCGGGCGATCGATTCGGTCATCAGCGCGCCCACAAGAACGAGCGCCGGAGCCGTAGCATAGCCCGGAATCGCGCTGGCCAGCGGAGCACAGAACGCTGCCAGCAAGAACAGCCCTGCCACAAAGAGATTGCTCAGACCCGTCTTTGCGCCAGCCGCGACCCCAGCGGCACTTTCGATGTAGCTGGTTACCGTGGAAGTGCCAGTGAGCGCCCCGAAAATGCTCCCGATGGCATCGGATACAAGCGCGCGCCCGACCCGCGGAATCTTCCCATTTACAACAAATCCGCCTTGCTCGCAGACTCCGACCAGCGTTCCAACGTTGTCGAAAAGATCGACAAAGAGAAAAATGAAAATGATCTCCAACAACCCCAGGTGTAACGCGCCGCGCAAATCGAGTTGCAGAAACGTGGCGGAAGGATGAGGCAGCGAAAAGATTGCCGTGGGCCAGGCCGCCATGCCGCGAAAGATCCCCAGCAGCGTCGTTGCGGCAATGCCGATCAGGATCGCGCCGGTTATTTTGCGCGTCATCAGAATCAACATGATCGCGAGACCAACGCAGGCCAGCTGCGTCTCCCGATTAGCAAACGTCCCCAGACCTACAAATGTCGCGGGATTCGCGACCACGAGCTTCGCATTGCGCATTCCAATGAACGCGATAAACATGCCAATCCCGCCGGCGGTGGAATGCTTCAGGCAGTCGGGAATGCCATTGACGATCTGCTCCCGGACGCCCGTGACGGTCAGAACCAGGAATATGCATCCCGAGAAAAATATCACGCCCAGAGCCGAACGCCAGGGCACATGCATCCCCAGGCACACCACGTAGGTGAAATACGCGTTCAGCGACATGCCGGGAGCAAGGGCGATCGGATAGTTCGCGTACAGGCCCATCACTAGCGTTGCAACGGCTGCGGCAATGCAGGTCGCGAACAGAACGCCCTCAATCGCCATGCCAGTTTCCGACAACATTTTCGGATTGACGGCGATGATGTATGCCATCGTAAGAAACGTCGTCAGGCCGCCAAGAAACTCGCTGCGGATCGACGTATTGTTCTCACGAAGCTGAAAGAAGCGGTCGATCGCGCTGCGCTTCTCGGTTACAGCAGATGATGTAGTGCTCGACGCCATGACTTTGGAAACGAAGCCGACATTCTACGGCATTGCGGGAAGGAAAATGAGGCAATGCACCCATCGGAATTCCTGATCGATGGCAGGGGAATTTCTGCTCGACTGGCTGAGATGCCCCCTGGTATGGCATTTCTCCGGAAGTGTAGGTTGCAGGCTCTCAGTGGTTAAAGCCGAGTGCCCAAAGGCTGATTGCGTTTCAAAAGAGAGTTTTGCTAGGAGAGCGAGCTGCTGGCATCCATAGCACGGGGAGGAGCATCGTCGAGCCGCGACACGCTGATTTCGTGGAGCGGGCCGGCGCGGCGAAGCTCGGGAAACATCCACGCCCAGAGCGCGATCACTGCGAGAGTGCCAATGCCGCCGAGCACTACGGCTGGCACCGTTCCAAACCACTGCGCCGTCACGCCCGATTCGAACTGCCCAAATTCGTTGGAAGTCCCGATAAAAATCATGTCCACGGCAGTAACCCGCCCGCGCATTTCGTCCGGGGTAGCGAGTTGGGTGAGAGTCGCGCGAATAATCACGCTGACCATGTCGCTGGCGCCGAGCAAGACCAGCGCGATCAGCGAAATCGTGAGGCTGCGGGAAAGGCCAAAAATGATCGTGAACACGCCAAATCCCGCGACCGCCCACAGAAGCGTCAGGCCGGAGCGCCCGCGCAACGGACGATGCGCCAGCAGTAGCGCCATAAGCGCAGCTCCGACCCCGGGCGCGGTACGAAGCAGGCCCAGTCCCCACGGGCCCGTGCGAAGAATTTCGCGGGCGTAAACCGGAAGCAGCGCGACGGCTCCGCCGAGCAACACGGCAAACAGATCCAAAGAAATCGCGCCGAGAATAAGTTTGTGGCTCCAGATAAAATGCAGGCCGGCAAACACGCCCTTGAGCGTCATGCTGCTTGGAGAGGTCACTTGCCGCGCACGCCCTTGAAACTGGGGATGGATTCGAAAAGAAGAGATCGTCGCGCCGATCGCGATCAGTGCGGCGATGACGTATACCACGGACGGACCCCGGGCAGCGGCATAGAGAATGCCTCCAAAGGATGGCCCAAGGATCGTCGCTGCTTGAAAAATCGTCGCGTTCCAAGCCACGGCATTGGGGAAATCTTTTTCCGAAACAAGCTGGGGCAGAATCGAGCGGCTTGCCGTTCCATTAAACGACCGCACCACACCAATCAGAACGAGAACCACGTAGATCAGCGCTACCGAGTGCGGTTTGCGGTAGCTCAGCGCGAGTAGTAGCCCGAAGCAAACAGCGTAGCCGCCGTAGCATGTAGAAAGCACATGACGACGCGGGTAGCGATCCGAGGCGTGCCCGGAGATGGGAAACAGCAAAATCGCCGGCAAAAATTGCGCGAGGCCGACGTATCCCAGATCAAGTGGCCGCTTCGTGATCTCGTAGACTTGCCATCCGACGGCGACGGCTTGCATTTCCACCGCAGCCACGATCAGAAAGCGCGCGACTTCAAAGATTACGAATGCCGGGTGCCTGAAGGCGGCGCGTCCAGCTCTGGCGTCGGAGAGGGCAGGCATGAATTTCTAATGTGACACAGAAACTCGCCTTCTGTATGCCAACAGTTCCACTAAAATTTTCAGGAAAGCAACCCCTCAGGCCTGTCCCGCCGCGCTTGAGGTTGCAGATGGAGAAAAGATTTCTACGCGATTTCGCCCCTTCTTTTTCGCCTCGTACAAACTGAGATCGGCTTCGTGAAGAAACTCGGAGACGGAGCAATCGCGGCAACCCGAGGTCGCGGTCACGCCCATGCTCAGCGTGACGGTTGCGGTTCCGAATGGTGTCTGGATCGGATCTTTGCACACTGAGCTCCGGATCGTATCGGCGCGTCGCGCGCCGTTTTCCAGATTGCAGCCGGGCAAAAGAATCAGGAATTCTTCGCCTCCGTAGCGGCCAACAAGATCGTACGGTCGAAGATCGAGCTTGAGGCGGCGCGCAACTTCTTTCAAAACTTCGTCCCCGGCGGCATGCCCGAGTGTGTCATTCACGCGCTTGAAGTGATCAATATCGGCGAGAATGATCGACATCGAATTGTGTTCGCGTCCGCTGCGGGCGATTTCCCGCTGCAGGGAAGCCACGATTTCCGACCGATTCAGCAGGTTGGTCAGAAAATCGTGAGTGGCGGCGAAGCGTAAAGATTGTTGCAGGTCGAGAATTCTCTTGCCCACCATGATGCGGGAGCGCAAATCCGTGGGATCGATCGGCTTGGCCAGGTAGTCGTCGGCTCCGGCCTCCATCGCCGCTGTACGGTCTTTCTTGTGAGTCTTGGCCGTAAGCATCACCGTGTAAACATAGGTCCCCCGGCTCAATTTGCGGATGCGGCGAAGAACATCAATTCCGTCAAGGCCAGGGAGCAACCAATCCAGCAGAACCAAATCCGGGGGAGTCGGGCCTTCGAGCAGCTTGACCGCTTCCGTGCCGCTGCCTACCGACTGATATTCGAATCCCCAGTCAGTGAGATACGCGCCCAGCTTTCGGCGCTCTATATATGAGTCTTCTACGAGCAGAATTTTCATGCGTACACGCTCATTCGGATGTTCACAAGACACATCGTCACTTACAAGTTACGGGCAGAAAACGAAAGGACATGTTCGGCGGGATTTGGGATTAGGCAATTACCGGCGCATTAGAAATTCCTGCGGTACCGAAAACTCGCCGATACCGCTCGATTTCGGCGGGTACTCCCAGAGCCTTCGAGTAATTGTCGGAAAGCTTCACCGCGGGGCGACCCTCGACCAGGGAAACCTTGCAGATCAGGCTGATTGGATCGAATCCGTCACCGGCATTGGGATCGCACCCACGAAAATCGTTGGTGAGCAGCGTTCCCCAGCCGGCGCTGAGGCGAATGCGGCGTTCCGGCGTCCACTTCTTGCCATCGTAGAAATCGTCGGCGGTGTAAAAATCGCTGCTCTTGAGCCCTGCAGCTATGATTCCTGCGAAATACGCGTGCAGGCCGAGGATGATGTCGACATCCAATGTGTCGGAACACACCAGCAGCTTCTCTCGCGGATTGCGGCCGCGCGCTTCCAGCCACTCGATATATTCATCGCCGGCAATGTATGGGTCTTTGCTGTCGACGCGCTGACCGGTCCAATCAGCCACCCAGTCGGGAGCGCCCCCGAGAAACTGCGTGGTTCCGAATGTATCCGGCAGCATGACTCGCAATTCGCCCTCATAAGTCTGCTGCCAGAGTTCGAGAACTTCATACTGCGACTGCTTCAGAGCTTGGTCATCCGGCGCAAGCGCAGCCATGACCATGGGGATTTCATGAGCGTTGGTGCCGATGGCTTCCAGGTCGTGCTTGTGCGCCAGAAAGGCATTCGAGGTGCCGATAAAACTGCTGCCGAGATTGGCAGCCATCGCAACAACCACATATTCCTGCCAAAGGAAGCTGTGGCGGCGTCGTGTGCCAAAATCCGCGACGCTAAGGCCCGGTACGCCGCGCAAGCGCTCGATCTTGCCCCAGAGCTTTGTTTTCGCGCGCGCATACAGAATGTCGAGTCCGAATTCGCTCAGCGTCTTCAGATGCGCCCGCGTTTTGAGTTCATCGAGGATGGCCAGCGCGTACAGCTCCCACATGCTTGTCTCGGTCCAGGGGCCATCGAAGCTAAGATGAATCTGGCCGTCCTGCACGGAAAGGTGATAGTCAGAGAGGCGAAAGTCGTGTTCCAGCCACTCCAGAAACGCGGGCTCGAAGATTCCTCGCTTGCCGTAAAACGTGTTGCCAGCCAGCCACACCAACTCCGACTTGCGAAAACGCAGCCCGCGCACATGTTGCAATTGCACCTTCAATTCTTCAATGTGAACGGTGTCGGCAATGCGCACTGCCGAATGCCGGTTCAGAAGCGAGAACTCCACACGCGTCTTCGGGAAGTGCTTCCAGATAAACTGCAGCATCAGGAGCTTGTAAAAATCAGTATCGAGCAGCGAACGGATGATGGGATCGAGTTCCCAGTTATGATTGTGCGCCCGCTCGGCAAGGTCGATGATCATCGGCTTGAGTCTTAGCTGTGAGGAATAGTTTAATCTAGCCGAGGCTTTGAACGGCTTCGTGCCTACTATGAATTCCATAGCGGTGATTCCGGCGCGTCTGGCTTCGACGCGCCTGCCGCGCAAAATGCTGCGCGAGATTGCGGGCAAGCCCCTTATCGGGGTGGTCTATGAGGCGGTGCGCTCGTCGCCGCTGCTGGACGATGTGATCGTTGCGACGGATTCGGATGAGATTTTGCGAGTCTGCCGCAAGCATGGATGGAAGGCACAAATGACCTCGCCCGACCATAGAACCGGCACGGAGCGAGTTCATGAGATTGCCACGCGTCAGAGTGCCGAGATTTACTTAAACGTGCAGGGCGACGAGCCAATGATCCGCCCCGAACATATTGCGAGCTTGCTTGAGGTGATGCGGAATCCCGAAGCCCATGTCGGAACCCTCAAGACTCCGGCAGCAGAAGAAGACATCCACAATCCGAACGCAGTGAAAGTTGTTACGGACACCAATGGGCGCGCCTTGTATTTCTCACGCGCGACCATTCCGTTCGACCGGGATGGCTTAAACCCGCGTTACTTCAAGCATCTAGGGATCTACGCCTATCGTCGCGCAGCGCTGGAGCGATTCGTCGACCTGCCCGAGTCGTCGCTCGAGAAAAGCGAACGCTTAGAACAGTTGCGCTTCCTCGAAAATAGCTTTTCGATCTATGTGGCGGAGACACCGTACGACAGCATCGGCGTGGACACTGAGGAAGACCTGCAGCGTGCGATTGCAATTCTGGAGCGGAAGTAATCGCTGTGATCCTCACCGAGGCTCCGGTTCCCAGGCAGTTCCCGATTTCCTGATTTCCGTACCATAGCTCGCAGAGACCGATCTATGGCCTCTGATCCTTGAATCAGGCTGCGAAGCTGCCGTCCGGGAGTTGCGGGATCGGCTCGGGAAGGCGGTCGCTCAATTCGGCCAGCAGCGCAAGTTTTTGACTGAGTTCCGGTCGTAACAGATTCTCGTCAAAGCGCCAGCGCCAGTTGTTGCCGTTCACGCTGGGAATATTCATGCGCCCCTCACTGCCCAGGCCGAGTACATCCTGCAGGGGAACGATGCTCAAACTGGCGGGCGAACACAGGGCACCGCGAATGAAAGCCCAATGAACGCCATCATCACTGCGGCCAAAGTAAGCTTCGGCATTGCGGCGTTCCTGCTCGGTCGCTCCCGAGTTCCACCATCCAACTACGGTATCGTTGTCGTGTGTCCCGGTGTACATGACCTTGCCCGCCGCGCGATGCGGAAGATAAATGTGCGCGCCAGGGTCGCCGAAACCAAATTGCAGGACCGCCATGCCCGGAATCTGCAGGCGCTCGCGCAACGCTTCGACTGCGGGGGTGATGTAGCCGAGATCTTCCGCGAAAAAAGGCAAGCCGCCCAGAGCCTCGCGGATTTTCACGAATAGATCATCTCGCGGCCCATCCACCCAGCGGCCGTTCACGGCCGTTTCTTCGCTGGCGGGGATTTCCCAGAACTGATCGAATCCGCGGAAATGATCGAGGCGGATGTAGTCGCAATTCTGTGTGGCCCAGCGCAGGCGCTGGATCCACCATTGATAGCCGCGCGACTTCATCACGTCCCAGCGGTAGAGCGGATTACCCCAGCGCTGACCGGTTTTGCTGAAGAAATCCGGAGGTACGCCTGAGACAACTTCCGGCTGGAGGTCGCCATTCAGGCGAAAAAGGTCGGGACGGGTCCATACATCGGCGCTATCGTAATTCACGAAGATGGCGAGATCGCCCACGATACGAATGGCCCGTTCGGCGCAGTACCGGCGTAGAGCGCGCCATTGCTCGTAAAAGGCAAACTGCAGCGCGGCGCGGATCTGAATGTCGTTGGCGAGGTCCTCGCGGGCCTTTTCTAATGCGGCGGGCTCGCGGTGGGTGAGTTCGCGCGGCCACTGATTCCAGCTTTCCAGCTTGCGCTGGGCTCGGAGCGCGTCGAAGAGAACGAAATCGTCCAGCCACCAGGAGTTTTCCGAGCGAAAGTTCCGAAAGCGCGAGACCGCGTCGGACGATCCCGAGCGTAGGAAGCTTCGCGCCGCTTCAAACAGAAGCGGCATCTTCTTGGCAAACGCGTGATCGTAATTGACGGCGGACCCGGCCGTCTCGTCGCACTGTTCACGATCGAATTCACCGAGCTTTTCCCGATCGATCCAGCCGTGCTCCGCCAAACGCTCAACGCTGATCAGCAGAGGATTGCCTGCGAATGCTGAAGTCGAGGAATATGGCGAATTACCGTAACCAAGCGGGCCCAGCGGCAGAACCTGCCACAGACCCAGGCGGGCCGACGTCAGGAAATCGACAAAACGATAAGCGGACGGCCCGAAATCGCCGATTCCGCCGCGGGCGGGCAACGACGTGGGATGCAGCAGAATTCCGGCGGCGCGCGCAAAGGCCATGAAACCCGGTTACATTCCTTCCTCGGTTCCCGTGCGGGTCAGCGCCTTCAGCTCTTCCTGATTGATCTTGATCTTGCCGGTTTTTTCCAGCTGATCGCGCAAGTTGGAAACGAAGAGCCCGAAGATTTCCTGCTGCTTCGACTGCAACAGTTGATCGCGGATTTCGTCGCGTTTCGAGGCAAATTCCGATTCTGCCGGCTTCTGATTGTCGATCAACTCGAGCACGGCTCCATCGCCTCCGCTAAGGATTGGCCCGCTGATCTCGCCCGGCTTCATCGTGAACGCCACCGCCGCTTGTCCCGTCATGGAGCCGATATCCGGAACTTGACCATCGGGAAGCACATAGTCGCTGGTCTTCATGGCAGCGCCAAGTTCTTTCGCGGCGCGCTTCAAGTCGTGCTCAGCCTTCGCACGATCAGAGAGTTCCTGCGTTTTTTGCGAAAGCAGAGCACTGGAACGCTCATTCTTGAATTCCTCTTCCACGCGGCTGCGGATCGCGTCGAATGTCGGAGTCGACGGCGGTTGGATGGCCAGCAACTGGAACACGACGACTCCCTCCGTCGACGAGGCCATGTCTGGCGGAGCTTTGTCGGGCTCCATGAAGACGGAGTCCATGAACTGTTGGGCCGGTCCGAGACCCGGCAGCACATCTTTGCGGGAGAAAAAGTCTGAGTTGATGACCGGAATGCCTTGCGCTGCGGCAGCGGCGTCCAAGCCATCTTTCTGCGCCTGATTCAGAATCTTCTGCGCTTCGTCCTGGGCGATCTGCTGCGCTTGCTGACGCTTCAGGATTGGCTCGATTTCGCTTTTCACTTCATCGAGTGGCTTCAGCTCTGCTTCGTGCTTGTCGTCTACACGAATGATATGGAATCCGTAGCTGCTCTTCACGACCCCACTGATCTGGCCCTTGGGCAGCGAGAACGCCACTTTTTCGAATTCCGGAACCGTCTGGCCACGTCCGATCCAGCCCAGCGAGCCGCCGTTCTTCGCGCTGCCAGGGTCTTCGGAGTACTTTTTCGCGAGTTCCTCGAAACTGGCGCCATTCTTGATCTGTTTGAGCAGATCTTCCGCGCGTTGCTGCGCCTCAGCGACCGCTTTTTCATCGACCTTGCCGTCAGGCCCGGGCAGAGGGGTTTTGATCAGAATGTGACTGACCTTCACCTGTTCCGGAATCCGATACTGCTCGCGATGCTGGTCGTAGTAGTCGCGCAGATCGGCATCCGTAATGTGCACCTGCTCCTCGGCTTTGCTGTAATCCACAACCGCGTACTTGACCTTCCGCTTTTCAGGAATCGAATTGGCGTAGCTCGCCTTGTGGCTGTCGTAAAAGGCCTTCAACTCCTGGTCGGTCGGGTGCAGACCCTTCTTAATGTCGTCCTGCTTAAGAACTGCGTAGTCGAATTTCACCTTCGAGTTCTGCTTGAGGAATTGATCGTGGATCTGGGTTTCGCTGACGGTCGCCGCACCGGAAACCAGCGCCTGAAGCTTGGTCAGAAGGATATCCTCGCCGACGGAGGTCTCGAACTTGGCGGGAGTGAGATTCGCCTGCTGCAGGATTTGCTCATACTCCTGCTCACCGATAAAGTTTCCTCCCGGGAAAAAGGTGGGCGCGTAGGCCGGACCATGTTCGATCTCGTCCCTGATCTCGTCGGGAGTGACACGCAAACCGATGCGGTGCGCTTCGGTGAGCAACGCTTGGCGATCGATCAACCGCTGGGCAGCCTGCTGCGCAAAAAACGGCAGGAGCATGCTCATATTCGCACTGCCCCGCATTTGCTGTTGCAGCATCTGCTGGGCGGTCTGATGGACCTCTTCGGCGGTTATATCTTCGCCATTCACCTGCGCGACGATGTGCGCGTTGGGATTACCGAAGCCCTGACTGCCGCTGCTGGGAATCAAATAAACCAGCATGGCCAAGCTGATCACGATCAAAATGCCCCCGAGGACAAACTTCTTGATGGGCCCGGGGGTCTGCAGAAATCGAATCATGGTGTTGTTTACTCCAGTGAGGAACGCCGGAAATTTAATTATAAGGCACGGAGCGGATTCTATGAGGAAGGGAGATTCTCTGCTCGGGAACCCTCCGCCCGCCTTATCCCGCCGGAAACCGGCGGAGCAACGATAGGTGCGCACCCTTGCGAGTTTCATCTCCCTCGCCAACGCTCATTCCAAATGCGCTATTGAAACGAATTAATAAGCGTGTTATTCCATTCTGCTACGAATTTTGCGGGAAGAAACCCGCTCATCGGCCAAAAACAGTCGGAAGCACAGGAGCAGCATGAACTCACGGTCGCGGTTGGCAGTCATCATTGCCTTTACGTGTGTTGTTGGCTCAGCCTTATCGGTGGTTGCGCAGGAAAGCACCGCGCAGAGAAGGGGGCACGCCAATGCGGCTGAAGAAAACAGACTCACTCTCCACGACGGCTGGTCCCTGCAGACCTCGGCGAAAGTTCAGGCCAAAGGGGAAGTGATCTCCACGGCGAAGTTCTCGCCTGAAGGCTGGCACCACGCGGCCGTGCCCACAACGGTCGTGGCGGCGCTCGTTAAAGACAAGACCCTGCCGGATCCATTTTTCGCCATGAATCTCCGCAGTTTCCCCGGCGTGAACTATCCGGTCGGTGGGAACTTTTCCAACATTCCTATGGTGCCCGACAGCCCTTACGCGGTGTCGTGGTGGTATCGCAAGGCGTTCGATATGCCGGCATCATACAAGGGCAAGACGGCATGGCTGAAATTTGATGGCATCAACTATCGCGCCAATATCTGGTTGAACGGAACGCAGATCGCAGATTCCGAGCACGTCGCCGGAGCGTGGCGCACGTATGAGTTCGATGTCACGAATGCGGCCAAGCCCGGTGCGGAGAATGTTCTTGCCGTGCAGGTCTTCTCGCCCACCGATCACGACTTGGCCATCACGTTTGTCGACTGGAATCCCGCGTCGCCGGACAAAAACATGGGTCTGTGGCGCGACGTGTATCTCACCAGCAGCGGTCCGGTCGCGCTGCGCTATCCGACGGTTGTTTCCAAAGTGAATTCGCCCGCAAACGATCGCGCCGAATTGACCGTGACGGCGCAGCTGAAGAACGCTACGGATCATTCGGTGGAAGGAACGCTAAAGGGGGAGATCGAGAACGTCAACTTCGAGCAAGATGTGGAGCTCGGTCCCAACGAGACGAAAGATGTGTCGTTTACGCCGGACAAGTTTAGCCAGCTGGTTTTGGCGAATCCGCGGCTGTGGTGGCCGTCACAAATGGGAACCCCAAATCTATATCCGCTCACAATGGAAGTTGAAGTGAGCGGCGCCGTAAGCGATCGCTCGCACACCGAATTCGGAATTCGCGAAATCACTTCCGATTTCAATTCCATTGGCGGGCGGCAATTTCATATCAATGGCAAGAATATCCTGATTCGCGGCGGAGGCTGGGCCCCCGACATGCTGCAGCGGGAGTATTCGCAGCGCCTGCACGACGAATTCCGTTATGTCCGCGACATGGGGCTGAACACGATCCGCCTGGAAGGCAAGCTCGAGACACCGGAGTTTTTCAATCTCGCCGACAAGCAGGGCATTCTGGTCATGGCCGGCTGGTGCTGCTGTTCGTTCTGGGAGCGCTGGCCGCGCTGGAAGCCGGAAGACTTTGACATTGCGAAGGAGTCCTTGCGTGATCAGATCTATCGCCTACGCAGCCATCCGAGCCTGCTGATGTGGCTGAACGGCAGCGACAATCCTCCGCCGCCGGATGTAGAGCAGATGTATCTCGACGTAGAGAAAGATCTGCTCTGGCCCAATCCGATACTTTCCTCGGCGACCGGTAAGCCGACGAGTGTGACTGCAGAAAGTGGCGTCAAAATGAGTGGGCCCTACGAATACATCGCTCCCAGTTATTGGGAGGTCGACACGCCTCAAGGTCAACCGGGGCGCAGACTGTGCAATCTCGGTGGCTGTGGCGGAGCTTATGGCTTCGACACGGAAACCAGCATGGGTCCGGCCGTGCCGCCGGTCGAGAGCATTCGCGAGATGGTCGGCAAAGATCATTTGTGGCCCATCGACGATGTGTGGAACTACCACGCCGGCGGGGGCGAATTTAAGACCATCCAGGTGTTCAGCACAGCGCTGGCGGAACGCTATGGCAAATCCGACAATGTCAACGATTTCGCCATCAAATCCCAGATGCAGGCTTACGAAGGCGTACGCGCCATGTACGAAGCGTACAGCCGCAACAAGTATCAGTCGACCGGCGTCATCCAATGGATGCTCAACAACGCCTGGCCTTCGATGATCTGGCACCTGTACGACTACTACCTGCGTCCGGGCGGAGGCTACTTCGGCGCCAAGCGCGCGCTCGAAGCGTTACATCCCATCTACGGCTACGATGACCATTCGATTTGGCTGGTCAGCAGCCAGTACGAAGATGCTAAAAGTCTGAAGCTCACGACGAAGATTTACAACCTCGACATGACCGAGAAGTTCTCCCAGGAAAACAACGTCGACGCCCCAGCGGACAGCACCGCAAAGATCTTCACGCTGCCTGACGTCGACGGATTGAGTCCGGCATACTTTCTCGTTCTGCGGCTTGAAGATTCAGCCGGCAAACTCGTAGGGTCGAATTTTTACTGGCTCTCCACCAAACCTGAAACTCTTGATTGGGCAAAAAGTACATGGTGGATGACGCCCACAGCTTCCTATGCCGATTACACCTCCATTTCGCAACTGCCGAAAGTGAAATTGAGTGAATCCAGCCGCACTGAGATACACGGAGATGAGGCGGTCACCCGCGTGATACTGGCCAATTCCAGCAAGGATCTTGCATTCTTTGTTCGGCTGAAGGTTGACAGAGGTCCGAAGGGTGAAGAGATTCTTCCCGTGGTTTGGGAGGACAACTACGTCTCCCTGCTGCCCGGCGAGAAACGGGAGATCACGGCGACCTATCGGGCGAAGGAGCTAGAAGGGGCGAAGCCGAGCGTGGAGGTAAGCGGCTGGAACGTTCCGTAAGCGGAATTGCCAAGCCTTTCAGACCGCAGCGGACAAAAGCTTAAACCCAGAGTTCGCGGAGGTTCCCCCGGAGCTCGCTGAGTATTCGCGGGGCGGCCACAAGGAATCGCGCCACCCTGAGTCCACGGTGCCGGCCAC
>Ga0335072_10002235_pt1 | contig 30338 bp, 25 predicted proteins | sample Lox_Sample_21_FD_206725 | JGI IMG/M metagenome (GOLD analysis project Ga0335072, IMG submission 206725) | Soil microbial communities from Loxahatchee National Wildlife Refuge, Florida, United States - Lox_Sample_2.1 | ecosystem: Environmental > Terrestrial > Soil > Wetlands | place: USA...
TTGCCGCTGCCATGCTGGGCAAACGAATCGAATATCGCCCGTCGTCCTATCACAAGGTGTCCGCCCTGATCGACTATTGCATACCGAAAGGATTGATTTCCCCTCTCGCGGCCGGCAACGACTGGACTCGCGCTCCCGGCATCGAGCCGCCCGGGTCCGAGATTGTCCGTGACGTGCCGAATCCCGCCGACGTGGACGCCCTCGATGCCGAATGCAAGCGCCTCGCGTATGAATTGCAGGAGATGCGCAACGAGTTGGGCGCGCTGCGGTCCTCCTGGTCCTGGCGTTTCACTCTCCCGCTTCGCGCCGTGGCTTCCGCGACGATCGCGATTAAAGCGGCCCTCGGCTCCTGCCTTCACCCGAATCGGAAAAACGACTAGCCATGTTAAACACTGTCGCTCCATTTTTCATTGTCGACGACCTCGAAGCCACCATCGCCTTCTACCAATCCAAGTTGGGGTTCGAAGTGCGCTATCAGGGTGGCGGCGGGAACGGCGCCGGCGATTTTTGGGCATTCATGGGCCGCGACCGGATCATGCTCATCTTCAAGGCCATCGCGCCCGACATCCATCCACAGCCAAATCATGCGCGGCACGAATGGGCTCGCTGGGACGCTTATATCAACGCCGACGACCCCGACTCCCTTTACGCAGAGTTCGTCAGCAGGGAAATCCCGATGCACCGCGAACTAGCCAATACCTCCGATGGACTCCGCGCCTTCGAGATCGCCGATAATAGCGGATACGTGCTGTGTTTTGGCTGCCCTGTTAGCAAGTAGCCCCACATCTTCCGTGGTACTAACATGGAGTGTTTATGAACACGCATCTCTCCTGGTACGGCGCGGCATCCACCCAGCCATCTCCCGTCAATCGCATGATGGCAGCCTTCACCAGCAGCTTCCGCGATGGCATCGATATCAACCTGGGCGTCGGTTTCGTCAACGAACAAACCATCCCCGTCGCCGCCATCGAGCGCGCCCTACAGGCGGTTGCCGCCGACCAGGTCACCTATCGCCAGGCTTTCAATTATGGCAGTTCCACCGGCACGGCGAACCTCATCGCCGCCATTCGGCGTTTCCTCCTACGCTCCCGCCTCGGCCAGATCGATGCGGCCACCCTCGACCGCAATCGTGTGATCATCGGCCCGTGCGGTGCTACCAGCCTCCTCGATGGGCTCGCCGCCGTCCTGAAGCAGGGCATCGTCGTCACCTCCGACCCGATGTACTACATTTATTCCGATGCCCTCGAGCGCAATGGCTTCGAGGTCCTCGCCGTGCCTGAAGACAGCGAGGGCATCAGCCTCGAAGCGCTCGATCGGAAGCTACGCGAACTCGGCGACCGCGCCGACGAAATCTCCTTCTTCTACATCGTTACGGTTAATAATCCTTCCTGCACCATCCTGTCCAACGCCCGCCGCCGGGCGCTATACGACGTGGCCGCGCGGCTCTCCCGCCAGCAGGGCCGTCAAGTTCCCATCTTCTTCGACCTCGCCTACGAGTGGCTCCTCCACGACCCCGCCATCGAGCCACTCACGTCGGTCCTTCCGCAGGACGAACTCGGCATCGCCTACGAAATCGGCACACTTTCGAAGGTCATCGCGCCCGCTCTCCGCGTCGGCTACCTGCTTGGTCCGGACGGCCCCGTCGTCCACGCCATGATTCAGAAAACCAGCGACACCGGATTCAGCGCTCCGCCGTTCGTCCAGGAAATGGCGGCGTGGCTGCTCGATAACGGCATCGAAGAGCAGCTTCGCGCGGTCAAGGCCGGCTATCGGGAAAAGGCCCTCGCCGTCCGCGCGGCGATCGACCAGAACCTCGGAGCGTTCCTCGAGGACTGCCGCGGAGGCAGCGCCGGTTTCTACTTCTACCTCACCATGCGCGACATCGAAACCCGTCCCGGCTCGACGTTTTTCCATCTTCTCGCCGAAGCACCCGGCGGACTCCCGCGAATTATCTATATACCAGGCGAATATTGCGTCCATCCGCGGGGCGATCTTGCCGCCGCGGGCCGCCGTCAATTGCGCCTCTCCTATGGTTTCGAACAGACGCCGGCCATCCTCCGCGCGCTCGGCCTCATGCGCGAGGCCATTCCGCGCCGATCTGGTACGCTAGCTTGAATATGAAGCTGCTCCCCCGCCTCGCGCTCTTCGGCGTGGCCCTATCGCTCCTTGCTACTGAACCCAACGACGCCACCAGGCGCTGGTGGATGCACGTGCTGGCGCTCGCCAACGATGGCATGGAAGGCCGCGACACCGGCAGCACCGGATACCTCAAGGCGGAGCGTTACGTCACGGCCGAGTTCGAAAAGGCCGGACTACAACCAGCCGGCGAAAAGGGATACACCCAGGCGGTCCCGCTGCACGAGGTCCGCTTTGAGCCCGCCGAGTCCCCGGTCGAACTCGTCCGCCCCGACGGCCGGACGCCGCTCCACTGGCTCACGCAAATCAGCGTCGCCGCGCGTCTAGGACTGCCGGAAACACTCGACGCCGATCTGGTTTTCCTGGGCGACGCCCCCGCGGCGGGCGCACCGGCGATCGATCCCGCCGGCAAAATCGTAGTCCAACTGCCCGGCCACCGCTCCACGACCCCGATTCCTGGAATCGCCGGCATCATCGCTATCGACACAACTACTGGTCCCGAGCCGCCCCATTGGCCCGTTCCCTATTCCGTCTCAATGGCGCTGGCGGAAGCCCCCCAGCGCGCGACATCCGCGCCACCCACATTCCGCTTCAATCCCGCCGATGCCGAGGAGCTCTTCCGCGGCTCCGGTCACACTTTCCAGGAGATGCAGCAGCTCGCCGCCGATCGCAAACCGCTTCCGGCGTTCGCCATTCGCGCGAAACTCCACGCCACTTTGCGATTCCGCACGCGCGACCTGAGCTCCGACAACGTCATTGCCAGGCTTCCGGGTTCCGACCCGGCCCTTGCCGGCGAATACGTCGTCGTGTCGGCTCATCTCGATGGCTATGGCTTTGGCGAACCTCGCAACGGCGATCGCATCTACAATGGCGCCTTCGATGACGCCGCCTACGTCGCGACGCTGATCGATTTTGCGCAGAAGCTTCACGAGTCCGGCACGAAACTCCGGCGCTCAGTACTCTTCCTGGTGGTTACCGGCGAAGAAAAAGGCCTGCTCGGTTCGAAGTATTTCGCGCTTCACTCTACCATCGCCAAAGACAAGCTGGTGGCCGATATCAATCTCGACCAACTCCGCCCGATCTTCCCTCTCAAGATCCTCACCTGCCTCGCGCTCGACGAATCGACCCTCGGCCTCAGCGTCCGCCGCGTCGCCGACGCCATGGACATACGCATCCAACCCGATCCCGAACCCGAGCGCCGCCTCCTGCAACGTTCGGACCATTACAGCTTTATGCAGATCGCCGTCCCCGCCGTGGGATTCATCTTCGGCTATGCGCCCGGCTCGCCCGAAGAAGCCGTCTATCGCCGCTGGTACGCCGAGCGCTACCATAGCCCGGCCGACGATATCGATCAGCCTTGGGATCCCCCCGCCGCCGCCAAATTCAACGACTTTTTCGCCAGGCTCGTCGCAGACGTCGCCAACGCCGAGACCCGCCCCAGGTGGAAACCCGGCAGCCGCTTCGCGAACATGGACGTACGCTAACGCAGCGGTTGTTATTTCACTTTCGTGAACAGCTTGCCCAGCACCTTCACCGCGTGAGCGATTTCTTTCTCGGTCACGGTGTAGGGCGGAAGGAATCGCAGAACCGTGTCGTGCGTGCAGTTGATGAGCAGGCCTTCGTTCATCGCGTCGGTCACCAGTTGTTTGCCGGGAATGGCCAACTCCATCCCCAGCATCAGGCCGAATCCACGGACTTCTTTGACGAACGCGTGCTTGCGCGCGAGTTCGTTCAGTTCGACGTGGAAAAAGCTGCCGAGCTTCTGAATCTGCGGCAGCAAGGCGTCGAGAATATTCAGGAATTCGAGCGCCACGCGGCACGCCAGCGGACCGCCTCCGAAGGTGGTACCGTGCATGCCGGATTGAATCGCCGCGGCAGCCTTCTCGTTGGCCAGAATAAACCCGAGTGGCAACCCGCACGCCACCGGCTTGGCGGCCACCACTACATCCGGTAAAACAACCGGCGCCGAGCGCTGGTAGGCGAAATACGTTCCCGGTCTACCCACGCCGCACTGCGTTTCATCGGCGATCAGGAGCGCATTGTGCCGGTCGGCCAGTTCGCGGGCCTTGGCGGCGAACTCGTGCGTGAGCGGATAGATACCACCCTCGCCTTGAATCAGCTCCACGATCATCGCCGTGGTGTGCGCGGAAAACGCCGCTTCCAGCGCCGCGATGTCGTTGGCCGGCACGAAACGCACGCCAGGGACGAGCGGCTCGAAATCCTGCCGGTATTTCGCCTGACCCGTCACCGACAATGCTCCCAGCGTCCGGCCGTGAAAGGAATTATTCAGCGAGACGATCTCGCACTTGGCGGGGTCGATGGCGCGGCCGTGGGCTTTCGCCATTTTCAGCGCGCCTTCCACCGCCTCCGTTCCCGTATTGCAGAAAAACGTGCGTGCCAATCCGCTCATCTCCACAAGCCGCTTTGCCAGCGGTCCCTGGTAGGGGTGATAGTAAAGGTTGGAGGAGTGGATCATGAGCGCCGCCTGCTCCCGCACAATTTTGACGATGCGCGGATGGCCATGCCCCAGGGCATTCACTCCGATCCCGGTGATGAAGTCCAGATAGCGGCGGTTTTCCGTGTCGTAAACGTAGTTTCCTTTTCCTTTTGTGAGCACCAGCGGATAACGCGCGTAGTTCTGCAGCAGGTATTCACGCTCGAGATCCATGATGGACTGGGGAGGTGTTTCCGCACTAGGATTGTCGACAACGGAAGGCGGCGTGCTTATCATTTATTCATAATAGCGGTAGCGAGCAGAGTGATGCGAATTCGAGCTCTCTTACCGGTGATGCTGGCCGTGGCCGCCTCAGGGCAGGAGCGGCCGCAAAAACCCTGCGGCTTCGAAGGGTTCAGCGCCGAAGGAAAATTAGCCGAGGTGATCCGCCCGACGACAGGCTATTGGGGATGCGAATCCCCCAAAAGTTGTATGCCCACGAAACTGGCCGCGGGCGACGTCGTGATGCCCTACCATACCGACGGCGATTGGACCTGCTCCTATATCCAGCAGCGCAGCGGCGCCGGCCCGGGTTGGGTGAAAGCGGTGGATCTCCGGGAAGTGCACGCCGATCTCGCGCCGCCGCTGGTTTCCTGGTTCGGCACATGGACGAATGGGCTTGGACGCATCCGTATCGCGCCGTCGGAGGCTGCCGGCAGACTGCACCTCACCGCCGAGAACGAATGGCACGGCGTTGGCGATGTGGTTCACACCGGGGACTTCGAAGGCGATGCATCGCCTTCGGGCAATCGCCTGCACTTCGTCGAATCGGGGCCGGATTCCTGTACCGTTGATTTCACGCTGATCGGCCGCTATCTCGTCGTGAGCGATAACCAGCTTTGCGGCGGCATGAATGTGCGCTTTTGGGGCGTTTGGAGACGGGGTGAGAAGTAGCGCTCAGCGCCCTCCGCGGCCCCCGGGGCCGCGCGGCAGCCCGCCATCCGGCCGCGAAATTTCCTGCAATTTCTTCCACTGGTCCGCGGTCAGCACACGGCGGATCGCGAACAGGAACCGCGCATTGGCTTTCTCCAGTTCGGCGCGCGCCTGCGCGACTTTATCTATCTGCGCGAGAGTCTTGGCCTCGTCGGGCGAATCGGCCGACATCAGAGGCTCCAGGGTGATCTCCTCTTTGCGCACCGCCGCATCGAGATCCACCAGCGTCAGGCGATGTTGTTGAAACACGTCTTCGATTTTTTTCTCCTGGTCGCTGTTGATTCCCAGTTTCTGCGCCATCTCCGGGTTTCGCCACCATGTGCCAGGGGGTAACGATCGTTCCATGGGAGGCCGATTCGGACGCGGCGGAGGAGGCGTTTCACGGTCACCTGGAATGCCGGGGCCGCCCATGGGCGGGCCGCCCGGGCCCCGGCCCTGCGGGGGTTGAGCCATCGCTGTGGCGGCGCACACGAATAGCAGGATTGCCGATTTGCGGATTGGGAGTTTCATGACTATTGCGCTTTCTGATGCTGTTTGGCCGAACTGGAATTCCAGGTGGCCAGCGTGACCAGCGGCTGCATCGTCTCGGGAACGGCTTGCGAGATTTCGGAATCCACGCTTTCGAGCAATTGCGCATCCGCCTGCGCGGCGCGAACCGCCTGCTCGCGCAGCGCCTGCTCGTGGGTCCTTACCCTCCACGAGATGGGCATGGCCAAGAGAGCAGCCAGCGCCGTGGCGGTCAGCACCACGCGCGGCCAGGTGAACCAGGAAGCGAATGGCGCCGGAATCCGCCATTCAGGCGCCGGCGCCAGGTTAGCCGGATCGCGCATGGCCGTACGGAATTGCGAGATTGTGCTCTCGATTTGCGCCAGTTCCCCGCGGCAGGCGGCGCACTCTTCGACGTGCTCTTCGAGTTGCGCTGTGCGCTCGCCTATCACCCACTGAGAGATTTGTTCCGCCGAAAGATGCTCGATCATTTCGCCATCCGTTCCCGTATCGCTTGCACCGCGCGGAAGAGGTGGATCTTCACGGTTCCTTCCTTTAACCCGGTGGCCGCGGCAATTTCCAGCAAATCCATATCCTCAACGAAGCGTAACAGGAAGACCGTCCTTTGTCTCTCCGAAAGATTACTGGTCGCTTTCCAAACTGCTTCCACCCGTTCCCTGATCAATGCCGAATCCTCGGGCGATGCGCCGCGATCCCGAATCCAGGCCGCCGCGGAGGTTGCATCGACGGCGGTCTGCCGCGCCCGTTTCCAGAATTGCCAGCGACGGTCGCGCGCGCGATCGCGCACCAGGTTAACCGCGATCTGCATCAGCCACGTGGCCACGCTGGCCTCGCCGCGAAAACTATCGCGGGAGCGGTAGGCTCTCCAGAAACAGTCCTGGGCCAGGCTTTCGGCGGCATGCCGGTCGCGCAGCGATGCCAGCGCGAATCGAAACACCTTCGGCCAGTAGAGACGCACTACGGACTCGAAGTCGTCCAGCTCACGCGAACGTTCTACCGCGGGGGCCATCCAGTCAACCGCCGAACTCGGCTCCATGTTCGAATGTATAGACGATTACCGCGAGGCAAAGGTTTACACACCGAGGATCGGATGAGGTGGTTCTAGCACTGCTAGCTGGGTGAGTTTCGACAAAGGCACCGCTTAGTTTGGGGCGGTGCCTTTAAATTTTGCGCGTCACTCTGGGCTCGCCCAACTGGCAACAACTGGGCAGGACGCCATACTAACGAGGCTCCGGATCGATCTCATAAGTCTGAGAGCCCAGATTCAATACAACCGGCTCGTCCAGCGCCAGGTATTGTGCCATCGCGCCGCCATGCGCGGCAGCGAGGTCGAAAAACTCCTTACTGAACTGCACCACGTGGATGGTATGGGCAGACTGTTTCGCCGTGACGGTGGAATCCTGCCATACGCGCCCCTGCCGGAAGAAGACCTTCTGGCCGATCTGCTGTATTTTCGCCTGGTCTGCCGGACGGCCCGGCGGGGGCGGCGGAGCAACTGCCGCCACGCTGGCGTTCTGGAGTCTGGCCTTTAACTGGCGCTGCTCCACCGCGGATTGCCCGGTGACCATTACCATTTGCGTGCTGAGGGCGTCGGTGGCGGACAGGTTGTTAGCCGCCCGCGACGTGAGCCTGACGTTATCCTCCGTGAGGAACGAGGTGTATGGCGTCAGAATGCCGTATTTCTGCGATAATCCCACCAGTTCGTCGATGAGTTCCTTATTGCGGCCATGCAGGTCCAGATCGTCGATGATTTCGCCGATCCGCCGCGTGGCCCAGAGGCGCGCGACGAAGGCATTGGTCTCGTCCGGCGAACGCGTTTCGAAGCTCGGGTTATAGGTGAACTGTGCATTTTTTCCGCCCTCGTCGCCGGTCAGCGTTATCTTCGCCGCGCCTCCCTTGCGATAGCGGCCCACCAGCATCAGTTGATCGCCGCGAAAGAGATCCGGCATCTGCCGGGGATAAACTCGCGCCACCGATCCTCCGTCGAGTTGGATATCTACCGCGACTGCGGTCATCATCGGCGCCGCGATCTTGCCGTAGAACGCCGACACCGGCGCTTCGATGTTCTCGTTGGGCTTGACGTAGATCGAAGTGCCACGGAGTTCGCGCGCGACGCGGTCGAGCAGGCGGGCGTTCACGTCGAATCCCACGCCGAAGGCGAACAGCCGTGCATTTACCCGGTTCTCGCGTTCGGCATTTTCGGTAATTTTCATCTCGTTTCGCTCGCCGACCGTGGGCTCGCCATCGGTCATGAAGAGCACGTAATTCGGCCGCGAGGAATCGGTCAGCATGCGCAGTCCGGTATGCAACGCTCCATCGATGTTGGTGCCGCCGCCGGCTTCGATGCCGTTCACCCAGGAGATGGCGGCGTCGATCGACGTGCCATTGGCGCGCTGCAATTCCGGCCGGAAGGCTTCCACTTCGGAATCATACGCGATGACGTTGAAGGTGTCGGCTGCGTCCAGTTGGTGCAGCAGGTAGACCAGCGCCGACTTCACCTGCGCGATTTTCGGCCCCGCCATGCTGCCCGAGCGATCGCATAGAAAAAGCATGGTCTTGGCAAGCTTGGGGACCCGACTGGTGCGCGTATCGGGGGTGGCCAGCAGGGCGAAATAGCCGTCTTCGCTATCCTCCGGCTTATAGCTGATGACGTTGAGCCCAACGGGACTGGCGTCGGTCGAGTAGAGCAGGCGGAAATCGTCCGGCTTGGCCAGGTCGCGGAGGTTCATTTTGACCGTGGCGTGCGATAGGTCGGGCCGCGCGATGTCCACTTCGTGGGTGGGGCTGTAGACCGCGCGGATGGGCACCGGCGCGGCGATATTGACGCTGACGGTTAGGTGTTCCAGCGGCTTTTCGGAGTGCTTGGCGGTGCCGAGGGGCAGCCCGAAATCAATCAGCCCGCTGTCCTTCTTCAAAAGCTGCGAATACTGCAGTTCGACCGTGCTCTCGCCGCCGGGCGCTACCGGGAAGACGCTGGTCTGGAACAGATCGCGGCCCACGTATTCGACGAGCGCCGGATCGCGCCGCCGACGCACGATCTCTTCGTAGGTGCGGCGCGCCTCGTCGCGGCCCAGTAGTTTGCCAGCGAGTTCCTTGCCATCCACGAGCAAGGTCACTCCGCTCACAACTGCGCCTTCCGGCAGCGGAAACAGCACCTGCGCCTCCATCGGGAACGGCGATGGATTGCGAAAGGTCTGCGACAGCCGGACCTTGGCCGCCTGGTCCTGAATGTCGGCATGAACGTCCACCGATTCGATGCGGCAATTGCCGCGGATGGGCAGCGGGTGAACGACAGTCGGCAGGGGCCGTCCGATCACTACGATCTGCCCGAACGCCGGGAAGAAGGAAACTGCAAGAAACGCCAGGAATCGCCGGAACATGAGTACCTCCGCCGGGGAAATGCCGCGAAGGTGGCGACCCTTTCAGCGGGCTACCAGTTTTTTTCCCAGACGCGAACAATCGGATAGCGCCCGTTGTCCGAAGGCTCGTACTTCGAATGCTGGTACCACCACTGGAGGCGCGCGGTGCGGTCGGCGGCGAAGTCCGGGTCGGATGCCACCTTCGCCTGAAACTCCTTGGCCAGTTCGGGATTGTCGGCCATGGTCTTGCGCGCGATGGGCTCGGAAAGATATTCGCCCGGCATCACGCTTTCGGGAACGGCGCCGCCGCGCCCGGCGCCACCGCGCCCGCCTCGTCCGCCGCCTTCAAACACCTGGTACATCAAACCCCAGCGGGCAAAGGAATCCGGCGCCTGCGGTTCGAGGGTGGCGAGGATCAGGCGCGCGCGGGCCTGCTTCATCGGCACCCAGTAGGAGCCTTCGGGAATGGTGATGTGCTCCTTCACCAGGCGGGCGTCGAAATCGGCCAGCATGATGTGCCCCTCCACCGGGCCATTGGCCCACTTGACTCCCGAGAATCGATAGGTCTCGAACTCCTGTGTGAGCGGTTTCCTGGTGCGCTCCATCTCAACCCCGTGCAGCGCCAGCAGGTCGGCAATCTGCTTCCACGCGGATGGAATCAGGTACCCGAGTGGCATCTGCTCTTCCACCGTGGTATCGATCTGATCGTGGATCACGGTTTGGATGTCGTCTTTCTCCGCAAGATAGCGCAGGGACGTCGTGCCCGTGACTTCGCTCGGCACCTGTCCCTGCTTGAGCGCGAGATATACCAGCGGGCGGCTCTTTGAGCTGCTTACCTTCCCGGCGAGATAGACCGGCGCGGCAGAGCGGTCTCCGGCGCGGGCGGCCATCTGCGCGTCGGCGTCGCGCACCGCCTTGCGCAGTGCTTCGGGGTCGAGCAGGATGGTCTCGATGGAGTGGCGCATGATGTCATAGTTCGCCCAGGCGCGTGTGCGCGCGGCTTTAAGACTGTGGGTTTCGACCAGTAGCGAAGGGCGGTTCCGGAGCGCCACGTACAGGTGTGAATAACGCGGCGAAAACACTTCCATGAAGAATTCGCGATTGCCGCCGTTGCCGCGAAGAGCGCCGTAGGGCGCCACCAGGTGACCATCCTCCGCCATGTGCTTATCGAGTTCGGGAATGAACTTGTCGCGCACCCAGGTACCCGCCGGCTCGGCGATGTCCTGGTTGCGCGCCATGTCCCAGGTGACGTCGTACTGCATGTCGGAACCGTCGGTGACGTGGTTATCGATATGAAAATCGGGGTTCCAGGCGTTGAAAATGCGCAGCCAGGCGCGCATTTCCGGGGTATCGGCCTTGATGTAGTCGCGATTGAGATTCAACCGCTGGGCGGTGTTGCGCAGTCCCGTGTCGCGCGGACCGTTCTGCTGCGGGCGGTTGTAGGCGCTGAAATGCTCGTGTCCATCGACGTTAAAGACCGGGATGATCACGAAAATCGCTTTATCCAGCCACGCGGCATACTTTTTGGTCACCGTCATGTCGCGCACCAGCATCAGGACGGTGTCCTTACCCTCGATCTCGCCCGCGTGAATGCCGCTCTGGATCATGATGACCACTTTGTTGGTGCGCGCGGCGGCTTCCGGCGTGAAGGCGTGGTCTTTGGACACCACCAGCGCGATCATGGTGCGCCATTCGGGCGTAGTCCCGATGTTGAGTACCTTCACCTGGCTCGACGCTTTCTCGAGCCGGTGCGAAATCTCGACGCACTCGGCGTAGGGCGCGGTGAGGTTCCAGCCGCTTTTCTCGCCGGTAGTGAGCAGGTCGGGAGGCGACGCTTTGGTGCTGGCAGTAAGGGAGGCAGCGGCTTTAGCCGCGGGCGGTTCGATCGCCGAATGGGGAGCGATCGGTTCCTGGGCGAGGCAGAAGGCGTTTAGAACGCAGAGCAGGACGGGCGAGCGAAGCATCTGACGATGGTATCGCAGGTGGGACAGAGCGCGTGCCCACCTGCGGCCACCGGCGCGTCTATTTCGTCTGCATCCCTTCGATGTAATTCATCAAAGAGTAAATCCGGTCCTGCGCGAGGTTGGGATTGCTGGCAGTCTTGCGGAAATCGCTTCCCCAAATCGGCATGTTGGCGGAGCCGTGAGCAGCCGTGGAAAGTTCGCCGTTCATCATCTTCATAAAGTGCTCTTCCGGGAATAACCCACCGTTCTGGTGGTTCAACTGCGTCAGATCTGTGGGGCGCTGCTTGAGGGCCACCGCCGCCGGTCCAGAGCCTTTGCCATCGATGCCGTGGCACACGGCGCAATACTGGCCATAGAGCACCTTGCCGCTCACCGCTGTAGTGGGATGGAATGGCGTCGTCTTGGCACTCTGGGCGTAGGCTAACGTGACGGACAGGATCACGCATAGCAAAATGAGTATAACAGGCCTTAAACTCTTCATAGTTGAATTATACGGCAGCACCACTTCGAAGGGAAGCTTAATAATGTCGGATTTTCCAACCAGCACCTCCCATCCGTGGGGCGAACCGGCCGAAACCACACTGGTTGACTTCGGCTTTCCGCAGTGCTAGATTTTTAGCACCTGGAGAGGAAAGCATGCTTCGTGACTTCCGGTATGCCGCGCGCGCCCTGCTCTCGAGCCGCGTATTCGGCGTGACAGCCGTCATCACGCTGGCACTTGGAGTGGGCGCCAGCACGGCGATCTTCAGCGTGGCCAATGCCGTATTGCTCCGCCCGCTGCCTTACAAAGATTCCAGCCGCCTCGTGTACGCCTGTGACGACCTCGTCAAGCGCGACGTCTACGACCATTTCTGGTCCAACCCCGATTTCATCGATCTACGCGACCATGCTCCAGGCCTCGAGGATGTTGCGGCCGTGCGCACAGCCCGCATCAATCTTCTCCAGGACGACGGAACGCCACAAGAGGTTGCGCTGGCTACGATATCTTCCAATTTCTTCCGCATGCTGGGAATCCGAGTGGCCGCTGGGCGAGACTTCGTCCCGAGCGATAGCGCGCCGCAGCCCCTGGGACCGGACGGACGTCTGCTGCCACCCGATCAGCGGCTGCCGAACTACGCCATCGCCAGCTACGAGTTCTTTCAGCGCCGGTTCGGCGGCGACCGCGCGCGCCTCGGCCAGCCCGTGGTCAAGAACAGCTCGCTGATTCTCGTCGGAGTGCTGCAACCGGGTGTCGAACTGCTCTTCCGGCCCGACAAGAACATGGAGCCCAAGCCCGATCTTTGGCTGGCCGGCCGCATCGACTACAACACGCCGAGGACTTCGCTGGCCTGGCGTCTGATCGCCCGCCTGCGCCCCGGCGTGACCCTCCCGCGCGCCCAGGCGCAAGCCGATGCCGTGGCCGCGCAAAGCCGCGCCGTCGAGCCGGTCAGCCGCGGGGCTGGATTCGCGATCCGGCTCGAGCCCATGCAACCTTATCTGGTGTCACAAGTGCGGCCGGCGATCCTGGCGCTCATGGGCGCAGTGATTTTTCTCCTGCTGATTGCCTGCTCCAACGTGGCGAATCTGTTTCTGGTGCGCGCATCGCTGCGCGGCCGCGACCTCGCCGTGCGGACGGCCATGGGCGCAAGCTGGTGGAGGCTGGCCCGCCAGATGCTGGCCGAAGCTTTGCTGGTGGGCGCCGCCGGATCGGCGCTCGGGCTGGGTTTGGCATGGGCAGGCATTCACGATCTGCTGTCGATCGCACCCGCCAATCTGCCTCGCGCCAATGCGATCCGCATGGATCCGGCAGTGCTGACTTTCAGCGTGGCCGCCGGATTGACGGCCGCCATACTGTTCGGGCTCGCGCCCGCCTTCCGCGCGGCACGCCCCGATGTGGCCCAGGTGCTGCGCGCCGCCGGCCGCGCCAGCGGACTGAGCGGCGGCGCGCTGCTGAGGAATTCGGTGGTGGTGACCGAAGTAGCGCTGTGCTTCGTGCTGCTGGTGGGGTCCAGCCTGATGTTCCGCAGCTTTCTCGCCCTGCAGCGCATTCAGCCCGGATACGATCCGCACCACGTCCTCGCTTTTCGAACCATGGGCGGCAGGCCTACCCGCACTCCTGAGGAGAGCGCGGCCTATGTGCGCCAGCTGCGCGCCTCGCTGGCCGCCGTCCCGGGCGTCGACGGAGTGACCGCGGCCGACACCCTGCCGCTCAGCGGCGCATTCTTTCCTTATCGTTGGGGTAAAGAGGACGCGCTCACCGACCCCAGCCATTTCCAGGCCGCCGACGTGCAAACCGTGCTTCCCGGCTATTTCGAAACCATGCGCGTACCGCTCCTCACGGGCCGCACCTTCGATGAATCCGATTACAACCCGCAGCTCCGGCGCATGGTGATCGACGACATTCTTGCCGCCAAGGCCTTTCCCAACGGAAATGCTGTGGGACAGCGCATTTTGAGCCGGTTCAAGACTCCCGATCCCGAGTGGTTCGAAATCGTGGGCGTGGTGGCCCACCAGCGGCTGGCTTCGCTGGCGGAACCCGGACGCGAGCAGGCCTACCTGCCCGACAGCTTCTGGGGAAATCGCTTCGTGTCGGAGTGGGCTGTCCGCACCGAGGGCGACGCCGCGAGGTACGCGGCGCCGGTCCGCGCGGCGATGGCTTCGTTCGACCGCAGCATGCTGGTGACGCAGGTCGAAACCATGGATGCAGTAGTGCAGGGCGCCGAGACCGGGACGCGATTTTCGCTATTCCTGATTGCGGCGTTCGCGGCCATCGCGGCCATGCTGGCGGGCGTGGGACTATACGGTGTGCTTTCCACGGTGGTGCGCCAGCGGACGGCCGAAATCGGCGTGCGGATGGCGCTCGGCGCGGCTCCTACAGGCGTCTTTGGACTGATGATCGGCTACGGTTTGCGGCTGAGCGCGATCGGCATCGCGGCGGGATTGGCCGCGGCGCTGCTGCTGACTCGTGCCATGTCCAGCATGCTGGTTGGCACCAAGCCCACCGACCCCCTCAGTTTCGAGGCGATGGCCGTGCTGTTTTTCCTGATCGCGCTGGTCGCGACGTGGGTACCCGCCCGGAGAGCCGCGGCGCTCGACCCTGCCATTGCGCTGAGAGAAGAATGACTTTCTGATCCTGCTTCTGGCTCCCGGGCTTTAATACGCCCAACGCCACAAACTCGCGCCGACGGTGTACCCGGCCCCGACCGCCGCCAGCAAAACCACATCGCCCTTCTTAAGGCGGCCTTCCTCGATCGCATCGCGGGTGGCCAGCGGGATCGTGGCGGCGGTGGTATTGCCATAGCGGTCAATATTGATCATCACCTTTTCGGGGGCGATGCCCAACCTGTCGGCGGCAGCGGTGATGATCCGCTGGTTCGCCTGGTGAGGGATCATGACGGCGATATCGTGGCCCGTCAGGCCGTTGCGCGACAGCAGATCGCGGCAGCTTTCATACATCTTGCGGACCGCGTATTTGAAGACTGCGGAACCATCCTGGTGGACAAAGTGGAGACGCTGGTCGACGGTTTCGTGCGAGGCGGGCTGCCGGCTGCCGCCGGCGGGCATTTTGAGAGCGTCGCCGCCGGAGCCATCGATTTCGCCGAGGAAATCGATGAATCCGAGATGCTCTTCGCCATTCTCCACCGGCTCGATCAGTATGGCGCCCGCGCCATCGCCGAACAGCACGCAAGTAGCGCGGTCGGTGTAATCGATGATGCGGCTCATTGTGTCGGCGCCGATTACCAGCACTTTACGATGCGTGCCGGCGGCTACCAGGTGCGCACCTACCGTGGAACCGTAGACGAAACTGGAGCAGGCCGCGATCAGATCGAACCCCCATGCCCCCCGGGCACCGATGCCGTTCTGCACCAGGCAGGCGGTGGACGGGAACATGTGATCGGGTGTCACCGTGCAGACAATGATGGCATTCACCTCCGTGGGATTCACCCCGCGTTGCGCCAGCGCGCACTTGGCGGCATGGATGGCCATGTCGGAGGTAGCCATGTCCTTGGCGGCGATATGCCGTTCCCGGATTCCGGTACGTTCGAGAATCCATTGGTTGCTGGTTTCAACCATTTTTTCGAGGTCTTGGTTGGTAAGCAGTCCGGGTGGGGCATAGCACCCCAGCGCTGTAATTTTCGCCTTTGGCAATTCGTTTTTTCCTTAAGAATTCAAGAGTAGCGCATCGAGCACCGGGAACCAACAGGGCGGCGGCGGAAAGGAACGCGTTACCCTGTGAGGAGGATGTCCGATTCCGAGGGAATTCTCCTTACCGGTGTCCAGAGTTCCTTGTTCTTCGAAACGCCGGAAGAGATTTACGCGCGGGTGTTTCACGAACTGAAGCCGCGCACTCCGGTGCCGCCGCTCCAGTTGGAGTTCTGCCGGTTCGCCAATGCGGACAGTTCTATCCGGCTGGAAAACGGGTCGCTGCGAGTGCGGATCTCGGATCTGCTGGCGTCCGCGCCGGCTCCCGTGATGGAGGCTCTGGCGCACATTTTGCTCGGCAAGTTGTACCGCAAGCCGGTGGCACGGCTTTACCATCATCGCTACCGGCTATATTTGAACCGCCGCGACGTGCGCCGCCAGGCGGATCTGGTGCGGCAAATCCGGGGGCGGAAGTTCGTCTCCGGTCCGGCAGGCTCGGTTTACAACCTGGAGGAGATCTTCGAGCGGTTGAACCGGCAGTATTTCGATGGATTGCTGGGCATGCCGCGCCTCGGCTGGAGCCGCCGTGCGTCACGGAGTATGTTGGGCCATTTCGATCCGTCGCACAATGCGATTATTCTGAGCCGCATTTTCGACCGGCCGGGCTGTCCCGCCTTGGCATTAGAATACGTAATGTTTCATGAAATGCTGCACTTGCGATATCCGGTAGATCACAGCGGAGCGCGACGGAGGGTTCACACGAAGGAATTTCGGGATGCGGAAAAAAAATTCCCGAAATTGAAAGAGGTAAAAGAAATGCTAAAGCGGCTATAGCGACCAAGGAGAACCAGCCGCTACAGCCGCCCCGGGAAACCGGGCAAAAGACATTCCTGCTCAGGCACCCATGGTAAGGGTAGCCGGAACAAGGCTTCGCAACTCCAAGCGCATCCGGTCAAAATTCTTAACCAGACTCGAAACGTCCACTCCGCATAACCCCCAACGATATAGGAAGAGGCGGAAATAAACCAATCCCATTTCGCAAGCGAACCGCATCTGCTGCTGTATCAGCAGACCAGCCAGGTCCGGCCGGTCCTCTCTGGACTGCAACATCAGTATCTTGATGGCCGCGCACACCCTTTGGAAATCCCCGTTCAGACAGCGCAGATAACCGCGAAAAATCTGGCACCGCTGAGTCCGGAGTTTAGCAGCCATTCGAGGAGTAAAACCGGGTTGAGATCGCAGAAAATCCAGGTCGGCGCCGTCCAACAAGCGCATCATTGGGCGGTAACGCTCGATCGAAAGTTCATCGATCCATTCGGCGTTCAACGGCAGACTGCTACCATTGAACGCTAATTTGCGGACGAGCAGAAATAGCGCTATGGCTAGAGCCAGGAATGTCACGATCGAAATTGCAAGGACGTATTCCATGACACCCACACTTTCTTCGTCAAATAAAGAATAGGGGTATTTTTGCCGAAAAGCAACGTCGTAACGGTAATATTGGTACTGATTTTACCTAAAACATCACCCTAGATTAACCAAAGATATGACTCATTTTCTGGAAACTTTCAGGAGGGTCGCGTTTAAAGCGTCGAGTTGATGCAGAATTCTCTCCTCGGCTTCGGGATTGATCTGCGGTAACTGCGCCCGGACCTCTTCGCCATGAGCTGTAAGGAAAAGCGCCCACGCAACCGAGCACGCCGACGAAATGGCTGCAAACACGACGTTGTAGGTGCCGCCCACCTTGTAACCGAAGAGTGTCCGCCAAAGCAGGACCAGGGCATCGCTGAGGAAAAAGATCGAATAAATTACCGTATGCACTACCACATTCCGGCTCAAAGGCACGGGGTATTTCGATAAGAACCCGATAATCAATATGATGAAGATCACCAGGGCCAGGTCCACGCCGCGCTCGAGCGCGACCTCGTACATCAGCAACTTGGAGGGTTCGGGCATCGAAGCCCCGATTTTCGGGATCAGGGTCAGGATCGAAATCGTTCCCGATATGACGATCGCGCCGTACATCGCCCACCGGCCCAAGGTGTAAAGCCCGCGGTAACGCTCCAAGACTAAGCTATAGAGCTCAATTACCACCAGGATATAGGCCAGGAGTTGGATCGGCTCGGTGTAAAAATAGGCATAGAAATAAAGGTACGACTGGATACCATCTCCGCCGGGCAGACCCTTCAAATTGGTGATAATCAGGAACCCGGTGATGTAAATCACGCGGAAAATAAAATACGCGAAAAAGATTTTATAGCGGCGATGAAGGTGGGACGTGTAGAGTTTGACGACTGTCAGAGCGGATCCCAGGATGGCCACACCCTGGAAGAATTGAAGAAAAAGCGCGGCGCTGGGCATTCTCGTGGACCGGCTTCAAGACCCGATTCTAACACCAGACGCCGCGCGAAACGTACGACTGCTCACCTTAGCGGACAAAGGGGCAGGGATTGCATTGCGGGAGCGGTACATCGACCCGAGCCGTCCGAGCTGTGGCCAGGCACGCGAACGCTACCAACGCGAATACAACGAGTTTTTTCATGGGCACGATCCTTTCTAGAGTGATCTACTATAGTAAGCTGAGTACTATACTAGGCGTGACTGTACGGTGGTAGGGGGTTTCACCTAAATTTTTTCCAAAAGCAGAACAAAGGTGCTATATCGCTCATACTGGCCCCTCCGGCTACCCCTGTTTACAAGCCGGCTTGTGGTTGGTATATAATTGAATATCTTGGGTTTTTTTGCGAAGGGCCAAGGCGGCGGCACTGCCTCCCTTCGTGGACGGGGGACCAGCTTGGCGGAGTACCTGGCCAATTCGCAGTCCATTCGGACGCCCGCAGCCGTACTGTGGCGTAAAACCCTGGCCCAGGTACCTACGGTCTTTGGCCGCCTTGCTTTTCTAGCCTCGCTCCGAAACCCCGCAACCGGCAGATATAATCACCAAGATCTCGTGCGCGTTTTGGGACCCGAGGAAACCGACCGGGCCCTCTGCAACAGCCATCACCAGGTGTTCTCGGAGTGGTTGAAGTTCAGCCTGTCCGAGCAGAAAGCGGATTTGGACGATTACTTCAGCACCGCTGGCGGCTCACGCCGGGCCTTCGATTACCACCACTTGGTGCCCCCTACCGCGCGCGATGTCGAACGACAGCTCTACCTCACGGATTTAGAGACTTTGCTGGAGTTGCTGAAATACGAGCATGGCGACGCTTTCGCGATTCCAGGAGCATAGCCACCCCGGCGATCTGGCCAACCACATCCACTTCGGACGATTCGAACAAAATCGGGGGCTCCTGGGCCGCCGGATGAGCCTCCAGCAGCAGCCGTCCACCTACCCAGCTACACCATCCGACGCGGAAACCGCCGCGATGCTCCAGAAAATAGATCGGCCGGTCGAATTCGCTAGTCCAGCCGTCGAGCGCTACTTTTCGGCGATTTTGATCGATTAAAACCAGCGAGCCGGGTTGCAGAACCGGATACATCGACCAATCGGAGAGGCCCACCAAACCGTAATTCAGGTGGCGTTGCTCCAGACCGGCGAGAAAACTCAGTGGCATTTTTCCCCATCGTCCGACCAAATGGCTCAAAAATGTAGTTTTGTTCAGGTCGATTTCGCGCTCCAGATTGGGTGGAACAGACGGCGTACCGTCAGCCCCAAACCTTATGCTATGTGTCTTTTTGTGCCGGATTTCGAAAGCGTCGGCAGGCAGCAGATCGAGCGGGATCCCGTACCAGCGAAGCACTTCCTTCCAATCCAGGCGGTAAATGGCGCATAGCGTATACAGGCGGTAGATGGTGGGGACCGTGCCTTTGTTCTCGATATCGGCCAGCCGGCTCAGCGCCACCACGAACTCTTCGCTATTCCGGCGTTGCGCGATTTTCTGGCTCGCTTCCGCCACATCGCGGTAGGTCAACTGCAGACGCTCGCGGGCCTGCCGAAGCTTTTCGCCGGGGCGCTCCATGTTATCATCCTCGCTGAAAGCATATCCCGCACTCGCGGTGGCAGCAAGGGAAAATTGCCGATTTTGTTCCGAAATCGGAACTGAGCCAATAATCGAGTGGAGAAACAACCTCGTGAAGATCACAGTGGGAATCTCGGGGGCGAGCGGCGCTATATACGGATGGCGTCTGCTGGAGCGCCTGGGGGGCCGGCAGGACGTGGAAACGCACCTCGTGGTATCGAAAGCCGGAGAAAAGACTCTCTTCCTCGAAACCGGCAAACTCGCTGCCGATATTCGAAAACTGGCTCATTTCTGGCATCCCGTGGAAGATATTGGCTCAAGCCTGGCAAGCGGCTCGAGCGCCGTGGATGCCATGGTGGTGGCGCCGTGCTCGATTCATACCCTGTCTGCCATAGCCTGCGGCATCAGCTCCAACCTGCTGGTGCGCGCCGCGGACGTAATTCTGAAGGAAAAACGCAAATTGATCCTCTTGGTCCGCGAAAGTCCCTTTCATTTGGGCCATCTGCGCACCATGACAGCACTGGCCGAAATGGGCGCCATTATCGCCCCGCCGGTTCCGGCTTTCTACCATCATCCGTCGACCGTGATGGACATCGTGGATCACAGCGTGGACAGAGTTTTAGACCTGCTGGGATTGCCTGATCCGGCGATACGCCGCTGGGAGGGCCCCTCAAAATGAAAACTGCGGAAATCGCATTCCAAGGGGCACGCGGGGCGTTCAGCGAAGAAGCGGCGCGCCAGTTAGCCGGCCCGAGGGTAGCCGTGCTCCCGTGCGAGCGCTTTGAAGACGTCTTTCGCAAGCTGAAATCGGGTGCCGTGGCAGGCGCTGTAATTCCCATCGAAAACACGCTCGCAGGCTCGGTCCACGAGAATTACGATCACCTGGTGAACTTTGAATTGCCAATTGTAGCGGAAACCAGCGTGCGCATTATCCACAACTTAATTGTGCGAAAAGGCGTGCCATTTTCCGCCCTCAAGCGGGTATTCTCGCATCCTGTGGCGCTCAACCAGTGCCTGGATTTCTTTGCCAAAAACCCACAAATGGAGCGGATTCCGTTTTACGATACGGCCGGCAGCGTGAAAATGATCGTGGAGGAAAAGCTCCAGGATGCGGCGGCGATAGCCTCGGCGGTGGCGGCGGAAATATATGGCGCGCGCATCCTCCGAAGGTCGATCGAAAGCGACCGTCAGAATTTCACGCGGTTTTTCCTGCTGCGAACGGCGTCTTACGCGCGCCGCCATGCGCTTCCACCTTCCGCGCATGCGCACTGGAAAACATCGTTGGTCTTCAGCACGCGCAATGTTCCCGGCGCCCTGTTTCGCGCCTTGAGCGCTTTCGCGCTGCGCGACCTGAGCCTTACCAAGATCGAATCCCGCCCGCTGCGCGGCAAGCCCTGGGAATATCTGTTTTATGTGGATTTCCTGGGCCGTGCGGACGCTCCCAACGCGCAAAACGCGCTCCATCATTTGCGCGAACTGGCCGATTTCTGCCGCGTGCTGGGCTGCTATCCGAAAGGCGCGTAGCCAGGTGCCCGGTTGCCGCTGCAGGAATCGCAGCAGCTTCGATTCGAGCGCTCGCCGCCTCGTATACCGCGGGCTTCGGAGCGGTGCGCTATTTTTGGAAGCCGCTACCACCGCATCTCGGTAGCATACGACGCGCTCTGAATATTCCGCGCCTCGCCCTCCAACTGCTCGAAAGAGGATTGCACCGCCACCCGCCCCGGTCCGATCACGCGCAGCCAAAGGTAGCGATTGCTCCACGTTCCCCAGCTCAGAAATCCACTCTGCGGATGTTCGAAATGCAAATGCATCTGGACAGCGGGATCCTTGAAAATCAGCGCCGTGGGTTTCACCAGCAAGCTCTCTCCCGGACCTAACGTGCGCACGAAGACATTGCCGGCGGCGTGCAGCAGCAGCAACCCCGGTTGGGAAGACCCGGAGAAGCGGTCCATGAAGGCTCCCACGGGGTAGTGGGTCTCGGTGTCGTCGCCGTTCCGCGTCTGGAACCAGACGTTGGTGTTGAACCAGTCGTAGAGCACCTTGCCGGTGGCGGTGAGGAAAAGATGCTCGCGAACGTCCACCGATTGCCCGGGGTGGACCGGAACCGCGATGAGTTCGCCGGGAGCGTCGCGGGAGAAAGCTACGTGGCCCGGTCCTTCAGCCTGCGTCATGATCAGCGGCATGCCGGCGAACATGCGTTTCCAGGCGCCTCTGAGGGGCATGGTGGTGATGACCGTGTCGGAATCTTTCCACAGCAGCACGTGGTGCGCGAAATAAACGCTGTCTCCGGCTGCCAACCGGATATCCGCGACGGGGACGTACACGCCTTCGATCTGGCACACGGACTGTCCGAATTGCAGCTTCGCCATGTCTTTCCGGCCGGGCAATTGCAGCCATCCGGATCGCGTGCTGACAGCCATTTCGGAGACTTTGCCGCCGCAGCCGGGACAACTGAGGGCTCCGGCAGCCAGCGGCGATCCGCACCACGAGCATCGGGCCGCCGGCGACGACTGCGCGGCCGTGGGAGGCGGCGGTGCAGGCGGCGCGTTGACAGGCGGCTGCGCGGCCGTGGGAGGCGCCGGTGCCGGCGGACCGGGAGCGGCCGGAGCATCGCGATAGGTCGTCCGCGCGCCGCAAGTCACGCAGAAATTGGCGTCCGCAGGAAGTTTCGATCCACAATTCTCGCAGAACATGCCGCTGCTCCTATTCCGTTTTGTGATGAACGTACATGGATTGAATGCCCACGCGTCCCGGGCCGGTTACGCGGGCCAGGCTCATGGTGGCGCCGCCGAAGAACCCAGCGCCTAGTTTCTGGAACTCCACGTCCATCGTCACCGACGAATCCTTATAAAGGAATGCGCCGGGCTCGAGCATGATGCTTTCTCCCGGTTTCAGGGTTCTCTCGAAGACGTTTCCGTAGCCGTGCAGGATCAGCATGCCGGGGCTTCCGGCGGTGACGAAGCGGTCCATGTACATGCCTTGCCCGCCGAACAGAATGTTGCAAAGGCCCTTGATGCGCACATAAGAATATTGAATCTGGTGCGACGACAGCAGGAAGGCGTGCTCGCGCACATCCACCTCCATGCCGGGGTGGAGCGGCAGGACCACGAGTTCGCCCGTGGCATCGCGCGAAAAGGCGATGCGCCCCGGACCGCTGGCGACACTAATCAGGAATGGCATGCCGCCGAACGCGCGCTTCAACCCGCCCGTGAGCGGCATCAACGTGAGCGGCACCGTACCGTCTTTCCACAGCATGACGTGGTGCTCGAAAAAGATCGCGTCGCCGGCCGACAAATTGATTTCGGCGACCGGCACGATTTCGCCTTCCACCTGGCAAGTGCTGCTGCTGAAATGAATCTCGGTCATGTCGCGGATGCGCGGGCATTCGCGCCAGCCCGATTCGGAAATCAGATTGGCCGCGTCGAGCGGCGCGCCGCAGGCGCGGCAAGTGACGGCCGCTCTTTCATTCAGGCTCTGGCACCACGGGCATTTCAGGCGTTCGAACGATTCGGCGGTGGGAGTGGACATGATGGCTCCCTGCCATCTTACCAGCGCAACGTCAGCAGCGAGACGCTTTGCCGCGGCAGCGAAAACATAATCGCCAACTTGCCGTCTGTTGTCGCACGCCCGTAGGACGGATACAAAAGGTGCAGTTGTCCCGCGGCTTCGAGCGCCGCGTACTGTTCACCCGTAGGCTTCTGCGGCGACCCCATCTGCTGCCACACGGTATAGGCGTTGCTGTGTCCATCGTCGACACGGAAATGCTTCACCAGGACTTCGGTATCGGGCAGCCCAACCACCGAAACCCGGACCAGAGCGGGTTCGGCGGGCACATCGTCATCGTGATAATTCCAGACCATCACAGCGACTTCATGATCGCTGCGGGTGGCGATCCCGTCGATATCGGGCTCGCCGGTGACGCCTGCTTGCAGGATGGTATCGAGACTCACGGCGCCGCTGCTGGTGAGCCTGATGCGATGACCGCCCAATAGACCGGCCATGCGGAAGAGATTGAGAATTGGCTTGTCGATGCCGTTGGTCGACAGCGTGCGGAAGCCCTCGAAGTATTGTTTTCCTTCGAATTCGAAGGCCCACGTGAGCATCCCTTCGATATTGGCATGCGTGTGATCGGCCAGCTTCAGGAGGTTGCCCAGCATGGCCGCGGTGTACGCCGGATAAATGGTGTTGTTGCGGTAGCCGACCTCGGGATGCCCGGCCAGCGGACAAGCGGCGCAGCCCTCCGGATCGGATTCGCTTAATACAATCGGCAGATCTTTATATTGCGGAAACCGGCTGACGATGTCGATGCCCTTCGCGACAGCGGCCAGGTTCCGGCGAATGCCCATGCGCAGATGCCCCTCCACCATCCGCGGCGCGCCCTTAGCATGGAAGCTGATGAAATCGAGTGGTGCGCCGCTATGCGCGCAATGATCCAGAAACTGGCGCAGGTACTCCCCGGCTTTGTCCGAGTTGGGATTGGTGGTGGCTGGTCCGCCCACCTTCGCGGTGGGGAGCGCGCGGCGGATGGCGGCGGAGGTTACATCGTAGAGCTTGTCGTACTCTTCCGGCGTGCCGCGCCAATAGAAAATGTCGGGTTCGTTCCATAGCTCCCATTGCCACGTTTCCACCTCGGCCTTGCCATAGCGGTTCACCGCATGCAGCACCCATTGGCTCACGAGCCCGGCCCACTTCTCGTAGTCTTTCGGAGGCTGCGCCCATCCGCGGCCCTCCGGAGTGTTAGGCCAGTTGCGCGCATATGGTTGTGGCTGCGAAGAAAGCGCTTCCGGCATAAATCCGACCTCGACAAACGGACGCAAATGAAGTTTCATGTAGGTATCGAAAATATGGTCGAGGAGGGTCCAGTCGTAAACCGGGTTTCCATGGGCGTCTTCGGTGTAAACGTTAGTCGAGCCCCATTTCATGGCGCCCTTGCCGTCGCCAGTCACCAGCAGGTGGTGGGTGCGGATCGAAACGCGCGCCGTGCTCAGCCCGGCCAGTTCTGCGAGCAACCTCTCGCCATAGGTAGTGTAGGTATAATTCGGCTCGTCATAGCCAAACCATGCGAAGATAGGCGGGAAAGCACCCTGTTTCCTGGCTGCATCGACGCGAATTTCCACCTGGCCAAAAAGCGCGGATGCGAGCAGCGCCGGAATCAGGCATCGTGACATGCGCATGAGGGGAATGATATCGCGGCGACAGGCCGCAGGAAAAATCGGCGGGGCCTTGCTGGCCGGACTGGCGCGGGCGGCGGGCGAGGAAGACCTGCGCATCGCCGGGCAGCCGGTCGAGGTGCGAAATACGGCAATCAGCCCATTGACGTGGCGAATCAGCGTGCTGCCGCTCCGCGAGGGCAAAGCCGTTCCGGTTGCAGGCGACGGCACACTGGTGCGCGAGAATTTGGGCAGGAGCTTTCGGTCCGCGCCCGTTTCGCTGCTCCTGAAGTCCGGCAAATGCGCAATCCGCATCGACAAGGACACCGGAGCGGTTTCCTTTTCGACCGGAGGCGCGCCGATTCTCGGCATGGGCGAAGGCGGTCCTCAGTTCGACCGCCGCGGCCACACCGATCGCATGTTCAGCGGATCGAGCGGCTATAACCTGCGCACCTTCGGCAGCCGGGTCCCGATTCCGTGGGTGATTGCGACAGCCGGCTGGGCCATCTATTTTCACCAGCCTTTCGGCCGCTTCGATCTCACCGGCGATGACGGCAAATTCCTGCCGAACGCCGGCGCGGAACTGCCGCTTGACCTGTTCGTAGTGCTTTCGAAGGACCCGGCAACCATCATGGCGGAGTACGCCCGCCTCACCGGGCTGGCCGAACTTCCGGCGCTTTGGACGTTCGGTTATCAGCAATCGCACCGCACGCTCTCGAGCCGCGAAGAAATCCTGAACGAAGCCAAAACGTTCCGCGAAAAGAAGCTGCCCTGCGACACCCTGATCTACCTCGGCACCGGCTTTTGCCCTTCCGGATGGAATACCAACAACGGCGAGTTCACGTTCAACCGGAAGGTGTTCCCCGACCCGAAAACCATGTTCGACCAACTCCACCAGGATCATTTCAAGGTGGTGTTGCATGTCGCCTATCCCACCGGCATTCGCGAAATGTCGGGCACCGTGCAAGACGGGTGCGATGTGCGGCGGCGCGCCGAGACGCAGCCCAACTGTTACTGGCAGATGCATCGCCCCGTGCTCGCGAGCGGCGTGGATGGCTGGTGGCCCGACGAGGGCGACGCGCTCGATTTGCCCTCGCGGCTGGTGCGGAACCGCATGTATTGGGAAGGTTCGCAGCTCGACCGCCCGGACGAGCGGCCGTTCGCTCTCCATCGCAACGGCGCGGCAGGAATGCAGCGGTACGGCGCGTTCCTGTGGTCGGGAGACGTGAGCTCGCTCTGGGAGACGCTGCGGAACCAGGTGCCGATCGGCATCAACTGCGGGCTCTCGGGCATTCCGTATTGGGGCACCGATATCGGCGGCTTCGTCCCCACGGCCGAGTTGACCGGCGAGTTGTACGTGCGCTGGTTTCAGTTCGGCGCCTTCTGCACTCTGTTCCGCTCGCACGGGCGCGTGTGGACGCTGCGGCTGCCATGGGGATGGAACGAAGGCGTCCCGGGTCCGCCGGTGGCCAGCGAGACGCCGCTGCGCGCGCCGGAAACGGAATACCACAACGCGGCAGTCGAACCGATTTGCCGCAAATATCTGGAACTGCGCTACCGGCTGATGCCCTATCTCTACAGCGCGGTGCGCGAGTGTACACGCACCGGTATTCCGCCGATGCGCGCGCTCTGGCTGCACTACGCCGACGATCCCCTGGCCGCGGCTCGCGGTGACGAATACCTCTGGGGCCGCAACCTGTTGGTGGCGCCGGTAGTCGAGAAAGGCGCCACTTCCCGCCGCCTCTATTTACCGCGCGGCACCTGGTACGACTTTTGGACCGCGGAACCGCACGAGGGCAGCACGGAGATCGAGAAAACAGTCGATCTCGAAACGCTGCCGCTGTTCGCTCGCGCGGGAGCGATCGTGCCCATGGGGCCGGTGAGGCAATACACCGGCGAGCCGGTAGACGGTCCGCTGGAAATTTCGGTTTACCCCGGTGCGGACGGCGAATTCCTTCTCTATGAGGATGATGGCGAATCGTTTGGCTATCGCAGTGGCGCCTGGACGGGAATTCGCATGGCCTGGAACGACAAGCGGCGGGCGCTTTCGCTCCGCCTCGCGCACAGTTCCAAAGCGCTGCCGCCGCCGCGCAGGAACATCCTGGTAAAAGCGGGTGCGGCGTCGAAATCCGTGGCCTTCGATGGCCGCCCGCTGGAGATTTCGCTGCGGTGAAGCAGACTCCGGCGCTGTTCGAAACGATGGGCGGCACGCGCGCATGCCGAAAGCTCTCGAGGGCGTTTTATGCGCGTGTAGAGCGCGATCCGCTTCTGCGTCCGCTCTTCCCGGGAACCACTTTCAAGTGCGCCATCGACGCATTCTCGTCGTTTCTGGTCCAATTCCTCGGCGGCCCCGGCGAAGCTTCGCAGTTGCGATCTTGGGTCAGCCTGCGCGAATCGCACCAGCGATTCCCCATCGATCAACGGCACCGCGATGCCTGGCTCGGCCATATGATCGCGGCCCTGGAAGATGCGGGGATCGAGGAACCGGCACGAGCGGCATTGCGCGGGTTTTTCGAGGTCGCAGGCGGTTACCTGGCCGGCGCCGCTCCCGGCGGGCACCGATTGTCGCACGAACTTGCCCGGCGGTGGACCGGGCAGCGCAAGGCGGACGATGCGATAGCGGCCATCGGCGCCGGCGACACGGCGCGCGCCATCCGGCTCGCCGCGCACTGCCCCCGCGCTCTACTTCCCGGTCTGTTGGCGCGGATGATACAAGCCCTTGATGCGCCGCTCCTCGATTTCGTCTGCGAACGCGTGGCTCGCGAGCCGGAATTAGTCCGCCAACGCTACTGGGGGCGTACCTTGCTGCACGCCGCGGCAGGCGCCGGAAGTCTGCGCGCAGTAGACCTGTTCTTGCGCCTGGGGGCGGACCCCAATGCGCTCGATGGCGGCAGGCACACGCCGCTATATTCGACCGGAAATGAGTGCGCCGGCGCGGAATCGGCGGAAGTGGTGCGCGCCCTCGTCCGCGCGGGCGCGCGATTGGACGCATGCGACGGCGTGACGGGAGCTACTCCGCTGCACATGGCGGCGCGCCGCGGCAATGCCGTGGTGGCGCGCGCCTTGCTCGAGTGCGGAGCGGATATCGAGGCTCGAGACCGGCGCGGAGACACCCCGCTCCAACGCGCGCGGAATTGCAAGAAAGCGCACGTCGCGGAGTTGCTGCAGACCTGGCGTCCAAGCAGCTAGTGTAGGGGGTGCAATGGCGCCGCATCGTTTCTGCGCCTCATGGCGCTCACCGGCAAGCCCGCAGTCACGTTCCCAGTAAAGTAAGCGGCCCCGGCCGGATCAACGGCCAACGGGGACCCGGCTTGGAGGGAAATGGCGGTAGTGCGGTACATAGGCGTTGCCAGCGTCATCGACAGCTACGCGCACAACCCCTTCTACACCGGGAGTTACAATCGTGGAGTCCATGAGCCCCGCTACTCAAGCCGGCCGCGAACGCCTGTCCGCCGAGCATCAAGCGCTGATCCTGCGCCGCAATGAACCCATCCCCGAAGCCAGCGGCTGGTACGTGCGCTATCGCTACCCCGTCCTGACCGCGGCCCACACCCCGCTCTTCTGGCGCTACGACCTCGACCCCGCCACCAATCCGCTCTTCCTCGAACGCCTCGGCATCAACGCCGCCTTCAACGTGGGCGCCATGGAGTGGAACGGTAACGTGGTCCTCATGGCGCGCGTCGAAGGCGTCGATCGCAAATCGTTCTTCGCCATCGCCGAAAGCGCGAGCGGCGTCGATGGCTTCCGCTTCTGGGATTATCCCGTCGTGATGCCCGAAACCGCCAGTCCCGAGACCAACGTCTACGACATGCGCCTCACCCGCCACGAAGATGGCTGGATCTATGGCCTTTTCTGCGCCGAACGCAAGGACCCCGCGGCGCGGCCCGGCGATCTCTCTTCAGCCGTCGCGCAGTGCGGCATCGCCCGCACGCACGATCTGAAATCCTGGGATCGCCTCGACGATCTGCAAACCCCCTCCGCGCAGCAGCGCAATTGCGTCCTCCACCCCGAATTCGTCGGCGGCAAATACGCGTTCTACACTCGCCCGCAGGATAGCTTCATCGAAGCCGGCAGCGGCGGCGGCATCGGATGGGGACTGGCGGCGAACATGGAGCATGCCGTCATCGACCACGAGCTCATCATCGACCACCGCGAGTATCACACCATTAACGAAGTGAAGAACGGCCTCGGCCCGGCGCCCCTCAAGACGGAAAAGGGCTGGCTGCACCTCGCCCACGGAGTCCGCAACACCGCCGCGGGGTTGCGCTACGTCTGCTATTGCTTCCTCTGCGCGCTCGGCGAACCGTGGCGCGTGATCGCCCGCCCGGGGGGATATTTCCTCGCGCCCCAGGGCGAGGAACGCATCGGCGATGTCTCCAACGTTGCCTTTTCAAATGGATGGGTGCGCCGCGGTGATCAGGTGCTGATCTATTACGGCGCCTCCGATACCCGCACCTACGTGGCGGAGACCACCGTTGAACGCCTCTTGGATTACGTTCTGAATACGCCTCCCGAAGCGCATCGCAGCGCCGCCTGCGTCCAGCAGAGAATTGCGTTGATCGAGCGCAATCGCCGTTTCCGGGGGGAATCGCGTTGAACATCGCATGGGCGGCCAGCCTGCGCAGCGAGGTCGCCGGCAACATCCTGCCCTTCTGGGCTGGGGCCGAAGACCGCCAGCTCGGCGGCTTCTACGGCAAGATCGACTGCGATGGCAGGATTGACGCACAGGCGCCACGCGCTGCCGTCATTCAGGCACGCATCCTGTGGACCTTCTCAGCCGCGTCCCGTCTAATCGATCCGGCGTACCGCGAGATAAGTGATCGCGCCGCGGGTTACCTGCTCGATCAGTTTTGGGACACCGAGCACGGCGGCATTTACTGGATGTTGGACTACCTCGGCCGACCGCTTTCTGATCGCAAGCAGATTTACGCGCAAGCTTTCGCGATTTATGGCCTGGCGGAGCACTTCCGCGCCACCGGCAGCGCCCAAAGCCTGGAGCGGGCCCGCCAACTGTACCAACTCATCGAAGCCCACAGCTCCGATCCCGTCTACGGGGGCTATATCGAGGCTTGCGCCCGCGATTGGGGCGCCCTCGCGGACATGCGTCTCAGCGAGAAAGACCTCAACAGCCCGAAGTCAATGAACACCCACCTCCACATTCTGGAGGCGTACACCAATCTCCTCCGCGTCTGGCGCGACGGCGGCCTTCTCTCCCGCCAAAGGGAACTGCTGGAAGTCACCGTCGACCGCATCGTCGATCCGCGCACTGCTCACTTCAAGTTGTTCTTCGACATGCCATGGAATTCCCTGACCGATCACGTCTCCTACGGCCATGACATCGAGGGCAGCTGGCTGTTAGTCGAGGCGGCCGAAGCCGTCGGCGATCGCGCCCTGCTCGATCGCGTTCGCCAACTCGCCATCCGCATGGCCGGCGCCGTCGCCCGCGAAGCCGTCGATGCGGACGGCAGCATCTTTTATGAGGCCGATGCCACCGGGGCTCTCATCGATCCGAATAAGCATTGGTGGGCGCAGTCCGAAGCGGTGGTCGGTTTCTACAACGCCTACCAACTCACTGGCGAAAAGCGATTTTGCGATCTCTCGCGCCGCGCCTGGGAATTCATCGAGTCGAAGATGGTGGACCGTGCCCACGGCGAGTGGCATGCCAAGCTCAAACCCGGCGGCATTCCCTTCCGCGAGCACGAGGACTCCGACGC